>Ga0105044_10000554_pt1 | contig 45994 bp, 29 predicted proteins | sample MAT01_FD_78092 | JGI IMG/M metagenome (GOLD analysis project Ga0105044, IMG submission 78092) | Freshwater microbial communities from Lake Fryxell liftoff mats and glacier meltwater in Antarctica - MAT-01 | ecosystem: Environmental > Aquatic > Freshwater > Ice > Liftoff microbial mat | place...
AACGCACTGGTACCGTCCCGGCGAATGTGTCGGGGTCGTTCCAGGCACCGTACCGCGAATGTGTCGGGGTCGTTCCAGGCACCGTACCGTCAGATGTGGACAGCGCCCGCGGGGGGAAGTGCGCGGAACGCTGACCCGCGGCCGCTAGGATCCTCAGCCCCGAACGGGCCACCACGATCTCCGCCATCCCGATGCCCACGCACCGCACCGAATCCGACTCCTTCGGCCCCATCCAAGTTCCCGCCGACGTCCTGTGGGGCGCGCAGACCCAGCGCAGCTCGGAGAACTTCCGGATCGGCGGTCACCGCTTCTCGCGGCCGATGATTCGCGCGCTCGGGCTCGTCAAGAAGTCCGCGGCGCTCGCGAACATCGACCTCGGCGACCTCTCGATGCTGGGCAAGAAGGAGCAGAAGGCGCTACTCCAGGCTTGCGATGAGGTCATCGATGGGAAGCTCGACGCGCACTTCCCGCTCGTCGTCTGGCAGACGGGTTCGGGCACGCAGACGAACATGAATGCGAACGAGGTCATCTCGAACCGCGCCATCCAGCTCTCTGGCGGCGAGGTCGGCTCGAAGAAGCCGGTCCATCCGAACGACCACGTCAACCGCGCGCAGTCGAGCAACGACGCGTTCCCGACGGCGATGCACATCGCGGCGGCGGAGGAGGTCGTGCATCGGCTTCTGCCCGCGCTCGACGCGCTCGAGGCGGCCATCCACGCGAAGTCGAAGGCTTGGAAGAGCGTCGTCAAGATCGGGCGCACCCACTTGATGGACGCGACGCCGCTCACGGTCGGTCAGGAGTTCTCAGGCTACGTGCAACAGTTGAAGGACGCGCGCCGCGCGCTCGCGCTCGCGCTCAAGGGCGTCTACGAGGTCGCGCTGGGCGGCACGGCCGTCGGCACGGGCCTGAACACGCACCCGAAGTACGCCAAGCTCGTCGCGGCGAAAATCGCGGCGGAAACGGATCTGCCCTTCGTCACGGCGCCCAACAAGTTCAGCGCGCTGGCGGGCCACGACGCGCTCGTGTTCCTCTCGGGCGCGCTGAAGATGACGGCCGTCGCGCTGATGAAGATCGCGAACGACGTGCGCTGGCTGGGTTCGGGCCCGCGCTGCGGGTTCGGAGAACTCAAGCTGCCGCAGAACGAGCCGGGCAGCTCGATCATGCCGGGCAAGGTGAACCCGACTCAATGCGAGGCGCTGACGATGGTCTGCGTCCAGGTGATGGGCAACGACGCAGTCGTCTCGTTCGCGGGCTCGCAGGGCAATTTCGAGCTCAACGTCTTCAAGCCCGTGATGATTCACAACGTGCTCGAGTCGATCGCGTTGCTCAGCGATGCGTCGACGAGCTTCCGCACGAAGTGCATCGACGGGCTGGAGATCGACCGCGCGCGCATCGAGACGCTCATGCGCCAGTCGTTGATGCTCGTGACGGCGCTGAACCGCTCGATCGGCTACGACGATGCGGCCAAGGTCGCGAAGAAGGCGTATCTCGAGAACAAGACCTTGAAGGAGACTGTGCTCGAGCTCGGCCTGATGAGTGGGCCCGAGTTCGACAAGGCGGTCGTGCCGACGAAGATGATCGGTCCCTTCGGCGCTGCGGCAGGCGGCGGTTGAGGTCGCGCGGTCTGACTCAGGCCTGACACGGACGGGGGTAGGCGTCCGCGGGAGTGTCGGAGATCCTCGAACCGATGAGCACGAAGCTGTTCAGCGCTTGCACCCGATCGAGTCAGGCCGCCGGCTCGCGTCGTGGTCTCACGGCCGTCCTCCTCGGCAGCACGTTCGGTTTCCTGGTCCTGCTCCTGATCGGGATGACGATGGGCGTCGTGAGCAAGCAAACAGCGGTGTACGGGTTCTGCGCGATCTCCATCGTCGCCGGATCGATCGTCGCGACATCTCGGCGCTGAGCCTGTGAAGTAGTCCGAGACGCCTGAAGAGCGCGAATTCGTGCGCGTTGAACCGCGAAGCGGGTCGAGCGGAGCCGGAGCGGGAAGGCCAGAGAATGCGGCATTACTCTAGGATGACGCATTTGAGACGCGGGCTACGTGGAGTTGTTCGCGCTCGAGGCTCAGGTTTGCGCCATGAAGACGGCCGCGCACTTTGGTCGGGAGAAATCGTCCGGTCGCAACTCCCGACGCGGTCGGATCGGGGTCCTCGTCGGGATGGCGGCGGGCCTGTCCTTCCTGGTCGGTCTGGCGGCGGCCTTCGACTTCATCGAGCTGACTTCGGCGATCCACACCGGCTCCGGGCTCGCGGCGGCGGGGGGCATCACGGCTTTCCTCGGCGAGAGCTGATCCAGCTGGCGCGCGAGCGGCTCGGGACACCGGTCGAGCGTTGCCGCAATTGCCCACCTGCTGATGCGCGGATCCGAGCGGTAAGCTCAGGCTCCCCCCTGGCCCTCGGTCCCCGGTACAGCAGGAATCCGCTCATGCTCATGCACGCCCCGCGGCGGCTCGTCCACCTGTCGGTCGCTCTCGCTGCACTCGCCTTCGGAGCGCGCGCACAAGGCTCCGACTCTTGCGCTTCGGCGCAGGCGATCACCGGCAACGTCACGGTGAACTTCGTCAACCAAGCCGCGACCACGGATGGTCAAGCGAACGCGGCCTGCAACTACTCGGGTCAGAGCCAGATCAACCTCGACGTGTGGTTCCGGTGGACCGCGACGCAGACCGGCACGGCGACGGTCACGAATTGTGGCGCGACTTCGGTCGACACGAAGATCGCGGCGTACGCGGGCACGAGCTGTCCGACCGGTGCTCCGCTCGACTGCGACGACGACAACTGCGCGCTGCAGACGACGATCACGTTCGCGTGCGTGGGCGGCAATCAGTACCTGATCCGCGTCGGTTCGTATCCGGGAGCCGCGGGCGGCGCCGGGCAGATCACGGTCAGCCAATCGGGCGGCGGCGGGCCCGCGAACAACGCCTGCGCGACAGCGACGGTCATCGCCGGTGTCGGCACGTTCGCCTTCGACAACGCTGCCGCCACGACGGACGGTGCCGCCGACACCTTGTGCAACTTCTTCGGCCAGCAGCAGATCGAGCGCGATGTCTGGTACCGCTGGACGCCCGCGGTGACCGGCGCGCACACGATCTCGTTCTGCGGCAGCACCGGCGTGGATACGAAGGTCGCGCTCTACAACGGCGGATCGTGCCCGGTCGGCGCGGCGATCGCTTGCCAGGACGACGCGTGCCAGTTGCAGACCGAGCTCACGGCCAACGTCACCGCGGGACAGCAGTACACGCTGCGTGTCGGCGTCTATCCGGGCGCGCCCGGCGGTGCGGGCTCGTTCGTGATCTCGACCGGCGGCGGCGGCGGTGACGACTGCACGCCGCCGAGCACGGGCCCCGACGTGATCGTCGGCGCGCTCACCGCGGTCTTCAAATGGGGTCTCGTCGGCAGCACGTGCGGGTACTCGATCGGAACGGACTCGTGCAACGTCGGCACCAGCGGACTCTCGTGGGTCGCCAGCACGAACCAGCACCCGGTGATCGGCCAGAACGTCTACCGCTTGAAGAACGGTCGTTTCGAGCAGATCGGCATGGGCTGGCTGAAGCACGGATTCCTGGCGCTGAACCAGAGCCTGTGCTGCGCGTGCCAGAATCCGGGCGGCGGATCAGTGCTCGGCGTCGGATGCTCCGACCCGTACGACGCACAATTGAACGGGAATCAGGCCGGTTCCGGCAGCCAAGGCGGGCTCGGGCCGCGCTCCGAAGTGAATCCGGCGACGGGCGCCTTCCCGTTCCCGTACACGACGCAAGGTCAGTCCGGCGACAACCTCTACAAGCGCGTGCAGATCGCGAACGCCGATCTCGATCCGGCGGCCAACTCCGGCGCGACGTGGTACGCGGAAGGTCACTACGTCGCACCCGACGACGCAGCGGCGGGCAACGGGAACAACAACGTCTCGTGGCGTCCGATCGCGGTCGGCTCGTACGCGAGCGGCTGGAACCTCTCGCTCTCGGGTGCGACCTCGCGGCGTCAACCGGCGATTCGCGCGTGGCAGACGGCGGATCCGGCGGTGGTGTTGACGAACGTGCAGTCCGACGGACTCTTCGTCGTCGGCAGCCGCGCGACGGACAACGGCAACGGCACGTGGCACTACGAGTACGCCGTCTACAACATGAACTCGGACCGCGCGGCGGGACAGTTCGCGATCCCGGTCGGCGCGGGCGTGAGCGTCACGAACATCGGCTTCAAGGACGTGAACAGCCACTCGGGCGAGCCTTACTCGACGACCGACTGGAGCTCGACGAACTCGGGAGGCGCCGTGACTTGGAGCACGCAGACCTTCGCGCAGAACGCCAATGCGAACGCGTTGCGCTGGGGCACGCTCTACAACTTCCGTTTCGACGCGAACGTCGCGCCGCAGAGCGGCAACGTGACGCTCACGTACTTCAAGCCGGGCACTCCGACTGCATCCGCGGTTGCGGCCGAAGTCCCGAGCGCCGCGGGCTCGCCGGTCACGGCGTTCTGCTTCGGCACCGGCGGCACGGCCTGTCCATGCGGCAACGCCGGCCTCGCCGGCAACGGTTGCGCGAGCTCGGTCAACGCGAACGGCGCGAACCTCGCATCGCTCGGCACGCCGAGCATCTCGGCCGACACGTTCGTGCTCGCGGGCTTCGGGATGCCGAACAGCTCGGCGCTGTACTTCCAGGGCACGACGCAGGCGAACGGCGGACTCGGCACCGTGTTCGGCGACGGTCTGCGTTGCGCGGCGGGCTCGATCATCCGCCTGGGCACGAAGAACAACGCTGGAGGCGCATCCCAATATCCGACCGGCGGGGACCAGAGCGTGTCCGTCCGCGGCGCGAACGCCGCCGGCAACGTGCGCACGTACCAGGTCTGGTACCGCAACGCGGCCGCGTACTGCACGAGCGACACGTTCAACCTGTCGAACGGCCTGCAAGCGACCTGGCAGTTGTGAGGTCCCGCGAGCGCGTGAGGTCGTCGGGCCTCCGCGCTCTCGGGTCCTGACACATGGGCTGAGAAGGCGATCCGCGGCGCGTCGCCCGTGAGCTCTTCAGGAGACCGAGGTCGCCCCGGGGGTGCCACGAGTCCGATCGGCGGCCGTGCGAGGCGAACTCGCGCGGCCGCCGCTGTGGGGGAGGCGCACGGCGAGCAGCGCGGGCGCACGGCCAGCAGCGCGGGCGCAGGGCGAGCAGCGCGAGCGCAGGGCGAGTGCAGGGCGAGCAGCGCGGGCGCACGGCGGGGTGCGGCCCGCCGCTCGCCAGACCCCTCCGGGCCCCGCTCGAGCTCCGCTCGAACTCCGCCCAGAGATCGGAAGTGCCGCTCCGCGGGAGATTTGCCGTGGTGGGATTTCGACGTGCCGCTACACTCCGCGGCTCGACCGGACGGGTCGAACTCCCGCCATGCACACCAAAATTCGCAAGAGCAGCGCCAAGCACAAGAAGAAGACCGGGTACCGCACCCGCCAGCAGACGAAGGGCGGCCGGAAGACGAACCGGCGCCAGCGTCGCCGCCACGGCAGCTTCTGAGCGCGCGTGTAGGCCTCGAGCCTGCGCGCCCTCAGCTCTCTAGCGACTGGGCTTCCGCGGGCGTCGCCCGTGGACTCTTCACGGACTCCGAGAGCTGAAGCGCGCTTCCTGGCCGCCCGCCCGCGGCCGATTGGGCGCTCCCGATCGATTTCGCATCCGATCGAGGTGCCCGCGGGGCTGGCGCGGATCTGCTCGCGGGCCCACGATCGTCACCTCCACGCCCGCGTCGCCTCGAACGCGGCGAACGGAATGGCACACGGAGCGTCCTCGCTCCCGCCCCAGCAGCGCTCGGGGGTGCCCGTCCACTCGTTCTGATCTCGCACGCCGATTCCAGCCCATGACCGCCGACCTCGCCCGATTCCTGCCCCGCACACGAGAGCAGATGCGCCAGCGCGGCTGGGCCGAGCTCGACGTCGTGCTCGTCACGGGTGATGGCTACGTGGACCATCCATCGTTCGGGGCTGCGGTGATCGGCCGCGTCCTCGAAGCGCACGGCTGGCGCGTCGGCATCCTCGACGTGCCCGACCTCGAGCCCGACGGTTCCGGCTGGTCGCGCCTGCCCGCGCCGCTGCTCTTCGTCGGCGTGACGGCCGGCACCATCGACTCGATGGTCACGAACTACACGGCCTCGAAGAAGAAGCGCCGCGTGGACGTCTATCGCCCGGGCGGAGCGATCGGTCGGCCGAACCGCGCAACGATCGCGTACACGGCGCAGGCGCGTCACCACTTCCCGGGCGTGAAGGTGATCATCGGCGGGCTCGAGGCCGGCCCGCGACGCCTCGCGTACTGGGACTACTGGGAAGAGAAGATGCGCCGGTCGATTCTCGTCGACAGCAAGGCGGACCTCCTCGTGTGGGGGATGGGCGAGCGCCAAGTGCTCGAGGTCGCCGACCGCATCGCGCGCGGCGAGGACCTGCGCGGCATTCGCGGCACGTGCGAGCTCGTGCGCCGCGAGGAGCTTCCTCAGAACGCGCGCATCGCACCTTCGTTCGAGGATCTGTGCGCCGATCAGGACGCGCTGATCCCCCTGTTTCACGCGGTGCGCGAGGAGAACAGTCCGAGTTCACGCCCGATCGCGCAGGCGCACGGCACGCGGTACGTGTTGCAGCATCCGCCGAGTCCTCCCGCGCCGCAGGCAGAAGTCGATTCGTTCTATGACCTGCCGTACACGCGCTCGTGGCACCCCGATCACGATGCCGCCGGCGGTATCGCCGCGCTCGAGCCCGTGCGCTGGTCCGTCAACACGCACCGCGGTTGCATGGCCGATTGCTCGTTCTGCTCGATCACGTTCCACCAGGGACGCTCGATCCAGTCGCGCAGCGAGACTTCGGTGATGAAGGAGGTCGCCGCGCTGGCGGAGAACCACGATTTCCGCGGCACGATCACCGATGTCGGCGGGCCGACCGCGAACATGTGGGGCCTCGGCTGCAAGCTGCTCGAGAAGGGCGAGGCTTGTCTCGGCCGCGACTGCCTCACGCCCGATCCGTGCCCGGCGCTGCGTCTCGACAAGACGACCGAGGGCTATCGCCGTCTGCTCGCGCTCGTGCGCACGGCGAAGGGCGTGAAGCACGCGTTCGTGTCGAGCGGCATTCGCTACGACATGCTGCGCGACAAGAAGGGCGAGCTCTTGCCGCTGCACCACGACCTCGTGAAGCACCACGTGCCCGGCCGCATGAAGCTCGCGCCGGAGCACGCGTCCGACGAAGTGCTCGCCGCGATGAACAAGCCGCGCTTCGATGTCTACGAGAAGTACGAAGCCGACTACAAGGACGAGTGCAAGGCCGAGGGCAAGGACCAGCACCTCGTGAACTACTTCATCGTCGGACATCCGGGCACGGGCCTGCCGCAGGCGATCGAGCTCTTCGAGAAGCTCCTCGAGCGCAACTACAGCCCGGAACAGGTGCAGGAATTCATCCCGCTGCCGATGACGCGCGCTTGCGTGCAGTTCGTGACGGGCAAGGACCCGATGACGATGGCCGAGCTGCACGTGCCGCGCGGCGAGCGCGAGCGACGCATGCAGAAGGCGCTCGTGCGCTGGAAAGCGCCGGAGAATCGCGAGCTCGTCGAGGCGGCGCTGGCGGCCGCGGAACGGCCCGACCTCGTGGCGCGGTTCCATCGCGCGATCGGCGGCCCGAAGGCGCGCGCCACGCGCGAGGTCGACATGGACCTCGACACCTGCGGCTGATTTCGGGGCGCGCTCGACAGCGCGTCGCGTAGAGCCGTTCGCGGAGCTGAGCCGCCGAGCGCCCGGAGCGAACGAGCGAGGCCAGCCCAAGTCGGCCGGCCTCGCGCACTTCACATCGACGCACCCGTCATGGATCGACGATCTCGTCCGTAACGGTCACGCGCCCCAGACGACCTGCAGCGCGTTGCTCAGGTTCCACGTCGATTCGGTGCAGAACGACGCCGAGTTCCGGTACCAGGCCTGGTAGTAGCGCGTCACGCCGGCCGACACGCTGCCGGCCTCGGACACGAGGGGATCACCGGTCCTCGGGAACTCCGCGACGCCTGAGATCGCGGAGAGCGAGATGAGCTCGATCGTCGTCCCGCCCGCGCAGTGCAGGCCGTCACCGAAGAGTTCGCCGCTCCCGCCGCCCACCGCCGCCGTGCCCTGGAAGAAGAGCGTGGTGTTCGAGCCCGGGACCGTCGCGGAGAGCTGCAAGGTGTCCGAGCCGACGAACGCGCCACCCGTGGCCGAGAGCAGCGAGCCGAACCCGAACGAGTTCAAGCAGCCCGTCGGTGCCGTGCTCTCGTTGTCGCACGGGCAAGCCGCGCCCGAGCCGTCGCCGAAGCACAGGCTCGTGATGCGCGGAGCGTACGTGTAGCAGACCGTGACGGACACCGACGCCTGCGTCGAGAAGGTCGAGAGCAACTCGCCCGCGCCGGTGACGACGCTGATCCCCACGGCCACCACGCGCGTGCCCGACGGGCCCGGGTTGCCGGCCGGGCCGGCGTAGAGACCGAGCGTGCCCGAGTCGCTGCTCGAGCCCGACCCGACGACGGTCGGCAGCGCGGCCGAGGGGACGGTCTGCCCGGAGAGCCCGGCGTAGTCCGAGACCCCGTCGTACGCCGCGAGCTCCAACGGCGTCTCGGCATCGGTCGACGCCTCGCCGAGGATCCCGTCGTTCGCGTCGAGGACGCGGACGAGGACGCCCGGCACGGCGGAACCGGACCACGCGCTCGTCTCCAGGCTCTCGACCTGCGACGAGCCGCTGGCCAGGACCTGGAACGAGACCGACACCGAGGTCAGCGTGCCGAGGAGCGTGTCGAAGCGCGGGATCGCGATCCCGACGTCGAAGTTCGTCGCGGTCGTGGGCACCGCGACCGTGTGGCAGACCTGCTCCGCACGCGCGTGCGTCGCCAGGCAGGCGAGGCCGAACAGGAAGCAGGTCCAACTCGTGATCCGCGAGCGGTGAAACATGCGAGGTCTCCGTGGGAAGGCCTCGAAGGAAGCGTCCGGCGACCGCGCGCTTGCGTGTGTCCGTGGGACGCTCACCAACGAGGGACGGAGACCTCAGATCCGCCCGCGACGCGATCGAACGAGCGGTTGGAGCGGTGAATCGGGTGGAGTCGTGGTGCGCTGAATCGTTGGATCCAGGGAGCGCGCGACGAACGCGGAAGTCCGATGTTTCGCGCGGGATTCGGATCGGTTGCGAGCGGCAGAGGAGTGTGCGCGCGCGCGCGCCTCGCTCAGACGTGCGCGCTGTCGGCGCAGGTCACACGGGGCACGTCACACGCAGCACGACGCGGATGGCGCGAAACAGCCTGACGGAAGATGTCGATCTGGCCCTCCGCGCCGACCGAATTCGCGCACGAGCTGCGTTCGAGAGTCGCGCACGAACTGCGCTCAACGCCCGCTCCCGATTCACGCCCGATTCGCGCTCGAATCGCGCCCGATTCGCGCCCGAATCGCGCCCGAATCGCGCTCGAATCGCGCTCGATTCGCGCTCCCCACCGCGCGGTCCACGACAGCCAGTTCGCCGCGTCCCGTCGCCCGCCGGCTACGGCTGGATCGCGCGCGCCGGTCGCAGTCCGATGCTGCCCGCGATCTGTTCCGGCTTGTCGGCCCCGCGTTTCGAGGAACGCAGGCTGAGCGCGTCGTTCTCGTACCCGCCGCCGCGCGAGATGCGCACGCGCTCGGACGGCTGGAGTACGAGCCCGTCCTCGGGTCGCCGCGGCGCCGAGTACATCGCGAACCAGTCGGCGCACCACTCGAACACGTTGCCGGAGACGTCGTGCAATCCGAATGGATTCGCGCGGTAGCTCCCGATCGGCGCGTGCACCAGGCGCCCGTCGTCGATCGCCATCTCGTACTTGTGCTGCGCGATGAGCTTGACGCTGCGGCTGTGTGCATCCGACAGATTCGCCGCGCCCTGCAGGCTCGCGGCGTCGGTTCCGGTCCACCAAGGCGTCGTGGTGTCGCCGCGCGCCGCGTACTCCCACTGCGCTTCGGTGGGCAGCTGCCAGCCTTGGCGGCGCGCGAACTCGGCGCACTGGTGCCAGCTCACGCTCTCGACCGGATGCATGCCCGTGATCCTCTCGTTCTCCGCCAAGCTCCCGTCTGGGAATCGACTCGGGTTCGATCCGGTCGCCCGCAACCATTGAGCCTGCGTCAGCTCGTGCTTCGCCAGGAAGTACGCAGCCAGCTCCATGCGGCGCAGCGGCACTTCGAACGCCGTGGCGGCGGGGTCGTATTGATCCTTCGTCTCGTCCACAGCCTGCGCGCCGAGCAAGAACCGGCCGGGGGGGACGAGCACGAACGCGACCGCGCTCTCGGCGGTCAGCATCAGGCGACCGTTCTCTGCGCGCGCGGGGACAGCGCCCGTCGCGATGTCGGCGAACTCTTCCAGCTTCGAATCCGGATCCGTGCCCAGGGGGACGAGGCCCGACTGAGCTCGCAGCACGAATCCCTGGTAGCGCGGATTCGCAGTGATCGCGGCGATCGCCATGCGCCAGGCCTCGGCCGGTTCTTCCAGCGAGAGCCGCGCGACTTCCCGCGCGAGGGCGAGCCGCGACTCGATGCCCAGCCCGTTCTCCGGCGATCGACCGGTGATCAGGCCCCGCGTGGGATCGGCGAAGCGCTCGAACGAAGTGATGAGCGCCGCGAGTCGATCGTGCCACCATCCGTCCGTCTCGTCCGCGAAGTTCCACCGTCGCCGCTCGCCGACGATGCGTTCGAGCCCGGCGGCTTCGTCCTCGAGCTGCGCGATGCGCGCTGCGGCCGCTTCCAGTTCCTTTGGAGACCGCGCGTAGCTCGAGCGCTCCACCAACTCGCGGATGGAAGCGACGAGTTCCTCGTCGTCGGGATCCTCGGCCTCGGCGCGTTCGGCGTAAGCCTGCGCGGCTTCGTCTTCTCCCGCGGCATAGTGCGCCCACGCGATCGTGTCGAGCACGGCGCCGCGATGGCTCCCTTCGATCTCCAGCGCGCGTTGCGCGAGCGCCTGAGCGATCGCCGGATCCGCCGCCCCCATGGATTCCTGGGTGACCAGGTGGAAGGCGATGGAGTTGAGCGTGACCCAGTCCTCGAGGCCCTTGTACGCCGCCAAGTCGGGCTCCGGCATGCGTTGCGGCTCGCCACCGGTGCGGCGCGCATGCGTCCGCCGCTGGTGCTCGATCCGATCGCGCAGCGTTGCGAGCGCCGCGGCCTCGGGGTGACTCTCGGCCTCCTCCCGCGCTTCGTCCGCGGTTCGCGGCAGCGCGCGTGTGCGCAGCTCGGCCAGCGTCGCGCGGTGTTCGACCAGCTTCGCGGCGAGGTCATGCGCCTCGTCGAGCCAGGCCTCCAGCGCCGGGATGCGGTCGGGCGTCGCCGGCCACTGCGCTGCGGCACGTCTCTCGAGATCACGCAGCCTCTCGGCATCGGCGAGCCGGAACACTTCGCGCTGTCGCGCCAAAGTGGTGAGCGCGAGGGCGACGACGGCCACGACCGACACCGCGCCCAGCGCGAGCACCGCCGTCGCGGTCGGATGGCGCCGCGCCCACAAGCGCAGTTCGTAGGCGCGCGAGCGCGGCCCGGCGAGCACCGGCTCGTGCACGAGGAACCGTTCGAGGTCGCGGTCGAGTTCGACGACGTTCGCGTAGCGACGCGCTCGATCCGTCTCGAGAGCCTTGGCCAGGATCCACTCGAGTTCCGCCGGCAATTCCGGGCGCACGCTGCGTGCGAGCGGCACGGTCTCCTCCGCGATCCAGCGCAGTGCTTGCGTCAGCGTCTTGCCCTCGACCTCGTGCGCGCGTCGGCCGCAGAGGATCTCGTACAGAATCAGGCCGAGCGCGTGGACATCGGTCTGCGCGTCCAACTCGTCTCGGGCGCCGTCGGCTTGCTCGGGGCTCAGGTACTGGAGCGTCCCGAGGAGATCGCCGGTGCGCGTCAAGCTCTGCTCGCCGCCCTCGGCCTCGTCGAGCGCGCGCGCGACGCCGAAGTCGATCAGCTTCGGCGCGCCGCTCTCGTCGACGAGCACGTTGCCCGGCTTGAGATCGCGGTGGATGATGCCCTTGGCGTGCGCGTGGGCCACGGCGGCGCACACGCGGCGGACGAGCGCGATCGACTGCGCGACCGACAGCGATCGGCGCCGCGCGTACGCGGTGATCGACACCCCGCTCACGACGAGCTCCATCGCGATGAACGGCGTGTGACCGTCGACTCCCGCGGCGTACACGTGCGCGATCGAGGGATGGTTCATGCGCCCGAGGAGCACGCCCTCGAGCTCGAAACGCGCGCGCACGCCCGGCGCGGCCGAGAGCGGCGGCAGGAACTTCAGCGCCACGCGGCGCTCTGGGTTCGTCTGCTGCGCCTCGTGGACGATTCCCATCCCGCCCGATCCGAGCCGACCCAGAAGGGTGAACCCGCCCACGACCGCACCCTCGGATGGACCGTGCAGGCGCGCGGACTGGATGGCTTCCGGCGGCTCCAGATAACCGACGGCAACGGCGTCCTGCTCGAGCAGCGACTCGACGTCCCGGCGGAACGCGACGTCCTCGCCGCAGCGGGTGTCCAGGAATCGCGCGCGCTCCTCGGGCGCAAGCGCGGCCGCGTCCTCGAAGGTCCGGGCGACCTCATCCCAGGTGCGCGTCACGACGGGTGGGCCTCGTGCAGTGGATTCGAATCGCCGGGGCGCGCGTGGGCGCTGCCCCGGAGTGGGGGGAAAGCGGGAAGGAGTGTCACGAAGTGCTCAGGAAGCGAGCCTGGACGCCCATCGGGAAGTACGAACGCCCAGCGTACCGACACCGGCTCCGCTGTCCCTCCAACCCGCTCGGGGTTCACGAGAATCCAGCGCGGCTCGAGCTCGAAATCCTGGAAAGACTTCACTGTCACCCGCGATCCGCGGCGCGCGCCGGACTGCACCGCGGATCAGGCCACCCTGCCATCGGGATCCGCTTCTTCCGTCTGGTCGCGTCGGTCCAACCGCTGGCGCCGCCCTCCGTCCGGGTCGAGCTCGCGCCGGAGCCAAGCACGCGCCGTGCGCCAGTCGCGCTGGACCTCCGCGAGCGTGATGCCGAGCACGCGCGCGATCTCGTTCTTGTCGAGGCCGCCGAAGAAGCGCAGCTCGACGACCTTGGCCGCCTGTTTCGACTGGAGGGCCAACCGTTGGAGCGCGTCGTCCAGGTCGATCATCGAGATGTCGCCATTCTCCTCGAACGGCACGAGGATCACGTCGAGCGACACACGCGTGGGGTTGTTCCCGCGTTTGGCCGTCGCGCGCGCTCGGGCACGGTCGACGAGGATGTTGCGCATCGCGCTCGCCGCGACGCCCAGGAAGTGCTCGCGGTTCGTGAAGTTCGGCGTGTGGTTGCCGAACAGCTTGACGAAAGCCTCGTGGACCAGCGCCGTGGGCTGAAGCGACTGCGGCCCGTCGTTCGATCCGCGAAAATGCGCTTGCGCGAGCGAGTGCAACTGCGCGTACACGATCGTGAGCAGTTCACTGCTCGCGGACCCATCACCCGCAGCTACACGCTGGAGGATGCGGGTGATTTCGTCGCCAGGTTCGGTCATGAGGGGAAGGTCCCACTTCGATCCCAGCCCAACCTAGCACGCGCTCCGCCGGCGCGTATCGACCCGTGAGCACCGTCGGGTCGCGGACGCGATCACGGGACCAGCGTGAGGAGGCGGTGGATGCGAAAGCGCGCCGGCGACCGCTCCAGGATCGCGTGCGAACGTGCCAGCCGATCCATCGGCTCCCAGCAAAGGGTCGCCTCGCGCCACAGAACGTGGACACGCGTCCCCGACGGCGGCCGGTCGACGCCCGACAGGTATTTCTCGGCGTCCAGGCGGCTCGCGCGGATGTCGGGCCGATCGCGCAGGTAGTGGTCGACGGTCGCGGCGACGTACGGGTCCGGCACGCACACGAGCAGGAGGAGGCGATCGCCGTCCCGCCAGCGCTCGCCGATCTCCGTCGTCGCGGTGCGGTAGTCCTCGCGGCGGTTCTCGGAGAGCTGCAGCACGGTCAGCGTGCTCGCGCAGGCCATGAGGAGCACGCACGCGGCGCGTCCGAGGACCGCGGGGCGCGCGAACAGCAATCCGGCCGCGATACAGGCGATGGTGCCCGGGATCCCGGGCGTCAGGTACCGCGGCTGGAGCCCGCCGCCCGCGAAGGCGGTGAGGAGATACGCGCCGGCGAGGGGCACGAGCGCCGCGAGGAGAGCGTCGAGCTCGGGCTCCGCGCGGCGCGCGATCGCGCGTGCGCAACCGAACACGAACCCCGACAGGGCGAGCGCACCCAGGATCCAAACCACGGCGGTGAGTCCGTGATCGACGAGAGCCTGCAGGTCGACGGCGACGAGGCGCGCCGGCAGTTCAGCCAGATCGCGCGGCGCGGTGCGCGCGATCACGGGCCAGGAGCCGTCGCGCTGGCTGGGCAGGTACGCTGCGAGCCACGGGGTCCACACCAGCACGCCCGCGCCAGCCGCGAGCGCCGTGCGGAGACCCGAACGCGAGCGGACGCAAGCGGCTTGCGCCACGACGGCGAGCCCGGCCAGCGCGCCGTAGTAGTGGAAGCCCGTGGCGACCGCTGTCGCCGCGGCGAGCGCGGCCCAGCGCGTGGCGGACGGAGCTGCCCACGCACCGCGCGCCGCCCACAGCACGACGAGCGCGGTGAGCTCGACGAACGCGTACATGCGGACTTCGTGCGCGTACCAGACGAGCAGCGGCGCGACCGCGTACAGGCCGACGGCCCACGGCGCGCGTTCTCGTCCCAGCCAGGCGTGCGCCAGCGGCGCGAAGACGACGAGTGACGCGCACGAGACCAGCGCGGGCAGGAGTCGCAAGGCGAGATCGCCAGGCCCGAACGCGCTGATCCACGCCCGGAACAGGAGGAACGAGAGCGGCGGATGGCTGTCGCGGTGGAGGAGTGCGAACGGATCGGGTGCGCTCGCGACGAGGACCGTCATGCCCTCGTCGATCCAGAGCGAGTGCACTTCGGGCCGGGCCAGTCGGAGCGCGAGGCCGATCGCGACGGCGATCGCCGTCCAGACGCGGACGGAACGGTTTTCCTGCGACGGCGCGCTCATCGGCGCGGCGTGTGTACGCGATCGAACGCTCTCAGGGAACCCAGGTGATCCGCAAGCCGTTGGTCAGGTTGAACGTCTCCGGCGTGCAGAAGGCCGCGGCGTTGCGGTACCAGACCTGGTATGTGCGCACGGCGCCTGCGGGCGGGATCGAGCCCCCTGTCGCGAGCGAGCTGCCGCTCGACGCGCCGAACGCCGCGTTGCCGCCGTTCACCGCCACGACGGCGAGCCGGCGCACTTCACCGCCGGCGCAGCGCAATCCATCCCCGAACGGCGCGCCCTGCCCGTCGTTGAGCGGCAGCTCGCCCTGGAAGAAAAGTGCCGCGCCGAACGCCGAAATTCCGCCGGCCGAGAGCGTCAGCGTGTCGTTCGTCGTGCGCGCGGCGCCCGACGACGACAGCACTCCGCCGCCCGTGGCGAAGGAATTCTCGCAGCCGTGCCCGGGAGCGCCGATGTTGCCGCACGGGCACGCGGCGGCCGTGCCGTCGCCGGCGCACACGGCGAGCGGCGCGCACGCGGGGTAGATGCGCGCCACGCGCTTCGTCGCGAGACCGGCGGCGTCGGTGACCGTCAGCGAAACCACGAAGTGGTACGTCTGTCCGTCGCAGCCCTCGGGGGTGATCACCGTCGTCGTCGTGCAGTTCGCATCCACCGGCTCGGGGTGCGTGTGCTCGTCGTGGTGCAGCACCGTCTGCCACGCGCACGCGAGCTCGCCCGTGGCGTGCTCGGCGTCCGAGATCGATGCGGTCAGCGCGATCACCGTCGGCGGACCCAGCGTGTACAGCGAGCCGTCCACCGGGCTCGTGATCGAGACGACGGGCGGCGTGTTGTTCAACGAGACGAGGGACGTCGCGCTCGCCATCCCTTGCAACGGATCGCGCACGGTCAGCGTGACGTCGCGCCGCATCGGCTGCGTCACCAGCGCCGGATCCTCGGCCAGCACGCGCAGCTCACCCGCGCTGATGAAATCAGCGCTCCCGCCCGGTGCTCCCGCGAGACGGATGCGGGTGCCGGTGACGGCCGGGAACGCGATGCGGAACGTCTCGTAGGAGAGCCCGTTGTTCCCCGGGTACGCCGGTGTCGCGACGGCGCCCGCAACCGTGGTCCACGTGGTCCCGTCGCCGACGTCGACGCGCCACGTGTCGAACCAGCCGCCGTCGCCGAAATGCTTGCCCTCCTGGAAGACGAGCCCGCGGAAAGCGCGCGGCGTGGCGAACGCGTAGCCGATCCAGTCGAAGTTGCCCTGTGCGCCGGCGTGGTAGGTGTCGTACTGGCGCAGGTCGTCGCTGCTGCCCACGGGCGGGAAGTCGTCGTCGCGCAGGATCTCCGGATTGGGGTTGCCGCCGCCGAGCGGAACCGGGGGCACGAGCTCGAAGACGCGCGCGACGAAGCTCCCTTGCGACGTCACGTCGGCGACGGCTTCGTACACGTGCGTCGGATTCGCCTGCGTGCTGGTCGTGCCGTCGCCGAAGTCCCACAGGTACGCGACCGGCTGTCCCTCGGGATCGGTCGAGCCCGCGCTCGAGAACTGGACCGCGTGCGGCAGCGGGCCGAAGGACACCGCTGGCGAGGCGACCGCGATCGGCGGCAGGTTCAGCGCGTAGTCGAGTCGGCGCACCGCGGACGTACCGCTAGAGTCTCCGTACGCGATGTAGTGCAGGACTCCGGTGCCGGGCGCCGCGGCGATGCAGACGACCGCGCCGACGCCGGTTCCGTTGCTGAAGGGCACGATCTGCGCGGGATTTCCCGGGATGAACCTGCGGATCCACCCGACCACGAAGTCCGCGCAGAAGTAGGAGCCGGCGTACTCGGTTGGGTAAGCGCTGCCCGTGTACCACGCGCCCGCCGTGACGCTGTCGCCTATGAACTGCGGGCCTTGCACCGGCGCGCCGGGTGCGCCGATGGCTGCGATGGTCGCGTCGTTCCCGGCGTACGTCTTCGTGCGCGCCGCGGTGCCGTGACCGTAATCGATGAGCGGGCGCACGTGCTCGAAGCGCGGGATCGAGGACGGCACCTGCTGCAGCGGATCGCACGGATTCGGCCACGAGGGCGCGGCCAACGTGTCTTGGGCGAGCAGGTCGCGGAACGCGAAGAACGCCGCGCCGCACGGACCCGTGCCGAAGAGCGGGTTCGGCGCGTCGAGGTTCGGCGTGGTCTGCGCCGCGTAGGAGATCTGCGGCTGCAGTCCTTCGTGCAGCGGCCAGCCGAAGTCGAGGCCGGGCACGTCGCACACGTTGAGCTCCTCGTGCGCATTCCAGCCGACGTCGCCGATCCACAGCGTCCCCGGATCCGCGAGCAGCGGGTTGGCGGCGCCCGTGCCCGGCTGCAACGACATGCGGAACGGATTGCGCAAGCCCAGCGCCCAGACGCGCGAGCGCGGCTCCCGCGGCGCGCTCGCGTCGAAGAACGGATTCGAGCGCACGCCGTTGCCTGTCTCCGGATCGACGCGCAGCACCTTGCCGTTCAGCGCGTCGACGAGCTGCGCGCGGAACGCGCCGACGTCCTCCTTCGGCCGCAGGATCCCCTCGAGCAAAGCCGTGTTGCTGCTGCCGTTCGTCGGCCCGCCCCTGTCCACGCCGTCGTAGCCCGCGCCGTCGCCGCACGAGACGAGCAGCGTGCCGTCCTCGCCGAAGACGAGCGTTCCCATGCCGTGCGACTGGTTGCAGATCGGGATGCCGGTCGTCATCGACTCGCCGATCAGCACCACCCGCGATCCGGGGACGAGCGCCAGCGTCGCGGGATCGAGCTCGAACCGCGTGACGCGCGCGATCGTGTCGCGGAAGTACTCGCTCGTGGTGGGCGAGTACTGCGGCGTCCCGAACCAGCGCAAGTGGTGGTAGTCCACGACGTATCCGGCGTAGATGCGGCCGCTCCGCGCGAAGTCGGGATCCACCGCGAAGCCCAGGAACCCGTGGTCGCGCCAGTCGCCGACTTCTTCGGAGATGTCGAGCACGGGTTGCGCCGACTTCACGCCGTCGACGACGGACCATACGCGTCCAGCCTTCTCCCACACGAAAAGTGCGCCGCTCGGCGCGAACGCGATGCCGACGGGTTGTTGCCAATCGGCGCCGACCGGGACGCTCACGAATCCGGCCGGCCACTGCGTGCGCGCGGGCGCGGCGAGCGCGGCGACGACGGTGGCGAGGAAGCACGGAATCCAGGGGGGGCGCATGCGCGGAGTTCGAGAGCTCTCGAGTGTAGGTCTACCGCCGCATACGGGATTCCGACAGTCCTCGTCGCCGCCGCGGGTCCGTGGAGTCCATCGACGCGGGTGCTCCCCAGTCTGCTGCGATCCCACGAACCGGTTCGCGTCTGGGCGAGTCCGGGGCGGCCGCGACCGACAAAACTTTCCCACCGCCGCCGCGCCGCGCGATCGCGACGAACACGGGCGGCGCTGGATCGAGCGGGGGCAGGCCGCGGCCAGAGACGAAGAAGTTCACGACCGATCCGTTCATGACCACGGCGGTGACGCGCTGGTCCATTCGAGAGGCGAGAGCAGCGCGGCGCGTGTCATTGGACCCACGTGAGCGCGACGAGGCGCACCGTGACGTTGGCCTTCTTGGGGCGCAGCGCGATCGTCGCGAGCGGCTCGGTCGACGGATCGAGCGTCGCCTCGAGCACGCGGACCTCGGCCTCGATCTGCGCGTCGAGCTCCGCCAGCGCGCGCTCCGCCGCCGCCAGCGTCTCGCCCGCGCGCTCGACGTCGCCGGACTCCTTGACGGCCTTGCCCGTGCGGCGCGCGGCGCTCGACGCGCGGCCCACGTTCGCCGCGGACAGCGTCTTCTGGCCGAAGATGGCGCCGAAAATCGCCGAGCCGATGGAGATCGCGCCGCCGATCTTGGCGTCGCGCGACTGCTCCGTCTGGACCTCGACCTGCTGGCGCGCGCGGCGCACGCGCTCCTCGAGCGTGGCGCGCTTCGTGGCGTACTTCGTGCGCAGCTTATCCTTGCCGCGGTCGCGTTCCTCGCGCGCGCGCTGGGCGATGCGCAGGCGGAACGGAGCTTCCTCCTCGCCCGGTTGCGAGACGAGCTTCAAGGACGGGCTCTGGTGGAGCGTGAGCTCCTCCGTGCGCACGAGCCGGTCCGCGAGGGCCTTCTTCCACACCTCGTAAGACTTCGGACGCGTGGCTTCGGACGGGAGCGCCGTGAAAGCCGCGCCCGCTGGTGCCGCGGGCGTCAGCGCGCTCTCGTCGAAGTCCACCGCGTCGGCTTCCTCCCAGTCGAGCGGCACGGGGCCCTCGCCGAAGAAGACGAGGAGGTTGCGCGACACTTCGGACGCCACGCCGAGCTTCGCGTCGCTGAAGTACACGCGCGCGCTGGCGAAGAGCGCCGGCCGGAACGGGTTCGCGCGCGAAGCCGCGTCGGGCGCGGGCAGGAAGTGCTGCGGGATTCCGGGCGGCAGGACGTGGAGCACGGACGCGGATCCGTTGCTCGCAGAGGGCCGGTCGGAGCTCGCGGAACCGGAGATCGCCGCGCGCGAAGCGGCCGAAGCCGTTAGCGGCGTGGATTTGTCCGGCGACTTCGCGGCCTCGCCGCGTCGCGTCGACATCAACCGCTGGATCTCGGTCCGCGTCATCGGACCGCGCAAGTAGGACAAAACGAAGCGCGTCTCGAACGTGCGCGCCGCCTTGGCGTGCACGTTGTGCAGCAGGAACACGCGCTTGCCGAGACCGGCGAGCGTCTCCTCCATCAGCGCGCGATCGAACGCGCCGGGGGTGGCGCCTTCGAGACCTTCGATGAGCCGCGCCTTGTCGCGCTCGGTCTGCAGGCGTCCGATGAACCACGTGCCGCAGTTCGCGAGGCCCTTGTAGTCGAGGTCGACCGGATTCTGGGTCGCGAGGACGCAGCCGAGCCCGAACGCGCGCGCCTGCTTCAGCAGTGTGAGCAGCGGCGCCTTGCTGGGCGGGTTCGCGACCGGCGGGAAGTAGCCCGCGATCTCGTCCATGTACAGGATCGCGCGCAAGCTCGACGTGCCGCTCTGCGTGCGCATCCACGACAACGTCTGGTTCAGGATCAGAGACACGAAGAACATGCGCTCGGGATCGCTGAGGTGCGCGATCGAGTAGATCGCGATGCGCGGCTTGCCCGTCTTCGTGTGAAGTGCCGCCGCGATGTCGAGCGGTTCGCCCTCGAGCCACTGCGCGAAGCTCGGGCTGGCCAGCAGGTTGTTGAGGCGCATCGCGAGCTGGAAGCGGTCCTTTGCCGGGAAGAACGCTTCGAGCTCGAACACCCCGATGCGCTGGACCGGCGGCACTTGGATGGCGCCGATCAAGCCCGCGAGATCGAGGTCGCGGCCTTCGCGCCACGAACGGTCGAGCACGTTCGCGAGCAGGATGTGCTCGCGGCTCTGCAGCGGATCGGCGTCGATGCCCACGAGACCGAGCAGCGACGTCGCCGTGCTCGACACGCGCTCGGCGAAGATCTCCGAATCCTCGACGACCGCGCGCGGCGGCGCAGCGAACGACTTCACGATCGACACCGGGAGACCCGCGTTGCTGCCCGGCGTGTACACCACGAAATCGGCCGCGTCGCGGAGCCGGGCGATGCGCGCTCCGTCCTGGTCCCATTCGGCGAGCCCCTTCGTCCAACGGTCGGCGGCCGCTTGCGCCGCGGCCGACACGGTGACTCCGCCGCGGCGCGCTTCCTCGGGATCGATCCAGGGCTCGAAGTCGGAAGCGGCGAGGTCGGGGAACTGCAGAAGCAAGTTCGCGAGGTCGCCCTTCGGGTCGATCACGATCGCCGGGATGCCGTCGATCGCGGCCTCCTCGAGCAGCGCCATGCACAAGCCCGTCTTGCCGCTGCCGGTCATGCCGACGCACACCGCGTGCGTCGTCAAGTCCTGGCTGTCGTAGAGGACGAGCTCCGGTCGTCGCGCGCGCGCCGCGAGGTCGTACTCGCGGCCGAGGTAGAAGACGCCGAGCTTCTCGTAGGCCTGGATCGACATGGCGCGGAACGTTAGCCGCCTCCCGATCAGCGCGCGAGAGCGATCCGCCCGTCCGCGCCACGCCCCACGCGAAGTCGGCCCGATTGCAGCGGTTTTTCGAGCTTCAGCGCCTGCCACGTCCCGCCCGGGACGCGCAGACGCAGACCGTGCACGAGGTCTCCCGTGCGCAGGCCGAAGCGCGGCTCGCGCGCGCTCGCGCCGAGGTACGACGGCGAGGACACGGCTTCGCGCACGCCCAGCACGATGTCCAGCGCGCCGAGCAACTCGACGCGCGTGCCGAGCGGCAAGCCGCCGATCGAGACGCCGTGGTTCTCGCTCGCGTTGCGGTAGACGCGCGGTGCGCCGCCGCACTGCGTCAGCACGAGGTCCGCGCGCCCGTCGCCGTCGAGATCGCCGGCGATCAACCCGCGTCCGACGAGCGACTCGCGCGCGACCGCGACGCCCGGCTCGGTCGAGACGTCCGCGAATCGTCCTGCGCCGTCGCCGCGGTAGACGAGCGCGTGCTGGGCGTGCGTCTTGCCGTCGTGGTAGAGCGCGATGTTGTCGATGATGTGCCCGTTCGCGATCGCGAGATCGAGCGCGCCGTCCAGGTTCAGGTCCTCGAGCAGGCAGCCGAAGCCGACCGGAATGCGCGTCGCGAGCTCGAGCCCGGCCTGCACGGTGCGATCCTCGAACACCATCCCGCCCTGGTTGACGTAGAGCGTGTCCGACTCGTCGTCGAAGCCCGTGACGAAGAGATCGAGGTCGAGGTCGCCGTCCACGTCGCCGCACGCGACGCCCATGCTGGCTTCGGTCCGGCCGTAGCGATCGACGCCCGTGCCCGAGAGCAGCGTCGCGTCCTCGAACCGGCCACCGCCGACGTTCTTGTAGAGCCGGTTCTCCGTGCTGTCGTTCGCCACGTAGAGATCGACGCGTCCGTCGCCGTCGAAGTCGCTCGCGATCACGCACAGACCCTTGCCGTTCGGATCGGAGAAGCCCGCCTCTTTCGTGCGATCTTCGAACGTTCCGTCACCGCGGTTCCGCCAGAAGCGATCCTCGTCGCCCGGGAAACGATCGGGATGGCAGTAGCTGCGCCAGCCTTCCTTGCGCTCGCCGCACCAGGGCGGATCGGCCAAATCGATCACGACGTAGCTCGTGACGAACAGATCGAGATCGCCGTCGTCGTCCGCGTCGAAGAACGCCGCGCCGGTGGTCCAGCGCGGCTCGGCGATGCCGCTCTCCGCCGTGACGTCGCGAAAGTGCGCGCGCCCGTCGCCGCGCAGCAAGACGTCGTCGCCGAGCACCGTGAGGTACAGGTCCTCGTGCCCGTCGCCGTTCGCGTCGCCGACCGCGACGCCTTGGCCGTAGCGCGCGAGCGCCGCGTCGCCTGAGCGCGCCGTCACGTCCGCGAAGCGACCGCGGCCGTCGTTGGCGTAGAGCCGGTTCGTCGGCCGCGGCGCTCCCGACGGATACGCGAAGCGATCCGCCGCGCCGCCCGGCTGCGGCAGCGGGCCCGATTGGACGAAGTACGCGTCGAGGTCGCCGTCCTCGTCCGCGTCGAAGAGCGCCACGCCGCCCCCCATGGTCTCGGGCAAGTGCTTCTCGGGAGTGAGACCGGCGTCGTGCACGAAGTCGATGCCGCACGAGCCCGACACGTCCTCGAAGGCGATCGGCGCGTCCGCGCGGGCGCTCGCCCGTGAAGCGGTCGAAGGATCCTTCGAAGCGGGCTCTTCGCGCGCGCACGCGCCGAGCGCGCAAATTGCCGCGAGCGACAGACTCGCCGTGAGCGACCTGCGCGGCGCGAGCCACAGCCTCGGCGCGAGCGACAGGCGCCGCGCGAGCGACAGCCTCGCCGTGAGCGACCTGCGCAGCGCGAGCGACAGCCTCGGCGCGAGCGACAGCCTCGGCGCGAGCGACTGGCGCATATGGATCGACACCCGCGGCGCTAGCGACAGCTTCGGCGCGCAACGCCGCGACGTCATCGCTTCTCCGCGGCGCGCGCCGCTTCGAGGCGCTTCGCGATCTCCGCGTCTCGCGGGCGAAGCGCGAGCCCCTGCTCGAAGTACGCGATCGCTTCGCCTGGGCGGCGCGCGCCGAGCAGCACGTCTCCCGCGCGCACGTAGAGCCGCGGGTCCGGCACGCGCCGCGCGGTGCGCGCGAGCAGGTCCACGGCCGCTTGCACGTCGCCTTTGTCCTCCTGGAGCAGACGCGCCCAGCGCAGCGCGTTCGCGGCGAGCTCCTCGCCGCGTGCGAGCTCGGCCGCGCGCCGGTACGCCGACTCCGCGCGATCGCCGCGCGGCAGCGCGCGCTCGGCGTCACCGAGGGCCGTCCAATTCGGAGCGTGCATCGGCGCGAGGTCGATGCCGCGCCGCGCGTGCTCGACCGCGTCGAGCAACGGCACGAGCCGGCGGTGGCGCTCGAGCTCGCGCAGGCCTTCCTCGCGCTGTCCGCTTTGCACCAACGCGCGCCCGAGTCCGAACAGCGCTTCGCCGTCGAACGAATCCGCCGCGACCGCAGTGCGGAACGCCTGAGCCGCGGCGGTCATGTCGCCGCGTCGCGCCGCGCTCCGACCCAGAGCGCCGAGGAGGCGCGGATCCTCGGCCGAAACGATGGCTTGCCGGCGCGCGCGCTGGAGGACGGCGTCGGACTCCTCGAAGCGCGACAACGCTTCCAACGCGTCGATCTTCCACAGAACGCTCAGCGGATCGCGCTCGTCGAGCAACTCGACCGCGCTCGCGTACTGGCCCAGGTGATAGTGCGCTTCCGCCCGTTGTCGATCGCAAGGCGTGCCACAGCGCACGGCATCGGCGAGCGCCGCCTCGTAGCGGTGAACCGTCAACTGCCAGGCGACCAGACGGCCGAGGATCTCGGGCGCGGGGGATACGCCGATCTCGGTCCGCGCGGCCGCGATCGCTTCGAGGCGCAGACCGCGGGACCACAGGTCCAGCGCGCTCAGGCCTCTGTCTTGGACCGCGAAGAGCGGGAGAAATGCGAGGAAGTCCAGCACGGGGCGCGTCGACTCTTGTCGCGCACTATCCTAGATGAGCGGACGGAGTCGGTCGCGTCGCGCGAGAAATCCTCGGCGTCGGGCGCGACGGCTCGATCGCAACGGAGACGGTCCGACACCGGTGGCTTCCCTACCCGCCGGCACGAAAAACTCGCCGCACGGAGACCCGGGGACCTCGGAAACCGGAGACCTCGGGATTCGGCACGATTTTGGACCAGCACGTACTCGGGGAACTCGAACAGCGGAGGCTCGCACCTCCGCTCGCGGAGCAAGCACGATGACAACCATCCAAAGCGGGTTCGCACTGTGGTGCGCGAGCGTCTGCCTGTCCGTCTTCGGCGCGGCGCAGACACCGGTCGATCCGACGGGCCATCCCGACACGGACACCGATGGACCGACGCCGACGCGTCCGGCGGGCGGCAACTACGGCGGGCCGGCCGACACCGTTCCGGGCGGCACGTCGGGCGGGACGCCGGGGACCGGCACGAACACCGGCGCGGGCGGCGTGCCGTTGCCCGGAGCGCCGGGCGCCCCCGCGGGCAGCACCCCCGTCCCGGTCGGAACTCCGGGTGGCCAGCCCGCTCCGGCGCCCGGGATCTCCATCTTCGATCTCGGACCGGACACCGCCACGTGGGAGGTTTGGTGGAGCCTGAACCGCGATCGGTTCCTGGCGATCAAGGCGACGATCTACGGCGCCGACGAGAGCGCGTCGCCGGAGGGCACCGGCCTCGCGCGCCTTCGGCCCGATGCGCGGCTCGTCGCCGACCGTGTGCTCCCGATCTTGACGTCCGTCGTCGAGGCCGATCAGGATCCGGCGCTCGTCGGTGAAGCACTGCTCGCGCTGGCGCGCGCGGACCTCGGGCGCGGCGTCGACGATGCGGTCTCGGCGCGCGTGTTCGAGCGCATTTCGAGCGCGCTGTCGCACCGACAACTCTCCGTGGTCGAGTCCGCGGTGATGGCGTTGGGAGCGCGCGGCGCTTCGCGCTCGCTGCCGGTCTTGGCCGCGATCCTCGAGGACTCGGGCTCGGGGCGCGCTGCGCTCGGACGCGAATCGGTGCCCACGCGTGTGCGCGCGATCGCCGCGCTCTCGCTCGGTCTCGCGGCGGGGCGTGCACGCGTCGATGCCCAGCGCTACGCCGCACACGCGCTCGCGCGTCCGCTGCACGAGCGCGGAAATGTGCCTCAGGATCTCGCCGCGGCGTGCGCGGCCGCCCTGGGATTGATGAACCTCGGCGGCGGTCCGGCGAGCGACCAGGACCTGCCCGCGGCGGCGTCTTCCGCAGCGCTCGTGCGCTTTCTTCAGCAGATCGCCGACGACGCGAACCGTGATCAGATCGTGCGCGCGCAGTGCGCCGCGTCGGTCGGTCGCGTGGCGGCGTCGGGCGACGAGCGCACGCGCGCTTCCGCGATCGTGTGGGCGGTCGGCGTCGCGAGCGACGCGGCGCGCACCACGATCGTGCGGCAGGGCGCGACGATCGCGCTCGGGCGGCTGGGTCGTCCCACGGATACCGCACCCGATCGCGCGGCGCGCACGGCGCTCGCGGCGCTGACGCGTGACACGGATCGGCTCGTGCGCGGGCTGGCGTGGCTCGCGCGCGGCGAGATCGGTGCGCGCGCGCGAATCGAGGCGGAGAAGCCCGCCGCGCTCGAGATCCAAGCCGGACTGTTCAGCGACTTCGCCGAGGCGAAGGGCCTAGCGATCGGATTCTTGAGCGTCGCGCTGGGCGTGTTCGCGCACGAATCCGCGCTGGTCGCGGCCGCGGACGGCAACCGCGTGCTCAAGGAAACGTGGCAGCGCGCGCGCAGCCCGAGCGATGCGTCGGCGATCGGACTCGCGCTGGGCCTGCGGCTCGACGTGACGTCCGCGCCGCTCCTCGCCGAAAGGTTCCCGAAGGAAGGCGACGCTTCGGCGCGCGCGGCGCTCGCGCTCGGACTGGGGCTCACGGGATCCACGTCGGCGCTGACGGCGCTGCGCGCGGCGAGCGGTTCGGACAACCATCCGCTGGTGATCCGCGACTCGGCGATCGGGCGCGCGTTGCTCGGCGACGAGACAGCCGGGACCGAGATGCTGGCGCTGCTCGGAGGGACGCGCAGCCTGCTGACGGCCGACTTCGCCGCGGATGCGCTGGCGGCGATGGGGGACGCAACGGTGCTCGATGGGCTCGCAGCGCTGGCGCGGGATCCCGCGACGGCCACCGGGCGCCGGACGCGGATCGTGCGCGCGCTGGGCGCCGTCGCGGACGCGTCGCTCCTGCCCTGGAACGAGCCGTTGCGCGCGGACGGTCACTTCGGCGCCGCGTTCGAGGCTTGGAACGCGGTCGTGGCGCGCTGAGCGCGAGCCGCTTGCCCGGACCGGCTCGGAATCGAGCTCCAATTTCCCGGAGCCCGTCAGCGCCTGTGGCTCGAATGCCTCCTGCTCAGACGACTCGGACCGTCACGCGCCGCCCGCGGATCTTCGTGCCGCGCAGCGCGTCGACGATGCGCTCGGCGTGCTCGGCGGCGACGTCGATGAGCGAGAACTGGTCGGCGATCTCGATCGCGCCGACCACGCCGGCGGGCAGGCCCGTCTCGCCCGCGATCGCGCCGACGAGGTCGCCCGGTCGCAGCGACTGGAATCGGCCGGCGCTGATGTGGATGCGCGCGGTCTCGAATCCGCCGCGGTGGCCTTCGCTGCGCGGACCGTCGTCCCGCGGGCCGTCGCCGCGCGGAGCTCGCGGTCCACGCTCGCGCGGTCCGCGCTCGGAGCCGCGCGCTTTCGGCCCGCGACCGGGAGGACCGCTCGGGCCGGGCCCCGTCCAACCCGGGCGACCCTGCGCGTCACGGCGTTCGTCGCGATGCGGGGCGAAGGCCACATCCTGCTCGTCGGCCTGAGCGCCGGAAGCGGCGTGCAGTGCTTCGTGCGCGATCTTCACCGCCGCGGCGGCTACGTCCATCAGGTCGAGCTCGGATGCGAGCCCTTCGACGACGCTGCGGAACGGATCGAGTTCGCCGGCGAGCACCGCTTCGCGCAACGACGCGCGCGTGAGCTCGAGCCGCCGATGGCGCAGGTCGGCGACCGTCGGGATCGTCTCGACGGGAATCTTCTGCCGCGTCGCATCCTGGATGTTGCGCAGCAATCGTTGCTCGCGCGGCTCGACGAACGTGATCGCGACGCCTTCGCGCCCCGCGCGTCCCGTGCGACCGATGCGGTGCACGTACGACTCGGGCTCGGTCGGCACGTCGAAGTTCACCACGTGCGAAACGTGATCGATGTCGAGTCCGCGCGCGGCGACGTCGGTAGCCACGAGCAGGTCCGAGCGGTTCTCGCGGAAGCGCGCCATCACGCGATCGCGCTGTTCCTGCGGGAATCCGCCGTGCAGCGCTTCGGCGCGGTAGCCGCGCGCGTTCATCGCCTCGGTGACCTCGTCGACCTCGATGCGCGTGCGACAGAACACGATGGCCGAAGTCGGCGTCTCCATGTCGAGCACGCGGCCGAGGGCGGTGAGCTTGTGCGCGCGCTGCACGACGTACGCGATCTGCTTCACGCGCGGGATCGCGCCCGCGGCAGTGCGCTCGCGCTCGATCGAGATCTGCACCGGATCCTTGAGGTGACGATTCGCGAGCGTCTTGATGCGCGGGGCCATCGTGGCCGAGAACAGCGCCGTCTGCCGCGCTGCCGGCGCGCGCGAGAGGATTTTCTCGAGGTCTTCGGCGAAGCCCATGTCGAGCATCTCGTCGGCCTCGTCGAGCACGAGCAAGCGCACGTCGTCGAGCACGAGCGTCCCGCGCTCGAGGTGGTCGACGGTGCGTCCCGGCGTCGCGACCACGGCTTCGACGCCGCGGTCGAGCACGCGGATCTGCTGCCAGATCGATTGTCCGCCGTAGATCGGCAGCACGGTCGCGTTGCGCACCTTCCCGTACTTGTGGATCGCGGCCGCGACCTGCATGGCGAGCTCGCGCGTCGGCACGAGCACGAGCGCGCGCGGTCGGCCCGGCGCCAGCGGACCGACGGGGGTCACGTGCAAGAGCGGCAGCGCGAACGCGGCCGTCTTGCCGGTTCCGGTCGCAGCTTGCCCGAGCAAGTCGCGCCCGCCGATGAGCGCCGGGATCGCCGCGCGCTGGATGGGCGTGGGCTCTTCGTAACCGAGCGTCGTCAGCCCGGCGAGGAGTTCGGGCGCGATCCCGAGGGTCGCGAAACCATTCGGCGCTTCGATCGGAACTTCGGGGGTCGTCATCGTGGGAGTTTCTGCGTGCATAGCGGACCTCGCAGTATCGCATGCCGACGCTCCGACTGCTCGCATCCGGGCGGAATGATGCCGCGTGGCCCGTTCGGGGTGCTGAGGACCGGTGAGGATTTCACGGGTGACGCGCCCGTTTCGCAAGCCTTCAGCGCAGGCCGGCCTCGCGCTCGGCACGCTCGAGCTCGGCACGCTCGAGCTCGGCATCGATCTGATCGGGCGGGACCTCGACCACGCGGCCCTCGCGCCAGATCACGATCGATTCGCCGAGTCGCTTGTGGCGCTCGCGCGCGTCGCGAGCCGCGGCCTGGAAAGCGGCGGTGATCCCGGCCACGTCGCGCAGAAGCGCACCTCGATCAGGTTCTCGGTTCTGGATCATGTCTGCGAGCGCACAACCGCGCCCAGTTCTCGGAGTCTAGCACCTCGATCGGAGATCCGAGACCACCGCCGGAGATGGGCGTGGGGAGCGGGCCGGCGGCGTTCAGGACGGTCCAGCGTGTGGCGATGGGCATGTAGAGGTCGAACAGGTTTCGGATGCCGCGCTGGTAGCGCCTCCGAATCGTGTGTTCGGGTATGTCGTGACCGCCAGCCCGCACCCGCGAGGCAACGCGAGCGATCGCCGCCTCGGCGTTCGACAACCAGAGGTAGAAGAGGTGGAAGAGGTGGAACTCGTATCCGGAGTCGATTCGGGCGCGCAGCCACGGTGCGAAGGAGCGGCTCGCGAGTGTCGTTTCGAAAGCGAAGTCCGCGCGCTCGATCGCCAGTGCTTCGAGCCGCTCGAGCATGATCCGCGCCGCTTTCATCGCGGATCGCTCGGGGTCGAAGCCCGACAGGCCTCGCGCAATCACGTCATCACGTCGGCGTTCACGTACTCGCTGACGGCGAGGTGGTCACCGAGTAGCCGTTCGGACGCCGTCGTCTTCCCCGCACCGTTCGGGCCGGCGAGCACCACGATGATCGGCGGCTTCGAGCTCACGGCGCGCTTCGCGGGCGGAAGCACCGCGCCAGCGTCAGGTCCTGGTTGCGGTAGCTCGCCGCGCGCCCCTCGCCGTAGAGACGATCGGGCCGGCCGCTCGTGCGGAAGAAGCGCAGGCGGCAGAACGGTTGTCCGTCCTCCACCAGGAAGGGGACATCGTGCGCGCGCACCTCGAGCACGGCCGGCGTCCCGCGCGAGCTCGAGCCGCCCCAGCCGAAGCCGTTGTCGAAGAAGCCCGCGTAGTTGTTGCGCAGCTCGCCGACGCCGACGTCGATCGGCAGCATCTCGGCCGCGTGGTCGGGCGGGATCACGAGGCGTTCGTGGCTGGCGAAGATGTAGAAGCTCGAGGGCTCGAGGATGCAGCGGCCGACGCGCGCGTGCACGGGCTCCCAAAAGTCGGCCGGGTCGTGCGCGCCCTCGACCGCGAAGTCGACGACGTCGGTGTGCGCGGCGGAGCGCCAGCCGGCCGGGTCGCGACCGACGAGTCCAACGCGCAGCGCGAGCCCGCCTTCGTCGTCGATGAGCGCTTCCGCCCTACCGTTCGCGTCGTGCACGAGCGGCGTGCGCGCGTGCAGGGCGCGCAGTTCGTCGGCGTCGAGCGCCGCGTTGCCGCGCGCGAGCCGCAACTGCGCCAGCCGATCGCCGCGCGCGACGCGCACGGGGAAGGAGAGCGGCGCGATCTCGATCCAGAGGCGTCCTGTGTATCCGGGCGGCGCTTCGTCGAAGCGCGGATGTCCGGCGCACAAGACGCGCGTGAAGACGTCGCAGCGGCCCGTCGAGCTGCGCGGGTTGAAGCGCGCGCGCAGATCGGGCGGGAGCGCGAGCTCCTCCTCGATCTCGGCCAAGTATGGGATGCCGCGTTCGAGCACGGCGCCGCGCGTCAGGTCAACCGCGGACAACGCCAGCTCGTCGATGCGCGCTTCGACGCCCGCCGCGCCGGGCAAGAAACCGGAGCGCATCCGCCACGCGCGCGCGCCCAGCCGCAGATCGAGGCTCGCGGGCGAAATTTGGGCCTTCGTGATCGGCGCGGCGCCCGCGCGGACCCGCAATGCGGATCCGCACAGCGCTTCGAGCTCCCGGTCGACGAGCAGGTAGCCGGAGCGAGTCGAGACCGGATCGTGAGGCATGGCGGGAGATGGGACCAGTCCGCCGCGCGCTCCGCAACCGGGCTGCGCGCGCGCTGCGGAGTTCCATCCCCGCGCGCGCGCCGGTAGGCTCTCCGCCTCGAATGACCGCGCACGCGAGCGCGCGCGGTAGCGCCGCGCACGGAAGCGCAGCGCGGATTCCGAGCGCACGGATTCCGAGCTCCACAGGGCCCGCACGACACCCGCGATGAAGATCCACGAGTACCAGGCCAAGACCTTGCTGGCGCGCTTCGGCGTGCCCGTCTCCGAGGGGCACCTCGCGACCACGCCCGAGGAAGCCGTCGAGGCGTTCCGCAAGCTGAAGGTCCCGATGGCGGTCGTGAAGGCCCAAATTCACGCCGGCGGACGCGGCAAGGGCGGCGGCGTGAAGCTCGTGAAGAGCGAGGACGAGTGCCGCGCGGCGGCGACGGCGATCCTCGGGATGAAGCTCGTCACGCACCAGACCGGGCCCGACGGTCAGCTCGTCCGCCGCGTGTGGGTCGAGAAGGGCAGCGACATCCTGAAGGAGTACTACCTCGGCATCGCGCTCGATCGCGAGCAGAGGAAGCCGGTCGTGATGATGTCGTCGGAAGGCGGCGTCGACATCGAGGAGGTCGCCGCGCACCACCCCGAGAAGATCGTCAAGGTGGCGTTCAGCCCCGCGAAGGGCCTCTCGGCCGCGGACGTCCAGAAGCTCACGCGCGGCGTGAAGATGGCGCCGGGCCTCGAGCCGCAGGCGACGCGCATGCTGCAGGCGCTGGCGAAGATGTACGTCGATCTCGACTGCTCGATCGCGGAGGTCAACCCGCTGATCGTCACGAAGCAGAACCAGCTCCTGGCGCTCGACGCGAAGGTCGTGTTCGACGGCAACGCACTGTTCCGTCACAAGGACCTGGTCGAGCTGCGGGACCTCGACGAGGAGGACCCGAAGGAGATCGAAGCCAGCAAGTACGACCTCTCGTACATCGCACTCGACGGGAACATCGGCTGCATGGTGAACGGCGCGGGTCTCGCGATGGCCACGATGGACGTGATCCAGCTCTACGGCGGCTCGCCGGCGAACTTCCTCGACGTCGGCGGCGGCGCGACCGCTGAGAAGGTCACGGCGGCGTTCCGCATCCTGCTCGGCGACGCGCAGGTGAAGGGCGTACTCGTGAACATCTTCGGCGGCATCATGAAGTGCGACGTGATCGCGACCGGCGTCATCGCCGCCGCGCGACAAGTCGACTTGCGCGTGCCGCTCGTCGTGCGCCTCGAGGGCACCAACGTCGAGCTCGGGCGGAAAATGCTGGCCGAGTCGGGACTGCCGATCGTTTCGGGGACCGACCTCGACGACGCCGCCAAGAAGATCTGCGCCGCCGTCGCGGCAGCGAAGAAGTAGGACCACGAGATGAGCATCTTCGTCGACGCGAACACGCGCTTGATCTGCCAGGGCATGACGGGCGACTTCGGCTCGTTCCACACCGAAAAGAGCCTGGAATACGGCACCAACATGGTGGGCGGCGTGAACCCGAAGAAGGCCGGGACCACGCACCTCGGCCTGCCCGTATTCAAGAGCTGCCACGAGGCGCGCGAGAAGGCCGGCGCCAACGCCAGCGTCCTCTTCGTGCCGCCGGCGTTCGCCGCCGACGCGATCCTCGAGGCGATCGACGCCGGGATCGAGCTCGTGGTCGCGATCACCGAGGGCATCCCCGTGCTCGACATGGTCAAGGTGACCGAGCGCCTGTCGCAGCCGGGCACGAAGACGCGCCTCGTCGGCCCGAACTGCCCGGGCGTCATCACGCCCAAGGCCAAGTGCCGCATCGGCATCATGCCCGGCTACATCCACAAGGCCGGCCGCGTCGGCGTCATTTCGCGCTCGGGCACGCTGACCTACGAAGCGGTGTGGCAGCTCACGAGCCGCGGCATCGGTCAGTCGACGTGCGTCGGCATCGGCGGCGATCCGGTGAACGGGACGAACTTCGTCGACGTGCTGACGGCGTTCAACGCCGACCCCGAGACCGACGCGATCGTCATGATCGGCGAGATCGGCGGGAACGCCGAGGAGCGCGCGGCCGAGTACATCGCCAAGAACGTGAAGAAGCCGATGGTGGGCTTCATCGCCGGACAGACCGCGCCGCCGGGACGCCGCATGGGTCACGCGGGCGCGATCATCTCGGGCGGACAGGGCAGCGCCGCGGACAAGATCACCGCGCTCGAAAAAGCCGGCGTGCGCATGTGCAAGAGCCCGGCGCGTCTCGGTGAGGAGATGGAGAAAGCACTCGCGGCCGTCGGGCTGCTCGAGGGCGCGCGCGCGGCGGTGGCGGTCGGCTGACGCACCTCGCTCACGGGTTGTGAACCCTCTCTCGACGCCCGCGCGAGGAAGCTCGCGCGGGCGTTCCCATACACCGTGCGCCTGGTCGTGGCCTGCACGAGAGTGCGCCCCGTTCCCGTCGTCGCGGCGCCTGGACGCTACCGTGATCCCGCATGGATCCGCGCCGCGCATCGCCTTGGGTCTCCCTCCGGTCACTCGCCGTTGCGGATCTCGCCGGACGTACGGCCGCGCTCTTCGGCGCGCGCACGCCGATCCTGGTCGGCGTCCTCTCGCTGGCCTGCTACGGCTGGTACTACCGACCGCTCATCGTCCGCTGGAACGAACAGCGTCGTTCGCGCCGATGAGCGAGCACTGGATCGAGCGGCGCACCGCGGACGGCTCGTCCACGTTGGCACACGGAGCGCACGGCGAGACGTTCCACTCGCTCTCGGGCGCGTGGACGCAGGCGCGCGAGCGCTACGCGCGCGAGTGCCGGCTGCGCGAGCGCGCGCTCGAGCTGGCGCGCGCGGGCACGCGCACTCTGCGCCTGCTCGACATCGGAACGGGGCTCGGATTCAACCTCGCCGCCGCGCTCGAAGCGCTCGACGGCACGGGCGTCGAGCTCGAAGCGACGAGCCTCGAGCGCGACGCGGAACTCCTCGCGCGCGTCGCGCAGGATCCGCGCGAACCGGCGGACCTCGAACTCTGGCACGCGCACGTGCGCAGCGCTCTCCGCGCCGCGTTCGCTCGTCCCGCGGACGACGCGGTCCCGCTCGCTACCGGACGGCTGCGTCTGCGGATCGGCGACGCGCGCGCAAGCCTCGCCGACTTGCCCGACGGCGCGCGCTTCGACGCCGTCTTCCTCGATCCGTTCTCGCCGCGGGTCGAGCCCGACCTGTGGTCGCGCGAGTTCCTCGCCGCCGTCGCGCGGCGCATGGACCCAGGCAGCCGACTCTCGACCTACAGCGCAGCCACGGAGGTCCGTGTGGGCTTGCACGCAGCCGGCCTGCGGGTCGGCCCCGGCGTCCCCGTGGGGGAGAAGCGCGAGGGGACTTTGGCATCGCCTGATCAAGAATTGACCTCGTTCGAGCCGCGCATCCAAAGGCGTCTCGTGTCGCGCGCGCGTTCGATCCCGATGGATCCTGGATTTGGGCCGCGAGCAGGGGGTACCCGCGGTTCGATCCCCTAGACTGGGTGGTGGCGTGGGCCGCGGCCTGCACACAGTCGGATCCCCGCCAGACCAAGGAACCGTATGTTGCCGATCGCATTCGCACTGGGTCTCCCCGAGATCCTCCTGATCGTTTTCGCCATCCTCCTCCTGTTCGGGGCGCGGAAGCTGCCCGAGCTCGCGCGGTCGATGGGGAGCAGCGTCCACGAGTTCAAGAAGGGCATGGGGGAGGGCGGCAAGGAAGCTGCGCCGCCCGTCGATGCGCAGCCGAAGAACGGGACGACTCGCGAGCCGTAGCTCGCCACCCGCCCGTGCCTTTGGCTGAACCGACCCCCATTCCTTGGGTGCAGCCGCCCACGCGAGCGCGCGGCTGGACCGGCGTCGTCGTGTGCGGTGGGCGGAGTCGGCGCATGGGCTTCGACAAGGCGGCGCTCGAACTCGGCGGTCGCACGCTGCTCGAGCGCGCGCTCGCGAGCTTGCGCCCGCTGTGTGACGAAGTGTTGCTCGCGACTGGTTCCACGCCGCGCTACCTCGAATTGGGATTGCCGCTCGTGCTCGACCGCGCGTCCGATCTCGGCCCGCTGGCCGGACTCGAGGCGGCGCTGGAGGCCGCGCGCTTCGAGCGCGTGCTCGTGATCGCGGTGGACATGCCGGCCGTCGAATCCGCGCTCCTCCGCCAGATCGCCGAGCGCGCCGAGCGCGACGACTGCGATGTGCTGCTCCTCGCGAGCGCCGCGGGAGTGGAGCCTCTGTGCGGCGCCTACCACACGCGTGTCGCGCCGGCGGTCCGCGCGGCCTTGGATGCCGATGAACGCCGCATGACCGCTGTATTCAGGCACCCGCTCTCCGACGGACGTCCGCCGCGCCTCGAAGTGCTCGACGCGGAGCCGCTGGGACACGCGCGCGCGCTGGCGAACGTCAACACGTCCGCGGACCTCGTCCGCGCGCGCGCCGAGTTCGGTGCCGCGACCGTCGTCGGTGCCGCGACCGTCGTCGATGCCGCGACCGTCGTCGGTGCGCGGGGCGGCGGAGACTTCGCGCCCGAGTACGCGCACCACGAGGTGAACTCGTGAGCGCCTCGGATGCGCGCCTCGAGCGCTTGATCGCGCCCGTCGAGGACGGCATGGCGCGCATGCGCGAGATCCTCGCGCGCCAGGTCGCGGAGCGTTCGCACGCCGTCGTCGACATGACCGGGCACGTCGGTCGCTTCCGCGGAAAGCAGTTGCGCGGCGCGCTCGTTCTGCTCGCGGGCGATGCGACCGGCAACGCGACCGACGAACATCCGGCGATCGCGGCGATCGTGGAGATGATCCACTTGGCGACGCTCGTGCACGACGACGTGCTCGACGGCGCCGACGTTCGTCGCCGCGTCGCGACCGTGCACCAGCGCTGGGACAACCAGGTCGCGGTTCTCCTCGGCGATTTTCTCTACGCGCGCGCGTTCGCGCTCTCGACCGACCTGTCCTCGCGACTCGCGAGCCGCGCCCTGGCCGAGGCCACGCGCCGCATCTGCGTCGGCGAGATCGAGCAGAGCACGCTGCGCTACGACTTCGAACTGACCGACGAGCGCTGCGAGAGTATCGCCGGCGCGAAGACGGCGACCTTGTACGCGGCGGCCTGTGAACTCGGCGCGCGCTATCCAGGCGGTCGCGAGGAGATCGGCCAGGAGCTGTGGCAGTACGGCCTCGAGATCGGCCTGGCGTTCCAGATCGTCGACGATTGTCTGGACGTCGTCGGCGAGGAGACCGTCGTCGGCAAGTCGGTCGGCAACGACGTCGAGGACGGCAAGGTCACGCTCCCCGTCCTGCACGCATACCGTAGAGCGGACGCAGCGACGCAGGCGCGCATCCGTGAGATATTCACGCAGCCCGGGCTCACGCGACGCGCGGAACTCTTGCGCGCGGCGTGCGACCTCGCGACCGGCGTGGAGAGCGCGATGGCGCGCGCGGCGCAACTGGCACACAAGGCGCGCGCGCGCGTCGCGGCGCTGACCGAATCGCCGGCTCGCGCGGCGCTCGAGGACTTGACCGAGTACGTGTTGGAACGGCGGTGGTAGGAGTGGATGTGAACGACCCGAAGAACGACGGAGACTTCCGCAGTGCGAATCCCACGGCCGGAACTGCGGCACCGGGGGGTGGATCGGAACAGGACCGAAGCCCCTTCCGCTGGGGATTCCTCAACGCATCCGCACTGATCGTCGCGCTGATGATCGCGGGGCACGTCGCCTTGTCGGTCTTCGGCCGCGTCCTCGACGGCCAGGCCACGGGACTGCAATCGGTGGCGTTCGGCGGGTTCGTGCTGGCGACGGGCGTGTTCCTGGTGCTGCAGCGCGCGGCCGTGGTGCGCTTCTTCCGCACGATGCAGGTCGGCGTGACGCTCGTGACGCTGACCCTGGTCGCCGTCGGGATCGGCGTGCTCGTCCCGCAGATCACGGGCTTCGAGGATCCGACCGAGCGCGTGGCGAACATCCGTGACATCCCGAGCGAGGTCGTCGAGAGCTACGTCCCGGCTCCGAAGATGAAGTCCGACGAGGACTTCCGCCGCCGCCCGGACGACCATCCCGCGCTGGCCGGCCTGACCGCGGACCAAGTCTCGCGCATCAAGCGCTGGAAGAACGAGTACGCGGCCTTCCGTTGGGCAGAGGGATTCTTCGTCTACCACATGCTGCACCTGTACGGCATCGGCATGCCCGAGTCGTCGTTGCCGCCGGGTGTGGCCGAGCGACTCGAGACGTTCCAGGACCGCTACGGGATCGAGGAGCGCCAGAACCGCGAGAAGCAGATGGGCGCGGCGTTCTCGGGGCGTCAGAAGTCGCAGGAAATCGGCGCGCTGATCCGCGAGAACGAGCGGACGTTCCGGCGTGCGTTCGTGATCTGCACCGCGCTCGACCTGAACCGCACGTACAAGTCGAACTGGTTCGCGACGCTGCTCGTGTTGGTGTTCTGTGGCGTCGCGCTGAACACGTTCAAGGGCAACCTACGGCAGTGGTTCACGCTCAAGAAGGGCGGCTACGTGCTGGTCCACTTCGGCGTGATGACGATGCTCGCCGGTGGTCTCTACAGCAATCTGAAGACCGACCGCGGCATCCTGCACCTGATGCTCGGCGATCCGCCGCGCAACGTGTACGACGGCTATCACGATTCCTCGAAGCCGCGCCAGATGCCGTTCGCGTTGTCGCTGGACGAGTTCGCGCGACGCGACTGGAAGACCCTCGAGGTCGGGTTCTTCGAAGAGGACTTCAGGTCGAACCTGCCGACCTACACGCTGTGGCCCGGTCGCAAGATCGAGCTCGACTTCGTCGACAGCGGACGCGGCGGCAAGCGCCCGCGCATCCAGATCGAGATCCTGGAGGTCCACGAGAAGGCCGTGGTCGGCTCGCCGCGCTGGTGGGAGGCCGAGCGCGCGGACGATCCCGAGGGCCTCGGCCCGCTCGTCGTGTTGGCGACGCTCGATCGCGCGGCGGTGACCGCGCAGATCCAGGAGGGCGGCCAGCCGAACGTGCGCGAGCGATCCGTCTTCCTGACGCCCGATCCGCGCATGCCGCCCTTCCTGGACCCCGCCTGGAAGTTCCGCTTGGCCGTCGCCTACGGTGACGATCCCGAGATCGCGCGCCGCATGACGCAGCCCAGGGAAGAGGGCCGTGTCGGCCTGCTCTCGATGCGCGTCTCCGCCGCCGGCGACGTCGAGCCGATGGTCGTGCCGGTGCGCGTCGGCGAGACCGTCGAAGGCCCCGCCGGATACCGCGTGCGCGTCGTGGCCGCTGCGGGGAATCTGCGCTTCGACCGTGCGACGAAGAGCGAGATCCTCGATCCGCGCCCGCTTGCCGAACAGTTCCCCTCGAGTCCGGGCGTCGTCGTCGAGATCACGCAGACCGGTGGAGGCGCCCCCGAGCGACGCGTGGTCGGCGAGAGCTTCGATGCCGAATCGCAGGGGATGCAGAAGGAGTTCGCGTACCCCGACCTCGCGCTGAACCTCGAGTGGGAGCGCTGGTTGTCGCCCGGTCCACCGCGCTTCGTGCTGGCCTACGGCCCGACGCGATCGCTCGAGCTCGTCGACGAGAGCGGACGCGCCACGCCGATCGTGCCGGGCTCCGTCCTAGCGCTCGCGGGGGAGACCCAGGTCACCCTGCGCGAGAGCTTGCGCAACGTGCGCTTCGAGACGCCGATCGAATTCGATCCCGAGGCGGACTTCATCAGCGGGCCGGCTTACGACGAGCACTTCTATGCGGAGGATCCGACGGGCATCGTGCTCGAGCTCACGACGGATCCGGGCGAGCCGACCGCCGTGACGCGCACGTTGAAGATGGCCTCGACCGACACCGGACGGGCCAACGTGTGGTCCTCGGGCGATCACCGCTTCTGGATGCGCTACTACGAGAACACGCAGACGATGCCCTTCGAGTGGCGCAGCGTGCTCTCCGTGCACGAGCGTGACGGGTCGGGAGCGTGGCGCGAGGTCGATGCCGGTGACGAGCGCGAGCGCGAGATCCGCGTGAACGACTACCTCGTGTACCGTGGCTACCGCTTCTTCCAGACGAACGCGGACGCGCGCGTTCCTTCCTACTCGGGGATCGGGGTCGTGTACGACCCGGGCATCCCTTATGTGCTCTACGGGATGTGGTTGACGATTTTCGGCACGGTCGTGGCGTTCCTGCTGCGTCCGATCGCCGAGACCCGCGCGAAGCGCGCAAAGGTTGCAGCATGAATCCCTTCGACGTCTTCTTCCGCGATGACATCCTGGTCTCGTCGCGGCTCTTCATCGGCGCCGATGTGCTGTGCGGCATCGGCATCCTGGCGGCGCTCGTGTCGATGCTGTTCCACGCGCGACCGTCCAAGGACGGAACGCGTCCGGGATGGGTGGCCTACGGACCGATCCTATTCACGACGCTGGCGACGGCGACGATCGCCACGGCCGTCGGGTTCCGCTGGGTCGAAGTGAACCACTTCCCGAGCCAAACGATGTCGGAGGTGCTGGGCATGTTCACGCTGGCGCTCGGCGTGGCCATGCTCGTCCTGTGGTACGCACTGGGCCTGCGCAAACGCGGACACGGCTGGGCGATCGTCGAGGACGTCCTCATCGTCCTCGTGCTCGTCGGCATCGTCTTCACGCACGCGCACGTGCGCACCCTCGCGACGGCCCAGCGCGACCTGCCGCCGGCGCTGCAGAGCTGGTGGTTCGCGCCGCACCTCGCGTGTCTGATCTTCAGCTACGCGACGATGGGCATCGCCGCACTGATCGCACTGGTCTACTTCGTCACGCGCTTCTGGAGCGGCGTCTACCGCGGCGGTCAGAGCTGGCAGAGCCAGGCCTTCATCCTCGCGGGCCTCGTGTTGATCCCGTTCGCGCACCTCGTGACGATCCCTTTGCTGGTCATTTCCGCGGTCGTTTTCGCCGGTTTGATGGCGCTGAACCGCGTGCCGGGGGCCGACACCGTGGTGCGCCTCGAGAAGGAGCTCGACGACGTCAGCTTCCGCGCATTCGCGGTCGGCTTCCCGTTCCTCACCGCGGGTCTGTGGCAAGGCGCCTTCTGGGCGCAGGAAGCCTGGGCCAACTATTGGGGCTGGGACAGCAAGGAGAACTCCGCGCTCATCACGTGGCTCGTCTACGTGATCTACATCCACTTGCGCCTGCTCGGCGGCTACCGCGGCGCCAAGGCGATGGGCGCCCTCGTCGCCGGCGCGTTGAGCGTCTTCTTGACCTTCCAGGTCTTCGGCTACCTGCCCGACAGCCAGAAGAGCCTGCACCGCTACACCGACGACGGCGTCGAGCCGCAAGAGGGTCAGCAGGGTCCGGTGCCCGCGCAGCAACAGGCGAAGGCCGAGTCGGGCGGCGCCAGCACAGCCGAGGAACGATGAGCGGCGCGCGCATCCTCGACGGCAAGGCCACGGCAGCGGCCGTGCGCGCCGAGGTGCGCGAGCGTGCTCTGCGGCTCGCGGCACGCGGGCCCGTTCCCGGGCTGACCGTCATCCTCGTGGGCGACGATCCGGCGAGTCACGTCTACGTGCGCAACAAGGACAAGGCCGCGCACGAGGCCGGGTTCGCGGTCCGCACGCTGCGGCTCGCCGCGAACGTTTCGCAGGCGGAGCTCGAGGCGCAGGTCGACGCGCAGAACGCGGACCCGGCCGTCCACGGGATCTTGGTGCAGATGCCCTTGCCCAAGGGCCTCGACGCCGAGCGCGTGATCCAACGCATCGATCCGGCGAAGGACGTGGACGGTCTGACGGCGCACAACGTCGCCGCGCTCGCGCTCGGTCGGCCGGGCATGCGTCCGTGCACGCCGCTCGGGTGCATCGAGATGCTCGATCGGCACGGCATCGCGCTCGAAGGCCGTGAGTTCGTGGTGCTCGGGCGGTCCATGCTCGTCGGCAAGCCGCTCGCCGCGCTGGCGCTCGAGCGCAACGCCACGGTGACGATCGCGCACTCGCGCACGAGCGATCTCGCGGCCGTGTGTCGCCGGGCCGACGTGCTGGTCGCCGCTGTCGGCCGCCCCCGGCTCGTGAAGGGCGACTGGGTGAAGGCCGGCGCGACCGTGCTCGACGTCGGGATCAACCGCCTCGAGGACGGGACGCTGGCCGGAGACGTCGATTTCGGGCCCGCTCGCGAGCGCGCGGCCTGGATCACTCCGGTTCCGGGCGGGGTCGGGCCGATGACCATCGCGATGCTCCTCGCGAATACCCTGCGCTCGGCGGAGATGAGGCTGCCCTCGGCGGAGCGGAACCCGCGCTCCGCGGCCAGCACGCAGCCGCCGACGGCCGTGCACTGAAAGGCCGGGAAGACATGGAGCCCACAGCCTCCCAGGATCCAGTGGCGACGCTTCGCATCGCGTCACCCGTGAGTACTTCACAGGCTCGGAGTTCGACATGACACCGCGCTACGCGGATGGCCCGCCGCCCGGGATGTCGCAGGTGTCGTTCCCGCGTCCGACCCCGGTCGTCCGCCGCTTGTTGATCGGGCTCACCGCGATCCACCTGGCGTTGTTCGTCCTGTTCCTCGCCAGCGAGGCGAACTACGAGCTCATCACCGATCCGCTGCGGCTCGACGGATCGGGCTGGTTCACGAACCTGCCCTTCGTGCCCCTGTGGGAGCTCGCGACGTACGGCCTGCTCCACAGTCCGGTGGACCTGTGGCACCTGATCGGCAACCTGCTGGTGCTGTACTTCTTCGGCACGATGCTGGAGGAGGAACTCGGCTCGCGCCGCTTCACGATCACGTACATCGCGTCGCAAGTCCTCGGCGCGCTCGTCTTCCTCGTCGCGGGCTGGATGGGCATGCGGTCGGGCCCCGCGATCGGGGCTTCGGGCGCGTGCTACGGCGTGATGTTGGCGACCGCGACCTTGTTCCCCGACCGCCGCGTCACGCTGATCCTCGTTCCGCTGACGATGCGCTGGCTCGCGATCATCATCGTCGCGGTGACCGTGTTCGCGGCGCTCTTGCAGTTCAAGCAGGGCACGTCGGGGACGGCGCACCTCATCCACCTCGGCGGGCTCGCATACGGCTTCTTCGCGGTGCGCTCGGGCCTGATCAAGAAGGACCCGGTCGAGGCGTTCGAACAACACCGCGCCGTGAAGGAGATCGAGCGCGCGCAGTCGGACGAGGCGCGCGTCGACGACCTGCTGGCGAAGATCAGCCGCGAGGGGATCGGAAGCCTCTCGAAAGGCGAGCGCGACTTCCTCAAGAAGGCATCCACGCGCAAGTGAAGGACGGCGCGGACCGGTCCGGCTCCCCTTGATGCGGCGCGATCGCAGGCAACGGCGTCTTCCACGCGAGCCTTCACCGGCGACGCGCCGCGGAAGCGGCGCCGCTCGGTTCCCAGCGCGCGCAGGCTCGATGTCCTCCGCGAGCGCTCAGTAGCCCGCCGCCTGCCCGTCCTTGCGCGACTCGCTCGCGCCGAAGTAGACGCCCGACTTCGGATCGCGGCGGATGGCCTGATAGCCGCCGTATTCGCCCAGATTCCAGCCGACGACGTGGCCCTTCTGCAGCAGGCCGCGCACGACTTCCCAGCCGTAGCCATCCTCGAGCGAGACCTTGCCGGAGTCCGTCATGCGCTCGCCCGTCGGTTCGCTCGAGCCGTCGTGCAGGATGCGCGGCGCGTCGCCGGCCGCCTGCGTGTTCATGCCGAAGTCGACGAGGTTCACGACGATCTGCGCGTGTCCTTGCGGCTGCGTGGCGCCGCCCATGACGCCGAACGCGAGGAACGCCTCGCCGTCCTTCGTGACGAAGCCGGGGATGATCGTGTGGAACGGGCGCTTCGACGGCGCGTAGCTGTTCGGGCGCCCGGGTTCGAGATCGAAAAGCTCGCCGCGGTCCTGGAGCACGAAACCCAGCCCCGGCGGCGTCATGCCGCTGCCCATGCCGCGGTAGTTGCTCTGGATCAAGGACACCATCATCCCGCTCGCGTCGGCGGTCGAGAGACAGATCGTGTCGCCGTCCTCGAGCGCTGGGTTCCCGGGTTGCACGGACCGGGCGGCGCTTTCGCCGATGCGCGCGCGCTGCTTCGCGGCGTACTCGTCGCTCAAGAGGCCCGCGGTCGGCACCCGCGCGAACTCCGGATCGGCGTAGAAGCGCGCGCGGTCTTCGAACGCGAGCTTCTTCGCCTCGACGAACGCGTGCACGTACGCCGTGCTGCCGAACCCGAAAGACTTCACGTCGAAGCCCTCGAGCACGTTCAAGATCTGCAGCGCCGCGATGCCTTGCCCCGGCGGCGGGATCTCCCACACGTCGTAGCCGCGGTAGTTCACGGACACGGGCTCGACCCAGTCCGAGCGGTGCGCGGCGAGGTCGGCCGCGGTCAGGAACCCGCCCTGCGCGCGCATGTAGTCCTCGATCGCGCGCGCCGTGTCGCCCGCATAAAACGCCGCGCGACCCTCTCGTCCGATCTTCTCGAGGAGGTTCGCGAGGTTCGCGTTGCGCCACAGCTCGCCCGTATTCGGTGCGCGGCCCTCGAGCGTCATCTGCGCCGTGAAACCTTCCCACTTGCCGAGCACCGCGACACTGCGGGCCCAGTAGTGAGCGACCAGCTCGGACACGGGCGCGCCCTCGCGCGCGTAGCGCACGGCGGGCTCGAGCACGCGCGCGAGCGGCAGCTTCCCGAACTTCGCCGACAGCTCGCACCAGCCATCGACGCAGCCGGGGACCGACACCGGCAAGGGACCGTGCGCGGGAATGCGCTTCAGTTCGCGCTTCTCGAATTCCGTTCGCGCGAGGCTCGCCGGCGAACGACCGCTGGCGTTCAGTCCGTGGAGCTTCTTCGCGCTCGGATCCCAGACCAACGCGAAGAGATCACCGCCGATGCCGCAGCCCGTCGGCTCGAGCAGCGTCTGCACCGCGTTCGCAGCGATGGCTGCGTCCACAGCGCTGCCGCCGGCGCGCAGGATCTCGAGCGCGGCTTGAGTCGCGAGGGGCACGCTCGTGGCGGCCATGCCGTTCTTCGCGACGACTTCGGAGCGCGAGCTGAACTCGCGCCCCGTGATGCGATCTCCGGCGACGAACGAGAGGGCTGCGAGGATGGCGGTCAACATGCGCGCAGTCTGGCACGCCGCGCCGCCCTCGTCAGGTCCGCCGTTCCGACCTCAGTACGTTATGCCGCTGGCGACGATGGCCGTCGGCGCCGTGCCCGCCAGAGCCGGCGTGCGGACCGTGAGCAGCCCCGTCGCCGGATCGACGGCGAGCACGGAGATGTCGTGCGAACTCTGGTTCGCGGCGTAGAGGAACAGGCCCGATGCGTCGAGTGAAAGCGCGATCGGATCGTTTCCATCCACGACCTGTTGCAGTGCGCCGCCCAGCCCGCCGCCTTCGAGCAGGGGCAGGACATCGATCTGTCCCGGCGCCGCGTTGCCCGTGTACGAAGCCCAGGCGTGGCGACCGCGGGGATCGATCACGAGCGCCGCGGGCTCGAACCCGCTGCCGGCGGCGGGCGGGACCGCGGTCAGGCTGCCGTCCACGAGATCGATCGAGTAGCGAGCCAGCGTGTCCGAATCGCCCAGCACGCCGTACGCCGTGCGGGCGTCGGGATGGAACGCGAGGCCGACGATGCCCGGCGCCAACACAGGAGCGCCGACTTGGACGGGGATTCCGGTGACGAGATCGAGCTGGAAGGTCGTGATTCCGGCCGTTCCGGGCGTTCCGTTGCCGCGGTTGGCGACGTAGGCGTACATGCCGGTCGGCTCGATCGCTACCGCGCACGATCCGGCTCCCGACGCGCGCGAGTCGATCTGCGTCAGCACTCCCGAGAGGGAATCGATCGAGTAGGTGACGAGCGCTCCGTCACCCGGAGCGACCACATCGCGCGTGGCGACGTAAGCGAACCGGCCCGTCGGATCGATCGCGACCTTCATGGGCCTACCCGCGATCAAGAGGCTCGGCGCGACCGACGCGAGGGTGCCGTCGACGGCGGAGATCGCGAAGGACTGCACCGTGCGCGCGCCCTCGCTGACGACGACCGCGAAGCGCGTGCGCGGGTCGACGGCGATGGAGCGCGGAGCGTCGTCGGTGTACGCCTGACCGGTGAAGGTCAGCGCCCCCGTCAGGGCATCGACGCGGAACGCGTGGACGTCGTCGGAACCGGAGTTCACGCAGTGGACGAAGCGCGGTGCCCAGGCCAGCGGCGCGACGCCCGTCGTGCACACGATCGAGTTCGTGCCGGGTCGCACGGCGAGCGAGCTCTCGCGCGTCAGCGATCCGTTGTCGGCGACGTCGTACGTGATCAACTCGGTCGAGCCGCGCGCGATCGCGAAGAGCTGGTCGCCCAGGGCGCTGACTCGCAGCGCGCGTGGCTCGTCGCCCGCCGCGAAGTCACCGCGCGAGATCAGCGCGCCGCTGCCGGCTTGGATCGTGAAGACGCTGATCTGATCGCTGCTCGAGTTCGCCGCGTAGAGGAATCGACCGCGCGGGTCGACGGCCAGATCGACCGGGTCTTCTCCCGCCGGTCGCAGCGGCACGATCGGCGTCAACGTGCCGTTCGCGCTCGTGCGCACCGACAGGACGGCGTCGAACATGCTGAGCGTCAGGTACACCATCTCCTCGTGCGGATCGGCGATCACCCGGAACGGCCGGCCGCCGTTCAGGGCCAGCGGCGTGCCTTGCGGCGTGAGCGTGCCGACTTGCGCATCGAAGGCGTAGCTCACGAGCGAGCTGCCGAGTCCGTTGTTGACGATGCCCGCGTGCGTGACGAAGACCTGCTGACCGTCGGCGGAGAACGCTGCGTCGGACGGCTGCGTGCCGACCGCTACGAGTCGCGTCTGGGTCAAGAGTCCGTCCGCGGCGCCGACGCTGAACACTTGGACTTGATCGTCGAGCTGGCTCGTCACGAGGAGCCACGCACCCGACGAATGGAACACGGCCGAGTGCGGACCCACGCCGAGCGGGACAGCGGCGAGGCGGGCGAGGGAACCGCTCGCCTGGTCAACGCGCCAGATGGCGAGCGTGTTCGAGGCCGCGTGCGGCACATAGACGAAGTTTCCGTTCGGATGCGCCACCGCACGCGCGGCTCCGTTGTCCGTCGGCGCTGAAACGGCCAGCGGGCCGCGCAGGAAGTGTCGCGCGCTCGCGTCGACGGCGAGGGTCGCCACGCTGTCATCGGCGCCGCTGCAAACGATCGCGAACCGCTCCGGAGGCGCGACCTCGATGCGCACACCGAACGAATCCGAACCGGCGGCATTGCGTGCCGTAATTGTGTAGATCCTGCGCGAAACAGGGGCCAGCGGCGCGCCGGCGACGACGCCCGTCAGCGGATCGAGGACGAGGCCCGCGGGCAGGCTGGGCGCGACCTCGAACGAATCGACGTCACCATCGAAGGACGGGAGCAGCGGCTCGATCTCGACCCCCGAGAGCTCGAGCGCATCCGCTTCGCTATAGGCGAGGTTCGCCGGCGCGCTGCCCGGCGCTCCGTTCCCGGACCCGCCGCCTCCGCCGCCACCGCAGGCGGCCAGGCTCGAGAGGGCGAGGGCGAGTGCCAGTCGGCGTTGATTCGTTTCCATGGAGGCTGTTCCCGCACGCGGCGTGCCGCACCTCGCACGGCACGGCCTCGACGGAGGGTCGAACGTGCGCGCACGAGCATCTGGACGAAACGGGGGACTCCGTGGTTCGGGGCGAAGGGCCCGGGACCGCAGACAAGCCCTCTTCTCCCCGAACCCCACCCCGTTGGGGGGGGGGGGGGGGGGCGGGTGGCGGAATTTAGACGCGCGCTCGGGGCTGCCCAGGTCTGCGGCGGTGGTCTGCGCACGCTCCCGCGTTGCGGGTCGGCGCCTGCGAGGTTGCGCTTCGGGTCTGCACCGTGAGCCTGCACCGTGAGCCTGCG
>Ga0105044_10000562_pt1 | contig 45854 bp, 40 predicted proteins | sample MAT01_FD_78092 | JGI IMG/M metagenome (GOLD analysis project Ga0105044, IMG submission 78092) | Freshwater microbial communities from Lake Fryxell liftoff mats and glacier meltwater in Antarctica - MAT-01 | ecosystem: Environmental > Aquatic > Freshwater > Ice > Liftoff microbial mat | place...
CTTGTCCGTACTTCACCAGCGTGAAAACCGCTATATGCCTTACCAAGAGACGTCCCTCGGCTTTAGTGGTTCTTAGATGCTGAAAGAGGCAAGGGGCTGAAGCCCCTTGTTCCCAAAGGATCTGCTACTTCTGAATGATTTTAGAGTTGCGCTACTTGCGGTGATGGTTCGGAATTAGTAAGGGCGGGTGAGCAACTGCAAAATGGCATGGATGACGATTTGGGCGCTGCCCTCGAAGAATTCGGTGTCGAGGGTTGTGGGGGTGTCTGAGGGTTGATGGTAGTGGGGGTTGCGGAAATTGGCGGTGTCGGTGACGAGGGCGGCTCCGATGCGGCGATCCCAGAAGGGGGCGTGGTCGCTGCGGAGGAGATCGGGGGTGATGGCACCCAGTAGTGGAATCGCTAGGGTAAAAACCGGGGGCAAGGAGGGGGCTGTGGCGGCTAGGAAAGCGGCGGCTAGTTCAGGATGGGGTTGATCAGACAGCACCGCTAAGAAGTCGCCCCGATCGGATGGCGGGGTTATGGGAAGTGCGCTGGGGTATGACTGGCAGTTGGGTGCTGTGCAGCGGTATCCCACCATATCGAGGATGACCGCGAGGCGATCGCCCCCCCTTAACTCTTCTGCCTCCAATGCGTTAACAAACGCCTGACTGCCCCACAGCCCTGTTTCTTCTTGGTCAAATAAAACCAATTCTAAGGTGCGGGGTGTTGTGATGGAACCCAGCAGGCGGGCTGCTTCTAGCACTGTGGCGACCCCTGTGGCGTTGTCGTCGGCTCCGGGCGATCGCGCCACTGTGTCATAATGCGCCCCTAATATCACAACGCCCGCCGTGGGATCACGCCCTGGCCGGGTTGCAAGAATGTTGGTGCCAGCGATCACCCCCTCGACCGCATCGTTGGCAAAATCTGTGTTGGTAAAGGTTTGGAGTCGAGTCTCCCATCCGGTAGCCTGGAGCATTTGCAGGATATAGGCTTGAGCGGTTTGGCGATCGCCCCTCTCAAAGCGCTCGAAGGCCAGGGCTGCGACATCGGCCAAGAGGCGATCGCCCTGTACATGGGTTGCTTCCCAGTCTTGGGGACGGAGCGCGGTGGTTGTGATTTGGCTTTGAGCCGGTCGTAGCCCTAGCCCCTCGTGGATAGCGGCCTTTCCCCACTGCCAGCCAATACCACTAAAAATTGCCACTAGACTGGCCACTACCACCCATCCCCAAAGTCGTCGCATGGCTACTCAGACCTCCTCGGTTGACTTCTTCTACTGTGGATTCTAGATGTTGCCTCGAACTTTGATTGAATTTTGATTGAGTTTTGATGCTAAAACGGATTGCCCACTGAATCCACTGAAGGGTTTGGCGGTTGCTCCAAGAACCCCAGGCCCCATAACCTACCCCAAAAATGCCCAAAAAAAGGGTGCGATCGCTGAGCAATGGCACCCATAGTTTAGAAAATTGAGTTGAACGCAGGATTCCTCAAACCCGTTTAGGGGCGTACCAAAATTTCGGTAGGTCTGACGGCTTGAGTGCCGACATTGTCTGGAGCGGTGTTGGGGGTGGCGGGGCGCGACAGTTGTTGGCGCGTTTGGCGCAGGGTCAACACATCAGATTGCAACACCGAAATGGCGCGGCTGTATTGCGGATCGGCCAACGTGGCAAATCGTTCGGGGTTGCTGCTGAGTTGGCGCATTTGCGCTTCACTGAGATCAACCGCAACGTCAGGAACGATCCCCCGGTGGCTAATATCGGTGCCATTGGGGGTGAAGTAGTGGGAGATGGTAACCGCTAGCCCAGAACCATCCGAAAGACGATGGACAGACTGCACCAGAGCCTTCCCAAAGGTTTGGCTACCCACCACCGTGGCTCGGTTGTTGTCGCGCAGGGCACCGGTCAAAATCTCGCTAGAGCTGGCCGAGTTGCCATCAACGAGCACGACTAGGGGAAGCTGAGTAATGGCCGTATTGGTGGCTCGGATATTTTCGCTGGTGCCCACCCGATCGACGGTGCGGACGATGGTGCCGCTAGGTAGCCACATCCGGGCGATCGCCACACTGGCATCTAGCAGCCCACCGGGGTTACCCCGCAAATCGAGCACAAAGCCTTCTGCCCCTTGCTCAACCAAGGTTTGAATTGCCGTTTGCATTTGCTCAGCAGCATGGGCACTAAACTCCGTGAGCTGGATGTAGCCCACGTTCATGTTTTGATCGGTTTTTAGGTCGTAGAAAACATTGGTTAGCTCAATGCGAGCGCGGGTCAACTCCACATTAAAAGGATTGGCTCCGTCCCGTTCAATCCGGAGGGTAACGGCCACCCCTTCTTCGCCCCGAATTCGCTCAGACGCTTCGTCTAAGGTCATATCATCGGTGAGTTCGCCGTCGATGGAAAGGAGGCGATCGCCCGATTGAATGCCAGCCCCCGCCGCCGGAGAGTTGGGGATCGGTTCCACAATAACTAAGGCATTGGTGGCGGCATCTTTCCGCAACCGGATGCCGACGCCCGACAACTCGCCAGAAGTTTGGTTGGTGAGGGCTTCAAACTGTTGGGGGGTCATGAAGCGGGTGTAGGGATCTTCGAGCCGCTGTAAGGCTCGCCGCAGAGCTGAGTAAGCTTGGGTGTTGGAGGTGTATTCCCGGCTCATCAATTCGTAGCGGATGGCCTGCCAATCAACATTGTTGAAGGTGCCGTCTACATATTCTCGGTTAACAATTTGCCAAGCCTCGTCTAAAACAGCTTTAGGGCTGTCTTCGAGGGAGGCATGAACCGCAGGGCTGAGAGCAGGGGTAAGCACCGAAAGCACTGCGCCTGCTGCAACAGCACTTCCCAGCATCAAGGGGTGGCATGAGGAAAACCGCATAGGAGTGTGGATGGCTAGAGGGGTGGGTGATAAAAACTGAAAGTCTGGCGGAGTGAACCGTGGTGAGTCGATCAACTGGGAGGCTTCAACGCAGGGTAGCCCGGTTGGGCAAACCTGATTTAAGGGGCGATCGCACAGCGTTAACAGCGCGTTAACAGCAGGTTGGCTAGGTGCGATGAGAACCAAATCTAAGGCCGACGCTACGAGGAATGGATCTTCCTCTGAACACAGTGCCCCGATCAGGACTCACAGGGAATGAACTCTCGGCGGTGGCAGGTGTTGAGTGGGGAAGGACTTGTGGGGGAAGGAACTTTAAAACCGCCCCAACTTAAGTATGCGTTGCTCAGAGGGTGAAAGAAAACCTAAACGCGCTGTTTAGCAACTACGGCGATGAAGGGAATCATTTCGGGGAGCGATCATTACGTAATGTAACGAAGTCGGCTACCGACACAATTCGCACTGATTCATCGTTGAGCGACAGCTCTGCATCAAGATTGTGCATTCAGCATACCCAAGCCCTATGGAGATTTCCGGACATTTGTGTGACAGTTTCTTGACGGACTGTTCCTGGCACCCTATCGTACACTTAAATAGTAATACAAAAGTACTTATTGAGGGCGATCGCGATGTCAGTAGACCAGACCAGTCAGTTGCTCCAACTTATTTTGAACTCTGTGCTGATGATGGCCGTTTGTGGCCTGATCTTGATGGGGCTATTGGCTCACCAGGGGGTCATCTATCAGCGGTTGCAATGGGTAAACCGCGAATACCGAGATCAGTTGGTGGGGACGGCTCGGTTGCAGCGCGATCGCTTCTCTGCCCTCAAAACCCATCAACTCACCCTGCGCCAGCATTATCGCCAGATCCAACGCAGCATTTTCTTGACCTACGGAGGCTTGTGGTTGTTGGCCTTCAGCACCCTTTGCCTTGCCTTGCGAACGCTGTGGAATGTGGGGGGCTTGATCCCGATTTCCCTGGGGTTCTTTATGGGGGGGAATGGGCTATTGCTGCTGGGGTTTGGGGTGGCGCTGTTGGAGGTGCGCCGCAGCCAAGGGTCGGTGTTGGCTGAATTGCGCGATTGGGTGGGGTGGGGATCGGTCGAGTCAATGGCAGGATCGCCGGAGACTTCCGACAAAATGGCTCCCCAGAGAGGGCGATCGCGCTCCCAGCCTCAACTGTTGCCCGCTAAACGCATCAACGCGGGATAGCCCCAGGGATTTGAGCCAGCGGCAACAGCAAGTTTGGGGCTTTTCACCCAGATGAGGGATATCTGCGGCCTATGCAGCATGAGGAGCGGGTTGGGCGATCGCTGGGGATCAAGGATTAAATATGAGGTGGAGGAGATGGAGTGGGAGAATTTGAGGGGTTTAGAGAGATTTAGAGGGATTTAGAGGCGATATTGGCGAAACATTTCATCGGCAGCACGATGGAGGAGCGAGTGGCGATAGACCAGCGCCGTAAAATCATCGGCATATCCGCCCCCAATGACACAGGCGACAGGATACCCCTGAGACAGGCAGGTGTGTAAGACCTGGAGTTCGCGTCGCCGAATGCCTAAATCAGTCAGGGCGAGTTTGCCCAGGCGATCCTCTGCATGGACATCGACCCCCGCATCGTAGAGCACGAGGTCGGGCTTGACTTGGCTGAGAAGATCGGGGAGGTAGTGGGCTAGGGTTTGGAGATAGGCTTCGTCTTCTAAACCTGCGGCCAATCCGACATCTAGGTTGCTTGATTCTTTGTGGCTGGGGAAATTGATCTCACAGTGCATTGAGAAGGTAAAAACGCTGGGATCATCCTGAAAGATAAAGGCGGTGCCATCTCCTTGATGAACATCTAAGTCCACAATCAAGATTTTTTGCGCTAGCTTTTGTTGCTGGATCACCCGAGCGGCGATCGCCAAATCATTAAAAATACAAAACCCTGAGCCATACCCTGGAAACGCATGGTGGGTGCCCCCGGCAGTATTGCAGGCTAAACCTACCTGTAGGGCTAACTGTGCGGTGAGCACCGTGCCACTGACCGCGATGCAGGTTCGGGCGACCAAGGGCGGACTCCAGGGTAAACCAATTCGCCGGAGGGCTTTGGGCGACAAGGTGCCGTTGCAATAGTCCTGCACATACTCGGGGGTATGTACCAGTTCTAGCCAATCCCGCGAGAGCAAATCTGGCTCATAGAATTGGTCGGGGGTGACGACTTCATCTTGAAGCAGGAGATCCCGCAGGTGCCGAAATTTGCCCATTGGAAAGCGGTGCCCCTGGGGCATGGGAGCAACATAGTCGGGGTGATAAATGATGGGAAGATGCATGGATGGCGGCAGAGAATGCGTTCCTTTTTACGGTCGTGAGGCGGGGGAAACCGGTCGAAATTCGAGGTGATAGCGGTAGAGGGCTACCGGACGGCTGGCTTGTAAAAATGGGGTGGTGCGATCGCCCGCCTTAAAAAAATCTGGGTCTTGGGGAGAGAGGTAGATGGCCGTGACTTGGTCGGCCATAATGCGGGGATCGTCGTCTGCTAGAGGGTTTTGCGGATCATCAGCCCAAACATAGGCGGTGGTGGTTTCGACTTGGTTAAAGTAGATCGATCCCGTGCTACGGAATTCTTGCTGAGAGATTTCGCAGGTCAAAAACTCTTTGGCGGAGGGGGTTTCGGTGATACGTGCGGTCACGGTGGAGAGCAGTTGGCGATCGCCCCGCAACAGCGTGACTTGGCGATTGGGGTTCTCAGGATCTACCTTCACGGCCAGAATCGGGCTTTTGGCCGCTCCTGTGGGGTCATCCAAATACGCTTTGGCTAGGTTGGCTCCGTTAAAGGCGCGATCGGCCACCAGCAGCGGCGCTCCAGATAATTTGATAGGAAGCCAACCTGCCGATCCTCGGCGTTCGGGCACAAACCGGGCTTGAAAGTCGATGGGCTGGTGTAAGTAGGTGCGGTTGCTCTCAAACCCAGGGCTAATGATGTCAGGAGCCAACGGAGCGGCTAAGTCTTCGAGGGTCGTGCGCACCTCCCAGGTTCCTTCAAACCATGTGGGGTAATGCAAGTCGCCATTGGCGGGATGAACAGGGGGGCGATCGCTCCAAGTTGGAAATGCGGCAAGGCGATCGCCCAATTCACTGCCCCATGCTGCCCCACCCCCGCTCAAGCACAGGACTAGCAAGCTGATGAGCCATACGCTGAGTCCTCGTCTCCGGCCTAACCGGGGATGCCGCGTGCGATCGTGATCGCAATGGTCTTGGGGATCACGCCCCCATGGAGGAATGCGGGGAAAGGCGGTGGTCGAACGGCTAAAAAACGGCATGGGGAAGGTGGCTAAAAATTCTGTTTTTGCTGGAGATGGGTTAGAACTGCTAAGAAGCCAGGATCTGTGAAGGGCTAATCACCCATCTACCTGTCCTTAAGAATCTCAGGATCGCAGCCCTGTCACCTTCGTTTAGAGGGATAGACCAAGATCCAGACCACCAAACCCAGGGATCTGGGCAATGGTTACAGAACCTTGGGGCAATCCCTCAATCCTCGGGGCAATCCCTCAATCCATCAAGCTCAATTCCTCAATCCATCAAGCTCAATTCCTCAATCTATTAAGCTCAATTCCTCAATCATATATTTAGTTCAATCATGGGTTGGAACGGAGTGCCTCTAAATCCATGTAAAGCCGCGTCAATCATCCAACCCATTGACTCGACCCACGCATCGGATCTAGCGCATGGTCGGCTCAGGGTTTTCTAGAAATACGCTCAAAAATCTCATCAAAAAACACTTGCCAGCCTTGGGATATCCTACGATGCTGAGCAATGAGGCTGTCTACCTGAAATATTGCGCGAAAAGGGGAACGAATGACCGAAAAACCAGTGCTATTGGGAGCTTTAGGGCTGTTGCTGTGGGGCGTGCTGGGTGGGTTGGCCAGCCAACCCAGTGGGGCGCAGTCTATCCGGTCGGCACCGGATGGCACCGGCACCCAGGTCGAGCGTCAAGGGGATCGCTATCGCATTACCGGGGGGCAAGAGTCGGGCGATCGCGCCAACCTATTCCATAGTTTTGAGCAGTTTGGCCTCACCCCAGACGAAATCGCTATTTTTCAATCCCGTGCTGAGATTCGCAATATTTTGGGGCGGGTCGTGGGCGGCGACCCCTCGACCATTGATGGGTTATTGCGGGTGATCGGTGGCAATGCCAATTTGTTTTTGATTAACCCCGCCGGAATTTTGTTTGGGGAAAATGCTCGGCTAGATTTACCCGGTAGCTTTACTGCCACCACCGCCACGGGGATCGGGTTTGAGTCTGGGGAATTCAGCGCGCTAGGCCCCAATTCCTACAATACCTTGGTTGGAAACCCGACGAATTTTGCGTTTGCCATAGAACAACCAGGGGCGATCGCCAACCTCGGCACCCTGCGCGTGACGGATGGCGATCTCACGCTGATGGGGGGCACGGTGGTTAATACAGGCACCCTGGCGGCTCCCAATGGCACCCTCGTCTTGGCGGCGGTGCCGGGTGCCCGCCAGGTGCGCCTCACCCAGGTTGGTTCGCTGCTCAGCCTAGAGTTTGAGCGGATCCGCGCCACAGAATTTGCCCTGCGTCCGGTGGCCTTACCCGAGCTGCTCACGGGCGGCACGGTGACCCCGGCCTCTGGCATTCGGGTGGCGGCGGATGGCACCGTGCGGTTGGTGGGTGGAACGACCGTCGCCGCCGGGGATGTGGCGATCGCCCCTGGCTTGCGGGCGGCGAGTCTGCGGGCGCACTCTGGGTTACTGGCCGCTAGGGGCGATCTGCAAATCCGGGAAGCGACTGTGCAAGCGACTGGTGCGCTGGCGCTGCTAGCCGGAGACACAGTGCGCTGGCGAGATTCAGCCCGCAATCCTCTGCGGGCGATCGCCCGTGACGATCTGCTGATCCAAGGGAACCAAGCGGTGGATATTTTTGCCCTCAACCACCCGGCTAGTGGCTTGTTTTCGGGGGGCGATCTGACGCTGCGATCGCCCGCTGCCGTCAGTGCCGATGCCCACTTCTACAGCGGTGGCAACTTCCGCATCGAACAGATGGATGGCTCCCTGGGCAACCTCTTCAGCCCCTATGATCCCGTGATCCGCTCCCTGGGCAATGTCAGCTTCAATAGCTACACCGGAGCCTCCCTGCACATCATCGCAGCGGGTAGTGTCAATATCCCAGGAGCCATCATTATCAATGCTGCCGATGCCGCCAGTGGCTTGGCCGAAACCGTCACCTTATCCAATGGCGCTCAACTCGACATCAATGGGGTTTTGCGCCCCACCCTCGACATTCGAGCGGGGGTGTTACCCTCGGCGGTGGGTCTGCCTGGGCTGCAAGGGTTGCCCCCAGACGGTTTGGCTCAATCCCCTAGCCCGACTAGCGCCAACATCACCATTGGCTCCATCATTGCCGATGCCCCAAATTTGCTGGTGTTTCTCAGCACCCAGTACAATCCCAACTTGGCGTTACCGGGTGGAACGATCCAAATTACCGACTCAGCAGGTATTTCCGCTGATGGGTTTGTGGGGCAGGGCGGTCAGATCGTGATTGATTCTCGCCGCTCCGTTTTTTCCGCTGGCCCTCTCGATGCGGCTACGTTGGATCGACAATCTGGCGATATTTTAGTGCTAGCCGCTGGCAATATTACGGCTTCTACTGCCCAAACCTTTGGGGCGATCGCCGGAACGATTCGCCTTGTCAGCCGCACAGGCTCAATTCGCATTGCTGGAGATGTGAATGCCGAGGCTAGCAATGGCAACGGCGGCGATATCCGGCTGCAAGCCTTCAATGGCAGCGTTGGGGTTGGGGGAGATCTGCTAGCCTCCGCCAATGGTGGCAATGGTGGCAATGGTGGGCTGATCAGCGTGTTTGCAGATCAAGGGATGCAGCTCGGTGACTTAGATACGGCTGGGGATCTGGGGATCACGGCGGGTGGGCGAGCGGGGCGGGTATGGCTCAACAGCCCCAGCGGCAGTATTCGCACCGGTGCGATTGATGCGTTTGGCATCGGAGGGCGGGGCGGTACTGTGACCGTTCAAGCCCAGGGCGATATTGTCTTGGGTGATGTCGATACCTCTGCCGATCGCCGGGGAGGCGACCTCAGCATCAGCAGTGTGGCGGGTTCCCTGGCCTTTGGCTCCGTGGATACGGAGGGGGCGATCGCCAGTGGCAATATGACGCTACAAGCCAACGGCACCCTCAGCGGCGGCTCTATCCAAGCGAGTAACTTTAGCGGCTCGGGGGGCTGGGTGCTGGGTGAAGCCGGGGGCGCTTTACAACTAGGCGATATCGAGGTTTTTGGGTTTCAGCAAGGGGGGGCGATCGCCCTCACAGCAAACAGCATCCGGACGGGCACCCTAGATGCATCGGCACCCAGCGGCGTGGGCGGCACCATCGTTTTGGAGAGCGGCTCTGAGATTGTGACCGCTGATCTATTCACCGATGGGAGTTTGCGGGGGGGCCGCATCAACTTGCAGGCTCGATCGACTCTCTCCACAGGGCGTTTGGTGACCCAAGCTAGGCTAGGGGATGGGGGCGCAGTGTTGATCGGCCCTAGCACCTCAGTGGAGGTGGAACAGATTGATACTAGGGGGGGATCGCTGGGGCGCGGGGGTGCCGTCACAGCCTTTACAACGGGCTTTTTTCGTGCCACTAACGTTAATTCAGAGACCAACGCCAGCATCGACACCTCCGGCGGCTTGGGAGGCGGGGCCATTACCCTTTTCCACGGGGGTGGTCTCCTAGATCAACCCTTCGAGGTGGGCGATGCCCAGATCAACGGTACCGCTGGAGCCATTACCTCGGGGGCTGAAACCATTGAGCCACCTCAATCCTTTTCGCGGAGCTACCGCCAGGGCAACATCGCTATTCTGACGCCAGCGGCTCGTTCCACGGACGGCATCCTCGATGATCGTGAGGATGACCCGATTACAGATTCAGATCTAGATCCCTCTGATCCCGAGGATGAGGATGACGGGCTTGACGCTGTGGTAATTGATTTAGACGCATCGGATACCTTTGAAGAAACCAGCTATCGCGATCTCGAAGAGCTCTTTTCGGCTGATTTTGAAGCCTACTTCGGTGATTTTGGGGTTCCGGCTCAATCCCTCAACAATGCCCAAGCGGCCCTTGCGGATGTAGAACAGCGAACAGGGATTCGCCCCGCATTGGTTTACATTCGCTTTGCCACCACCACAACCCAGCTTGACCCCGCCCAAGATGAATTAGAACTGGTGCTGGTAACGGCCACGGGCAACCCCATTCGTAAACGGATTGTCGGGGTGACGCGATCGCAAGTCACCCAACTGGCTACCGAATTTCGAGGCCAAGTCACCAACCCGCGCAACACCCGAAACACCCGCTACCTAGCTCCCGCCCAACAACTATATCGGTGGCTCATTGCGCCGTTGGCGTCGGCGTTGCAAACCGAGGAAATTGGGAATCTGGCCTTTGTGTTGGATGAAGGGTTGCGATCGCTCCCCATGGCGGCGCTGCATGATGGCGATCGCTTTTTGATTGAGCGCTACAGTGTTGGCCTCATGCCCAGCCTCAGCCTCGTAGACACCCGCTATCGCGACATTCGCACCAACCAAGTGCTGGCCATGGGAGCCTCCGAGTTTTCTGACCAAGTGCCGCTCCCCGCTGTCCCTATCGAACTGCGGGAAATTACCACGGGGAGTTGGCAAGGCGATGTCTTCCTCAACCAAGACTTTACGGCGCTGAACCTCACGACCCAGCGCCAACAAACCCCCTACGGCATCGTCCACTTAGCCACCCATGGCGAGTTTAGCCCCGGCGACTTGAGCAATTCCTACATCCAGTTTTGGGATCAACGCCTCCAGCTCAGTCAATTGCGCCAGCTCAACCTCAATGATCCGCCTGTGAATCTACTGGTCTTGAGTGCCTGTCGCATGGCCCTCGGAGATGCTGAAGCCGAATTGGGGTTTGCCGGGTTTGCCTTGCAATCGGGCGTTCAGACGGCCCTGGCGAGTTTGTGGTATGTCTCCGATTCTGGCACCCTCGCCCTCATGACCGAGTTTTATCGCCAGTTGCGATCGGCTCCGATCAAATCTGAAGCCCTGCGCCAAGCCCAGATTTCGATGATCCAGGGCAATGTGCAGTGGGTTGATGGCACCCTCACCAGCCGAGGCGTCACCCCCATTATCTTGCCCGAAGATTTAGCGAAGGGTGTTGCCCCTAATTTGACCCATCCTTATTACTGGTCGGCGTTCACCATGATTGGGAACCCTTGGTAGACACAAAACCTAAATATGACCGTGAGAGGATTGGGGATAATCCTATCTCTAGAGTGTTTGTGACTCAAAACTGTATGGCAGACGCTAAATACAAGCATCCATCCCGGTTCCAAGCGCTGAAAATGTGGTAGGATTCTTAACTTATTCTGCTTGTAACTCGTTGTTTTGGTCGCTAGCTCTATGGATCGCCTGTTTACAGTTGAAGTGCTGTCGCAAACCCAAAATCCCCAACAGGTGATCTATGCTGCCATGCATCAAGACTATGCTGAGCAGTTTGTTTGGGCAGAGCGCGATCGCTTCCCTGCCGAAGACAAGGCAGGCGAAATCATTGTCAAAAGCCTACTGGCTGGCAATCGTGGGCATTATGGCCCCCTCGAACATCCCCAGATTGTACTGAATTGTGGCTGGTTTCCCCACAGCACCATGCAGCAAATTCGGACCCATCGCGTGGGGGTTAGCTTCGATGTTCAATGTCTTGCAGGGGATACTCAAGTCACCTTTGTTCATGCCTCGGGGGGCTTGCAGAAAATCAAAATTGCAGACCTTTATGATCTCTGGAGTAATGGCGATCGCGAACCGAGTTCTCTTCAGCACTCCAGAGATCGTCAAGATGAACCCCCCGGAAAATATCAGCGCGATTGTAAAAAGCGCCTCAAAGCCATGCAGTTGCGAGTCTTGAACGAAGCGACTGGATACTTTGAAACCAGCCATCTTCAAGCCGTGATGTGCAGTGGGCGTCAGCCACTTTATCGACTGACCTTTGAGGATGGCAAAACCCTGGATTGCACGACCAATCACCGATTGCTGACAACGGCAGGCTGGCAGACCATGCAAGCGGCAACCGGGGTAGAAGTAGCCCCTAACGGTCAAGTGTTAGCCATGACTCGACCCTGTAGCGTGTTGGCCAATGGCGTCGTTGTGGCCAGTCAGAGCCTCTCTTTCGACAAGGCTGGGCAACCTCAGCCTCAGCCCGTAGGGCGCAAGCTAATGGCTCACCCTTTGAGAGTCCTCCAAATGGAGTATCTAGGGGTGCAAATGACCTATGACCTTGAGGTTGATGACCCCTGGCACAACTTTGTTGCTAACGGTTTGGTTGTTCATAACTCGTTTCGGTACACTGGCAGCCGCATCACAGATGTGGTGGAAGGGAAGCGCGCGGTAGATGAGGTGTTTTATCTGCGACCCGTGGGAGCCTACAGCGATCGCCAAGGCAAAAAGTATGAGTACACCGAGGATCTGCGGCAGCAAGATTTAGATTGGTGTTTACAAGCCTGCCAACGCTACAGCGAACGGATTCAGCAGGGGTTTTCAGAAGAGCACGCGCGGGGCTTGATTCCCTTTGATGTGCGACAACATTGGGTGATGTCAGCGAATGTGCGATCGCTCATGCATTTGTTAGATTTGCGCTGGAAAGCTGATGCCCAACTCGAAGCCCAAGAGCTTTGTGAATTGCTCTGGACACATTTTGAGGCTTGGGTTCCGGCGATCGCCCAATGGTATGGCGAAACCCGCAGGAGAAAAGCACGCCTCTCTCCCTAGTCAATGTCAAATCCTCAAGCACTCTGTTTCAAGAGAATCTACGTCAAGAGAATCTACGTGAAGACCTGGGAATAGTGGTTTTTAGGATTATTTGCAGCCGAATAGCTAGGGTCTTCTGCCTCAATTAGCTAGGTGTCTCATGAGCCTCATAGGCGCTGACAATGCGCTGAACCAAGGGGTTACGAACGACATCTGCCTTGGTCAATTGGCAAAAAGCGATTCCTTCCACATTTTTGAGAATCTGACTAGCGACGGCGAGGCCAGAGGTTTGATGGCTGGGCAAATCTGTTTGGGTGACATCTCCCGTGACTACCATGCGCGATCGAAACCCTAGGCGCGTCAACGCCATCTTCATTTGGGCTGGGGTCGTATTTTGCGCTTCGTCTAAAATGACGAAGGCGTTGCTCAGGGTTCGCCCTCGCATATACGCCAAAGGTGCCACCTCAATGACCCCCCGTTCCATGAGGCTAGGGATCTTCTCAGGATCGATCAATTCGTGCAGCGCATCGTAGAGAGGCCGCAGGTAAGGATCAATCTTTTGCTGCAAATCACCTGGCAAAAAGCCTAGGCGCTCCCCAGCTTCTACCGCAGGGCGTGTCAAAATGAGCCGCTCTACGCTGTCTGACAAGAGGGCTTGCGCGGCAACGACCGCTGCTAAGAAAGTTTTGCCAGTGCCAGCCGGGCCAATGCAAAAGGTTAAATCATGGTTGCGAATCGCTTCGATATATTGGCGTTGGCGAAAGGTTTTAGCCCGAATTTCGTCGCCCCGACGAGTCCGCGCCAAGACATCCTTTTGCATCGCTTGGAGTTCATCGCTGCGATGGGTGTCAAGGGCATGACGGGCGGTGATAATATCGACCCCCGTGATGGCTTTCCCAACTTCCCAATAGGGTTTGAGCGATCGCACCAATTTTTCTACTTGATCGGCTTGGGCGTCACTACCAGATACTCTCAATTCTTGCCCGCGCAGCACCACTGTGGCACCTGTCAGCTTTGCAAGTTGCTTTAAATTTTCTTCTCGATTTCCCGCAAGGGCGATCGCACTTTCTGGAGTCGGCAGGGCAATGTTCAGCACCTTAGCCATAGGGGAAGGGAGTTACTGGCGAGGACGGGGGCGTGGAGGGGGAAGGCGATCAGGGCGATCGGGACGGCCACGCCCCTGAGAACCACCGTCACGCTCATTCCCAGAGTCTGCCGTAGTACTGGCGCTGCCAAACACATCCAAATGGACAGAATATCCACTTAGCTTGCCAACCGCTTGGAGCACCGTACGAATAGCCTGAATGTTGCGGCCACCACGCCCAAATACGCGCCCTTTCTCTTCCCCTTCAAAAGCTACGCGCAGCAAAACACGATGATTGTGGGTGTTCACCTCACAATCAATCCGCAAAGACTCTGGAGCTTCTAAAAAAGGCACCACCAAAAACTTCACCAACTGTTCGAAGTTGGGTGTGGTGGCGTCAGAACTAGACGATGCAGTGGGCGTGACCTCAGACACAGGCAACTTAAGAATTTACTTGGGCAAAAACATTTTCCTTTTCGAGCAAACGGCGCACGGTTTCGGTGGGCTGTGCTCCTTGCTGAAGGCGACGCACGATGCCATCAACATCTAGCTTTAGCTCATCGGTGTGGGGGTTGTAGAAACCCAATTCTTCAAGGGGACGGCCATCGCGGCGTGAAGTGCTCTGCATCGCCACAATCCGGTAGCTAACCGCAAACTTTTTCCCGTATCGCTTCAAACGCAGCTTGATCATGCCTGAAAATCTTACTCCAGAAGATAAATATTTAGGTTTAGATGAGCGGTAGCAAACGCTGAGTAGGAGCCGAATCAGTAAAGGTAAAGACTGAGTTAACGCCCATCAATGTGAGACCACAACGTCCAAAACGGTATCGTAGCATATTCCCTTCCCCATAGTGGAGTGCAGACGATTGAATGTTTAGGATTCTGGTGCAACAAAGGCTAGTCTCTGGCGTTTTCATTTGAGCGACCTGCTGATTTTAGCAACGAGATCCCGTTCAACCCATCTCTTGGCAATGGCTGGAGAACTCAATCAGGGTGGATGAGATGCCAAGATTTCTTGGGGAATTAACTTTGGGGATTAGCGGGATGGGGGCGATCGCCAGAAACTTGGCCTTCACTCCAGCAATCCTTTACTCCACCGGTCTTTATCTCCCCTACATGATCCCCGAGGTTTGCGTTCCCGAATAAATACGGGCGACAGATCCCCAGACTCTAGCGTTAGGATTAAGAAAGCTGCTGAGTATCGTAAAATACAAGTAGCTCCTTGCAGGCAATGCCTGACCTCCATTTTGACTTTCTATCCGTGTTTTGCCCGTGACTTGGCCGTGGATTTTGGCCGCAGGGTTGGTCAGCGGGCTTCTAAGTAGATGATGGCCGCCCATGACCGCAAGCATTCTTTCCAACTGGCAACATCGCTTTGTCGAAACAAACCGCATTCGCCTCCATTGCGTGACGCAAGGAGAGGGCGATTTAGTAATTTTGCTCCATGGCTTCCCTGAGTTTTGGTACTCTTGGCGACACCAAATTCCGGCTTTGGCGCGGCACTTCAAGGTCGTTGTACCTGATTTACGGGGCTTTAATGATTCTGACAAGCCAACCTCTGGCTATGACCTCGACACCCTCGTGGCGGATATTCGGGGTCTAATTGAAGGGTTAGGCTATACCAAAGCCCATATCGTAGGGCACGATTGGGGCGGGTCGATTGCGTGGCATTTTGCCCACCAGTTTCCGCAATATCTCAATCGCTTAGCCGTGCTAAACGCGCCGCACCCCCAACATTTTTTACAAGAAATGGTGAGCAACCTCGACCAATTGCGTCGTAGTTGGTATGTTTTGGCCTTCCAAATTCCAGGGTTGCCTGAGTGGCTGATTCAACAAAACCTGCGCACCTTTGTGCAAAACACCTTCCAAGGCAATGCTGTTCGTAAGGGCGCATTTACCAATCAAGATACCGACATTTATCAGTCTGCCTTGGCTAAGCCGGGGGTGTTGGCGGCTGCGATGAACTACTATCGTCACCTGTTTTCTCCGCAACTGTTGCTGGGGCAACTTGGGCGATCGCCCAAGCCCGTGCAGTCGCCTACCCTTGTGCTGTGGGGCGAGGAAGATCAATTCCTCAGCCGTCGCTTGGTAGAGGATATGCAGGGTCAGGTGGATGCCCCTTACGATTTACGCTTTATTCCAGAATGCGGCCATTGGGCACAGCAAGAAACGCCCCAAACGGTGAACCGGGAACTCTTGGCTTTTCTGCGATAGCTCTAGGCTAGGGCTTGAACGTACTCCAAATCAATCAGGCGTAGCAGCCTAGGATCGGCTGCTACGTTACTAACGCAGCAGGGTTTAGGCGTCTGCTTGGAGGCGATCGCCCAAACGAAACCCAATAATCAGCAGCACCTCGGCCAAGGCGTGATCATGCTCTGCCTCGATTAAATGGTGCAATCGCTCCTCGAAGGCGGCCAAGATCGACGCCTTGGTATGGTTACGCACGGCCACAATAAAGGGAATTTCAAACCGTTCTCGATAGGCTTGGTTCAGTTGCTGGAAGCGTGCAAACTCGGCTTCGGTCAGGCGGTCTAACCCGGCTCCGGCCTGCTCTTGCACCGAAGCATCGGCCATCCTCGCTTTGCTGCCCAAGTCGGGGTGGGCGCAGAGAAATGCCGTCCGCTCAACTGAGGTGAGGCTAGTGAGGCGGCTGGCAATGGCGTCTTGAAAGGCAGCTACGGATGTAAACGGACGCTGTTGGGCCAGGTGATGGGCGATCGCAGGTGTATCTTCAAACAAATCTCCAAATGCCTCGACAAACGCCTCCTCTGACCACTCATTTACCGCCGCCAATGAATATAACCCCATCCGCCCGCTTCATTCCTTATTTCTAACCGGCTGATTCCTAGCTGGCTTATTCCTAACTGGCCTAGCCCTAGCCAACCTCAAGCCCCTGTCCCAGCAATCGGTGACCGCACAGGTAGCCCAAATGCAGAGGCATCCTTCCTGTTTTACCTGTCTTACCCCAATGGCCCCGCTAAAATTGTTCGTGAAATAGCCTCCATCACTGCGGTGCCATCCTCCGTTTTTAGCTGTTCGTACCACTCTTGGGTTTTCTCGGGGTCTTTGCCGTGGGTGACATCAGAGCGCTTACGGGCACGGGTAATGACCTCCGCAACGCGGTCTTTGCGGGCAGACTCATAGCGTTGTAGCGCATCTGCCACGCTCATGTTGGTCGTTTGTAAAAAGGTTGCTAGCACGAGCGCATCTTCCATCGCCTGACAGCCGCCTTGACCCACATCTGGAGCGGTGCTGTGCCCCGAATCACCCAAGAGTGCTACCCGCCCTTTGACTAACTGAGACAAGGGTTCAACATCATGGATGGCGACCCGGTTGGTGGCCTGTGGGTCGAGCCGCTGAATTAGGGTTTGTACCGGGGTAGCCCAGCCTGCAAAATATTCGGCTAACTCTTCGCGGTAATGGTCGGGTGAGTTATCGGTGCCAAGCGGCAACGGCACATCTAAGAAAAAGTAAAATTTGCGATCGCCCACGGGCATCAACGACGCTCGTTTGTGGTCGCCGACGTAAATCACCCAACTGTCGGCAGGTGCCAAGTCTGGGCTAATGGGGACTAGCCCATTCCAGTTGACATAGCCAACATAACGCCGCTCCATCGGATGCCCTAAAACATAGGTGCGAATCTGAGAGTGGGTGCCATCTGCCGCTACCAGCACGTCTCCGGTCGTGGTGCGGCCATCCTCAAAATAGGCGGTCACTGAGTCTGCATCTTGTTCGACCTTGATGCATTTGGAGTTGAGTTGCAGCGCGTCTGCACCCAAGGCTTGTAGCAGCATGGCCTGGAGATCGGTGCGCGCCACAGGGTAGGGACGTTGGCCGACCTGATCGATCAGGGGACTCAGGCTAAAATCAGTGAGGCTTTCCCCGGTTTTGCTGTAGTAGGTCATCCGATCCATCTGACCACCGATGCGGGCAATCTCTTGGCCTAGCCCTAAGCGATTTAGAACCTTGACGCCATTAGACCACAGCGAAATTCCGGCTCCGGCGGGGCGCAGCTCGCGCACCCGGTCGTAGAGTTCGACGGTGTATCCAGCTTGTTTTAGGGCAATGGCGGCGGTGAGTCCTCCCATGCCGGATCCAATCACAATGGCCTTGAGCTGATCCAAAATACGCTCCCTTCTGCTAGTCGATGGTGGCTTCTGTTGTGTGGCCTGACAGAATGCCTGACAAAATTAAAGCAGAAAGAGCTGGGACGCATTGGTTCAATCCGTACTTCTTGCAATCAGATTACTTGTGATCAGATTGCTCATGATCAGATTATTCATGACCAGATTGCTCATGACCAGATTGTTGGAATTGGGCGATCGCAGCAACATAGGGCTTCATGCCTGTTTAGATTGAAGCTCCCAACATTGCCAATCGTTCGACCGAGTGCCCCCGCTGCCGTCTAAACTTTACAAGTGCCATGGGAGGGTTTCCGCCCCACTACGACTCAGTCTAAAGGTTTGTCAGTGCGCTAGCGTAGGGATAGCTGAGTGGGGCGATCGCGTCTTTAAGTAAAACGATCAAGAAATAAAACGATCAAGATCAAGCGATCAAACGTAGCCTGAATCTTGGGAAGCGACGCATCCGAGATGCTGCAAAACCGCTAGACTTCTAACCCCCGCTCAGCTTGATGGAATTGAGTGCCGATTAGTGCAAGGTATTGTGATTGTGGGACATTCGGTAGGTTGGCTTGGGGTGATGTTGGCGGTTGTGTTGCCGCTAGCCTCCTGTGCGGGGAGTTCGTTGGAACAATCCTTAGCACCAGATCCGCAGTTGCAGGATGGAACTGGGGTCTTGGGTCGTGACACGGGAGACAATGCGCTCCTAGCTACAGCCTCGTTGCCCCCTGATTTTCCGTCCGACATTCCGCTATACCCCAGAGCCGCGCTGCAATCGGTTGTGAGTAAAGAAACCGATACGGCAGGGGTGCTAGATGTACAGACCCGCTGGGCCACCCAAGATTCTGTGGAGACGGTAGCGCAGTTTTATCGAGAAGCTTGGGCCAGCAATGGCTGGACTCTAGAGACTGATGAGGCTCTGCGCTTGATCGCTCGGCGGGATGGCCTAGAGGTTCGGTTTGAGGCTAGCTTGTCTCCTGCGGCGGCGGCTAGTCCAGATGCAGAATCTCCTGGGAATCTAACAGCAGACCCAGCAACAGAACCGGCAGCAGATCCGGCAGCAGATCCAGCAGCAGACCCGGCAGCGGTGGCAGCGTTTACGCTGGCCTATATACAAGGGGCGGGACAGGCTCGTGCCTCAGATACCCCTAGCCCTTCTGATGCCGCCCTGACTGATAACTGGGCCACGCGCCCATCTCCGAGTGCTAGCCCTGGGCGAGCTAGCGACCCGACATCCACAAATGAGACAGCGCCTCGATCGAGGCTCCCCAGGGCTGATGTTCCCAACTTTTCTGACCTTGCCACAACTCCAGCAGAATTGCGTCCTTATATTATGGATTTAGCCAGTTTAGGCGTGATTCGGGGAACCCGGGATGGTACCTTTTTGCCAAACCAAACCATTACCCGACGCGCCTATGCCCGCTGGTTAGTTGCCACCAATAACGCCTTATTTAATGACCAGCCTGCGAAGCAAATTCGCTTGGCGGTGGCCAGCGACACACCGACGTTTCAAGATGTGCCCTCTTCAGATCCAGATTTTGGCATTATCCAGGGGTTAGCCAATGCCGGGTTGGTGGCGAGTCCGCTTTCGGGCAGCAGCACCACCGTGCGCTTTCGCCCCGATGCTCCCCTCACCCGCGAAGATTTAGTTTTGTGGAAAGTTCCGTTGGATACTCGCCAACCCCTCCCTGCCGCAACCCTAGATGCCTTGCAACAAACCTGGGGCTTTCAGGACGCGGGGCAAATTGACCCACGGGCACAGCGGGCGGTTTTAGCAGATTTTCAGAATGGCGATCGCTCCAATATTCGGCGGGCGTTTGGGTTTACTACGTTGTTTCAACCCGATAAGCCGGTGACCCGTGCTGAAGCAGTGGCCGTGCTGTGGCACTTTGGCACCGAAGGCGACGGGATTACTGCCCGAGAAGCTGCCAATGGCAGTACTCCTGCATCTCCAGAGGCTCCGACCGCAAGCCCCTCAGGAACTGGCGGGTAGATCCTGCGATGATGAGAGGGAAAGTTGGGTAGCCTGTCTTGACCGGAAGATCCGTGAGGCCAAGCTCTCTGAGATCCCCTCCACCGACTCAATCCACTTTAGGATTGAGCCGGTGGAGGGCGTTTTGCAGCCTTGGCGATCGCCCCAACCTCGAAAGACCAAAAAATAACCTCCCAATGGGGAGGCAATGGAATTGAAAAACCTGTAGAGCGATCGCACCAAGGAGACGAGCAGCCTAGCACAACTCTAGCGTCCGCGTCGCTCTCGGTCTTGACGACGGCGATCGCGCCAATCTGCCGCCGTGAGGTAGAGAACGCCGCCTGTGACCAGCACCATCAGTACCAGTGCAACGGTGGCCAAGAGGGTCAGCGATGAAAATTCAAAGGGTAAGTTATCCAGCGACATATTAACGATTGCTTAGAAAGCCTAAATGTTTGGCCTAAAAGCCTCTCCTAGAAGCCGTTGCGACCCCAGATTACCATTGAGATGGAGAAGGAGAACACAACCAGCAGCGAAACCCAACCCAGCGTCAAAATGTCCATACAGAAAACCTGTTCAAATCATACAAACGAGCATTCAATGCCTATGATACCGTCTTTGTTGGGGGATCTTGAAGGGGGATGAACGCATTCGGGTAAGAATTTAATCGGAAATGGGGCAACGGTGGGGAGGGGCGAGCCAGTACGGTCGTCAACGCAATGGGGGTATGGTTATATGAATAGCAATTTGTAGGGATCGCAGATTCTAGCGGGCAGATCGTAGAAAACGCCAGTTCTTGTCAGTTGGGATCGATTGTGGTGATATGAGGTTTTGGGTTTAGTTGCTAGTTCGTGTCAGGAAGAGCGGGTGAAATGAATGAGTCTGTCTGAGCATTATCGTGCCCAATTTGGGGCGCATCGGGGCGATCGCATCCTGTTATGCCTGGCGACGGCTGTGGCTTTCCATGCCGGGGCGGCTACGGCTGGCTGGCTGGCGTGGCAAGATCAGCAACGGGCGATCGCCCAAGTGCCTCAGACTCAACCCATTGAATTTATTTATGTAGAAGCCGAGGATCTGACGACCCCCGATCCCCAACGGCTGGCTCAATCTGAGTCATGGGCTTCTGGGGCATTTCGGTCTGATGCTCCTGTCAATGCTGGCAAAACTGACCCCGATCCCTACAAAGCCACGCTGGCCGAACCGAAGGTCGTAGAGGGGGCTTCTGCCCCGCCCCCTAGCGAGATGCTGCCCGCCTACCATGCCTCTCCGGGAGACTCTGAAGCCGGAACAGGGGCGATCGCTCCTACTCCTCATGCCCCTACTCCTAACGATGCGGCCAAGGTGACAGAGCCGCTAGTCCCTGCCCCGTTTGATGCAGCCTCTATCCCTGTTTTAGAAAGCAGATCAGACACTGAAATCCTGCTACCCACCCCACCCGTGGCCGCAGCTGAAGCCATTGGTTCTACGGCTCCTCCAGATTCTCCCCTTGGCTTGCCGCCAACCTCAGCCCCATCGACTGATCTCAGCCCCGCCTTAAACTCTGAAATAGCAGATTCTGAAATAGCAGATTCTGAAGCGGCAGATTCTGAAGCAGCCAACCAGCCGGTCGTGGCTGACCCCCTTCCCGAGACTTCCCCCTCTGCCGTTGCCGTTGCCACTGGGCTAGACGGATTGCCCAACCCTGATCCCAACCTTCAGCCAAATGAACCTGCGCAAATTGCGGCGCAGCGGGATCAAGCCCTGGGAGGTTACATGGCCCAGCTCAATGAGCAGATAGAAGCCGCTTGGGCACCCGTTGAAGTCCAGCAAACCTATGAACCCATTGTCCGCTTTGTGATTAATCGAGAAGGGACATTACTGGAGGCTGCGATTAGTCACCCCTCTGAGTCTGCTGAAGCCGATGCAGTTGCCTTGGCGGCGGTGCATTTAGCTGCGCCCTTTGCACCGCTGCCCACGCTCATCGACCGTAACCAGCTCGTGATTAACTTTACATTCCGCTATACGCTTTCAACTCCAGCCACAGCTACGACTCCCTCAGGATCCTAGGTGGGCTGCTTCAGGTCTCGGTTGAGACAGTACTTTGAGGATGCTAGTGCAGCGTTGAAAATTTGGAGCAAATTTATTTTTTCAACGTCTCAAAATAGAGTTCCTTGGACTACTTCTGGTGGTTTAGGTGGTTTAGGTGGCCAGAAAATACCGAGTACAACCCATGTGTTGTATGGAAATACTGTACCCATAAAGAAATGGGTATCTTTGATCTCGTTACATAACTCGTCCAGAAACTTGCGGCGAACGCTCAAAGCTGCTTGCTCTTCATCGCCCAAACGAGCCACTTCATTCAGCCAAAGTACCCCTAATTCCCAGTCCTCAATCATTGCATTGTGAGGTCTGTGGCTATCAGCGCATTCAAAAACATAACTGAACTTGTACGGTATTTTCCGAAGAGGTTTTTGAACCGGTCCAAAAAGAGTCAATTGGTCAAATAAAGCTTGCCATTCTGATTTCCATTCAGAATCAGCGGGTTCGATCTTTAAATCAAGTACTCTTGTAGGCTGAACAATACCGAGTGATACGTGCTCAGCTTCATGCAATTCTTGCAACTGCTTTACCGTATAAATTGGAATTTGATCGATAATTTGGCGACGTGCGTTCCATCCATTTTTCGTGGAGAGTGGTTCTCCTAAAACGCGGAGCGTATCTAAAACCGGTTTTCTGCTTTCTTTCCTCCGATCATTACCGGCTCCATGCGGAAATAGATCAACTTCTATCCACTGATATTTACGAAATTGTTGATTTCTAGGTCGGTAACGATAGTCTACTGGATAAAGTCGTACCCATTCGCCCTGCTCAGTCACACCAGCCGTACAAACAAGTTCTTGATAACCTCTAGACGGATGTGGGTAGGTCATCACAGTTATAAGAACTTTAGTTCTGATTGCTTGATTACTCATATCTAACAGCCCAAGTGCTTAATCGGCATATCGATTAGAGTTGTTAGATGTTGAGCTAAAACGTTGCGATGACAAAATTCTGGATTAGCTTCCATGCACATAAGTGCACTAGGCTCGGATTTCAGCAACCGACTTACATTAGTCAAATCCTTTTCACGAGAAGGAAGGCTACAACGATAGTTCTTAAATAAAGACGTATATTGCTGATCAGAGCCTAGTTGTTCTCGTTCTGAGCCTGGTATTCCCAGTCCAGGAAAGTGTTGATAGTCTATTCTCAAAGAATTACATAGACGCAAAAGAGTACTTTTGTGGAAACCATATCGGCGTGAAATAGGGTTATATCGGACATCAATCAGCCGCGATATACCAGATTCCATAAGGAGGTTTAAAAATTCATCAACAGTTTTGCCCTCATAACCAGCAGTGTAGATAGACTTTTCGGCAACTGGACGTTTCCCCTTTCTTCTTCCAGGAAGATCGCTATTGATTGTAAACCAATCATATTTGTCATAAATTAGATTGATTAACGTTTGCCCGGATAATTTCCCGTAGATTTCAGAAATTTGGCAAATGTCTTTGCTCACATCATTAGGCAAAGTTATTTCTAGGCTTTTTCCGAGAGGAGTAAGATTCCATCGATTGTCAAGTTCTTTTTCTAGGAAACCATTACGAATGAGCGAATCTGTTTCCTGATTGAGAGTAAAAGAGTAGGGTCCGTATTGATACGGGATAAATTGGTAGAACGTTTTTCCTCCATGCGATGGCGTTTCGCAGGATAGCAAAAATGCCCACTTCATCATTTGCAAGATGGAAGCTGTACCTCCGGTCTGCTGAAGCATCATCAGTAGTGCTTTTTGTCGGTGTAACACCTACTTATCGATCTCCAAATAGTTCGCTCATACTATTAATTGTCTCATAAAAGTTCTTGGGAGTCGCTCTAGCATTAGGGTAGTGCCCCAAGGACAATGATCATTAGGGTCAGAACGCTTATAGATTAAGGTATGGACTCTGTAAGCATTACCAATTTTAGAACCTGCCGACATTAGAAGAGCTTTACATCGCACCCCAAAAGCTTCTCAGCATTCTAGCCGTTAGTTAAAATTTTGGTGCGTCTTTTGTTCCTCCAGTGTGTTTTTTTCGGTGACAGTAGCCCAACAGAACGGAACAAAAGTTATCGGTGAGTGTTTCAAGTTATCCGCCGCCGCACAACTTTACCGATGAAGGGTCATGTGCGCTTTGTGCCCAACCCTAGAGTGGGCGTTTGGATGTGAATGGGCAATTTATCAGCTTTAGCTTTTATTATTTTGGATTCTGGGCGATCGCCCTTCCTCAGTTGACTGAGCTTCATCCAGTGATGAGGGTATCTAACTGCCCCAGCGGAACTCCATGAGGGGTTCATCTTGCCGCAAATGGGTGAAGGGGTTTTGGGGCGATCGCCCTATCAATAGGGCTTCATGGCTTTTGTGTCGCCTGGGCTACCAGTAGCCAGGGGTATTGTGTTGGGATGCTGGCTGGCTTGAAGGCTGGATTTATTGGTTGATGGAAGGTGTCGAGGCAGCCAGAAGTAATGCCGGACGCATGGCTGTGCCGATGGGGATCACTTTATTGGCCGCGTAATCAGAGGGGGCATAGTCTGGGGTGGCTGGGGCGATCGCCACAATTAGGGGATTGATAGGATTGAGGGGAGTTGGCAAGGGCGTCACCTCGGGATACCCGGCATACTCAGCGAATGCTAATTCTGCGGTAACCGCTGGGCTGGTCGCAAAGCAGGGTTTTGCCAGCGGGCATGCTTGCCACTGAGACTGCACCGGAACCCCCAACTGTTGACAATTTCCGCCCCGCCGACCTTCTACCTGATAATGCAAACAGTGACGACATGCCGAGACCTGGGAGGGTAGGTTGCTCATAAAGATCAGGGTGGAGAAGTGAGTGCTAGAAGGGTGATAGGTTTATTCTCCTGCTTGGCTCTGGAGCAGATTGGGTTTCTTTAGAGGCTAGAAGGCTTGATGAGCCTATCTTTCCAGTGATCCCAAAGAAAATTGAGTTTTATATTGTCTTCCGGCTTAGGTTATATAAAATTGCAAAAATGCTAACTTGAGCTAAGTTAACAGTTCTTTTTTAGTCAGCAATAAACCCTTCAGATCTTAGGTGAACTCATTGGGGATCAGCTTAAACAAAGAACCATAGGTTTTTTGAATTGCTTTTTTGAATGCGTAAAAAGCATTGACGCAAAAAGGTTTTGAGCGATTATCGAACCGGTGCGATTCCAAAACTCCTCAAAATTTCCTGAACGAGCGGCCATATACTCTTGCCCCTCAATCGTAGATCGGGCACGCAGTGACCTGTCATGCTTTGGAGGCAGCAAGGGTTAGAAAGTTCACACTTGAGCGTAGAACTTAAAGATCTGTGGAAGAATCTGGGGTGCGACCGGGTTTACCCGTTGATTCTCGGGGATCACTGGGGGGTGGGATCGGTGCTTGGTATCCCCAAGATTTGGCCGCACAGAGCGAACATTTGGCCCAGCGCTCTAACTCGCCTTTTGGGGTAGGACACTGGCAGAGAGGGCAGAGGGGGAAGGTGTGGGAGCGCGATCGCACGATCTCAGCCCACTGTTGGAACGCCGTGGCGGGATCACTCGGACGCAGGTTTTGGGGCGATCGCGGTTGGGGGGCACTCAAACGGCTGGGATGGTGCTGCCAGACCCGCTCGGCCTCTGACACAATGTCTAGTTCTTGGCTGTCGTACCATTGCGCCGTAGAGAAGCGAATATCTTTAAGGGTGAAGGGGAGCTTAGCGTTAAGCTTGGCTAAAATTCGTTGGCGCTCAAACATTAGGTTTTGAGCCCACATGGCGCTACTGGTAGCGACCTTCAGCGTCTCTGCTTGAATGGCGATGGGGCGTGTCTGTGCCGCAACCCCTGGCCCCACCACGGTTGCCCAATGCCGCTGCAGTCGCTGAAACTGCTGCCGCTGTTGCCAGTTGGCCTGCGCTTCAAAGGAACCCAATACATGTTGGAGCGATCGCCACACCATAGCCCATTGCGCCCGTTGCTAAAATAGAGTTTGAAGAGAACTTAAACGAAAAGAAAGCCTTTGCGCGGATAAGCCCTAGATGTTACCGACAATAACCCCTCTCCAGTCACCCCGTGGGTTACCCCTAGGGTATGGGAGAACCAGCGGTTTCTCTGATTTTATGCCTGATCTAGCTTTATGCCTGATCCAGCATCTAATAAAAGTACGCCGAAAAGTACAGCATCGGATTTAAACCTAGTCTGTCTTAAAACCTAGAGGATTGGTTATGCCGGCAGGCTCGCCTGCATCCTCCCAAGTCTTTTCCTCTAAAGGCGAAGGAGATCTAAAAATTGAGTAGCGTCCCAAAGCTCCATTGCTATTCTAGGAAAGGGTTTCGGGGGAAAAGCCACACCTCTAGTTCTGCCCCAAATTGGGTTGATTAGGCTGACGATTGCTCGAATTCTGTGCCGCAATTGTAGAGGGCTATTGAGGTGCTTTGGACGGCTCGGTTGAGTCGGCAAGGGCTGTTTGATCAAGGAATTGGGGAATCAACCTTTACCGCAGGCCCGCTAATTGATAGAATGTGATCTTTGTGAACTTTTTTTGATCGCTTCTCTTTGAAAGCGCTCCTTGAAAGCACCCTCTGAAATCGCCTAATAAGCGCCTTCTTTCTTCTCTTTACCCGCTGACTCGCAAAATACCACTACCAAACGAGGTCAAACCATATGGCCAAACGCCGCAATCTCAAGAAAGAAAAAGCACTCCGTAACTTAGAATATGCTCGCAAGTTCCGCAAGCGCGGAGGCGCGGGTCGCTTCGGGAAGCGCCGCACCTTTAATAGCTCTGGCTCTGGCTATGGGCAGAATGAAGATTCTGATCAAGAAAACACCAATAGCGAAGGGGCAACGGACTCCTAGACCTTGCTAGGAGGCGTTGAATGCTTGACTGAGCCAGTGAACGGCTCTCAACGGCCAGGCTGATGGGGAGTAGAGTCAAATCAGCTAATTGATTAGGATCCACGACTGAGAGCCGTGTCCTGATCGATTAGCTCAGTATTGATTAGTTCAATAATTTGAACGATGTGCTTGCATGAATGCGCGATTCAGCAACTCAGCCTGTCTGCAATGCTCTACTCCCCCGGTCGAATGCCATCCCCTTCCTCATCCCCTTCCTCATCCCTTGGAGTCAGCCTTGGAGAAATATCTATGGGTTGCCCATCGGTTGCAGTGTTGAAGGGAAATTTTTTGTAGACGAATTTAGGGAATTGAATGGTTCAGAGACCTTAGTAGGGACTCGCCAGAAAATAATGTATAGCCATAGTCACAAAATTTAGGACATATCAGCGTCATTCCCGTGGAAACGGGAATCCATGGGTTGCACGACTCTCAAGATGGATTCCCACATGCGCGGGAATGACAGATAGATGTCCTATGGATCATGGCTACGGCTGTATCTGCTGATCGGACTTTATCCCTGCGGGAGACGCTGCGCGCACGACTTCGCTCAGCCCTCGATCACTGAAGGTTGAGCGCAGTCGAAACCTGATCGCTGGGTACAACGCCATTAATCCGCAGTTCCCCTAACGAGCCAATTAGCAAGCCAAGAGTTCGCTTAAAGACGCAGCTAGAGTTGGCCGTTGATCTAGCCAGTGGTTCATGGCTTGTGCTGCCCTTTCTCCTGCTTCTAAGGCAGATTCTAGGGTGTTGCCTTGGCACCAGTCTCCGCTAAAGGCCAGGGGTGCAGGAACGGCGCTTCCTGGCCATGAATTTTGGGCACAGGTTTTGGGGATCGTTAATGGCTGGCGGGCAAAGGCGTAGCGCCAGCGATGCACCTGTAGTTGGGTGGGCGATCGCAGCCCTGGTATATACTGATCTGCCGCGTCCAATAGGGCTTGGCCATAGGATGTGAGATCGGGGGCTTCAAGGCAGGCTGCTGCAAATGCGGCGCTGCTTTGAATCACAACAACGTCCGACATCTCGTCTGGTGTCGGCAGATCTTGGGGAATCGGGCGTTTGGATGACTCCAGACTGATCCAAGCGAGTACTGGATCTGCCTCGAATTGGATGGCGGCAGGGTAGGGATTTGACCTCTGTGCGCTGAGGGGAGAGCGATAGGTGGCGATCGCCGTGATACAGGGATCAAACGTCACAGATTGCACCTGAGTTAATAGCGTTTGAGGTAAGCCCTGCTGCCGCAATGGGGCTAGCAATGGCACGGCCTGGGGAGCGGGGATCGCTAAAACCAGCCCCCGCGAGGTGAGCGGAGCCACGGCGGTTTCGGGGCTGGGTTCTAGGCTCAATTCCCAGCCCCCATGGATACTCTGGAGACTCTCGACCCGTTGCCCTCGGAGGATGGGCAGATCGGCGGCTAAGGTTTTGGCGATCGCCGTCATCCCCAGCGGTGCCACATAGCGGGGGGTAGGGGCCATGTGGGATGTCCCATCTGCGGCCACGATCTGTAATGGACTATCCCATGGCACCACGACGGGGGGGTGCCCCTGCTGGCCGATCTGAATTAATTGCTCGGTGTAAGTGCCTTGGGCTTCGAGACAGCGCGCCCCATGGTCGCCACAGGTGCCAGCGAGGCGACGGGTCGCCACCCGTCCGCCTAGCCCACGGGACTTATCCACAACCCCCACGCTGTAGCCCCAATGGCGCAACCATTGGGCACAGAGCAACCCTGCCATGCCTGCGCCAATGACCCAGACATCTCGGGAACGTGCAGCATCAGAATTGAGGGCAAGGGAAGAGGCTGTCATGGTTTTACTCAAGGGCGGACTAAGTCGGGTCTGGCTAAATATGGTCTAGCTAAGTATGGTTTGCTTAAAGCTGCGATCGCCCTAATTTAGCCTTGAGCGGCGACCCAACAGGCTAGGGGAAACAATAGATATTCTAAAAAGAATAATTTCCAGATGAATTGGTAGAAGCGGGCGATCGAGGGGCGATCGCCCAGATCGACGCTGAGGCTACGAATCCACAGCAGTGCCAACAAGCCGAGATGGGTAATCATGATCAGGGGTGCATGGACATCCGGCAGAGCCAGCGATCCCACGATCATGCCGCCATAGCAGAGGGTGAGTACCCACCGTGCCAAATTAAACACCGCCACCGCCCCTAGCCGCAGGGTAAAGGTCGAAATGTTGTAGCGGCGATCGCCCTCTAAATCAGGAATATCCTTAAAAATGGCGATGGCGAAGGTAAACAGCAGCACAAAGGCTGTCAGCGCCCAAATGGCTGGAGGTAGCCCTGTTGCCCCGCCCCAGCGCTGCTGAAAATGGAGGAATAGCCCCAGGTTGACGACCACACCCCGCACCGTAAAAATGCACAGTGAAGCCATCAGCGGGAAGCGCTTGAGCCGCACCGGGGGTTGGGAGTAGGCCGTGCCGATGAGCACACTCACCCACACCATCGCCATCAGGTAGACGCCTTGGAAGGCTGACCCTAGCACTGCGATCCCGCCCATCAATGCGACGATCCAGCGGCCTTGCGACCGCGAAAATTCTTCGGAGGCTAAGGGGAGATGGGGCTTGTTAATACGGTCGATGGCAATATCTTCGAGTTGGTTGAGGCCAACGATATAGACATTGCCAGCCAAGCAGATCAGAAGGGGGATGAGCAGAGCGCTCAGGTAACTGCCATCGCCGCCCACGGGGATACGTGGGATCGGTCTTAGTGCCATCGCCATAAAGGCGATCCCCAGTACGCTGAGGGTTGTGCCCACAATGGTGTGGGGGCGCGAGAATTTCCAAAAAGCCCAGAGCCACTGGGGTAGGAACCGGGAGGGGGGCTTAACCTGGGTGGGTTTGGGGGGTAGAGATTGCGTCTCAGAAGAAACTGGCCGATGCATGGATGCGCTGGATGAAGATGGGTCGATTCTAGCGAGAATCGCGCAATTCAAGGCAAAGCACCTGCTTTCACCAGGCTGACGGTCAATTTTTGGTGGCCGTCAAAAGCCCAAAGCGAATGAGTCCGCTGCGGTAACCCTGTTGCATTAAGCCCAAGGAGAGCGCCGCTTGAATCGTCGTCCAACCCGAACGCAAAAGCCCCACCACCGAGGCTGGGGTGATGGCTGACCCAATCACGACATCCCAAAAAGGAGCCACTGCCGCTGACCAATCAGCGGTGCGGAGGTGCTGAAAGCCAAGGGATTGGGCGATCGCCCTATACTCTGGCAGCGAAATCACATAGGGTAAGCAGTAGACCTCGTAAATCTTAGCCAACTGTTGGCGTTCGGCGGCGGTCAGATCGCCAGCGGGCGGGGCGGTCGGGCGGTGACACCAGGTTGCCATCACCAAGGTTCCCCCCGGTCGCAACACCCGCCAACATTCTTTTAAAAAGGCGGTTTTATCGGGCATGTGTTCGCCACTTTCGAGCGACCAGACAAGGTCAAACTGGTCATCGGCAAAGGGCATATTGAGCGCATCGGCCACCTGAAATTGAGCTGGCAGTTGGGCGGCTTGGGCGCGCTCAGTGGCTCGGTTGGCCTGCACTGGGCTGAGGGTGATCCCCGTGGCACTGGCTCCAAATTTCTCGGCCAGATAAAGAGAACTGCCCCCAATGCCACAGCCAACATCTAAAATTTGCTGAGCCTGCGTGACCTCTGCCCAGGCAATTAGCTCATCAATCAGGTCAATTTGGGCTTGGCGGCGCTCCTTGGGTTGGGTGCCATCGGCTCCATAGTAGCCATGGTGCATGTGTTCGCCCCAAACGGACTCCCAAAGCCCAGAGGACTGATCATAAAACTGCTGAATGCGTTGTTGTAAAGAGAGGGTCATGGATTACGGTTTAATGCATAGGAGAAGGGCTATCCGTTGAGAGTATGTCAGGTTTCTTCTGGCTCTGCAAAGGTTGCCTCACCTGTCCCTGTTTTATTGCATTTGACCTTCCCTTGCCTTGGCCATGATTGAGCCACGGGTGAGCGCGCCTTCTACAACCGTTTAGGAAGCTACCCCTGCGTAATCACAATGACCGTTTCACGCTCCATTTGTTTAGGTTTTTTGGCATTCATTGTCGTGGGCACTGTGCTCCTCATGCTACCCATCTCAACGACCACAGGAACTTGGGGAGACTTTGTTACAGCCTTTTTTACAGCAACCTCTGCAGTGTGCGTGACGGGGCTAATTGTGGAAGATACTGGAACCTATTTTTCCTTTTTTGGTGAGTTTTTAATTTTGCTGCTGATGCAAATCGGTGGTTTGGGTTATATGACTGCCAACACCTTTTTGCTAATATTGCTGGGGCGGAAGCTGGGGTTACGCGACAAAATTGCAGTCCAACAATCCCTCGATAAGCAGGGAATGTCCGGGGCAGGGCAGTTGGTCAAGTCGATTATTGCCGTCACCTTGTTACTGGAATTGACAGGGACGTTTGCGATGATGCCCATCTTTGCCCAAGATTATTCGGGGGGCGAGGTGATTTGGTTATCGCTATTCCACAGCGTCAGTGCCTTTAATAATGCGGGGTTTAGCCTATTTCCTGACAACATGGTGCGCTACGCAACATCGGTGCCGATGAATCTGATTGTGTCGGGGTTAATCATCTTGGGTGGGATTGGCTACCAAGTGATGATGGAAATCTTTTTTTGGGGGCGCGATCGCTTCGCAGGTTCCACCGAACGAGTTGTGTTTCCGCTCAACTTCAAGGTTGTCATCAGCACCACGGCCTTTTTGCTGGTGTTAGGCACCGTCGCCTTTTTTCTAGTAGAATATTCTAACCCTGAAACCTCTGGCCTGTATGACCTTAGAGGCCGGATCGTAGTGGCCTGGTTTGAGTCCGTGGTGCCACGCACGGCTGGGTTTAACTCCATCGACTATGGCAAAATGACCTCCGCCGGGTTGTTTCTCACCATTGCCCTGATGTTTATTGGAGCCAGCCCTGGAGGGACGGGAGGGGGCATCAAAACCACCACCATGCGGATTTTGTATGCCTGCACCAAATCTGTGTTGTTGAATAAAGACGAGGTGCTGTGCTATCAGCGCCAAATTCCGGTTATCTTGATCCTCAAAGCGGTTGGGGTTGTGTTTGCCTCAATTACGACGGTGCTCATTTCGACAACGTTGATTTCTTTGGCCGATCCAGCGATTGATTTCATTGCGACCTTGTTTGAAGTGGTGTCAGCGTTTGCGACCGTGGGCTTGTCTACTGGGATCACGGCGGCAATGTCGATTCCATCAAAGTTAGTGCTGATTGCCACCATGTACATTGGGCGGGTCGGGATTTTGGTGCTGATTACGGCTTTATTAGGGACACGCCGCCCCAGCACCCTTCGCTATCCTGAAGAGAATTTACTCGTGGGTTAGGTTTCCATCGATCGCTGCTGGATTGGAGAATGCTTGGGTTTACAGCGGGGATCAAAAAGCCTGCCCTTGATGGCGCGGTTTTCTTGATAGGCTAAGAGAGTTCATGCTGTTTTATTAATGCTGGCGGCGATCGCTGTGAATTTGTCTGCCTTTCGGTTTTTTAGTGGCCTGCGTTCCCACAATCGTCAGTTTGCTATTGTTGGCCTAGGCCGCTTTGGGCGAGCCGTGTCGATGACGCTTCATAACTTGGGGCACGAGGTTTTAGGAATTGATAGTGATGAGCGTCGGGTTGACTTAGCCCTTGCGGATGGCATTGCGGCTCATGTGTTGCAATTAGACTCCACCCAACCCTTTGCCTTAAAAGAAGCCGGGGTTTTTGAGTTTGACACGGTGATTGTGGCCATTGGCAATTACATCCAAGAGAGCATTATCACCACCCTCAATCTTAAGGAAGGGGGCGTGTCCCATGTTGTGGCCAAGGCCTCATCCGAAATCCATGGCAAGCTCCTGAAGCGAGTTGGGGCCGATCTGGTGGTTTTTCCGGAGCATGAGATGGGCTGCGAGTTGGCGCGATCGCTCACCCGCCCCGGCATCTTAGATCGGTTTGAGCTAGACCCCGACCATAGTATTGTCGAAGTAGTAGTCCCTCAAGAGTTTGATGGCAAGTCGATTTTAGAACTAGATTTGCGATCGCGCTATGGCCTCAATGTCTTAGCGGTTTGTCACAATGATCGCTTTGAAATTAACCCTAGCCCCAATCTGATCTTCAAAAAAGGCTCTATTTTGGTGGTCATTGGTGCAAATAAAGGGATCAATCAACTGCCGGTTTAGGTCGTGGGTCTGCCAGTGTCTGCCGCAGTCGTCGTCTTTGCCTCTTAATCCTTCGGTTTTTGTGAGTGAGAGGGGCGATCGCCCCTCTTGGGGCTGAGTTAGGGCACCTCAGAGAAGATAGAAATAGCGCATCCCAATTTTCCTAAATTCCTGAATTCCTAAATAGAGCTGCGCTACCGTGTAGGATCTCTAAATCCTGGCAAAATCCTCTGTTCCACTCTCCATGCCTGCGTTCGCTACCCGTCGCCCATTTTCCCCAACAGGATCATTTTCCCTAACAGGATCATCAGTATGCGTGTAATTGGCCTGATCAGTGGCACCTCCGTGGATGGTATTGATGCGGCCCTTGTCGAGATTGAGGGGTCACCCCATGCGCCTATGGTGTCATTTTTGGCCGGCACGACCTATCCCTACCCCGATGACCTGCGATCGCACATCCTCGATCTCTGCGCCGGAGGGGCGATCGCCCTAGCCGAGTTAGCCGCCCTCGATGATGCGATCGCCCACACCTTTGCGGCGGCGGTGCAATCTCTGCAAGCCGAGCAGGGTTTGGTCGCCCACATGATTGGCTCCCACGGGCAAACGGTCTTCCATCGCCCCCGTGCTGCCGATCAAACAAGCTCCTCCCTGGCCTATTCCTTGCAGCTAGGGCGCGGTGATCTCATCGCTCACCTAACCGGGCTGACCACTGTGAGCAACTTCCGGCATGCAGACATTGCCGTAGGCGGGGAAGGCGCACCCATGGTGCCCGCCGTCGATGTCTGTTTGCTGAGCCACCCAACGCGCGATCGCTGCATCCAAAACCTAGGCGGTATCGGTAATGTGGCCTACTTACCGGCTGCACCCTCTGAACACTCCGCCCATCCCAGATCTCGCCGCATCTTGGGTTGGGATACTGGCCCCAGCAATACCCTGCTCGATTTGGCCATTCAAGCGCTCACCCAAGGGCAACAGCGCTACGATGCTGACGGTGCCTGGGCAGCACAGGGCACACCCTGTCAGGCATTGGTCAAGCAATGGTTACAACATCCGTATTTTCACCAGCACCCCCCGAAGTCTACGGGGCGGGAGCTATTTGGAGCCGAGTTTTTGGCTCAGTGTCAGCACGACGCGCAGCCCTACGGCTTAACCGATGCCGACTGGCTCGCCACGCTCACAGAATTTACGGCGGCTTCTATTGCCGATAGCTACCGCCGATTTTTGCCCCAACCGCCCGATGAAGTCTTGCTTTGCGGCGGCGGCAGTCGGAACACCTATCTCTGTCAGCGGATTGCCGAATACCTATCTCCGGCTCAGGTTTCGAACACCGATGCCGCTGGGGTCAATGCTGACTTTAAGGAGGCGATCGCCTTTGCTGTCTTGGCTTACTGGCGCATCCAAGGCTACCCCGGCAACCTGCCTGCCGTCACCGGCGCACAACAGGCTGTGTTGCTTGGTGACATCTACCCGTCTGGGGCAGAATCCCGTGCTAGGATAAGTTGCGATCCGGCGCTCCCAATGGAACAATTCGGAAAAGCGTAGGAACTATTTGCCGTGTCTCACACTTTTTTGGTCGAAGCTGGGCGCTGGACGTTAGAAGGAAGTTGGCTAGAACGCGACGGCTTGCCCGTCAATGTCAAAGGCAAAATCCTCATCGCCTGGAGCCGAGATAACTGGTTCACGATGGTCACAAAGCTGGTTTTTCCTGGCACTGAGCGCGAGGAAATTTCTCTGCAATATCGCGGTCGCCTCAATGCAGGGGATCGGCAGTATACGTTTGTATTGCAACACAGCTTGCTCGGACGGGTAGAGGGGGAAGGCTGGGTTGCCCCTGAGTCTATTGTGCAGCGCTATTGGGTGTTGGGCGATCGCCAACGCCGCACCGGGTTTGAAACCCTACACCACCTCGAAAATAATCGCTACTGCCTCTCTAGCAGTATTATGGCTGGGCATTATCTCAACAGCACGATGGAAGCCCAGGTTGAGCGACAGCCAGGCTAATATCCATTGGCATCGGCCTCACAGATTTCACGAATCCAAAACATTGCTCAGAACCTAGCTCAGAACCCATCTCCGTGAAGACAACCGCTTACCCTGAGTCGGTCGAAACTGTCTACCCTTAGACTGACTCAGCATAGATGAGGTGTTTTCATAGCTATAGCTGTAGACATGACCTGGGTGCCTAAGCCTAGGTGCTGAGTATAGGAGCCTGACAGGAGCCTGACTTTTTTAGTGATAGCACTCTAGCGAGCTAGGTGCGATCGCCACAGTCGTCTGGATACTAGCCATGGCGTCAACATCTGGTATAGCTATAACCAAGCAGTCTGGTTGAGACATTTTCCAAGTGAAGGTTGGAAGGTTGGAAGGTTTTAGGGGTTTCTTGATGTCTTAACCAGCGTGACTATGGCGATAAAGCTAGGAAAGCTGATAAAGGCAGGATGCTCCATCAGAGTATTGCAGTATATTTACTGATTTTCCTATGCTGTCTAAGGTCTGTATCGAGCAGTGATCTTGCATTTGAAAGATTACCTGTTCTCGACCGGAGGAAGTGAATACCATCATCCTATCCAAACTATTCAAACTGATTTTCTCGGTAATTTTTGGGAGACTTCTCAATGCATTGAGAGAGATTAATGCCCTTGAAAATGTAGATAGGAAATGGAATTAAACTACAATCCGGTAATAGGAACTTCCTTGAATGAATTCCATATTTTCAATCTACTCCGTCAAGATCCTAGATTTTACGGAGATTCTTTAGCTCGATCACGATGGCATCATCCATGCTGATACAGCCCCAATTAAGGAGGAAATTCCATTAGAGTTTATTCTCAGCCCTGCTAGCCATTGCAAAGATCAAATTCTTCTAGATGCCCCTCTGCATGGAGATATTGCGACTCAAGTTCAGCTCAGCTCTAACATTTTGTAAATGCCTACTTCAGTTCCTCAAAAGTAGAAATCAGATAGGCGATGGCGCTGTCAAGACTTTTCTTGTAGATTTGTCTAATCTTTTTGAATAGCGTTACTTCCTTCGTGAATCACTGATTTTTTAAGTATTGAATGGCAAAAAAGACTGCCTTAATGGTAGATCTACTGATGTTATAGTTCCTGCTAATCTATCACTCTAAATTTAGAGTGAACTTCCAGCGGAGGCCGAGCTAAAGATTTTTATTTTAATGATGTCCAGCTTCTCTTCCTGGGCACTCTAAAAATACGAAGCATTTGCTTGAACACTATTTAAAGCCTCGTTACCTCTTCCTTCGAGCATTATCCCAACGCACTTTTCGTATAGGAAATGAGGGTTACAATGTTAAACCCGCACAATAAATCATCAAATTTCTTGCAGACCCAAAATCTAGGGGATCAGGGAATAGCCACTCAAAACTTAAATATGCAGGTACTTAGTTCTTCGCCGCAATGGTCTGGTAGTTCTTCTGAACAGCAGCGGTTGAAGGCGATCGCAGAGTTAGGGTTGCTCGATCTGGAAGGGGCACCTGTCTTTGAGGAGGCCGTGCAAACGGCAGCCCATCTGCTCAATGCGCCCATGTGCATTTTGGGGTTGTTAGAGCAAGAGCATCATCGATTCAAATCTGCATTTGGCCTTTCCCGCATGGGCTTGATGAATGACTTGGCCATTTCTCGCCAAATTCCACGGCATGAATCTTTCTGCCAGACGGTGGTTGAAGGTCGGCAAGTGTTGGCGATTTCAGATACAACCATCGATCCACAATTTCGCTCCATGCGATTGGTTCAACACTATGGGATCCAATCCTATTTGGGGGTGCCGCTCTTCACGTCATCGGGCCAGTGCATTGGCACCTTGGCCATAATGGAATTGGCTCCGCGCAACTTCTCTGGGCGCGAGATTGAAATGCTAGAGCTAGTGGCACGCTGGTGCATGAGTGAATATGAGCGCAACCATTGGCAGCAGCAAAAAGCAGCGGTTCAACCTGCTTCTCCAGTGGGTTTAGGTAATGTCAAGGTTGACTTGATGTGTCAGATGGCGCAAGAGCTACGAACTCCACTGACCTCTATTTTGGGGATGGCGAGTGTTCTTAACCGAGAGATCTACGGGCCGCTGACCGGAAAACAGAAAGAGTACATGGATATCATCCACAACAGTGGCCAGTATCTCCTCTCTGTTTTGAATGAAATGTTGGATCTGGGCGCACTGGATAGCACACAACAAGCGTTGAGCTTGACATCAGTAGATATTGAAATGGTCTGTCAGCAGGCCATCAATACCCTGCAGCAGGCTGCACAACGGCGGGAACAACAACTACGCTTGACGGTTGGCCTTGGCCCTACCGAACGCATTTGGATGTTGGACAAAGAAAAAGTTCGGCAGATGACCTACCATCTCATTTTGAGTGTGATTCAGGCGGCTAGTGCCGATAGCGTGATTCGGGTGCACATCGCCACGCGTCATAAGCAACTTAGTCTCAGTGTTTGGGCGACCCATCAATGGTTAGGAGATGGTCTTCCCCATTCAGAGGTCTTGTTTTGCCAGTTGCTCAATCCTGTGGCCAATTGGCCGATGGATCTGGCGGGCGATCGCCCCTTCTCCCACTTTGATACTGACCCCGACCTTAAACCCGTGGGCGCTGACGCTAAGGCCAACGCAACCTCTCACAATCTCTCGCGACAGGCTTTAGAATTGATGCTCAGTCGTCAACTAGCCGAGATCCAAGGGGGACGGATTAATTTGCAAGGTAGCCCAGAGACTGGCTATCGGTATGTCATTACCCTCCCCCAATCTGTTGCTGCAATGGGAGACGAGTCTCATTGAGCCTCATTTGACCCGGTGATGAACCTTAGAAACCCTTAGGCGATTGGGTGGTTCACGGGTCAAGGGGGCGCTTGTTAAGCAATTCTTGTCTATTCTTTAAAGTTGCCCAAACTCGTTAAATAGGCTGAAAGCTTGGCGCAGTCAGGCTTTGATAAGATTTGGCGATGAAATTAGGGGATCACAAGGCTTGATCATTTTCCGCGATTCGTTATGATTTATATACCAGATTAAATGAGATGGTTGCATTGCTGAAATAGCCCTTGTAATTTCATACATTGCAGTCATTGGTATTTAAAGGAGCTTTCAGACCAATGGATGTCATCGACCAGGTCATCGAGAAACTGCGGGAATGGGCTCAGAAGATTGTGGAAGCCATTCTTGGGCCAGATTTCCAGCCTGAACCCGAACCAATTCCGGTGCCCGTTGACGATCGGGATCGGCGACGCTAGGCCACATCGCGCCATTAGACTGTGTAACGGGTAGACCTAGCTCGACGGGTAACCCTTTTATTTAAAAGTACTTACCTGCATGTCTCAGCTAGATTTGCTTGTGCTGCATGGCCCCAACCTTAATTTGTTGGGTCGGCGTGAACCCGGAACCTACGGTCATGTTACGTTGGCAGAAATTGACCAGCGCCTCCTAACGATGGCTGCTCAATCTGCTTCTACGATAGAAAGTTTTCAAGAAAATTCTGAGGGTTCCCTAATAGACCATATTCACCGAGCATTGGGTGTGAAGCATGGTCTACTGATTAACCCTGGTGCTTATACGCACACTAGTGTAGCGATTCGAGATGCGATCGCCGCTGTTGAGCTTCCGACCGTTGAGGTTCACCTCAGCAACATTCACCGTCGAGAGCCTTTTCGCCATCATTCCTACATCGCCCCTGTGGCGATTGGTCAAATTAGTGGCTTCGGTGCCAATAGTTATTTCCTCGGTTTGCAAGCGCTGATCGATCACCTGCGACCCTCCTAGGGGCGCGAGATTAAGGGGTGTGAGAGTCTTGATAGGAGGAGGCTCCAGAATAGCGTTGAGGTCTGTTGGTGAGGATTGAATCCGTCGTTAGGGTGGCTTTGCTCCCTTCAAGTGGTAGCCACATTCGTTAAGCTAAAGAAATGAGGTGCGTCTTGCTTGTAAAAGCGGGCGTTTTTTTAGGTTTTGTTGGGAAGTTTGGGGTACCGGCGATGGTAAGGCATGGCTTATGTATCCGTTGTATCTTTTGTATCCGCAATCCACGATTTCCCCAATGCAGTTCTTCTAGGACGACTCTATCGATATGGCACAGGCAAATATGCAACCAGAAACACTCCCTCTCAATCCGCTGGATCTCCTTTCAAATGAGACTAAGGGGCGATCGCTCGCTGACAAATATGCTCAGCTCCAAGCTATTTTTGCCGAGATGGGCAATGCGCTTATTGCCTATTCTGGGGGGATCGACAGCACCTTAGTGGCGAAAATAGCGGTGGATGTGCTGGGCGATCGCGCCTTGGCCGTCACCGCTGAGTCTCCTTCGCTGTTGCCAGAAGATTTGGAAGAGGCGCGCATTCAGGCGGTGGAACTAGGAATTCGCCACGAAATCGTCCAAACCCATGAGATGGACAATCCAAACTATGCCAGCAACCCTGTGAATCGGTGTTATTTTTGCAAGAGCGAATTGCACGACACCCTGAAGCCGCTAGCTTTAGATCGGGGTTACCCCTATGTGGTGGATGGGGTGAATGCCGATGACCTGATGGATTATCGCCCTGGCATTCAGGCGGCCAAAGAACGGGGCGCGCGATCGCCCCTAGCGGAAGTGGGTCTTAGCAAGCTAGAGGTGCGGCAACTATCGCGCCAGTTAGCCTTACCTTGGTGGGATAAGCCAGCCCAGCCCTGCCTCAGTTCGCGGTTTCCCTATGGCGAAAGCATTACTCTCGAAAAGCTTCAGCGGGTTGCCCAAGGCGAGCGCTATCTGCGTCAGTTGGGGCTAAGAAACCTGCGGGTGCGATCTGAGGGCGACACCGCCCGCATTGAGCTGCCAGCAGCGGAGATCCAAGGGTTTGTGGCGTCCCAAGATTTGCCAGCCTTAGTAGAGGCCTTTCGTTCCTATGGTTTTTTGTTTGTCACCCTTGACTTAGAAGGGTTTAGCAGTGGTAAGTTAAACCGGGTTTTGACGGGGCGGGGAGAGGCTGACGGGGTCGCCTAGGGATCTGCGGATGCAGGTCATCCCCGGTCGCCAGATCGGCGGGTGCTGGGTGCTGTTGCGAGTCGTTGCAGGGAACTGCCGCGCCCGTTTCGTTGCCCGTGCCAGGATGATTTTGGGAGCACCGATGGCTCTCGGCTCCTTTCTGTGGTTGGATTTCTATAGCGTTGCACATCTGAGGGATTAGGAAAAACGTCATGCAGGTGTATGTGTTGCTGTTCAATCCGGGTACAGACAATGAGGGGATTCATACCCTCAAAATGAAGGAAGATGGGCGGGATGTTGTGCTGATGTTTGAATCAGAAGACGATGCCGCTCGCTTTGGGCTGATGCTGGAAGCCCAAGACTTCCTCGCTCCGAATGTCGAATCTATTGATTCGGAGGAAGTCGAGGAATTTTGCCAACAGGCTGATTTTGAGGCGTTGCTGGTGCCAGAAGGGACGTTAGCGATGCCACCGGATGCCAGTCTCGACCGCACAGATTGGCAGCCTGATCAAGCAGCCCCGCGCAACTTAGGAGGGCGAGGCGAGGCCACAAGTGCTCCCAACCCCGATCAGGAAAAACCCCCACCAGACTTTGCTGGTGATGAACTCGCTCGTATTCGTCAACGCTTAGAGGGGTTGCTATAGCTATGCCAGAACCAGGTCTGATCGCCGCACGCGGCCATTTACTCACAGAACAGGCCAACCCAGCCAGCGCCCAACTCGACACCCTGTCTACCGTTGAAATGGTGGACTTGTTTAATGCCGAGGATGCCCACACCGTTGCAGCGGTGGCGGCGGCACGGCAGCCCCTAGCCGCTGCCATCGACCAAATCGCTGCCGCCCTTAGCCAAGGAGGGCGCTTGTTTTATATTGGCGCAGGCACAAGCGGGCGTTTGGGGGTGTTAGATGCCGCTGAATGCCCGCCCACATTTTGTACGCCGCCGGAGTTAGTGCAAGGGATTTTGGCGGGGGGGAGTGCGGCGTTGGTGCGGAGTTCTGAGGATAAGGAAGATCGGCCAGAGGATGGAGCGTTGGCGATCGCCCACCATGGGATTCAGTCTCCAGATGTGGTGGTGGGCATCACCGCTGGAGGCACGACGCCCTATGTCCATGGAGCCTTAGCAGCAGCCCGGCAGCGGGGTGCCAGTACGATTTTCATCGCCTGCGTGTCTGCCGAACAGGTGCCTGCGGCGGTTGATATTGACATTCGCCTGTTGGTGGGCCCCGAAATTTTGGCAGGGTCTACGCGGCTCAAGGCGGGCACGGTGACAAAGATGGCGCTCAATATCTTGTCTACGGGAACCATGGTGCGGTTGGGTAAGGTGTATGGCAATCGAATGGTTGATGTGGCGGTGACAAACCAAAAGCTGCTCGATCGGGCCGTGCGGATTGTGCAAGACCTCACCCACCTCAGCCGAGACGCTGCCCAAGAACTACTGGAGCGCAGCCAGCGGCGGGTCAAACTAGCGCTGTTGATGCAATGGACAGGATTAGATGCGGCGGCGGGCGATCGCCTGCTGCAAGCGCACCATGGGCACCTGCGCCAAGCCCAGAATGCCTTCCAAGGCGCTAGGGTTGACCCCTGATCGGGAGTTGGCCGCGCACCGCGCAGCCCCTCGCGGCAATTCGCCTAGAGCCGTTGTCGCAGGGGGATGGTTGGAGGGAGGCATTGATTGGGGTGGGCGATCGCATTGACCTGAGCCGTCAGCCTAGGAAACATTGCACTATTGCGGTTGTGGTCTAGACCTGTGGATCAAGGTGCTGAACCTCAGCTCTCAGCACCAATCTCTGGGAGATGATCCCCAGGTCTAGACCATTAGGGATCTGCGGGTTAATGGTGTACCCAGTGGCCAGGTTTCGACTGCGCTCAACCCTCAGCCCTCGATCGCTGAGGGCTGAGCGCAGTCGTTTGTGCAGCGTCTCCCGCAGGGAGAAAGCCCGATCAGCGAGTATAGCCGTAGCCATGATCTATAGGATATTTACCTGTCATTCCCGCGCAGGCGGGAATCCATCTTGAGAGTCATGCAACCCATGGATTCCCGTGGAAACGGGAATGACGCTGGTGTGTCCTAACCGTTGTAATTGCGGCTATACCACTATTTCCCTGCGAGTCTCTTCCCCTCTGAGCTAGCGGGCTGCTGCTTCAGACTGACTCATCTTGCGGGTCGCTCAGGAGCATAAGTTTGAGTGGGTCGAGGTAGATCAACCATGGCAGGGGTTGGTCTTTGATCTGTGCCCATTTTTCCTTAAAGACCTCGGCTTGGAGGTGGTAGTCGCCGGGGTGGGTGGCAGGGCGATGGAGGGTGAGATAGAGGGTCATGCGGTGGGGGGTTTCGCTGGTGGCGGCGAGCCATGCGGGGAAGGTGTTAGGGCGGTGGCGGGGAAGGGCGGTGGCGGGGAGGAACTGAATTTGGTGTGCCCGAAAGCCAACCTGGGCTAGGTCTGGAGGCCGTGATTCGAGGGTGGTGAGCGTGCAGTTCCAGTCGGGGGCAAAGAGGGTTTGCGGGGTTTGCGGTTGTGCGGCGGAGAAGTTTTTGCACCCGGTTAGCCGCGCTACGCTGACGGTCTGGGGTTGCTCGAAGATCTGGTGTTTGGAGCCTGTGGCGATCGCCCGGCCTGCGTCTAAAATCAGCAAGTTTTGGCACAGCCGATAGGCTTCTTCGAGGTTGTGGGTCACCAGGAGGCTAGTGCCGTCGTAGTTTTCCAGCGTAGCGCTTAACTCCTGTTCCATCTGCGATCTCAGGTGGGTATCGAGAGCCGAAAAAGGTTCGTCGAGGAGCAGCAGTTGGGGTTGGCGAATCAGCGCTCGCGCTAGGGCGACCCGCTGTTGCTGGCCACCCGAAAGCTGGTGAGGATAGCGATCGCCCACTCCTTTTAAACCCAGGGCTGCCAGTTGTGCTGCGATGCGGGGCGCGAGGTGAGAAGGGCGATCGCGCTCTCCAAAAACGATATTTTGGGCGACGGTGAGGTGGGGAAAGAGCGCATAGTTTTGGAACAGAAGGCCGATGTGGCGATCGCGGCTAGGCACGTTGATGCCCCGGCGGGCATCGAATAAAACCCGACCGTTGAGCATAATTAGCCCAGCGTCGGGGGTGTCGATCCCGGCGATGCACCGCAACAAAACGCTTTTGCCAGCCCCCGATGCCCCCAAGATGCCTAGGGTTTGGCGATCGCCCTGAAACTGCACCCGCAGGTCATAATCGGGCAGGGTCTTGTGAAGATCGACCACTAACCCTGTGGCCGCACTGGGCGGAGCGGGGGGCGGGTAATGACGGAGAGCAGTCGGACGCCTAACCGGGGGGCGGCGCAGCACCAACCGAAAATTTTGGGAATGGCGCTGGCGTTGGGCGACCCAAAGATTGGTCAGGGCGATCGCGGATAAGGATATGGACAAAATCACCGCTGACCAGAACCACGCTTCTGCGGTATCTCCGGCTTCGACTGCCGCAAAAATGGCGAGGGGGATGGTGGTCGTCACACCAGGAATATTGCCCGCCAGCATGAGGGTCGCGCCAAATTCTCCTAAGCCTCGGGCAAAGGCGAGGGTGGTTCCCGCCAAAATCCCCGGCAGGGCTAAGGGCAGGCTCAGGTGCCAAAAGATGCGCCATTCTGATACCCCTAGGGTGCGGGCGACCTGCAATAGGTTGCCGTCAATTTGCTCAAAAGCCGCCAGAGCCGTGCGGTACATCAGCGGGAAGGTGACGACGGCAGCAGCGATCGCCCCGGCATACCAGGTAAAAATCAGATCGACCTGCAGTTGTTGGAGCAGCCTTCCCACTAGCCCCCGCCGCCCTAGCAGTTGCAGCAGCACAAAGCCAACTACCGTGGGCGGCAAGATTAAGGGCGCAATGCAGAGGCCATCGATCAGCGATCGCCACCGCCCTTGTGTGTGAACCATCCGATAGGCCATCGTCAACCCTAGCCCAAAGCTCAGCAGGGTAGCGACAGCAACAACTTTGAGGGAGATCCAAAGGGGGGAGAGATCCCAGGGCATGAAAATGTAGGTGAGGGGTCAGCAACTGGGGCAATCGGCAGCTTTTTGAGGCCTTTAAGGGGTGATAAATCCGTAGCCTTGGAAGGCTTGTTGGGCGGTGTCGGAGGTGAGAAATTGGAGAAAATCGCGGGCGAGTTCGGGGCGATCGCTCCTTTGCAAAACCGCGCCAGGGTACAAGATCGGGGCGTGTAGGTCAGCCGGAATGGCCTGCACAACGGTGACTTGGTCTGACAATTTGGCATCGGTGGCATAGACCAACCCAAACTGAGCGTTCCCGGCTTCAACAAATTGCAGCACCTGGCGCACCGAGTTGGCATAGACCAGTTTGGGCTGCAAGCGCTCAAACAATCCAGCCGCTTTCAGGGCTTGGTCAGCATAGTCTCCGGCAGGGACACTGCGCGGCTCTCCGGCGGCGATTTTGGCGATCGCCCCATCCGCTAAATCAGCCAAATCTAAAACCTCTGGCGCACCCATCGCCGCCACCAACACCAGTTGATTGGTCACAATCACTTGCCGGGTCTCTGTCGCCACCAACCCCTGAGATTCCAAAGCATCCATTTGCTTGTTAGCGGCTGAAAGAAAAATATCCACCGGGGCACCACTCTCAATCTGCTGCTGCAAAGCCCCAGAAGCAGCAAAGTTAAACTGCACCTGCACCCCAGGATGCTCGTCTTCGTAGAGCATTCCAACGTCTTGCAAGACATCCGTTAGGCTAGCCGCCGCCGAAACCAATAGGATCTGCGGTTCGCTCAGCTCGGCCACGGGCGATCGCTGGCAACTTCCTAGGCCAACGCCCAGGGCGATCGCCCACCCCATCATCCCCCCAACCATGGCTCTACGGTTCATACCCTGCTCCTTCGCTCTGTTCTGAGTCATATGATTAGATCCTGTAGACCCTAACCATGGGTTCTCCGCTCATTCTTGCGAGCCAGGCGCTCCTATGGTAAGCCCCAAAAAACCATCCCCCAGACTTTCCTGCCACTGATCTGGAAACCTGTACGATACGCCATTCTCCTTAGGCTGTCATCCATCCTGTCGCTCAAATCAGTAGCCGTCCTTTCCAAACCCGCCTTGAACAATTCTAAAACTGCAAGATACCGCCATCAATCATCGCCCTTGAATTTTACAAGCCGTAGCCCGCAAAGGTTTGGGAGACAGGAGGGGCGATCGCCCCCTCCTTTATCTGCTCCTACAACCCACTCATTACCCTGCTATCTTCGTTTTCTTTACCAAATTCAAGCGAAAAGCCTTGCAAAAGGTTTTACCGCTTTGCTACTATCGTAAAGCGCGTTTCGCAAAGCACGGCCTCCTGGAGTACATTCATCCAGACCGTTCTTCCCGAAATCGCATCATTCCTAGCCGGGATAGCTCAGTTGGTAGAGCAGAGGACTGAAAATCCTCGTGTCAGGGGTTCAAGTCCCCTTCCTGGCATTGTTTCAGCGTCTTCACCCCGCGCAGAGTAAAATAAACCCCCAATTTTCCCGCAATTTAATGGGCAAAATTAGAGGTTTTTACCTGATATTTTCCACTGGCCTCAATATGGCCTTGATAACCGTTTAGCGATGTTCTGAAACCCTTATTCTTCCGTTCAGCATCGAGGGGGAGTAAAGGGTGAAACCCTCATTCTTATGTTGAGTGGTTGCCGAGCGAGCAAACACTCGGTAATGTTCTAGACCTGTTGCTATTACTTCTAGGCTATATCTACTTTATGCCGTTGAGGAAAGACAGCCACAGATTTGGTGCACTACCCCCATTTCGTTACTCAGCAAGACTCTGAATGGGGGCCGTGCTCAGCGCTGGTTGCTGGGCGGACACGTTTAAAACCCCGAGCCCTACAGCCATTGAAGATCACCAAATAAAAGAAAAACTTATGATTTGGATTTAGCATTGCTTTGCAAACTCACGCAACGTAATGTGATTTCGGATGCATTTCAAGATAGATTTAACCATATAAAGATTGAGGTATTGATAGATTTTTATCTATGCTTTCCTGCCGTCTTGACCCCTAAGATCTGAATCAAGGAGGAATTAAACGTGGATTTCTTATCCGATTTCTTGAC
>Ga0105044_10000564_pt1 | contig 45721 bp, 53 predicted proteins | sample MAT01_FD_78092 | JGI IMG/M metagenome (GOLD analysis project Ga0105044, IMG submission 78092) | Freshwater microbial communities from Lake Fryxell liftoff mats and glacier meltwater in Antarctica - MAT-01 | ecosystem: Environmental > Aquatic > Freshwater > Ice > Liftoff microbial mat | place...
AACGCCAAGTTCTGGCGGATGTTCTTCATCGTCGCGTGCGACAGCTCGCGTGCGCGGACGATGCCGCCGAGGTCGCCGCGCACCAGCGCCATCGCCGCGCTCTCGAGCGCGACGTCGCTGCCGTTGCCCATCGCGATGCCGACGTCGGCCTGCGCGAGCGCGGGTGCGTCATTCACGCCGTCACCGGCCATCGCGACGCGGCGTCCGGACTTCTGCAGCTGCGCGATGAGCGCGCGCTTGTCGGCGGGCATCATGCCGGCGTGGACTTCCTCGATGCCGAGCTCGCGCGCGACCGCTTCGACGGTCGTGCGTGCATCGCCGCTCGCGAGCAGCACGCGCAGGCCTTGCTCGCGCAGGCTCGCCAGCGCCGTGCGCGCCGACGGTTTGATCGGATCGACGACGCCGAGCAGACCCGCCGCACGGCCGTCGATGCTCAAGAACACGACGGTCTGTCCGGCGGTGCGCAGTGCTTCCGCGCGCTCGACCAGGTGGCCGAGATCGACGTGGAGATCCTCGAGCAACAGCGCGTTCCCGAGCGCAACCGAGCGTCCCGCGACCTTCCCCGTGACGCCTCGTCCGTGATGAGCTTCGAACTCCGTGACGTCCGGCATCGCGATCGCGCGTTCGCGCACGCCGGCGAGCACCGCTGCGGCGAGCGGATGTTCGCTGGCGCGTTCCAGTGCACCGCCGAAAGCGAGCACGGTCCGCTCGTCGAAACCGCGCGCCGTCTCGACCGTCGCGAGGCTCGGCTTGCCCTCGGTCAGCGTGCCGGTCTTGTCCACCACGACCGTGTCGACGCGCTCGAACTGCTCCAGCGCGGCGGCGTCGCGCACGAGCACGCCGAGTTGCGCCCCGCGTCCGATCCCGACCATGACCGACATCGGCGTCGCGAGGCCGAGAGCGCACGGACAGGCGATGATGAGGACTGCGACCGCGCTCGTGAACGCGTGCGCTAGCCGCGGTTCCGGCCCGAACACGCCCCACGCGACGGCCGCGAGCGCCGCCACGATCACGACGGTCGGCACGAACCAGGATGAGATCGAGTCGGCGAGCTTCTGCACCGGCGCGCGGCTGCGCTGGGCCTCACCGACCTGCGCGACGATGCGCGCGAGCAGCGTCTCGGCGCCGACGCGGTCGGCGCGCAGCACGAAACTGCCGGAACCGTTCTGCGTCCCGCCGGTCACGCGGTCGCCGGCGTGTTTCTCGACCGGGATCGGCTCGCCGGTCAGCATGGATTCGTCCACGGAGCTCACGCCGTCCACGAGCACGCCGTCCACTGGAACGCGCTCACCGGGGCGGACGCGCAACCGATCGTTCACGGCGACGTGCTCGAGCGGGACGTCCTCCTCGGTTCCGTTCGCGGTCACGCGGCGCGCGGACTTCGGGCTCATCGACAGCAGCGCGCGGATCGCGCCGGAAGTCGCGGCGCGTGCGCGCAGCTCGAGCACTTGGCCCAAGAGGACGAGCGTCACGATCACGGCTGCGCTCTCGAAGTAGATCGGCAGCATGCCGCCATGACCGGCGGTTTGCGGTACGAGATGCGGGAACAGCACGACGAACGCGCTGAACAGGTAGGCCGCGCCCGTTCCGAGCGCGATCAGCGTGAACATGTTCGCGCTGCGGTTACGGACCGACGCCCAGCCGCGCACGAAGAACGGCGCGCCGCCCCACAGGACGACCGGCGTCGCGAGCGCGAACTGGATCCACGCCGAGGTGGTCGGAGCGACGCGGCCGCCGAGCCCGGGGATCATCTCGGCCATGGCCAGCAACAGCGTCGGCACCGCGAGCGCGACGCAAATCCAGAAGCGGTGCGTCATGTCGCGCAGCTCGCTGTCGTCGGCGGGCTCGGCCGTCACGACCTTGGGCTCGAGCGCCATGCCGCAGATCGGGCAGTCGCCGGGACCGACCTGTTGGATCTCGGGGTGCATCGGGCAGGTGTAGATGGCTCCCGACTTGGCCTCCGCGCTCGCGCCGGCGACCGGAGTCGCGCGCGTCGGTGCTGCGGCGTGCGTTTCTGCCGCGTGCGCTGCCGCGCTGTGTGGTGCCGCGCCGTGTGGCGCCGAGCCGTGTGGTGCCGCGCTGTGTAGCTCGGCCGCGCCCGGCCTCGCGCCCGAATCGCCACCTGGTGTCAAGCCTGTGCTCGGTCGGCCGGCACCTGGCTCCGGCGTCTTCGTCTCGACGACCGGCGCGCCGGCTGACTTCGCTCCTCCGCCGCAGCAGGAGGGCGACTTCGGCGCGACCGCACCCGCGTAGCGCGCCGGCTCGGCCTCGAACTTCGTGCGGCAGCCCGCGCTGCAGAATGCGTACTCGACGCCGTCGTGGACGAGCACGCCGCCGCGCGCCTTCGCGGGGTCGACGCGCATGCCGCACACCGGGTCCAACAGGGTTCGCGGCGTTCCAGATGCTTCGGTTCGAGTCTCGGGCGTGTGGGCGTGTTCCATGGGCTCCTTGGGGTTCGCCCGAGCAGACGGAGCGGGTCCGAGGGCCTTACGGCAATTCCGGAGCCGGTCCGGGCCGGCGGACCGGATCGCCCTGGCCGGCGCACGTGCAGTCCAGGCAGCCGTGGTCGGCGCACGTGCGGCACGTGGCGTCCACCCGCTTCTTCAAAGCGTCGCGGGCGCGGAAGAGTCGCACCGAGGCGTTGTTCGCGGTGATCCCGGCCTCGGCCGCGAAGGCCTGCACCGAGATCCCGTCGACGTCCACGCGCTGCAGCGCAGCGGCGTACTCAGGCTTGAGCGTCTCGGCGAGACCGAGTACGCAGCGGCACGCCTCGGCCTCGAGCTGCGCGTCGGCCACGGACGGCTCGACCTCGTCGTCGAGTCGAGCCGCGGAACGCACCACGGTCCCCGAGCGCCGGTGGTGATCGACGATCGCGTTGCGCAGCAACCGGAAGAACCAGGCGACAGCCGATTCGTCGGAGCGCAGCGAACCGACGCGCTCGACGCCGCGCACGAACGCATCCTGCAGGATCTCCTCGGCGACGCCGCGGTCGCCCACGCGTCGCTCGACGAACGCCAGGAAGCGCCGGTGGTTTTCGACGAGTTGGTCGACGACCTCCGCGTTCGAGCCCTGAAGCGCGTCTGCATCAGCGGGAGTCGGATCGTTCTGCGTCATGGAGTGTGCGGACGTGCGTCGGCCCGCGGAGCCTTTTCGAGCGTCGGGTGCGCGTCGTCGAGCTGCGCGATCGCTGCATCTCCGAGGCGCCGGTAGCGGCGGTACTCGGACTCGATCGAACCCACGATCGGACGCATGCGACGTTGCCTCCAGCGTTCGGACCTTCGACGCGAGGACTAGCCTACGCCTTCACTCTCGATCCGGCGTGCGCGCGGCTGCACGAGGTCCCACTTGTTGCCGTACAGATCGAGGAACACGATCACGGTCCCGTACGGTTCCTCGCGCGGCTCCTCGGTGAAGCGCACAGCGCGCGCGCGCATGTGCGCGATATCGCCGGCGAAGTCGTCGGTGTGCAGGAACAAGAACACGCGGCCGCCGGTCTGGTCGCCGATGCGCGCGACTTGATCGGGATGCGCGGCGCGCGCGAGCACGAGCCGCGCGCCTTCGTCCCCGCGTGGCGCGACGACGACCCAGCGCTTGCCTCCGGGCAGACCGGTGTCTTCGATCAACCGGAAGCGCAACACGTCCGTGTAGAACGCGATGGCTTCGTCGTAGTCGCGGACGAGCAATGCGAGAGCGGCGATCGAGCGCGGCATGGGCGAGTTCCTACCACGCACGAGGCGTCCAAAGCTCGGCGCTCGACCTGTCGTCACCCGGAGTAGGGACTGCGCGGAGTAGGGACTGCGCGGAGTGGTGACCGCGCGAAGCCCTCAGCGCGAACTGAACGGCCCGAGCGAGCCAATCGGCGTCTGCCAGGGCGGTTGATCGTCGGCCGGCGACCAGGGCGGGCGTTGGGCGAGGTGTTCCTCGCGCTCCGCCTGGAACTTGGCCAGCTCGCGCCGCACGGGGGGCAATCCATCGAGCGCGTCCGGCTGCTCCGTGAGCGCCGCCCACAGGAACGGGTGCACGCGGTGGCGGTGCGCGTCCATCGGATCGAGGTCCGTCCCGCGCGGGTCCTTCGTCGCGGCCTCGTGCACGCGCTCGACGAAACCGCTGACCGCCTCGCGCGCGATCACGGCGCGCTCGCCGCCGTCGAGCACGTGCCACGCGGCCCAGAAGAGCGGCTCGGGCTCGATCCAGTCGCTGCGCACGCGACCCTTGGAGATCTCGAGGTTCTCGCGGCGGGCCTCGGAGCGCAGGCGGTCGAGCACCTTCGGCGCGCGGCGCTTCAGGAGGCGCTCGGAATCACCGAGCAGGCGGTCCTGTTCGAGCGAGTCCTTCACGGCGACGTGCGGATGATCGGCCAAGTACGCGGCGTGGTGCGCTTCGAGCAGCACCGCCTCGACCATGTCCGCTGCGCTGGCCTTCGACATCTGCGAGCGCTGCTCCCACGACGCTTCGCAGTGCAGCATCGACACGTCGAGCGGGGTCTCGAGGTCCGCGACCAGCGCGCGGCCGAGCACCTTGCCGCTCTTCACGTGGAGCTCGCCGGCGATCTGCACGCGGTTCAGGTTCGCTTCGCTGTAGCGCATGACCTGATCCGAGCGGAAGCCCTCCTCGTGCGGGTGCTGCGACTGCCAGTAGCCCGAGTGCACCGCCTGCGCGCGCTGCCGCACGTGGCGCGCGAACGCGAAGTTCGTCTGGAACACCTCGCGCGCGTCGCCGCGCGGCCCGCCCTTCGGATCCATGCGACCCGGTTCGGGGTTGCAGGCCGGATCGAAGCCGCGGTCGAGGATCGCGTTCTCCGCTGTCAGCGGACCCATCGAGACCGGGTGGAACGCGCCCTTCCAGTAGTTCTCCAAGGCGGTGCGATAGGCCTGGAAACGCTTGCGCGTCGCTCGGAACGAGCGCGCGTCGGGGTTCGGGTAATCGGTGATCCACGAGACGAGCTCGGGGTGGTTCAGCCGGTACGCGATCGAGTCCGCGAGCAGGCTGCCCTGCAGGAACGTCTTCGCGCTGAAGCAGAACTGCCCGCCGCCATGGGCCATCGAGGGGTAGAGCTTGGCGCGTCGCGGCTCGTTCCAGACGAAGCGCTGGAGGAATCGCACGAAGCGCGCGTCGTACAGCCAGGGCAACGGGACCGGCTTGATCGGGATCTCGAACGTCTCGGGGTCGAGCGAGATCCGGACCTCGAGGCACGGCCCGCCGCGTCCGTCACCGAAGCGCAGGTCCTGTCTACGCAGACCGTAGGGGTCGCGACTCCGCTCGCGCTCGACCTCGGCGAAGGGACAATCGGGGTGTCCCGCCGCGCGCATTTCGCGGTAAGCGGCGACGATGCCCTTCGCGATGCGCTCCTGCTTCGCGAGGACCTTCTCGTCGCAGAAAAAGCCGTATTCGTCGGCCTTTCGCGCGTACTTGCGCCAGCGGCGGATCGTCTTGCGGTTCGAGAAGGTCGGCTCGAGTCCGACCCACGCATCGCCGAAGGACTGCGCGTCCGTGCGACGACAGTCGGGGAGCCTCTCGAGCAGCGGCTCGGGGTCGGCTGGGATCGTCGCGATACGAGTCGCGATCGGTTCCTTCGATCTCATGCGGGGGAGTCTTGGTCCGTGCGAGCGAGCTCGCGCGTCGAGACCTCGCCAGTGTATCGGCGGGTCGTCGATCCATCTTGCGTTCTCTCGCCTGAACTTGGAAGCCCCTGGGTCGATCGATCGATGCACGTGCGCTCGTCGAGCGACCATCGAGCCATCGACTCGACGTGCTCAACGCTCCCGCGCGAGACGATCGAGCAGAGCGACGACCTCGCGCTCGATGCGATCACGGACGGTGCGGAACTCGTCCGGCTCCATCGACCGCGGGTCGGGGATGGACCAATCCTCGCGCACGCGCGTCGCGACGTTCGGGCACGCATCGCCGCAGCCCATCGTCACGACCGCGTCGAACGGCCCGGCGCCGACGTCGAGGATCGACTTCGATCCATGCCGGTCGAGGTCGTAGCCCTTCTCGCGCATGGCCTCGATCGCCTTCGGATTCACGATGCCAGAGGGACGCGAGCCGGCGCTCAGGGCCTCGACGCGTTCCCCGCCGTGGATGCGCGCGAAAGCTTCGGCCATCTGGCTGCGGTTGCTGTTCTCGACGCACACGAAGAGGACGCGGAGGATGCCGGATCGGTTCATGGGCAAGTTGGTTCCGGCGTGCAGCACCCCGGGGTGCGGATGAGGCGGCAACAGGGGAGCGCCGCGAGTGCGCCGCAGACAGGCGCGGCGAGGTAGATCCACACGTCAGCGAGATGTCCGGACACGAGCGCCGGGGCGAGCGATCGCGCGGGGTTCATCGAAGCGCCCGAGATCGGGCCGGCGAACAGGGCCTCGAGAGCGACGACCGCGCCGATCGTCATGCCCGCGACGAGCCCGCGCTCCTTGGATCCGTGGCTGACGGCGAGGATCACGAGCATCAGGAACCAGCTCAACAGGACTTCGAGCGCGAAGGACTGCGTCGCCCCGCCGGTCGGAATCGTGGCGCCGAGCGTCGCGTGCCCGAGGAAAAGCAGGCGCAAGACCAGGCTCGCGGCGAGAGCGCCGACGATCTGCGCCGCCGCGTACGGGCCGACCCTCGACCACGGGAATCGGCCCGCCGCCGCGAACGCGATCGTCACCGCTGGGTTCAGGTGCGCGCCCGAGACGTCGCCGAGCGCGTTCACGAGCGCGAGCACGACCAGGCCGAAAGTCAGAGAGACGCCGACGTGGCCGAGGGCTCCCCCGCTCAGGCCATCGACGACGATCGCGCCCGTCCCGAAGAGGACGAGCGCGAAGGTTCCGAGCGCTTCACAGGCGAGCGTGCGCACGAGTCGAACTCAGCAGCAGCCCGAGCTCTTCGGCCGCGGCCCGCCCTTGCGCGCGCGGATGTCGAAGCTCGCCACGTAGTCCGCGATCGTGTGACCCGCGGGCAGCTCCGCCGCCATGCTCCGATAGAGCGGGTCCTGCACGTCCTGCATCGCCGCGACGTACTCCGGCTTCGGCACGAGCTCGACCGCGATCAACCCGGCGGCGCGCATCCACTGCTCCGTGTCGGTCGCGAGCGGCGCGCCGGCGACACAGCCCACGAGCGCCTCGATGCTGTCCTTCACGGCGGCCGGCAGCTCGCGCACGAGCCCGAGGTCGCTGACCGCCACGCGACCGCCCGGCTTGAGCACGCGCGCGATCTCGCGCCACACCTGCGCCTTGTCCGGCGAGAGGTTCAGCACACAGTTGCTGATCACGACATCCACGGACGCGTCGGCGAGCGGCAGGTGCTCGATCTCGCCCAGGCGGAACTCGATGTTGTCGAGGCCGGTGCGCGCGCGGTAGCTCGTCAGGTTCTTGCGCGCCTTGCCCAGCATGTCGGCCGTCATGTCGACACCGATCGCGCGCCCCGTCGCGCCGACCTTGGGTCCGATCAGGAAGCAGTCGAAACCCGCGCCCGACCCGAGGTCGAGAACGACCTCACCCGGCTTCAGCGCCGCGATCGCGGCCGGGTTTCCGCACGAGAGTCCGAGGTTCGCGCCTTCGGGCAGATGGCGCAGTTCCTCGGCCGTGTACCCGAGCTTCTGCGCCAACTCTTCGACGTCCGTGCGCACGCCGCAACCGCCGACCGGGCCGCAGCAGCCGCCTTCGCCCGGCGTCGCTTTCGCGATCTGCGAGTAGCCGTCACGCACGATCTGGCGCACCCGTTCCTGTTCGTTGGTCTTCGTTTGCATGATCGTCTCCTTCAGCAACAGTTGCGGCCCGCGCGCAGCGTCGAACAACGCTTCACGAGGCCCTGGATCCCGCGCACTTCCGCCTGCAGCGCCGCGAGCGCATCGAGCAGCTTCGCGTGCCCCGTCGAGCGCGCTTCGGCGAGCGAGTAGTGCATCCACAACCCCTCGCGGCGCGCCGTGACGAGCCCCGCGCGGCGCAGCACGCCGAGGTGTCGCGAGACGAGCGGCTGCGGCAGGTCGAGCGCCCCGTAGAGATCGCACACACAGGCCTCGCCGCCCTGCAACAGCGCGAGGAGGCGCAGTCGGGTCGGCTCAGCGACCGCGGCGAGCAAGGCCTCGGGGTCGATCTCGGCGTTCTGGCGGGTGGTGGGCACGATCCAACTATATGCGCCAAGACAGATATTAAGTCGAGAGGCTCAACCCGAAATCTGCTCGGGATGCGAAGCGAGCGGCCTTCGGGGACTCCGACGGCCGCTCACGCGTGACGAACCGGGCGACTCAGCCTTCCGCGCGCTGCCGCGACGTCACTTCAGCTTCGAAGAACCACTCGTCGGCCGGCACTTCGTGCGGCTTCGGGCGCTTCTCGGCCACCTCGAGCTTCAGGTCCGTCACCTTCACGCGGCGGCTGTCGAACTCGAGCGTGTAGAGGAAGTTCGCGATCCGCAGGCGCTGGAACGTGCGTTCGCGCGCGTCCGACTTCACGCGGTAGACCTTGTCGACGACGGTCTTGCTGCGCTGCTCGGGCGTGAACGTCATGTTCACGTTGCCGATCTCGACCTTGTCCTTCGCGGCGACCTTGCGGATGTAGGTCTCGAGGTCCGCTTGGTTCCCGAGGGTGTCGTCCTTGAGAGTCCGCGCGAGCGCCGTGTGGCGCTGCGCCGTCTGCATCAGGTCCTTGACCAGCGGCTGCATCCTGCCGTTCAGGTTCTCCTTCATCTCGGAGAGCTGCTGCGAGCGCTGCCAGCCGAGGAAGCCCAGGACGAGGCAGCCGATCAGCGACACGAGGATGATCCCGCGCGCCAGGTTGAGGTTCTGGAAGAAGGCCTTCATGGTCAGATCTTCTCCAAGCTGGCTTTCGACACGTCGACCTCGACCGCGAGCCCCACGACGAAGATTCCCTTGCCATCCTCGAGGCTCACGCTCGGCCGGCGGTCGATCTGACCGACGCACCAGGGCTGGCTCTCCGTGGCCTTGATGAAGTCCTCGTAGTTCTGCGTCGCCTGCACGGTGTCACCGGCGAAGAAGGTGACGTCGAGCACCACGCGCACGTAGTCGCCCTTGCCCTGCTTGCCGATCGTGTAGGTCGACTGCACCTTGCGCAGGGACGGCCGTCCACCGCCTTGGATCTCGTCCTCGAGCGTGCCCAGCACGAGGCTGCACGCGACCAGCGCCGACTGCGGCTGCTCGATCGAGGCGTCCTGGCCCAGGTCCTTCTCGAGCTTCTTGATCTCGTTCTTAAGCTGCAGGTTCACGTACTGCAGCTGCGTGAATTTGTCGCGTTCCGTGTCCGCGTCCATGTTCGCGAGGTACTTGCTCATCGGATCCGACGGGTAGAGCAGGTAGCCCTGCTTCCCCTGCTTCAGGTCGCCGATCAGGAAGCGCTGCGAGCTGTTGCGCCAGAACGCGAGCTGCGTGTCGACGAACTGCGTCTCCTTGGTGAGGAAGATGAACCACACGCCGAGGAACGTGACCGCCAGCAGCGCGAGCACGGCCAGCGGCAACTCGACCTTCTCGAAGGCGCCGGCGTAGCGCAGTTCCTCGCGGCGCAAGCTGGGCTTCAGCTCGCCGCCGCCGAGCCGGCTCAGCGCGACGCCGTACGCCACGACGAGCGGCCCGAAGCCCTCCGCCGGTTGGCCGCTGTCCTTCTGGAACACGTCGAGCGGGAGCACTTCGGCGTCCTGCACCCGGCTGCCGACGAGCCCCGGGAGCTCGAACCCGCACACGTAGACGGTTTCGATCGGACGGAGCGTGCGCGCTGCGGACACGGTGCGTCCGAGTTCGCGCCGGATGCGCTTGATCGCCTGCTCGAGGCGACGCGCGGCCTCTTCCGGGTCGCGCGGTTCCAGCGCAGCGGCTGCTTTCTCGTCGGTCTCGAGAGGAGCCTCACCCTCGGGCACCTGCGCCGGGTCGATCGCCATCGCGCCGATGCGGATCGCGCGCATCTCGCGCACCTTCCGGCCGTCCACCACGACGACCGAAGTGGACAGCTCGCCGACGTGCACGAGGATCTGCGCGTTGTCGATCGTGCACAAGTCCGAAGCCAGCGCGGCATTCACCATCGCGCTCGTCTCGAGCTCGGCCTCGAGCGGTTCGATGCCGGCCTTCTCGCACAGGGCGAGCACGCGCTTGAGCTCGGCCTTCGGCGCCGCGGAGATCAGGAGCTCGCTCTGCTCGTCGCTCTCCTCGAGCACGTGGAAATCCACGACGACGTCGTCGATGTTCCACTGCGGCAGATGGCTCTCGACCTCGAACTTGACGACCTCCTCGATCTTCGCGCGATCGGAGAACGGCACCTTCAACGTGCGGAACGCCGCCATCCCCGTGTCGACCGCCACGCCGACGTTGTCCGCCGGAACGCCGTGTTCCTTGACGGCCGCTCGGAGAACGGCCGCGGCCGCCGCGTCGGCGTCCTCACCGCCGTGAGGGAGGTCGCCCATCGCGTAAGCAGCGATCTTGTGCTTCTTCGGGCTCCCGTCGAGCACGATGAGCTCGTACCGGCGGGGTCCGATGCGCAGTCCGCAGGATCGTGCCATCGATTGGGGTCAGGGGTTCGAGTTCGGGCCGAGGGACATCCGGTCGTACGCCGCGCGCTGGTCCTCGGGAAGGACGCGGTCGCGCACGAGTCCGCGGTAGTAGCGGCCCCGTTCGCGCAGCTCGGGTTCGATCGAAGACATGTAGTCTGCCATGTGCGTGTCTTTGATACTCGCGAGGTCCGCCGCGTAGCTCGCGAGCACGGCGTGCAGGACTTCGCGGCGCTCGGGCGACAGCGCGAAATCCTCGGCCATCCGGGCTTCGTACTCCGCGAAGGTGCCTTCGCGGCGCGGCAGGTCACCCGGCGCGAGCGTTCGCGCCGCCAGCACTCCGCCTCCGGCGCCCGCTGCAAGACATGCGACCGCCATCACGGCGATCCAGGCGCGCAAGCTGGCCGACGTGGCCGCTCCGTTCGTGCGCGTCATCGTGGGCGGTCGGCGCTCGGCGCCCCGCCGGTCGAGTCGCTCGGCTTGCGATCGGCCGACCCGGCGCCTTCCGCGCGCTCGATCCGCTCGAGCTTGTCGAGCGCCTGATCGAGCGTCATGGTCCCGCGATCGTCGGCACGCAGGTCCGAGGAACTCGGCCGACGCAGGCTTTGGATCGCGACCGAGGTCAGCAGCGCGAGCACCGCCGCCGCGACCGTCAGACGCAGGACGAACGTCAGGAGGCGGCCTTCCTGCGTCTCGCCGCGTGCGCTCGACGCGAGCTCCGCGGCCGCGGCCCGTACGGGCGCGACCGGCGCGCGCGCGGCTTCGGATTCGAAGACCGGCGCGTACTCGGGCACCTCGGCTCCAGCGAAGGCCATTCGCGCCACGCGCGCGGCGAAGTTGCGCGGTACGGCGATGGGCTCGGTCGGCTCGAACCAGCGCGTCAGGTTCTTGGCCCGCTGCGCGCTGGCGCGGCACGCCTGGCAGGCCAAGAGGTGCTTGCGCAGCGGCCCCGCCTGGGCCTCGCTGAGCTCGCCGTCCAAGTAGCTCGGAACCAGCGGTCGTGCGTCGTTGCAGTCCATCGTGCCCATGTTCATGCCCCTTCTCCGAACTCGGGATGGCGCTGTAGGAGCTTCTCCTTGAAGCGCGCACGAGCCCGGAACAAACGCGATTCCACAGTACCGATCGAGATGCCGAGCAGGTCGGCGATGTCCTGGTAAGCCATGTCCTCGAACTCGCGCAGGACCAGGACCGTGCGGAAGATCTCAGGGATCTCGGCCAGGCATTCCTGGGTGATGCGCGCGATCTCCTCGCGCTGCATCCGCGCGTCCGGCGCCATGACGCGCGGGTCGGGCGCGGACGGACCGGCCGTGAGCTCCGGATCCTCGACGGAGGTGATCGGCGAGCGCCCGCGGCGCTTCATCACGTCGAGGACCGTGTTCACCGCGATGCGGTAGATCCAGGTGTAGAAGGACGACTCGTGCTGGAAGCTGTCCAGGCGCCGGAAGGCCTTGAGGAACGTCTCCTGGACGATGTCCTCGACCAGGGCCGCGTCCTTCGTGTAATGCCGGACCAGCGCGAACAGGCGGTCCTGGTAGCGCTCGACGAGCAGTTGGAAGGACGCCTGGTGGCCGGCCAGGGTTTCCTGGACGAGCGAGGCATCCTCGGCGGGTCGCGGTTCCATCATCAAGGGCAGTCCCATGTCGTCATCTGGGGACGCGCGGCCGCGCAGTGTATTCCCCGAGTCCGTTCTCCCGAGCGGCGATCCGGCGACCTGGTTACCCCGTGCGACCAGCAGGAACGCCCCACCGACTCGAGCGAACCGGTGCACGCCCGCCCCTTCTTTCAGTCCGGATATCGGGGTTGCCTCCATTTTCCGCTCAGGCCGGATCCGGGCCATCCGATAACCAACACGGGAAGAATCTTCCCCAAGGAGCAGGTTCATGGAGATCGGCAGGCAGAATGGCAGCGTCGACCGTCCGCGCAGCGCGGAGGGCAGCGATGTGATCGATTTCACCCGACTGAATCGGGAGCGGATCGCCGAGTCGATCCACGACCTCGAGACCGACCGCCTCGAGAAGCTGCGTCACCCCCCCGCCGACGCCGGAGCCACGCGCCCGGTCGAGAAGCAGCACGCCGCACCGGGCGCCCAGGACCGCTTGGACGTCTCGGTGGCGTCGCGCGCCCTGACGGCGAACGAGGACCCGTCCGAGGTCGCACGCTGGAGCGCCCAGATCGCGGCCGTGCGCAACGCGGTCGCCGAGGGTTCGCTGGCGACGCCGGAGCGCGTGGAGCGCGCGGCGCACAAGCTGCTCGGGGGCTGACCCGATTCGCCTGAGGGACGGAAAACCGGACGAGCGTTCCGTTCGCGAAGCGAACGACGTTCGCTCGGAATCGTCGCGTTGGTGGCTGCCGGGCGAAGGTCTGTCCGGTTCACTGAGTGCGTGAGACGCAGGAGCGTCCGCATGAGCTCATTGCCAGCGGCAGCTCCGTCCCGCCGATCTCGGCCAGGGCACGCGCCTTGTCGGGCGACCGGTTCCACACGTGGACGGATTCGCCCTGCCTGCGGAGCGCGTGCGCGAAGCCGGAGCCCAGCAGACCGGTGCCGAGGATCGTGATCACGAGGCACAGGTAATCGGGCGCAGACGCTCGTTTCGCGGCCAAACCCCGCGGGTTCGAACTCCGGCGCGCGCTGCGCTGCCTGCTAGCCTTTCTGAGATGGCACCGCCCGGCCTCTACCCCGCGCTCGAGCCGTTCCACAGCGAGCGCCTCGCCGTTTCCACTCGCCACACGCTCTACTTCGAGCAGTGCGGCAACCCGCACGGCGCTCCGGTGCTCTTCGTGCACGGCGGTCCGGGCGCCGGTTGCTCGGCGATGGACCGGCGCTTCTTCGATCCGGCTGCATTCCGCGTGGTGCTCGTCGACCAGCGCGGCGCGGGCCGCAGCACGCCGCTCGGCGAGCTCGCGGAGAACACGATCGACGAGCTCGTCTCCGACTTCGAGCTCGTTCGCGCGCGGATCGGCATCGAGAAGTGGCACGTGTTCGGCGGTTCGTGGGGCAGCACGCTCGGCCTCTACTACGCCGAGCGTCACCCCGAGCGCGTGCTCTCGCTGTGCCTGCGCGGCATCTGGCTCCTGCGCCAGCTCGAGGTCGACTGGTGGCTCTACGGTTTGCGCGCGCTGGCGCCGGACAGCTGGCGCGCCTTCGCGGAGCACGTGCCGGCCGATCGGCGCCACGATCTGCTCGATGCCTACTGGGAGCTCTTCAACGGTGCGGACGAAGCGCGCGCGCGCGCGGCGGCGAAGGCCTGGGCGACGTACGAGGGAGCGGCGTGCACGCTGCTGCCGAACCCCGAGTTCCTCGCGCTGCTCACGGACGACGCGACGAGCTGGGCCCTCGCGCGCCTCGAGGCTCACTACGTGCGCAATCAGCGCTTCACGCCCGACGATCGATTGCTGCAGGACCTGCACCGCGTGCGTCACCTGCCCGCGTTCCTCGTGCACGGACGCTACGACCTCGTCTGCCCGCTCGTCGGCGCGGACGACCTGCACCGCGCGTGGCCCGAGGCGAGCTACGTCGTGGTCGACGACGCCGGCCACAGCTCGCACGAGCCCGGCATCGCGAAGCAACTCATAGCTGCGATGGACCGCGTCGCGCGGACGGGCAGTCCGCGGCTGTAGCCGTCCGGCGAAGAAAGTGATCAGGTCTTCGGCTTCGGCGGCGGCAGATCGCGCGCCTCGCAGCACGATTGCCAACCCTGACGCGCGTGCTGGCCGTCGCAGAAGGGCTTGTTCGCGGACTGCCCACAGCGGCACAGCGAGACCACGGTCCGGCCGCCGAGCCCGAACTCCTTGCCGGCCGCGTCCGTGATCGTGAACGTGCCTTCGAGGCGGAGCGGGCCGTTGTCGTTCACCGAGATCTTTGTCATGAGGCCAGGGTAGCGGCGACCGGGCACATCCTTCGGTTCCGTTTCACAATCCACGCTGCGCCGCGCGGCCGCGACCTCAGGAGCCCCAGACCTCGCCCTTCGGATTCGCCGCGACGCGCACCACTGCCTCGCAGTACGCGATCGCCGCGGCCTCGCACGATTCGAGCGGGCCCGAGAGCCACGCGGCGGCGAAGTTCGTCTCCGTGGGCGGCGGGAAGATCTTCGCAGGCTTCACGCCGGCTGCCTTGAGCGCCATGTCGAGCGCGATCGTGGCCTCCATCGGCGGCGCGACGAGGTACGCCATCGAGTCGCCGGGCGAGAGGCCCGCGAGCGCGCTCAGGTAGTGTCCGAGCGACGCGATCACGTGCGGGAAAACAGCGGTCTTCTTGGCTGCGTCCGCCGCGTAGAAGCACGCGTCGGATTCGAGGCAACGCACGAGCGCGCGCATCCCATCGTCGATGTCGCTCGGTGTGCTCGCGGCGAGCACGCCGAGGATCTCGCCCGACAAGGGGCCCGAACCATGCCTCGCCCCGGCGTAGAAGCTCTTCGCGAAGACGACGTCGACGTGCGCGTGCTTCGTCGCCTCGTCGAGCGCGACGTAGGTCGGGTCGTCTTGATCCACGGTGATGAGCCCCAGCGAACGATGGCGTGCGGGATCGGCCCCGTACGCGACGAGCAGCGCCGGATCGGCGTTCGGGATGCGCCGCAAGGAGAGGATGCGCGGCGGCAGCGGCTGCAGGATCACTTCTGCACCTCCACGAGCCGCACCCTCACTTCTGGAGCGCGGTGCGCGCGCGAAGCCGCTTCGCCGAGCTCGGCAGTCAGGCGGCTGAGGTCGAGCGCGACACCGCTGCGCTTCTGGTCCACCATCGCGCGCGCCAGCACGGCCAGCCGCTCGCCCGCGACTTCGGGCCGAGTTCCGCGCGCGTGGATGTTCGACATCATGTTCCGCTGGCCGTCCGTGTTGCCGATCTTCGGATCGTGGACGAGGTACGCGGAGAGTCCGTCGCCCGTGCCGAGTCCGGGCCGCTCCCCCAACAGGATCGCGGCGACCTGCGCGCCGACCGTCGCGCCGATTTCGTCTTCGAGCCACACGCGGGCATGGCGCGCGACGACGGGCACGCCGACGGTCAGGCCGCGGGTCTGACACGCCTTCGTGAACGACTCGAGCAGCGCCAGACCGCTCTGCATGCATGCGACGGCGGAGAGCCCGTCGGCCAGGATCGGTTGGACGTCCACGCCGCGCTTGCCGACTTGCTTCCAGCGCGCGAGTGACTCGTCGTCGAGCCTGCGGCCCAGATCGGGGCGCAGCAGGAATTCGCGGTGATCCCGCACGCGGCTGCGCAGGCCGATCAGTCCGTTCCGTGTCGCCCAGTCCTCGGGCAACTCGGCGGCGACGGCCTCGTGCGCGACCGCGAGCTCGGCTTGGAACTGCAGCACCACGTCCGTCGCGTAGCGCGTGCCGACGTGACCGATGCCGAGCAGCGCCGTCGTGTGTTGCGCCGCCTCGCGCGCATAACGAGAGCCCTCCTGGCGGCGCGGGAACACGCGCGCAGGCGGCTCGGGAATCCTCGGCATCGGCGGCGCGGCCGGCATCGGCGCGGAACGACCGAGGTCGTCGCGCAACCGCGCGATGAGTTGTCTCGTGCGGCTCATGACGCTCCTGCGATGCTCGGGTGGGCCACCTGCGCCGATTCGGTATGCAAGCGCGCGCTCATGGGAGGATCGCCTCCGGCTTGCCGAACGCGCGACCGGGCAGATCGCGCTCGTAGTCCCATATGTCGCGCTCGACGAGCCACGCGTCGAACTCGGGCGTCGGCCGCTTCTTCAGCAAGCTGCGGATGGACGGAATGTCGTGATACGACGTGCTCTGGTAGTTGAGCATGATGTCGTCGCCCACGGGCAGCGACATCAGGTACGTGCAGCCCGCCGCGGCGAGCAGGACCTTCAAGCTCTCGAGTTCGTCCTGTCCCATCCGCGCGTGATACGTGAAGCACGCGTCGCAGCCCATCGGCAGCCCGAGGAGCTTGCCCATGAAGTGGTCCTCGAGTCCCGCGCGCGTGATCTGCGGGCCGTCCTCGAGGTACTCCGGTCCGATGAAACCGACGACCGTGTTGACCAGAAATGGCTGATAACGCCGCGCGAAACCGTAGCAGCGCGCTTCGAGCGTCACCTGGTCCACGCCGTGGTGCGCGGCCGAACTGAGCGCCGATCCCTGGCCCGTCTCGAAGTACATGCAGTTCGGCCCGCGCGCGCTGCCCTTCGCCTTCATCAACGCCCAAGCCTCGTCCATCAGCGCGACGGAGATGCCGAAAGCCTTGTTGCCGAGCTCCGTGCCGGACAGCGACTGGAACATCAGGTCCATCGGGCAGCCGATCTCGAGCGCGCGCATCTGCACCGTGACGTGCGACAGCACGCAGTGCTGCGTGGGGATCTCGTTCTTCTCGAGCACCGCGTCGATCGCGGTCAGGATCTCGGCGGTGCTCTCGGCCGTGTCCGTCGCCGGGTTCACGCCGATCACCGCGTCGCCACAGCCGTAGGAAAGCCCCTCGCGCATGCTGTAGAGGATGCCGGCCAGGTCGTCGGTCGGATGATTCGGCTGAAGACGCGACGAGAGCCGACCCGGCAAGCCGAGCGTCGTGTTGGCGCGCACGACGACGTGGCACTTCGCGGCGACCGTCATCAAGTCCATGTTCGACATGAGCTTCGCCACCGCGGCCGCCATCTCGGGCGTCAGCCCGGCCGAGATCGAGCGGATCTTCAGGCCGTCCGTCTCGCTCTCGAGCAGCCATTCGCGGAACTGTCCGACCGTCAGGTGCGCGACGGCCTTGTAGGCCGGCTCGTCGAGAGTGTGCTCGAACAGGCGCGTCAGCTCGTCGAGTTCGTACGGAACGACCGGGTTCTGGCGCAACGTCTGCAAGGTCACGCTCGCGAGCACTGCGCGCGCCGCCACGCGCTCGACCGCGCTGCGTGCCGCGATGCCGGCCAGATCGTCGCCGGACTTCTTCGGGTTCGCCTTGGCCATCACCTCGCGCAAGGTGTCGAACCGATGGACGACGTTGCGGATGGTGGCGGCCAGTCGCATGAGCGCCGAAGGTCTAGCCGCACGGCCGCCGGGGCACAACGCCGAAGCCGGGAGTCCGCGCTCCGCGTGCTCCTGCGGCGTGAAATGCGGTCCTCGAGCGCTTGGCCCGGGATCCGCCGCTACGTCAGAGCAGCATCGCCACCTGCGCCGCCGCGAACTCGGCCAGCCGGCGCGGCGACAGGATGTCGACCGCGCGTTCCGATTCTCCGCCCGCTCGCGTCGAGAGTTGCCAAGTCTCGATGACGTCGAGCGTTCGACTGTCGCCTGTGTCCACGCGCACTTGCGCGGACCACGTCACGAGTCCGGTCTCGACCGTGATCAGATCGACCTCGATGCCGAGCCGCACCGGCTCGTACGGACGCAGGTCGACGACCCGCGTCGCGAAGACAGCGTCGAGCCCGGCTCGGCGAGCGATCTCGAGGATCGCTTCGGGCGGGATGCGGCCTGTGCGAGCCGGATCCAGGCGTTCGATGGATTCCATCTCGCGCTCGCCCAGCGGCACGATTTCGTACGAAGTCTCGGCCACGAAAGCCGCGGCCAGCGCGTCGCGCAGCGCGATGGCGAGTTCCGGCTCGAGGACTTCGCCCCGCGGCGGCAGGACGCCCACGCGGCGCAAGTCGTACGAAGCGAAGTCCGCCGTGGCGCGCGCGGTGCCGATGGGGAGCATGGCCTTGGTCCCGGTCACGCCGCAGCCGGCGACGCCGATCGAGACGAGCACGGCCAGCAGTTGCGACTTCATCACGGACGCTCCTTGCGATCGTTGTCCGCCGCGCGTTCAAGCTCGGCTTTCTGCCCTTCGAGTCGCGCGATCTCCGACTCGGCCAGTCGCCGCGCGAGGTCGAGTGACTGGGCTTCGAGCAGGCGCACGCGGCCTTCGAGATCCGTGCTGCGCGTCGTAAGTTCGTCGTTCGCGGCGGTCATCGCCACCAGTGACGCCTGACTCTCGAAACGGCCGCGCTCGCTCACTTCGAGGCTCCGCGCGAGCACCTCCTTCTCAGCCAGCGCGCCCTGGTAGAGTTCGAGCAGCCAGACCTTGCCGCCCGAGACGCCCTCGACCTCGCGCAGCGGCTCCTGGACGATCCGAATCGTCCCGGGCGCGTCCGCGGGAACGAGCCCCTGGTCGTGCTTCACCGTCGCTTCGGGCGTCGGCGTGATCGGATCCCCTTCGGCCCTCTGCATCGGTGGCGAGGGGTTGGGCAGGTGACAGGCGCTCGATCCCAACACGATCAGCGCGGTGATCAGAGTTTTCATCGCGCCTCCACCGGAGCGGCGCCGACCTGCAACTCGACGCGGGTCCATTCCCCGCACGAGCAACGCACTTCGACGGCGGTCGCGCCGTCCTCGCGCGTGACGAGGCGTGCTTGCTTCTGCGTGCAGCTCACGACCGTCGCGGGGTTGGCCGCATTCGCGCTCGGTTGCGGCGCGACCGACTCGAGCGGGGCGAGCGCGTTGCGCACGGTTTCGGCCTTCACATCACGGTGCTTCAGGATCCGCGCCGGCGCGGCTCTTTGCATTTCGATCATCGGACGTTCTCTCCGTGAGCGAGCGCGAGCTCGCGATTCAGTCGGTAGATGGCTTTGGAGTGGATCTGGCTGACGCGCGATTCGGTGACGCCCAGCACTTCACCGATGTCCTTCAGGAGCATCTCCTCGCCGTAGTAGAGGAGGATCACGGTGCGCTCGGGCTCAGGCAGCTCCTGGATCGTCGCGGCGAGGAGACCTTTCATCTCCTCCCAAGCGGCGGTCCCGACGGGGTCCTCGGTCCGCGGGTCGGAGAGCAGCGCGCCCAGCGGGCCGCTGGCGGAATCGTGGTCGAGCGAGGACTCGATCACAGCGCGCGCATCGGCGAGCGCGGATTCGACGTCGTCGATGGTGACTTCGGCACGCTCGGCGATCTGCTCGAGCGTCGGCGGAGCACCCAGCTCCTGCTCGAGCTGAGCGGTCGAGCGCTCGATGTCCCGCAGTGACTCGCGGCGGCCGCGCGGCAAGAGGTCCGCGCGCCGCATCTCGTCCAGGATCGCGCCGCGGATCCGCGGGAACGCGAACGTCGAGAACTTGAGCCCGCGACTCTCGTCCCAATTGTCGGCCGCGGAAAGCAGCCCGATCATGCCCCAGCCCAGCATGTCGTCGCGGTCGAGCCCCGACGGCACGCTCATGCGTCCGACCACGTAACGCAACAGCGGCACGTGATCGAGCACGAGCTTCTCGCGCGCGCTGTCCGACATCGCGCTCATCGCGTGCCTCCGCGCACGTTGCGCTGCGATCGAGCGCGAGCACGGCCGGTCGCGCGATCGACCACGTGGATCGCGCCGAGCCCGATCGCAGCTATGGCGCCGACGCGAACTGCGACTGACAACACGGATTGCTCGGAGAGGATGCCGACGAGCCCGGCGCCGGCGGCGATGGCGACCACGGCGCGGCGCGCTGCGAGACCGAGATCGAAGCGCGCGTTTTGGCCACGGAACCGTGTCGTGTGCGTGCTCATCGTCCACTTCCGCAGGCCACGCGGCGCGGCCTTGCGAAGCGCGCCGCGAGCGCGTCGAGGCAACCGTGGACGCTCGTGGCCCGGGCCTCGGAGCCGAACGGACGCTGTTCGCGGCAGGACTCCGTGACGGTGCCCGACTCGGGCAACCAGCCGGCCCAGCGTGGTGACCGCGCCAGGAAGCGCTGTGCGACGTCGCGCAACCGCCCGGCCGTGCGCTCGGCCTCGGACAAGTCGCGCGCTCGGTTGATCACGACTTCGGGAGTCGGGATCTCGGGATCGAGCGCTTCACTGCGCTCGTGCAGTGCCTTGAGCAGCCCGTACGCATCGGTGAGCGCGGTCGGTTCGGGCGTGGTGACGAGGATCACGCTGTCTGCTTCCGCCGCCAACGCCAAGACGTCCGCACCGATCCCCGGAGATCCGTCGAGCACGACCAAGTCGTACCCACGCGCCGCCTCGCGCAGATCGCGCACGAGCCGGTCGCGGGTCTCGTCGCCGAGCACGGCCCAGTCGCGCGCACCGCACACGCCGGGGACGAAGTCGAAGCCGTGCGCGGTCGCGCTGGCGCAATCGGCGATGCGTGCGCCTTCGGCGAGCACGTCGATCAACCCGCGCGAGTCGACATGACGCATGAGCACGTCCGCGTCGGCCGAGCCCAGGTCGAGGTCCACCAGCAGCACGCGCACTCCGCGGCGAGCGAGCGCCGCGCACAGGTTGACGCACAGAACGGTCTTGCCGACGCCGCCCTTTCCGCCCGTGATGTACAGGATCGGAGCGCGGTCGGCGGGCCGCGCGGTCGGCGCTGCGCGGCGCGGCTCCAGGAGCGTGCTCATGCGATCCTCCCCGTCAGGAACACGTCGGCCGCGAGCTCGGGCCCGAGCCGGTGCAAGTGGTGCTCGTCGCGCGTGCCGTTGCAGACGAACGCGACGGCGAGTCCGGACTCGACGGCGATTTCGAGCGCTGTCGCCGGCGCGGTCGCCATGTCGAAGCGCGTGATCACGGCGCAATCGGCGCCCATTTCCCGCACAGCGCGCGCTTCGTCGCGCATGCGCTCCGCATCGGTGTCCGCGGCCAGCACGCCCATGCGACGCCAGGCGAGGTGCACGCCGATGCCGCCCGCCAAGGCGCCGAAGACCTGCGCATCGCGCGAGAGATCGCCGGATCCGTCGACGATCACGACCTGCGATCCGCGCAGCGTGCGTGCCGGCAGCTCGGTGCCGGTCGTCACGACACGCGCGCGCACACCGATCTCCTCGAGCCAGTTCGCGAGCCACTCGGGCTTCGTCGAGCCGGCTTGCTGGAGCGCGAGCACAGCCACCGCGCGCTCCTGGCCGCGCAGTCGCAGGGCCAGCTTGCGAACGACGGCGCTCCGCCCGACGCCGGGAGCGCCGATCAGCGCGAGCGCGATCGGTTCGTCACGGCGCGCGCGCAACACGACGCGCGGGAAAGCGTTGCCGATCTCGGCCGCAGCGATGTCGAGCGGGTGCATGACCTCCGCCCGCAGCTTGCGCGACTCGACGCGCGCCAGCACGCGGCGCGCGAGTCCAGGCGAGGTGCCGTTCTCGAGCAGCCGGCGCGCCAGCTCGCGCACCGCGGGGGGCGTGCTCGCGCCGTTCAGGGTCGGCGCGTCGTCGATCAGGGGTTGGATGGACATCAGCGGACCTCCTCGAAGCGCACGGTCGCGGCGGTGCGCACGGAACGGGCGGGTTGGATCTCGTTGTAGGAGAGGACGGAAACCTTCGGCATCGATGCGTGGACGAGCTCGTGCACGAAGCGTCGGACGTTCGAGCGCACGACGAGAACGACGTCCTTGCCGCCCTTGGCGGACTGGGCGACGCTCGCGGCTGTGCGCTCCATCAGCGCGTGCAGCCAGGCGGGATTCGCCGCGGCCGACTCCGCGTCGCGTCCGCCGGTGAGCGCAGCAGCGAGCCGGCCTTCGACCTGCGGATCGAGCGTGACCGCGTGCAGCGTCCCGTCGCGGTCGGCGTGGCGCTCGACGAGCACGCGCGCCAGTCGTTGACGTACGTTTTCGACCAGCACTTCGGTCTCCTTCGTGCGCGCCGACGCATCGGACAGCGCTTCGAGGATCGCGGGCAGGTTCCTGATCGGCACGCCCTCGCGCAGCAGGCCGCGGAGGACGCGCTGCACGTCGCCGTAGGACATCTTCGAGGGCACGATCTCGTCGACGACCGCGGGCGCGGTCTTCTTGACGCCATCGAGCAGCGCCTTGACGTCGTCGCGCGTGATCAAGTCGCCGAGTTGCGCGTGCAACGTCTCGGAGAGGTGCGTGGCCAGCACGCTGGCTGCGTCGACGACGACGAAGCCGCGCGTTTCGGCGTCGTCGCGCTTGCTGCTCGCGACCCATGTCGCGGGCAACCCGAACGCGGGATCCTTCGACGCCTTGCCCTCGAGCTTGCCGGCGGACGAGCCTTGATCCATCGCGAGCCACATGCCGGGCTCGACCTCGCCGCGCGCGACTTCGCTGCCGCCGACGAGGATGCGGTAGGCATTGGGACCCAAGCGGACGTTGTCGCGCACGCGCACGGGCGGCAGCTGGAGGCCTTGTTCTTGCGCAATTTTCCGGCGCAAACGCGCGATGTGCTCGAGCAGTCCGCCACCCGATTCCTGCACGAGCGGAACCAGGCGGTAACCGATCTCGAGCGCGATGCGATCCACTTGGAGCAGGTCGGCCAGGTCCTCGGGACCGTTCGACGCGCTCGAGCCGCCCGCGGGCTTCGTCGCTTCGCTCGCGGCGGGGGCGCCCGCGACGGGCTTCTTCGCGCGGCCGATCCAGAGCAGCGCGCCAGCGAGCACCGCGAACGGCAGGAGCGGCAGGCCCGGCAGCAGTCCGATCACGCCCAGCATGCCGGCCGCGATCGTCGCCGCTCGTGGACTGCCCGACATCTGGCCCAGGAGGCTCGTACCGAGCGATTCGTCGCTGTTGTCCTTCGTGACCAGCACGGCCGCCGCCGTCGACACGAGCAGCGCCGGGATCTGCGACACCAAGCCGTCACCGATCGTGAGCTTCGAGTAGCGGTCGACGGCGTCACCGAGCTCCATCCCGCCCCACGTGGCGAACGCGATGCCGCCCAGCAGGTTGATCACCGTGATGATCAAGCTCGCGATCGCGTCTCCGCGGACGTACTTCGTGGCGCCGTCCATCGAGCCGTGGAACTCGGCTTCGCGCGCGACGGCCGCGCGGCGTGCGCGCGCTTCGTCGGCCTCGATCAGGCCGGCGTTCAGGTCGGCGTCGATCGCCATCTGCTTGCCGGGCATGGCGTCGAGCACGAACCGCGCCGCGACTTCGCTGATCCGACCCGAGCCCTTCGTGATCACGACGAACTGAATCACGATCAGGATCAGGAACACGACCACGCCGATCGCGAGATTCGCGCCGCCGACGTACTCGCCGAAGGCGTGGATGATCTCGCCGCCCTCGCCCGTCGACATGATCAGGCGCGTGCTGGCGACATTCAGCCCGAGGCGGAACAACGTGGCGAAGAGGAGGATCGCCGGGAACGTCGACAGCTCGACCGAGTTCTTCGCGTTGAGCGTCAAGAGCAGCAGCAGGAGCGAGCCGGCCAGGTTCACCGCCAGCAGCACGTCGAGCACGGCCGGCGCGACGGGAACGATGAGGACGACGATCAGGCCGAGGACGCCGACGCCCAGGAACCAGTCGGCCCAGCGCTGGAGGAACGTACCGACCTTCTGCACGGGGTTCGCGGTCGGAGTGCTTTCGGCGGCCATGGATCAGGCACCTTTCTCGGCGACCGGCGCCAGGTTCCAGACCTGGGCGAGGACGGCGGCGACGGCCTGATAGAGGTCGGCCGGGATCTCCTCGCCGATCTCGCACTGCGCGTGCAGAGCACGCGCCAGCGGCACGTCCTCGCGGATCGGGACCTGGGCCTCGCGCGCGACTTCCTTGATGCGCTTCGCGACGAGATCCACGCCCTTCGCCACGACGATAGGCGCGCGCGCTCCGCTCTTTTCGTCGGCGGGGTCGCCGTCCCAGCGCAGCGCGACCGCGAAGTGCGTCGGGTTCGTGATCACCACGCTGGCTTTCGGGACGTCCGACATCATGCGTTGACGCGCGATGCGACGTTGCGTTTCGCGGATACGTGCCTTGACGTGCGGATCGCCTTCGGCGTTCTTGTGTTCCTGGCGCACCTCTTCGCGCGTCATGCGCAAGTCCTGGTCGTGCTGCCAGCGCTGGTAGAGCACGTCGATGCCCGCGAGGAACGCGAACATGCCGACGGCCGCTCCGGCGACTCGCGCCAGGACTCCACCGAGTCCGGACAAGACGGAGCCGAGCGGTGCTCCGGCGAGCATCGACATCTCGTCCATCGACGCCCACGCGGCCCAGGCGGCCGCGCCGCCGACGAGCACGATCTTGATCGACGACTGCAGCGTGCGCACCACGCCCTTCAAGCCGGCGATCTTCTTCCATCCGCTCGACGGTGAGAGCCGCGAGAGCTCCCACTCGAGCGCCTTGGGCGAGAACTGGAAGCCGACTTGCCCGTAGCCGGCGAAGACGCCGATCGCCAGCATCGGAGCCACCACGATAGCGGCCGGCAACGCCATCGACGTGAAGGCACTTTGGACGAGCCCGGCCCAGCTCTCGACGGAGACCTCGGCGGATCCCAGCTGTCCGAGCTTCTCGGTCGAGGCGCGGATCAATGCGCCCGCGTCGTGAGCCAGCGCCGAACCACCGAGGTAGAGCAAGCCGCCGGCCGCGCCCAGCGACAGCGCGGAGACCACGTCCTGCGAGAGCGCGACTTGCCCCTTTTCGCGCGCATCCTCGCGCTTCTTTGGGGTCGCTTCTTCCGTGCGTTCGGCGTCGTTGGATCCGTCGGACATGGCGTCAGCTCGCTAGGTTCCGCACGGCGTCCGACAGTCCGCTCTCGAGCGTCTCGTAGAGTCCGTTGAGCGCGGGGCCCATGGTGGGCGCGAAGAGGAACAGGGCCGAGAGGCCGATCACGGTCCGCATCGTGAAGCCGAGCTCGTTGACGTTGAGCTGCGGGATCGCGCGCCCGAGCAGCGCGATCAAGATCGACGTCGCGAACAAGAGCCCGAGCACCGGCGCCGCGAACGCGACCCCGGCCGCGATCATGGGGCCGACCAGCGCCACGGCCGATTCCGCCGCGCCGAGCGCGAAGTGCATCTCGCCCACGGGCACCCCCTCGAACGAGACGGCCAGCGCGCGCAGGAGCGCGTGATGTCCGTCGGTGAGGAACAGGCCCAGGTAGAAGAAGATCTCGTAGAAGAGCGAGACCGAAGAAGTCGATTGCCCGTTCGACGGATCGACGAGGCCGGCGTAGCCGAGACCGATCTCCTGCGACACGACCTCGCCGGCCGTGCGCACGGCGAGCAAAGCGCCGTGCAGGCAGAACGCCAGCGCCAGCCCGATGCCGATCTCGCGCACGAGCAGGATCGCGTACTCGAGGGGCTCCGGCGGCGCGGCGAGCGGCTCGCCCTGCGCGGCGTAGAGCACGACCGCGAGCATCACGATGAACGCGGCGCGCCACGTGGTGAACCCCGAGGGAGCGCCGAAAAGAGGCGCACCGATGATCAGCGCGCCGCAGCGTGCGGCGTACAGACCGATGGCCTCGAACGTGCCGGGCGGGAGCTCGAGCGGGTTCACGAGAGGCCGAACTCCACGATCTGGCCGAGGACGCGCTGCGTGTAGTCCTTCAGGATCGTCAAAGCCGGCGCCAGGAGCAGCAGCACCACGAGCATGACGGCCAGAACTTTCGGCACGAGCGCCATCGTCTGTTCCTGCACCGAGGTCAATGCTTGGAAGATGCTGACGATCAGACCGATCACCAGCGCGACGACCAGCGCCGGCCCGGCGAGGAGCAGAGTCGTCCACATGAGATCGCGGACGAGATCGGTGATCGTGAGGTCGAGGCTCATGTGCTGCTCAGGTGGTGACGAAGCTCGTCACCAAGGACTCGCACACGAGGCGCCAGCCGTCGACCAGCACGAAGAGGAGGATCTTCAACGGCGTCGAGATCATCACGGGCGGCAGCATGAACATGCCCATCGAGAGCAAGATGCTGGACACGACCAGGTCGATGACGAGGAACGGCAGGAAGATGAGGAAGCCCATCTGGAAGGCCGTCTTGAGCTCGCTCAGCACGAACGCCGGCACGACGACGCGCGCGGGCAGTTCGACGATCTCGCCATCGAGCGGCGGAGGCAGCTTCGCCAGGTCGGCGAACAGCTCGAGCTCGGACTGACGCGTGTTCGCGACGAGGAAACCGCGCATTTCCATCCACGCGGCGTCCGCGGCGACTTCGGGTTGCATCTCGCCCGCCTTGTACGGGACCCAGGCTTTCTCGTGGATGCGCTCCGCGACCGGCGCCATCACGAAAGCGGTCAGGAACAAGGACAGTCCCAGGATGACCGGGTTCGGCGGCAGTTCCTGGACCCCGATCGCGCGGCGCACGAACGAGAGCACGATCACGATCCGCGTGAAGCTCGTCACGGTGACGAGCACCGCGGGCAGCAGCGACAGCACCGTGAGCAGCACCGCGATCTCGACCGCAGTCGACATGCGGCCCTCGGATGCGGCGCGCACGACGCCGTCGATGCCGGAGGCGATGCCGTCGATCGACGACGCGCCCGTGTTCTCGAACATGGTCGGGTTGAGCATCATCACGAGAGGAGCTCCGCGCGTTCGGCGCGGGAACCGCCGCGCAATCTGGCCAGGATGTCCTGGAACGAGGCCTTGCCCGGAATCGTCGGCGCGGCGGCGATGGAGATGGCTGCGTCGATCTCGGAGATGAGCCCGATCTCCTTCTCGCCGACGCCCAGCACGAACGTGCGGTCGTAGCAGCGGACGACGCACACGCGCTGCTTGCCGCCGAGCGGCAGGACGTCGATCACCTGGAGCGAGCGCCGACCGGCCTTGGTGCGCGCGGTGACGCCGACCATGCGGCGCATCAGCCAGGCGAGTCCGCCGAGCGCGAGGAGGAGCGCCGAGCAGACGAGCACGTAGCGCGTCAGATCTGGGCCGTTACGGCCGGACACGACCGCGATGTCTTCGAGCAGGGCGAGGGGGGTGACCATGGCGTGGTCCCTCGTGAAGGCAACGCGCGTGCCATCGCCCAAACCCACTCAGCACGCTCGAGAATCGCTGTGTTTCCCGCGCGATCCGTCGCGCGAACCGACACCTGTCGCGATTCGCGACAGTTCGCCTTGATCAGCGTCAGGCGCGGATGTCGAGCGAAGTGGCGTCGTCGTTCGGACGCGTCAGGTGCGACAGGCGCGCTCGGCCGGCCTGCGTCCGGTGCAGGGCTGCGCCGGTCTCGGAGCTGCGCCGAGCGGCCGTCTCGCGCACACAGGCATGCAGGTCGATGACCCGCGCGAGCTCGGCGGGCGGAGTCGCGCGCGAGAGTCGACCCACGGCTTCGGCGACGCGCCGGCCCGCGAGCTCGAGGGCCAGCTCATCGGTGGACTGGCTCTCGAGCGCGGCGAGGAGCTCGGCCAACCTCTGCTCGGCCTCACGTCCCGGGCTCGATCGACTCACGCCTGACCTTCGTCGATACGGCGCCACGCGTCGTGGAGCCGCGCGAGGACCGCACGCGCTTCCAGCGCCGGCTCCGCGTCGCGCGTGGCCATCGCTGTGCGCAGGCGCGCGCCCGCGAATTCGTACAGCGCGAGCGTCGACTGCGAGAGTTCCGGCTGCTTCTCGACGTCGATGGCCAGGGCCAGTTCCGTGACGATCTCGTCTGCACGGTCCAGGTCGGACACGAAGCTCGAGCGCGGGTCGCGCACATCGACGGCCGCGGCCTTGTCGATGAGTCGCAGCGCGCCCTCGAGGAGCATGCGCAGGATGCGCGCCGGGCTGGCGCCCTCGATCGCGCGCTCCCGGTAGACGCGCGCGGCATCCTTCTGGTCGGTGTGCATCATCGAAGGGCCCCGAGCGCGGAGGATTGCGCGTTGAGCTGAGCCATGACGCTCTCGAGGTTCGCGAAGCGGAGGCGCATCGTCTCCTCGTACTTGTCCAGGCGCGTCTCTTCCTCGGCGATCCGCTTGTCGAGTTCCGAGATCTGCGCCGTGAGCGAGTCGTTCTTGGCGCCGAACATGCTCTTCAAACCCTCCCCGTTGGGGCCGACTCCGCGGTCGACGAGGGAATCGATCGCGCTCGTCAACTGCGCCGCGAGACCGGTGTCGACGCCAGCGGCACCGTCGTCGTCGGTGAAAAGGTTCGCCAGCGCGCCCACGTTCGCCGTGATCTTTTCGTCGAGCTTGGACTCGTCGATCTTCAGCGTCCCGTCCTTCTCGACTCCGATGCCGACCAGTCCGAGCGTGGAATAGCCCTCCGTGTCGGCTTGCACCGTCGCGAGCGGGACGTTGAACAACGAATCGCGGATCCGCGAGCGCACGAGCGAAACCGTCGAGTCGCCGAAGAGCGCGCCACCGGCGCCGTCGTCCTCGGAGTACTTGTTCTGCTCGTTGACGTACTTGATGATCTCGTTGTAGGCGGCGACGAACTCCTTCAATCCGCTCTTGATCGCGGCGTTGTCGGGCTCGATCGAGATGTCCACCGGATTGCCGACGTCGGCCGATTGAGCCGTGAAGGTCACGCCTTCGAGCACGCCTTCGAACTCGTTCGTGTCGCGCTCCACCAGCAAGCCGTCGACGAGAGCGATCGCGTTCGTGCCCACGGTCAGGTTGTTCGTGCTCACCGGCGTTCCAGCGCCGGGTGCCGGCGAGGTGCCGTCGATCGACAGACCCGAGATCGTGCTGGCGAGCCCGGTGATGCGACCGGCTTCGCCGCTGTCCTTGGACGCGACGACGAGCTTCCAGCTCGGCGCGGAGTTCGTCCCGACGTTCACGACGGAGGCGGAGACGTCGGCTTCGGCCTGGTCGTTGATCGCGCTCGCGATCTCCTTCAGGCTCGAGGCCGAGGGATCGATCGACACCGCGTAGTTCGTGCCCCCGGCGGTGAACGTGATCTGCTCGCCGGGCCCACCGGCGAGATCCGCGTCGGGATCCACCACGGCGTCGAACGCCCAGCGGTCGTAAGCAGCGAGCTGCTGGACCTCGATCGTGTGACTGCCTTGCACCGCGGTCGAGGCCACTTGGAACGAGAGCACGCCCTCGCGGCTCGCCGAGCCCTTGAGCTTCAGGAACTCGCTCGTGCTCGACATCCCCTCGGTCTTCGTCTGGAGCGCCTTGACCAGGGTCTCGAGCTTCGAGACGGCCTTCTGCTTGTCTTGCGCGATCTCCTTCTTCGACTCGAGCTGCGCTTTGCGCAGACCTTCGAGCTGGACGAGGCGCGCCACCAACGACGCCGTGTCGATGCCGCTGCCGAGCCCTGAGAACGTGATGCCGCTGCCGAACATGCTGGAAACCTCCGTGGTTGGTTATCGGAGGGTCTCCCCCTCTGGATGAGCCCGGAAATGGCGAGGAGCGGATCCCCGCGCGTGCGAGGACCCGCTCCGTGGATCGACCGGGCTTTTCGGCCCGGATCGGATCAGCCGAGGAGACGCAGGGCGAGCTGCGGCTGGGCGTTGGCCTGCGAGAGGACCGCGACGGCCGCTTGCTGCAGGATGCCGTTGCGCGTCAGGTCGGCCGTTTCCGCGGCGACGTCGACGTCGCGGATGCGGCTCTCGGCGGCCGAGAGGTTCTCGCGCTGGACTTGCGTGTTCACGAACGCGCTCTGGAGGCGGTTCTGGACGGCGCCCAGTTCGCCGCGCGAGCTGCCGACCGCAGCGATGGCCGCTTCGATATCGGCGATCGCGTCGCTGGCGCCGGACTGCGTCGTGATGTCGAGGGCGTTGATACCCAGGGTCGTCGACGTCGCGTCCTGCATGGTCAGCGTGACCGTGTCGCCCGAGTCGATGCCGACCTGGAAGTCCGCCGTCGTGGCCGTGCCGTCGAGCAGCTGGATGCCGTTGAACTCGGTCGAGCCGGCGATACGGTCGATTTCCTCGGTCAGCTGCGTGAGCTCGTTGCCCAGCGTCGCGCGTTCCGTGCTGCTCAGCGTGCCGTTGGCCGACTGCGTGGCGAGCTCGCGCATCCGCGACAGCATGTTGCCGACTTCGTTCAGCGCGCCTTCCGACGTCTGGGCGAGCGAGATGCCGTCCTGCGTGTTGCGACCGGCGACGCCCCAGGCGCGAACCTTCGAGCGCAGGCGCTCGCTGATCTCGAGGCCGGCGGCGTCTTCCGAGGCGCCCGTGATGCGCAGGCCCGAGGACAGGCGGGAGTAGTTGCCCTGGAGCCGCATCGTCACAGAAGACAAGTTCTTCTGCGCATTCATCGAGGCCAGGTTGGTGTTGACGATCATCGACATGGGTTGAGTCCTGAGTGTGCTTGTTGGCCCCGTCCTCTCCCTCCCATGGAAGATGGCTCTCGGGGCTCACCATGGGTTCTCGGAGGGCTCCCGGCCGGCTTGAGCGGGAACTGGCTCCCGATTGCGGGATCTCTTCACGCGCTTTCGTGGGGTTGGCATCGAGTTCCGGTCGGTTTCTGCCGATCGGAAAACTCTTCCGATGGATTTCCCCACGACCTCCACCTCCGCTGCGGCCAGCGACGTGAACCTCGGCGTGCTCGAGCGCGTCGTCGTCGCCAGCGAGCGCGTCCCTGTCGCCAGCGAGCGCGTCCCTGTCGCGAGCGAGCGCGTCCCTGTCGCGAGCGACCTGGGCCTGGTGGGTCACTCCGCCGCGCTGCTGCGCGTGCGCGACGCGGTCGGGAAGGTCGCGCGCGCACCGCGCACGACCGTGCTCGTGACCGGCGAGTCCGGAACGGGCAAGGAACTCGTGGCCCGCGCGATCCACGCGCGATCGAGCCGCGCGAGCGGCCCGTTCGTCGCAGTGAACTGCGCGGCGCTTTCGGCCGAACTCTTCGCCGCGGAACTGTTCGGTCACGAAGCCGGCGCGTTCACCGGCGCGCTACCCAAGGGTCGCAAGGGCCTGCTCGCTGCCGCCGAAGGTGGAACACTGCTCCTCGACGAGATCGGCGAGCTCGATCCAGCCGTTCAAGCGCAGCTCCTGCGCGTACTCCAGGAGCGCGTCTACCGATCCGTCGGCGGCACGCGCGACATCCCCATGGACGTGCGCATCGTCGCCGCGACCCACCGCGACCTGCAGGATTTGGTCGCCGCTGGCCGGTTCCGCGAAGACCTCTGGTACCGGCTCAACGTCGCGTCGATCCACCTCCCCGCGCTGCGCGAGCGCGCGTCGGACGTGCCCGATCTGTGCCGCCACCTGCTCGACCACGTCGCCCTGGACCACGGACTCGGCCCGATCGGGATCTCGGACGATGCGCTCTCGAACCTTTCCCGGCGCGCGTGGCCCGGCAACGTGCGCGAGCTCGCGCACGCGCTGGAACGGGCCGCGATTCGTTCCTCTGGCGAGCCGATCGAGCTCGAGCACCTCGACGACACGACGACTGCTCCGGCTCGCAAGTGCGCGTCCGGTCGTCTGACGCTCGAGGTCGAGGAGCTCTCCATCGACGCGGTCGAGCGCTCGCTGATCGCGCGCGTGCTCCTCGAGTCGGGCGGCAATCGCTCGCTCGCCGCGCGGACGCTGGGCGTCCACCGCGCGACCCTGTACGGAAAGTTGCGCGCGCACGGCCTGAGCCTCCAGGCCGGTTGACGCACTCCGGGCGTTTCGTTCCGGTCGCGGTCGTCGATTTCAGGGCACCCGCGAAAAAAAGCGCAGTTCCAGGCTGCATCGGGCTCAAGCGATCCGCGGGCCATGTCGAAAGTCCTTTCGTCCCGATCCCCCGCGATGGAAACGACTCCCCGATCCCCGACCGGCGTCACGAACGCTTCGACGCGCATGCGGAAAACTGCGCGCGCCAAAGGTGTGGCATGAACGGCGACGCACACGACGCGGGCTCGCCCGCGGGCGACGATCTCTTCGATCTGCCGAGCGAGGCGTCGCGCGAGAGAGAGAGCGGGCAGGCGCCCATCTCGTCCATGGGCATGGACCTCGATCTGCTCCCCTCGGCGCTGCCCAAGCGACAGCCGTCGATGGGTCCCGCCGGACCGCCGCTCTCCACCGTCGAGTCCAGCGTCGCGGGGATCCTCCGACAAGTGCGCAAGCGTCCTGCTCAGCCCGATGCGCCGGCGGAGTCGCCCACGGACGCGACGGTGACGAAGCGTCGCTTCAAGCGCCCGAGCGCGCTGTGGATCGCGTTCGGCGCGCTCGCGCTGGGCAATGTCCTCGTGCTCGGCTTGGTCTTGCCGCGCGGCAGCGATCCGTCGTCGGTCGAGCCGGAGCGCAGACCCGAGCTTGCGTCGGCGATGACCGAACTACCCTCCGCTCCGGGCGTCGTCCTGCCCGACGCAGGACCGTCGGCGAGCGCGACGGAAGTCCAGCAACCGACGGATGTGGCCACGCCCAGCGCGTCGGCAAAGCCGGTGAAGAGCCCAGAACGCGCGACGCGACGCACGATCCCCGTGATCATCGATGCTTCCGCGCTCGAACTCGCCCAGAAATCCCTGCGCGATGCGCGCGAGGACCTGACCGCCGGGCGTCGCGGAGAAGCGCGCGCGCGGCTCGGCCGAATCGGGCTCGCGATCGACGCGATCCAGCCCGCTCAACGCGAAGCGATCCGTGCCGAGACCGCTCTCTTGATCGCACAGACCTTCCGCGCCGACGCCGAAGAAGCCGCGAGGGCGAAGTGACGAGCACCGCCGCACTGCTCTTCGTGCTGCTCGCCGCGCAGGCTCCGCGCGCCGAGATCGCGGTGTACGAAGTCGAGGGCGAACTCCAAGTGGACGCCTTGGGTTCCGGTCTCGATCCGCTGGAGTTCCTGCGTAGTCTGGCGACCGAGTCCGGCCGCCAGCTCGAAGGCGCCGAGGTGCTGATCGGTCGCACGCGTCTCGACGTGAACCTGTCCGAACGGCCGCTCCACAGCGTGCTCGAGTACGTCGGGTACGCCACACGGACGCGCATCGATCTGCTCGGCCACAAGATCACGATCACGCCGGAACGCAGCCTGGCCGACGTCGAGGACTGCCGCATCGACGCCGAAGCAGCCTGGGTCTCCTTGGTGCGCGACTTCCCGGATGACGAGGTCGCGCGGATCGCGCGCGTCGAGCTCGGGGCGCTGCAAGAGGTGGACGGCCACGAAGACGCGGCACTGACGCATTACGACGCCGCGGTCCGCGACGGCCGGGACTCACTGGCCACCGAACGCGCCCTGCTCGCGGCCGGGAAGCTCTTGGTGCGCCGCGGCGAGTGGAACGAAGCGATGCGTCGCTTCTCGCGCCTCGCCGCGAGCACGCAAGACGAGAGCATGCAAATCGAAGCGCGCCTCGCGATCTCGCATGCACTCGCGGAACAGGGGCGCGGCACCGAAGCACTCGCGCTCGTCGATGTCGTCGACCTCTCCTATCCGGCGCGCGATGCGAAGGACATCGCCGCGCGTTGCCTGGCTCGCGCGCGTGGGCATTTGACCGCGGGCTCGCCCGCCAGCGCGCTGCGCGAGCTCGACAAGCGCGCGGCCTCCGACCCGCGACTGGGCAGCCTGGTCGTGGACCTGGTCTTGCGCGCGCGGGCCCTCGAGGAGCTTGGATCCCCGCTCGAAGCCGCGCGCGCCTGGCTGGCCTGCTCGAGCGCGCCCGCGCCGGCCGACAGGGCCGATGCGCTGTACTCGGCCGCGCGACTTTCGGCCGCGGGCGGCGACGACATCGCCGTGCTGTTCGTCGAGCGCCTCGCGCGCGGTGGACCGCGCGCAGCCGAGCTGGCGCGACTCGCCGCAGCAGCTCGTGCACGCCTCGGCCTCGACGAAGCTGCCGGCGACCTATCGGGCATCGAACGCCGCTGGGATTCCCGCGCGGGGCTCACGCCGCGCGAGCTGGTCGCGCTGGCCGCCGAGCTCGTCACCGCGACCGCGCGCGCCCACGGCGCGGACGCCGCCGCACCCGTCGCGCGCCGCGCGCTCGACGAAGTTCCGAACAGCGACGCGCGCCCGATCCGTTCCGCGCTCGCCCTCGCCTACGAGAGCGAAGGCGCGTGGACCGAAGCGGCACGCACATGGGGAGGGACTTCACCTTGAAGCGGACCTGCACTGCGCGAGGCGGCGATCTCGGTCGGGCTCCGGCCGTGGGCCGCTGGACGCACGCCTTCGTCGTCGGGCTCGCGCTCGTGACGCTGGTCGGCGCTCAAGCTCCGACGCCGCGCCATTCCGGCCTCGCGAACCTGTCGCAGCGCCTTCAGGACGGCGATCGCGTCGCGATCGACGAACTGCTCGCGCGCACGCGTCCGCCCACCGTTCCGCTGGCCGACTCGAACGCGCGCATCGAGAAGCTGCGCGCCGAGATCGAGCGCTTGAGCACGCGCCGCAATGGGCGCCCCATTCTGCAGATCTCCTCCGCGCCGAAGCCGGTCCAACGCGGCGCTTCCGCCGACGGATCCGAGACGTCGGCTCGCGTCGACGCTCTGCGCGAGTCGATGGCCTGGCTGCGCGCCGGTGAACCCGAGCGCGCATTGCGCGCACTGCCGTCCGCGGCCTCCGAGACGACCGACAAGGATCTCGCGCTGCACCTCGAGGCGCGTGCGCTCGAGCAGCTCGGTCGTCGGACCGAAGCGCTCGACGCCTACCGTCGCGTGGCGAGCTCCGCGACGTCGCCGATCCTGCGCGCGCGCGCCGCGAGCGACGTGGCGCATCTCGAATGGCGCGAACGCGTGCTCGGCGCGCAGGAGAGTCGCCCGTGACCACCGCCGTCCTCCCCGCTCTCGATCAGAGCGACCTGGCGCAAGTCGCCACCGAACTCAGCGCGATCTCCGAAAACCTGCTCGCCAGCTACGCGCGTCTCGCTCGTCACGCCGAGCGGGTCGAGGGCGAGCTCGTCCTCGCCAACTCCGAACTCGCGCGCCGCGTGGCCGAGGTAGACGCTTTGCGTCTGCACCTCGACGCCGTGCGCCGCGCGTTGCCCTGCGGCGTCGTCGTGTTCCGCGCCGACGGCCGCGTCGGCTCCGTGAACCCGCGCGCGCTGGAGCTGCTCGGGTGCGACGAGGACGAGGTGCTCGGCACCCGCGGCATCGCACTGCTCGCCGCCGCGACGCGCGACGAGGCCGTGCGCGAGCACGTTGTGCGCGACGGACAGCGCCGCGTGCTCGCCGTCCGCCGCTCCGACATGCCCTGCGGCAGCGGGAGCGTCGTGACGATCGACGATCGCACCGAGGAACGGCGCCTGTCCGCCGAACTCGCTTCGACCTCGAAGATGGTCGCGCTGGGCACGATGGCCGGCGGCATCGCGCACGAGGTCCGCAACCCGCTCAACGCCGTGCGCGGCTTCGCGTCGCTCTTGTGCCGCGAGCTCGAGGGCACGAGCCGCGCTCACCGCTTCGCCACGCGCATCCAGCAAGGTGTCGACGAGGTCGACGCGATCGTCGCGAGCTTGCTCGGTTTCGCCAAGCCCGAGCGGCTGGTGCGCGAGGACGTCGACGTCGGGACGCTCGTGGCCGAAGCGGTCGCGCTCGCGCGTCGCGAGTTCGCGGCCGACGGCCACGCCGCGCGCTGGACGATCGACGTGGATGCCGACGCCTCGGGTGTCCACCCCGTGCGCATCCACGCCGACCGCATCAAACTGCGCCACGCGCTGCGCAATCTGCTCGCGAACGCGATCCAGGCCCAGCCCGCCGGCGGCCGCGTCGCCGTCGAGGTCAGGGATCTCGGCGAGCTCGTCGAGATCCGCGTGCACGACGCCGGTACGGGCCTCGCCCCCACCGTGGTCGGCCGCGCGGGCGAACCGTTTCTCACCACGCGCGCCGAAGGCACCGGCCTCGGACTCGCGCTCGTTCACGCGATCGCCGCCGTTCATGGCGGTCGCTTCGAGATCCTTCCCGCGTCGGGCCCGCTCGGCGGCGTCGACGCACGTCTGCGCATACCCAAGAAGTCCTGAAGAGACGATTTCGCAATGTCCATCCAACGCATCCTGGTCGTCGACGACGACGCGCTGAGCCGCGAATTCCTCGTCGAGGCCGTGGCCGCACTGGGCTACCAGCCGATCGAGGCGAGGGACGGCCAGGAAGCACTCGCTCGCGCGGTTTCGGAGAGCCCCGATCTGTTGATCACGGACCTGCGCATGCCGGGGATGAGCGGTCTCGAGCTCGTGCAGAAGCTGGCGCACATCCTGCCCGGTTTGCCCTCCGTGCTGATCACGGCGCAAGGCACGATCGAGACGGCGGTGCAGGCGATCCGTGACGGCGCGTCCGACTTCCTCGTGAAGCCGTGCACGCCCGAGGCGCTCGAGGTCGTGATCGAACGCATCGATCGCACGCGCCGCCTGGTGCGCGAGAACGAGTACCTGCGCTCCGAGGTCGCGCCCGCGAGCCCCGAGATCGTCGCGACGAGCACGCTGATGCTCGAGACGATCACCGCCGCGCAGCGCCTCGCGCGCAGCAAGGGCACGGTCCTCGTCACGGGTGAGAGCGGCACCGGCAAGGAGCGCATCGCGCACTTGATCCACCAGTCGAGCCCGCGCAAAACGGGCCCGTTCATCCGCGTGAACTGCGCGGCGCTGCCCGATGCCCTGCTCGAATCCGAGCTGTTCGGGCACGAGCGCGGCGCGTTCACCGGCGCGCACAAGTCGAAGGAAGGCCGCTTCGAGCTGGCCGATCGCGGCACGCTGCTCTTGGACGAGATCGGCGAGATCCCGCTGTCCTTGCAAGCGAAGCTCCTGCGCGTCCTCGAGGAGGAAGAGTTCGAGCGCGTCGGCGGCACGCACACGCTGAAGGTCGACGTGCGCATCGTCGCGACGACCAACCGCGACCTGGGCGCCGAGGTCAAGGGGGGTCGCTTCCGCGAGGACCTCTACTACCGTCTGCACGTCCTCCCCCTCCAGGTTCCGCCGCTGCGCGAGCGCCCCGAGGACATCGTGCCGCTGGCACGCCACTTCGCGGCCCTGTTCGCGCGCGACCAAGGTCTCGACACGCCGACGTTCACCGAAGCGGCGCTCGATCGCCTGCGCGGATGGCGTTGGCCGGGCAACGTGCGCGAGCTCGAGAACGTGATCCAGCGCGCCGTCGTCATGCTGCGCCACTCGCGCATCGACGCGCCCGACGTGTCCTTCACGGGCTCGGGATCGCGGGCGGAGGAGCAGCAGACCACCGCTGCGATGCCGGCGGCGCAACTCGGCGCAACGCTCGCGAACCGCACGCTCGAGGAGGTCGAGCGCCTCTCGATCCTGGCCACGATCGAGTCGGCGCGCGGCAACAAGACGGAGGCCGCGCGACGCCTCGGCGTCACCGCGCGCACGCTCTCGAACAAGATGAAGTTGTGGCACGCCACGGGTCTCGTGGGCTGAACGGAGAACACGATGAACGACATCACATCCGGTAATCGCATGCTGTCGCGGCTCATGTCGGCCTCGACGCTCCGCGAACGCACGCTGGCCGAGAACATCGCCAACCAGAACGTCCCGGGCTACGAGCGTCGGGTCGTCACCTTCGAGGACGCGCTGCGCGAGCGCATCGTGGCCGGGCGCTCGCACACCGACTTGGCGCCGAAGATCTCGATCGACAAGACGAGCCCCGTGGGCCCCGACGGCAACAACGTGAGCCTCGAGCTCGAGACCAGCGCGATGCGCGAGAACCGATTGGCGTACGAGATGTACGCCACGATGCTCCAGTCGCGGCTCGGCTTGCAACAGGCCGCCATCACGGAAAGCCGCTGACCATGGACGTCAAGTCGAGCCTCTTCCAGGGACTGCGCGCGTCCGCGTCGGGCATGTCCGCCGAACGCCAGCGCATCGACGTCGTGGCGAAGAACTTGTCGAACGCGCAGGTCACGCGCATGCCCGATGGTTCGGGCCCGTACCGCCGCCAGCTCGTGCGCTTCAGCACGGTGATGAGCCGCGCCGTCGGCCAGCGCCAGGAACCGATCGGCGTGCGCGTGGACGGCGTCGTGCCCGACATGGTCACGCCGCTCGTGCGCGTGCACGAGCCCGGACACCCCGACGCCGATCCCGAGGGCATCGTCACGTACCCGAACATCCAGGCGACGTCCGAGATGACGGACCTGATCACCGCCGTCCGGGCCTACGAATCGAACGCGAACGCGGCCGAGAGCTTCGTCCGCATGGCCGAACGCGCTTTGCGCATCGCGCAATAGCGGCGAAGGAGCCTGAACCATGACACAGAAGATCGGCGACTCGACATCCTCTGCGCGCTCGGCCATCGAGGCCGCGCTGCGCCGCCACGCCGAAGCAACGGCCCGTGTGCGCGAGGCCGCGATCCCGGATGCTCCGGCCGTGAAGGGCGCCGACTTCAAGTCGGCCGTCATGCAGGGCCTCGAGCAGATGGACCAGAGCGCGAAGCAGGCCGACACGCTGGTCGAGGACGTTGTCACAGGGCGCGTGACCGACTTCCACGAGGTCGCGCTGCGCTTGAAGGAGTCGGAGCTGTCGTTCCGTTACTCGATGGAAGTCCGCAACAAGTTCGTCGACGCCTACCGCGAAGTCATGCGGATGAGCGTCTGAGACAGGACCGATGAAGAACATCCTCGCATCTACTCGCTCGACCTGGGACGCACTCGGCGCGAGCACGCGCATCGGGGTCGCGATCGCGGGGCTGGCGGCGCTCGCTCTGGCGATCTTCGCCGTGCGTTGGACGTCCCAGCCGACCTTCGAGATCCTCTATTCGGGCCTCGATGCGCGCGAAACGGGCGCAGTGCAGACGGCCTTGGCCACGGCCAACGTGCGCTTCCGCGTCAGCCAGCCGCCCGGTCCGTTCGTCGTGCACGTCGACGACGCGCAGTACTACGCCGCACAGAACGCCGTCGCTCTCGCCGGCGCTTTCGACCGCGCGCCCGAAGGCATCGGCGGCCTGGCCGGCGGAGCGTCGCAGGTCTTCATGTCGGCGCAGGAACGCTCGCAATCGGCGCTGAAGCGTGAGTGGCAAGAGCTGGAAAAACAGCTCGAAGAGCTCCAGTTCGTCGAACGCGCGCGCGTCAGCACATCCATCCCCGACAAGAGCCCGCTGCGCCGACCTGAGCCCATGACGGTCGCGGTCACGCTGACGCTGCGTGGCCGGGCGGAGCTCACGCAGGCGCAGGCGACCTCGGTTGCGCGCCTGGCGCGCTTCCGCTTCAACGTGCCGTCGCAGAACGTTCTCGTCACGGACCAGGACGGCCGCTCGCTCTCCGAGGAAGGTGGCGCGAGCGGTGAAGCCGCGCTGGCGCAGGAGATGTTCGATCAAGGCCGCCGCGCCGACGCCGACCTCGCGCGCAAGGCGAATGACGCGCTGCGCCGCGTCTTCGGCCCGGACCTCGCGCACGTGGTGGTCACGTCGACCTGGACGCAGGAGGAGATCGAGAGCGTCAAGGAGACGGTCGATCCCAAGAACAAGGCGGTCGTGTCCGAGACGAACTCGAAGACCAGCTCGCCGACCTCGATCGCGGGCGGCTCGGGTGGTATCGCCGGCTCGGGATCGAGCCTGCTCGAGAGCGCGGGTTCGGGAGGCTCTCAGGACGCCACGATCGCCAACTCGACGACCAGCGAGTCCACGAAGAGCACGGTCGTCGGCCGCGGATCGGAGCTGCGTCGCAGCCACGCGCCGCGGCTCGAGCGCCTGTCACTCTCCTTGTTCCTCGACGAGAGCCTGAAGCCGAACCTGGCGGACGTCGAGTCGGCCGTGAAGAGCGCGGTCGGCTTCGACGCGATGCGAGGCGACTCGTTCGCGGCCATGACGGCCCCGTTCGCGACGGTCGATCGCGACGCCGATGGCAAGCTCGTGCCGTCGATCGCGCCGGTCGTCGAGGCACCCAGCCGGATGACGGAACTGCTCATGCGCCGCGGTGTGGAGATCGCCGTCGCGGGCGCGTTGCTCTTCCTGCTCTTCAAAGCTCTGCGCGGTGGCAAGCGCACGCCCGCCGAGAGCGAGCAGCGTCCCGAGAACGTCGACGAAGACCGCTGGATCGAGATGCTCGCGCGTTCGCGCGTCGAGGATCTCGCCAAGAGCGACCCCGAGAAGCTGGGCGCGATCCTCTCGCGCTGGGCCGCGGAAGAGGAAGTGCCGCGCGAGAAGCGCGCGGTCCAGGGAGCCTCTCGATGAGCACGAAGACCACGCCCCCGACGACTGGCCCGCGCCGCGTGGCCGCGTTGCTCCTCTCGCTCGACCAGGATTCGGCCGCGGCTCTGCTGAAGACGCTTGATCCGGACGTCCTGCCGCGCGTCGCGGACGCGATGACCGCGATCGAAGCGGAAGGGCCCGAGTCCGAAGCCCGCAGCCAAATCTGGCGTGAGCTCGTGCGCGAGCTCGAGAACGGTCACGTGCAGTATCCGCGCGCGCGCGACGAGGAAGAGCTCGGGCGCTTCCTCGAGTCGGGCGTCGGGCGCGAGCGCTCGGTCACCGTGCTGGCCGAGATGCGCGAACGCCGCCGTCTCGAGCGCCCATTCGCCGCGATCGAGGACGCGACGCCGGCGCAGATAACCAAGGCGCTCGCCGCCGAATCGACCGCCGTCCGGGCACTCGTGATCGGAAATCTCCCGCCCAAGCTCTCGGCCGGCGTGATGGCGCTCCTCGACCAGGAGGAGTCGTTGCGCGTGGTCCAGCGTCTGGTTCGACAGAGCGTGCCGCGTCGCGAGACGATCGATCTCGTCGCCAAGAACCTCGCAGCAGAGGTGGCGCGCTTCGCGTCCGAGCCGCGCAAGCCGGAGACGCAGGAGCGCATGCGCTCGATCGCCGAGATCTTGAACCGAGGCGACAAGGAGATGGGTCGCAGCGTGCTCGCGGGTCTCGAGGATGCCGATAAAACGGTCGCGGAAGGCATCCGCGAGATGATGTTCACCTGGGTCGACTTGGCGAACCTCGATCGCCGCGCGATGCAGAAGGTCCTCTCGACCGTCGAGACGGGCAAGCTGGCGCTGGCGTTGAAGGGCGGGCCCGTCGAGGTCGAGGAGAACGTGCTCGCGAACCTCTCGCAGCGCGTGCGCGACATGGTCGCTGAAGAGCGCGAACTGCTCGGTCCGCGTCCGAAGGCCGAAGTCGACATGGCGCGCGCCGACCTGATGAAGGGCATCCGCTCGCTGGTCGAATCGGGCGAGCTGTCGGCGCAGGCGAGCTTGGAAGGACTGGTGAGCTGAGTGGATTCCCGCACGGACGCTCGCCTCGAGTTGCGCGTGCCCGCGATGCCGGCCGCCCTGCGCATCGTGGAACCGGTCGAACTCCGCGCGCGCACCGAGGCCGAAGCGCGCGGACATGCACGCGGTCTCGCCGAGGGCGAGTCGCGCATCCTGTCGGGCGCTCTGCAACGCATCGACTCCGCCGTCGAGGAACTGCGCGCGGCTCGCGAAGTCTCGGATCGCGCGGTGATCGAGGACTCGACGCGGCTCGCGCTCGTCATCGCGCGCGAGATCGTGCGTACCGAGATCGACGCGGGCCGCTACGACCTCGAGCGCATCGTGCGCGAAGCGCTGACTGCGTCCGGTGTGGGCCGCGGCGCGTGCGTCGTCCATCTGAACCCCGCGGACGTCGAGCGCCTGTCGGGTGTCGCGTTCCGCGTCGCTACGCGGCTCGAGAGCGACCCCGAAGTCGCTCCGGGCGACGTCCACGTATCCACCCAGCGCGGTGTCCTCGTGCGCGACGTAGACGCCGCGCTCGCGACTCTCGCCGAGCGCTTCCAAGAGGACATGCAGTGAAGAGGATCGACTTCGAAAGCGCGCAACGTCACGTGCGCGCGTCCTGTGCGCCGGCCTACCGAGGTCGCGTGGAGCGCGTGTCGGGCGTCCTCGTCGAAGCTCACGGCGTCCCGGCCGCGGTCGGCGAAACATGTCGAATTCGGCGCTCGAACGGCCATTCCGTCGATGCCGAGGTCGTGGGTTTCGATGGCGCACGCACGCTGTTGATGCCGCACGCGGAGCTCGCCGGCGTCGGTCCCGCGCAGGAAGTCGTCGCGCTCGGACGGCCCTTCGCGGTGCCGGTCGGCGACGCGCTGCTCGGCCGCGCTGTGGACGGCTTCGGCCATCCCATCGACGGCAAGGGTCCTCTCGGCGCGAAGGAGAAACGCAACGCGCGCGGTCCGGGTCCCGACCCCTTGACGCGCCGACCGATCTGCGAGCCGCTGCAGACCGGCGTGCGCGTCGTCGACGGATTGAACACGATCGGGCGCGGTCAGCGCGTCGGCATCTTCGCCGGTTCGGGCGTGGGCAAGTCGACGCTCTTGGGCCAAGTCGCGCGCGGCACGAACGCCACGGTGCTCGTCGCGGCGCTCGTCGGCGAACGCGGACGCGAAGTCGGCGCCTACGTGCGCGACGTCCTCGAACCGCGCGGCCTCGACCGCTGCGTGCTGGTCGCCGCCACGTCGGATCGCCCGCCGATCGAGCGCTTCCTCGCGCCGTTCACCGCGACCGCCATCGCGGAGAGCTTCCGCGATCAAGGTCACGATGTCCTGCTCTTGATGGATTCGGTCACGCGTTTCGCGGCCGCTTCGCGCGAGATCGGTCTCGCGGCGGGTGAGCCCCCGACGGTGCGCGGCTATCCGCCGAGCTTCTTCGCGACCGTGCCCAAGTTGCTCGAGCGCATGGGCACGGCCCAAGTCGGCAGCATCACGGCGCTCTTGACCGTGCTCCTCGACGGCGACGATCCGAACGATCCGGTCTCGGACACGCTGCGTGGTCTGCTCGACGGACACCTGGTCCTGTCGCGCGATCTCGCCGGCCGCGGGCACTGGCCGGCAGTAGACGTGCTGCAAGGTCTCTCGCGCCTCATGCCCGAACTCGTCGGCGCGGACCACATGCAGGACGCGACGCGCCTGCGTTCGTGGCTCGCCGCCTACCGCGAGGGACGCGACCTGGTCGAGATCGGCGCGTACAAGGCGGGCACGAATCCGCGCCTCGACGAAGCGCTGGCGCGCCTGCCGGCGATCGAGGCCTTCTTGCGACAAACGCCCCGTGAAACGACGTCTTTGGTCGAGACGCGCGAGCTGCTCCAGATGGTCGTGCGCGGAGTCGGCGCGTGAGCGCGTTCCGCTTCAAGCTGGGCCGCGTGCTGCGCGTGCGTCGTGCGACGGAAGAGATCCAGCGCGCGAAGCTCGCCGAAGCCGAGTCCGGCGCGCGCGAGCGCGAAGCCGAGGCCCTGTCCCGCGCCGATTCCGTGCGCGCGGCTGAAGCTTCGTTGCAGGTCGAGCAGTCGGCGCCCGAGCTCGACGCGGGGCGAGTCCTCCGCTCGCTCGACGCGTCGGCGCGCCTCGAGCGCATCGAACGCGCCGCGCGTGGACGTGCCGTGCAGGCTCGCTCCGCGGCCGAGGTCGTGCGCGACACGTGGCGTGACGCACGCGCCGGCGTGCTCGGCCTCGAACGCCTCGAAGACCGAGAACGGACGCGTTTCCGCACCGATGTAGAGGCGCGCGAAGAACGCGTCATCGAAGAAGTGGCAGCCCGTCGCGCCGAAGAAGTGCGACGGAAGGAAGAACGAACGAGGAACGCGTCATGAGCAAGATCGGATCCGTCATCGCGCTGAGCTCCGGCGGCCTGGCCGTGTTCGCCATGGCCTACGTCGGCGTCGCCGCCGCGCAGGGCGCCTCCGTGCGCGAGATCCCGCCCTTCTCCTGGATCGCGCGCGACATCCCGCTGCCGGACATGGAGTCGAAGCCGCCTCCGCCGATCGCGCCACCCCTCGAGCCGAGGCGCGATCTGCCCGTCGTCCCGCCCATGACCGCAGGCGTGCTCGGCGCTTTCGTGCTGCCTTCGCCCTTCGATTCGCGCGAGCTGCAGGACCTGCAGAAGCGACTGGCCGAGCGCACCCTGGCGATCGAGGCGACTCAGCAAGCGCTCGAGCAGCGCGCGCGCGACCTCGACGATTGGCAGAAGTCGCTGGAGGACCGCACGCGCGAGCTCGAGGAGCTGCGCGGCCGGATCGGTGGCGGAGCGGACTCGACGCAGTCCACTGCGCCGGCCGCCTCCGTGGACACCGAGCAGGATCGTGCTTCGTGGCGCGCGATGGCGCCCCTCTTCGAGGACGGGGACCTCGACGAGTTGGCCGGACGTCTCGTGAGCTTCGAACCGGAGGAGGCCGCGCAGATCCTGGCGGGCCTCGAGCCCGAACGGGCCGGGCTCTTGCTGAACGCCCTCCCGGAGGCCGATTACCGGCGCTTCTTCGACGCCTGGCGCAAGGTCAAGGGCTGAGGGCTCTCTCACCGCGCCATCCGGGTCAAGCCCGCGGCGGATCGCGACGATGAGGACCCGAGGAATCCCGAGTACCGACCCCGTGGCACGCAACGTTTCCGAACCCGAGATCGATGCGCTGCTCGCGCGCCGTGAGGAGCCGACAGAACCCGTCGTCTCACGCGATTTCCGCGAGCCGCGGCGCTTCTCGGCCGGCGACCTCACGGCCCTGCGCAAGTCGGCGGAAACGACTGCGAACGCCGTGCTCGAGGTCGTGAAACTCCTCCTTCCGATCGAGATCGCGATGGAGCCCATCGAGCTCGGCGAGTCGAGCCTCGACACCGCGGTGCGCGAGGACGGCACGGAAGTCGTCGGCGCGATCTGCGAGGGCGGTCAGGGTCCGTCGATCGTCCTGCTCGACGCGGCGTCCGCGGTCGCGATCGCCGAAGTCGCGCTGGGCGCGGACGAGGACGGGTCTCCGAGCGCGCGGCCTCTCACTCCGCTCGAGAGGACGCTGCTCGACCGCCTGTTCGTGCGCGTGCTCGAGCGTGCCTCCCAGACGCTGCAGCTCTCGGTGAAGGATTCGCGCGGCTTCGCGAGTCGCGCCGCGCTCGCGCGCGAGATCGCGCCGGGCGGCGATACCCGTCGCGTCGCACTCCGCATCCCGCTCATGATCGGCGCGAATCGCGTCGTGATCCACCTGCTCATCGCGGGGATCAAAGTCCCGGCTCCGAAGGCCGCCCTCCCTACGACTGCCGCGAAGGACGCGCGCAAGCCTGCCCTGCCCGCGGAGATCGCGCCGACCAAAGTCGACGTGTGCGCCGTGCTGGCGCGCACCGACATCCTCCTCACGGAGCTGCTCGCTCTCGAGCCCGGTGACGTGATCACGCTCGACGCCGCGCCAGGCGCGGTGATCGAGATCGAGGTCGAAGGTCAGCCTCGCGCCCGCGCCCACTTCGGCGCGCGCGATGGTCGCTTGGCCGTCCGCATCCACGAGATACTCCGAACGCCCCCCTCCCGATGAGCCAAGAGACGCAACAGATTCCCGAGACGACCACCCTCGAGCGCGCGATCGAGGAGGCCACGCGCTCCATCGCCGTGCAGACGAGCCGCCTCGCGAGCCTCGAGGCCGGCAAGCCCGTGGGCGAACCGCTCGGCCTCGAGGGCCTGCGCGACGTACCTGTCTCCATGACCATCGAGCTCGGCCGCGCGCGTCTGCCGCTCGCCGAAGTGCTCGCCCTGTCGACCGGCTCGCTGGTGCTCCTCGAGCGCGCGGCGCACGAACCGGTCGACCTGTTCGTCGGCGGACGCATCTACGCTCGCGGCGAGGTCGTCGTCGTCGGCGACAAGTACGGAATCAGGATCACGTCGCTCTCCGGGAGCTGAGACTCCGCGCGCAGCACGATCCGCGCGATCGCGCACTCCGCGCTGGAACGCTGCCATCTCGCTGACCGCCGCGGGTGGGTCCGTCGCTCGCCGCGGTGAGTTGTGCTGATCGCGCGACGGATCTCCGGGGTGATCGACGGTGCAGCCCGATCGCGGACCGTCGAGCCAGCCGCCGCTCGCTCGTGGGGTGAGCCGGAAGTGCGCAGGCCGAGTCGGCCCGCGTTCGACCCGGATCTGGGCGTCCTTCTGAGGCCGACCGACCCGTCGAGCCCGGACTCGGCAACTTGAATCGGGAGACATCCTCAGCTCGCTCAGAGCCCTCGTGACGCTCGCAGGCCGATCTTGGTCCGCGCGCAGGTGTGCGGCCCG
>Ga0105044_10000565_pt1 | contig 45663 bp, 31 predicted proteins | sample MAT01_FD_78092 | JGI IMG/M metagenome (GOLD analysis project Ga0105044, IMG submission 78092) | Freshwater microbial communities from Lake Fryxell liftoff mats and glacier meltwater in Antarctica - MAT-01 | ecosystem: Environmental > Aquatic > Freshwater > Ice > Liftoff microbial mat | place...
CCAGGTCTTTAAAACTTTTTTCAGTGTGTGAGGGTTCTGCTAAAGAAATTTGCTTTATTTTTTCATAAAGGGCATAAAGACGTGCTTTCTGTTCTGGGGTTGAATTTTTTTGAGAAGCATATTTTAGCAGGCGTTTTCCGACTGATTCTGGATTGGTTTGTGCAAAGTGCAAGTCTTTAGGTAGAAAAAGAGAGGCCATGCGGCGAACAATATCTATGGCAGGGCTATGTTTTGCCGAAAGAGCAAACTTAGTATTTATGACACGATTATCAATCTTTAGTTCATACTGTCTTAAAGTTTGTTCGGCTAATTCAATTTTCTTTTCGATTTTCATAGGGTATTTGATCCTCAAAGATCTAACTAATAAAGTTATATTATAATGCTATTAGATTAGTTTTAGCAAATCAAAGTTTTTTTCAATAACCATATTTCAAAGTGGTATTATTCATTTACTGAACTATGTTAAAATAAAAATAAAAAAAATACTTAAAGAGAAGTAAAATTATGCCAAAAGAATTGAGTTTTAAAAAAAATTTGCTGATTTCATCTTCAGAAAATCAAAACTTTCAAATGGCGATTGAAGTGGAATCAGATGTTAAATTTCAAGATCCAAAGCTTAAAGAGGTTGTATCCAAAATCTTTAATCAGGCGAAATCTCCAGAATCGATCAAAAAACTCAAACTTCATACTAAAGACTTGCAAAATGTCACCTTCGAAATTAATGGGGGTGTAACAGAGAAGTTAGATCAAACTTTAAAAAATTCTCTTCCGGCAGATCTTAAAATTCGAGTGGCAAGGGCTGCGACTAAAGCTCTTCCAAGACGGATGCGTACGATTAAGGAAATTAAGCAGGGTTTATTGAAAACTTGGCCTAGCAATGTGCCTGTGATTAAGCTCTTTTGGGAAATCAGTATTCATCCTTTAAGTGTGCTCATTCGTATGCTCTTTTTAAGAAAATATGATCTTTCCGGTCTAGAAGCTTTAGAATCTCCGCAACATCAAGAGGCTCTTCTGACGGCGCTGGACTGGAGCAAACAGTCGCTTGATTTACAATCTGATCAAGATCCGCTGCAGAGTTTAGGCGAAGAGTTTACCATGGCGGCGCAATTTGCAGAGGGTGCCAAGCTAGGGAGAGAACTTCTCCATTCTTCTTCCAAAAAATCCAAATCACATCTTTCTCAACAATACGCAACCAAAATTATCGATCGATACCAGAAGCTGAAAGGAAAAAAAGAAGTTGAAAATCAATCCACTAATTTAATGCTCATTCCTACAGGTTATTGGAAGGATGCCGAAACTTTTCAACCAACTTTAATCGCTTTTTATCGAAACCAAGAGGGGAAGTTAGCTCTAACAGAGTTCACTTACGGAAAAAAAGATGAGCCGATTGCGCGCGACTTTGTCTGGAATGATTCTATTGAAGCGGCGAAACTTGGAAAATTTCTCGCCCCCATTCTTGGCTTAGCTGAAAAGCCTACGCCTAAGCTGAAGAAAACGCTGAAGCGAGATCTTGTCAGAGCGACGTATTTAAAGTTAGGGGGAGAAAAACTCCGCAAAGGGAATATGGGAGCTATTGGCAAAAATTTAGCTAGCGATGCAATGAATTCAGCGGCTTCTTTTATTCCTGGCATACTCGAAAAACCTGTTTCTACTCAAGAGTTTAGACAGAAAATATGGGTATCTTCGGGCGCTTCTTTTGTAAAGCCTTCAGAGAAACGGCGTCTTCTAGTTAATCCAAGTCCAGGCAAAGTCATTCATGAAATGATTCGAAATCAATTTCCGGAAGCTCCAGCTGCTGATAAAGCTTTATTTACCTTAGCTGCTTTGAACGATCGCCTGGAAAAAATCTTAAAAGCCCTTCCACAAATGAGTCAGGAAGATAAGATTAAATGGCTAAGCCTCTTAGAATTAGATAGGAAAAAGTTAGAAAGGCAGCTAAGTAAAACGGCGGGCAATACGACCTTCTATGCACTTGTTTTTGACCCAGCAGGACCTTTCGTAAGCTTTACTAAAAAAGTAGAAAAATTGCGAACTGAACTGGATAAGCTCAACCGGCTGCAGAAGGCATATCAGAAAAAACGTTTAGGCTCCCTGAACAATGTCAAAAGCCATCCTATCAGGCTTGAAGTGCCAAAACAGTTGGTAGAAGCTAGTCAAGGCAAGCAAGCCGTGGAATTACCTCATCAATTATCAGACGCTGATTTAAAATTAGTCGAATCGCTTAAGGCCGGATTGCTTCATCCGACGGCGGATACAATCACTGCCACTACAGATCAATTAAAAGCAGCTAGCGCGCGACTAGATGCACTGGTTGAGGAAAAAAATTATTATCTTGCAAAAGAGCTGCACGGTTTAATTACACCCTACATTCCTCCAGCAACCTCAACAGATCCACACAACCCTGTGACGCTTTATGATGTTCTTTATGCAAAAACTGTAGAAACAGGTAAAAATGAGCTGCTTGATCAATTCAGCTTTTCTCTAGAAAAATTGACACATTTTTCGTGGGAAGCAAGGGTCAAGACACGAGATCTCCCTTTAACGGGTCAGGAATGGGTGGACATGATTTCACAAGAGGTTGTGCTTTATAAGCTCATCGATTTACGTAAAAAATGGGTGGCTTCACTTTTTCCGGGTGGATTTACTCTTAAAGATTTAGAAAATCCTGCAAAGATGGCAGAAGTTAAGCAAAAATTAAGCTGTGATGATGTGACGATTTATTTGCTAAAAGACATCTATAGCTCGCTTGATCATGAAATTTTAATTGATAAATTTGTCGCAGAGCAACATTTACGTCCTGGTCTAAACTCTTCCCTGGAAAACAAACTGGTGGCTTCTCGCCTTTACTTAAAGGATTTTAATCCGTTGAGTCTTGAAAAAGAAGATCTACTAGCTAAACCTAACGATATTGAAAAGCATACAGAAAAGCGTATGGTTAAAGAGAAAAATCAAGCACAGGAAATTATAAAAATTTGGGATTTATATCACACCGGAAAGACCAGCCCCGATCTAAAAGGGAAGCGTCAACAACATATAGAGCATTCATTCTTGAATCGAGAGCCCCTAGAAAAAAGCAAGTGGGAGTCCCGCGATTCTAAGGCTTTTGCTCAACTCCCGGGGCAATTGGTTGATTTAAATCGCCATCAAATGATGCTAAGATCTTTAATTTATCCTGACACGAGTTTTGGTTACCTTAAAGGGGGAACAGCGGTCTTTGGAAGTGTCCCCACAATGTTTCGTTTGGCATTTGCGTCCAATAATCCAACTAAATTCGATAGAATTCGACAAAGAAAAAAAGAAAAAATGCATGACGCTATTTTTAGAGATATACAAAAAATAAAGCGGTTAGATTTAGGTTTTGATCCTAAAAGCCTTAAAATAGTCTATGGAGGCATTATCAAAGAAAGAGGCACCCATCGATTATTCAATAAATGGGCCATCTCTCCAGAAGGTTATATATCTCATTGGGGGATGATTGGTCAAAATAAGGAAGAATTGGTGCATCAAGCTGAAATGGGAAATCCCAAAGCTTCATTTTTTGGGGTAACTCTTGGATTTATTCCTAAAAAAATATCTTTAACTTTCCTGGAAAAAGATAAACCTGCTGATTCCTCATTTAGCTCGGCTACGTTAATGAGTCATGAAATGTTGGCAGAGCAAGGAAGCCCCATCGACAATTGGTTAAAAGATTGCGTAGAGTTGCGCGAAGATTTTGATTCCAGAAATTTTTCCACTAAAAATGTCGAAGAGGTTTTAGATTTAGCTCTGCAGCGTTTTGATTACTTTGAAGCTCCTGAAGAACAGCGTCGTTTACTAGCAGTCTGTTATCGCCCTCACATCATCCAAAGAGCTTTAAGGCAAAATCCACAATACTTTATTGAAAGGGGTCAAGATCTGCAAAAAGCGATTTCACAAGCGATGGCAAGTGGTCAACGTCAAAGGGTAAATTTTCTTCTTCTCTTGACGACTCATTTATCTAGCCATGCGCAGCTTGCAAGTCAATGGGAGGGGGTAAAAGAAGATCCTTATCACATCCAATTTGGTGATCCACTTGTTGCTGCCACAAAAATGGCAGCCATTGTAGACAAAATGCCAACTTTCTTCTCAAAAATCGACGCAAAAGAAGAGCAAACTTATCTGCATAAAGTTGTGGAATGGATCCAGGACCCAAAAACTTCTGCTGAAGAACAGCTGGATCTTTCCTCATATTTATTGAGCTGTTTAGCAAATGATTTGAATGCACGCAATCCCACAGCTCTTAAACTTTTAGATGATCGAACATTTCGCGTTCAAGTTTTACTAGCAGTCAATCGGTTGCGTTTAGGTGGTAAGCGCTGCACGATCCCTTTGATTGCGCATGATGGGCTGGCGTGGGCGAAAAAAGAACTGTTGCCATGGTTTGCCAAAGTTCCATATAGCGAAGCAGAGTTTAATCTCACACTTGATCGTTGGGTGGAAGGTCAGCAAGGTGAAACAGTTGAAGGTGGTGTATGGAAGCAAAATGCCACTAATTCAGCCTTATGGGAAAAAGGTAAGACTCAAGTTAATGTAGCCGCTCTACAAATCATTATGTTTAGAGGAAAAAAACCGAAAGGACTTCTAACCAGCCTCCCAAAAAATGTGCTTAAATCTCCAGATTATGAACTCCTCTTTAAAGACAAAGCATTTCCTGTCTTTGCACGCGCAGGTAAACCTGGCGAAACAATCTATACCTTTCAAGATGCACTGCAGCATAAATTTCGAATTACATACCTGGAGCAAGATGGTTCGATTGTAATCGAACAAAAGTTTCCTGGAGAGCTCACAGGGCAAAAAACTGCTAAATGGTACCGCTTTAGTCACCCCACTTCCTATGAAGCCTTAACTTCTAAAGAAAAAAAAGAGCTTAAAGAGCAAGCCAAAGCCACTAAACAATTTGCGAAGATTGGTAAAAAATTTCCCATGGGAGAGTCATTATCAGAAATTGCGAATGAGCAGCCAGAAGAAGAAGAAACGAAGCTTCCAGTCACCAAGGGACTTGAAAAAACACTTCTCGAAAGAGGGATGTGGCTTGATCCCAAACACCCTCGTAAAGGTTTTGCCATTTTATCTTTATTCCCAGGACAAGTTACAAAGAATGATGTATTCCAACTCGATTTTGATAAAAAATTTCGCTTAAAAAAAGTGCGCAATCAAGAAAAAAAACAGGCGGTAAATGATGTCGATGAGCATTTAGCGCATGTATTGTCTCCAATTCCAAGTGAAAAAATTCTTTTTTTACGCAGTAAGTGGATGCATCGCGTTTCTGAAATCCGTCTGCTAGATCAAGGAATAACTCTAAAGAAGAAAAGTAAAAATGCACCTTGGATTGTTACTTCCGGCCCTTACCAAGGATTTCATTGGAAAATTGGAGCAGGCGAAAGCGCTGCTGCCAAACAACTACTTAGTCCCTTGGGAGTTTCGCTAGAAAGCTTTGGGATGACCTTAAGAGATCCTGAAAGTGGCAACACACATCTTTTGCTCTGGCCGCATGAAATTAAAGATGCACATGCCCAGCGCAAAGCTCCAATTGAACATTTATCTTTTGAGAAAAATGCTACACCTGTAAATCCGCTAAAAATTGTGATTCCAGAATGGAAAACTCCACGAGGTTCAAGTGCGGCATACATGTATTTAGCTTACTTATATGCCGCCAAACATGATTATCAGAGCGCCTTTCACTACTTGCAATCAGCTAATGCAAGTCGTTTAGAATCAAATGAGGAACTGGAAAGCTTAATGCACGTCCTCAAATTGTTCCGCGATCTTCCGGATCATTCTGTAAGAAGTGCGACCCTGAAACTCAAAACCGAATTGTGCGGACGTAAAATTATCCGCCAGCAAACGCAGCAAGTTGAGTTTTTAGCCGGACAGTGGACTGAGTTTTTAGGGGAAGCACGTTATGTCGGAGAGCTATTTAAAAAAGTGCAAAGCTATTCTTCTCAAACAATTTTTGACCCTAAATTAGTCGAAGCTTATGCCAAGGGAAGCTTACAAGAACTACAGCTTGACACAGAAGAATTAGAAGAAGTCAAACGCATCCAAAGCGAATCTTTATTGGAAGTCATGCAGCAGAGCGATACATTTGAGGAACTCAAAGCCCAAGAAGTGCCTTTAGCTTTTGAAAGCAACGTAGGGATGGTCTCTCCTTCATTGTTGGCTCAAGTTTTAATTAGCAATATGCAAAAACCTCCAAGAAAAGCAGAAACATTGCTTCCATTGCTTTATAAAATGGATAAAGAAATGCTTTTAGGCGACTTTTTCTCTCTTTGGAACTTAGTCATTGATAAAAAACTTTCTAAAGATGATTTGGTTGCTTTCTTTGCTCCCATCGAGAAAAAGAATTTAATGCAGGAAGGGAAAAAAATTGGCGATAATCTAACTAAAGCCCTGGGTGATGGAGTTAAAGCTCTAGCTTTGGGAGATGACAATACTAATTTAGATGCGATGCGAAAACTACTTCTTAATCTTGCGGCTGAACCTGATTCAGCCAAGACTGCTGATCGTCGTTTTAATGTGGGGCAGCTGTACAAATACCAAAAAAGTCTTCCTACAGGAATGTGGGGATTAGGTCGCAAGCTTGCCATACATGTCGCTAAGGGCAAAGAAGATAAAAAAATGGGAGACACTCTAAAAGGAATAGAGGGCATTTTACAAACTGCCATGGTTAAAAAAGATGAAGCTCCTTCCTTTATGAAGGGTGGTGATTTTTCGAAAGTTGAGGCGATGTTTAAGCGAGATTTTGTAAAGGAAAATCAGAGCGTCGAAATGGAAATCCTTGACTTGGAACTATTGAAGAAGCGTTTGACTGAAGATCCAACTCTTTTTGGGCCAATAGTAAGTCCAGCAGTCCAAAAATTTATAACGGAAACAAAAAGCTCAATGCAAATTCCCCTACAAGTTTTTATCAGCACGATTGAAGCCTCTGTTCAGCTCAATGCAATTGAAGAACTCAGGGAAGCTGAACTCCATAAGCGCATTGCGAGTTTAGAGCAGAAATTACGTCTCGAAAAGCCCCGCACCGATTGGCCAAACATAGACCAAGTTGGAAAATTTAGTCTAGAACTGCCCAAAATTATGGATAGCTTGAAGGCAAGATTGATCCCAGTGCCCCCCGAAGCTGTATCGATGACCACGGCAACGTTAATGCATGCTAAACAAGAGATCAAAAATCTCTTTAACCCAGCCAATGCCGCCGAAGAAATTGAGAAAAATGAAAACGAAATGCTTTCTCAAGGTCTTGATAAGGCTGCCTCAGACTTATCTCGTTTGGTAAATGAACAAAGTCTAATTTTTGATACAGCTAGTTTACCAGAGGTGCGTAAAGGGCTTCAAGACCATTGCGAGATGTTGAAAGGGGTTTCATACCAAAAAAGGGATTCCATTCTTAAAAATTTGCGGGCAGCCCCAAATCCTCATTTATTTCCTGAAAAATTACAATGGGCATTGAAAAACGAAAAAACTATTGGTTCTGCGATCCTTTTTGAGACCCTTTTAAACGAATATCAAAAGCTGTCTGTGAATGTGCCTGAAGTAGAAAAAGAAATCATGGAATTTCTAATCGTTGATACAGAAGCAGAAATGTTAGAAGCGCCTGCCAATGCAATTCTTGAGCAGATGCAGCAGCTCAGTAAACAGCCTTTGAAAAAAGGAGAAAAACGTAAAGCAGAGTGGATACAGGAATGGAGTCTACACTCTTTTGCTTTGCAAAAGTTGATTACAGCAGCCTCTGATCGAGATTTTTATTTAGTTAAGGCTGGAGCTGATCAAGGTAAGCTTGAAGATCCCCGTTTTAATCGAAAATTTTTGGTCGCTCAATGGCGGAATAAAATGAATCTGCGGGCAGAACAAATCGCTATGACACGTCAGATGGAGGCCAATCCCTCAGCATTTTATGAGCTAGTCATGGGATCGGGTAAAACAACTGTTTCTTTTCCCACTACTTTATTGTTATTGGCCGAAAACGGCATGCTGCCTATTGGCCTGGTGAAAGAAGAATTGTTTAGGGATAATCTTGAATCCCTAGATCGCAGTACACGAATTATGCTGCAACAGGCGGCCTGCGAATTTACTTTTGATTTAGCATCAGGCACAAACTCAGCGTCTTTAGCCGAAAAGTATTTGCGCCTTCTCAAAGCTAAAGAAGAAAAAGGGTATATTCTATCCACCGTCCACACGAAGGCTTCTATTGAGCATCAATTAGGCTTGCTACGTGATAAGGAAGCCGAGTTGATAAAGGCCAATGAAAATAATAACCCTCAAGAAACCTTGATGCTCTTAAATTCACTTCAAAAAGAACGCTATTGGCTTTGTAAAATTAGAAACTTAGTGAATGGCGATCCGGAATTTTATGGTTTTGCTACACAAACTCTGGTTGATGAAATTGACGATGTCTTGAACATTTTAAATGAAGATAACCTAGCAATAGGGAGTTCCATTCCGCTGGACCGCAAAGTCACGGATATTATGGAGATGGTGATGGAAGTGGTGTTCACATCACAAAACCCAGAAGTTAGCCGCCTGCGCGAGTCTATTCAAAATGGAACACAGGCTGCTTTTCGTCCCACAGATTTAAAAAATACCCTGATACCTGCCTTGGCTGGTGAAATTTTAGTGAATCCAAGATTTCTCAACATTGTAGGGGGGCTCGATTCACAAGGCAAAATGCATCAGCTGTTAAAATCAACCTCTAAGCAAGACTTTTCAAAGTATCTGACAAGCGATAAAGGGGTAGCCATTACCGATTTTCCAGGTTTATTGGACGCTGGAGCGGAAGAAGCGACTTTTCGCCAAGGGATAGGGGCACTTAAACATATTCTTCAAATCACATTTCCGGTGGCCTTGAATCAAAATCCAGGCATTAACGTGGGCGTTAAAAAGTCTGATGGCTTTACAGTAGGACCCAAGACAAGCGGACAAGATAAAGAGTCGACAATTTTTGGTGATATATATGATGTGGTTGTAAACAATTATATTATCTATGGCATTGCACTGCCTGATACCCCATTTATTCACCAAGCTTTAGTTGAGTTCCAGGAAAAGTATACTGCTCAATTTTTGGAGCTTTCGAAACGTGCCTCTGCGGCTGGAGAAGATGATCTTCTCACGTTTATTAATAGACCTGAAAATTTTAAGGATCGACTTTTCATTCTGCGAACTCAAATCATCGAGACGCAAAGAATTAAAAGATATGAAGAAGAAATGGTTATCAATGTGCAAGAAATGGTGCATGGAACCCAATCAGGAGGGATGACAGGAACTTTAAATAGCTATTTACTTCCTAAAGCTCAAGGTAAAACGCCTGATTATATTCCACGGACTGTTGAAGGGCAAACTTTGCTGCGCATTGCAAGCAAAGGGAATCCCGAGGTAAAAATCTCTCCCGATAATCAATTGATTGAATCCTTAGCTTCTTATTTAAAAGATAGCTCTTGCAAAGCCCTAATTAATGAGGGAATGTCTCTTGGGGGTAAAGACTCGATCCAAGTGGTCAGAAGATTAAGAGAAACTCCTGAAGGGAAATCGCGCACTTACATTCTAACTGATCCTGCGACGCGTAAACCTGCTATCTGGTACTCATGGTCTAACCAGCCCACTCCAATTTCCAAGCCAGCTCTAAATGATCTATTAGCCACAAATGCTCAATTAAAAAAAGAGTGTGTTTTTTACTTTGGGCCGCCTGACACTAGGGGGACAGATTTTATCATTCCTGCCGGGTACGGTGTGGTGATTTACGGGCCTACAACGAATATGGCAGGGGCTATGCAAGCCGACTGGCGTCCTCGCGGACTTGGCCAGCAGCATCAGCTTAAATTTTTATTACCAGATTCTGTGGCGGCACGTATTAAAGCCGAATCAAATCTCAATGCCTCCCAAATCAATTGGCTGCACATTTACGATGATATCAAAAAACAAACATTGGAAAGTCAAAAAGGGCTGAATCTAAAAGCAACCAGTGAAAAAGCACGCACGATTTTGCCTGTAGGTGTTCGTAATTTGTTGAGCCGTCATCAACCTGAAAAAGATCAAGTAGCTTACTGGAGTTCGTCTGTACGCCCGTTGGATACGTGGATCAACTCTCAATTGCATACAGCCACACGCGATATTTTATGCAAATCGAAGAAGGTTGATTCTGAACGCGATTACGCGCCAACTTCTACCATCCCTGTGGATCAGCAGATTCAACAGACGATCGATGCCCAAAGACAACGTTTATTAGCTTTAAAGCAAGCTATTGGTGGAATTAAAGCTCAAGCTTCTTTAATGGGCCTTGGAGACCCTTCTCTGGCTGAATGGGTGCAGCAACGGTTTCAAAGTATTGATGAGGAAATTAAAGCTATTTCAGCCGCTTTGGACGATTATGAGCATGATTACGCCATGCACAATGCGTTTCATAAGAAATATCTTCCGAGCCAGGTCCCTAGCCATGGTGGAGCTCAAGCAACCTCTCAAGCTCAAGTGCAAGAAGCTCAACAACAGCAACAACAACAGCAACAACAACAGCAGCAGCAGCAGCAACAGATGCAGCAAATGCAGGTCAAAGCAATTCCTGGTGGAAAGGTTCGGAAATATTCTTTCAAAAAATGGGAATGGAAAGATCTATGGAGCAGCGATGATAAAAAGGCACCTTACCTCGCAATAAATGTAAATCTAATTGAAGGCATAACTAATTTCGGATTTGATAAGGAAATAGGATTTACAAATCATATGATTGATATTTTGCGTGAATCCCCTCAAAGAGTAGGAGCTCCCCTCGGAAGACTTCTAATTTTAGGCGAAAGTATCGCAGTCATTTCAAAAGAAGATTATCACTGGGTTGTTTCAGAAGGATTGAAAAAAGAAGCGAAGACTAATTCCCTTCCCATGGGCGTTTATAGCTTACTCAATGGAGTGCAAAATGAAAAAGGAGTGGCTTTCAATGAGGGGTATAATGTGCTTCCAACTCTCTCTGATCCAAAATTGATTCGAAAGATTGCTCAAGTAAAATGGAGTTTAGGCTATTTTGCTTATTCACCATCTGAATTAAATGAGTTGAAAGCATGGTTAGTTTCCTTGGATAAAAATCAACTTAATAATCATTGGAAATGGTTGAATGAGAGATCAAATATCGAACAAATCAAGCTATTTCAATCAATTGTAAAGATTTAATTTAATAATTATTACTAATTAAATTTATTGTCGATTTTTTAATGTAAAAAAGTATATGATATATATTAAAATGAGGTATTAATATATGTCGCAAAATTCTATAAACGGCAAGTACGAATCAGGGTTTATACAATTTAAATATGGGAGTGATCATCCGGTTGATGCCTCCATAAAAACTCCTTCTATCTTAGAAAAAATTTTTTCTAAAACTGTTCGTGTAGAATTAAAAGATGACAGTAAAACTAGATCTTTATTATTGAAGCAAAAAGATATTGCAAAATTTCTTGAGTCAAATGAAATCGAAGTTTCTCCTTACCTAAATAAGAATGATTTAGTAAATCTATTCTGTGATTTTGTGAATCAAAAAGAAATTACCACAGCAAAAAAAACTTTAGCAGGTAAGTGCCTCAATGGCAGAATCACTTTGGATGTTTGGAAAAACGACGCCAATGGCATAACCCTCGCAAATTTTTGGCAGCGACTTTTTAAACCGACGACTAAAATCCGGATTTTGGAAGGGCACAAATTTCATACTTATACAGTTGTGCGTAAAAATTTGATTAAAAGTGCCCAAGAACATGGCCTAGATGTTAATCAGAAAACATCTAATCCAACATTAATAGAAAAAATTAAAGAGCAAGTTGCCGGTACAATTAAGTCTAAACCTAAACCACCCTCCGAAAAGCCGGTTTATACAGTTAATCCTGTAAAGGGACAACTGTTGAAAACTACTGCGACTCCCTCTTTTTCCAAAACTGGAGAGCGCATAGAAGGGCGAGCAGAAAATGAATCCCTTCTGTTAGCAGATCTGATAGGAAGTCAATTTGCTTTGGCTACCTACCCAGAAAATTCTGTTCAGCTTCCAAAGGAAGCTATCTTTTTACAAGTCAATGGGGATACTTCACAACAGACTGTGTATATCGATGCTCAAGAACTTGCCGATCGATATCACTTGCCCTTAGCCGATATCAAACTTCAGGCCCAAGAGGGAAAACTTGCAGAGTTTCTAAACTCCAAGAGGGAAAACATTGCCCTGTTGGATCAGGTTCTCGCAAACTATGAACGAATGTTTGATAAACAGACAAAGCTGAAACAAGGGAACTTTTCACCCTTGACCCTAATGAAAGTAGTAAGGATAGCAGTTAAAAATCAGGCCTTTAATCGGGCTCCCATTATCGAAGATAAACCTTTCCTGAAGGAAGGAGATAGATATTTCCCTCTTTTTCAAGGGAAAAAACTCCATTTGGTGCAATTAAATGATAGTTTACCATTAATTCCCGGTAATTTTGCTCAAGTTTCTAGAAACTTTAATCCAATTTCAGGCCATCGAAAAGTGTTGAAAATCGGTGTTCCAACTCTTCAACAAGGGATGACTATTGAAGAGATGACTAAATGGGCGACTAAAGCAATTAAAAATGAATTTGAGTTACTTCACTTTCTACATAAAGATTTTCCTGGAGGTAAAATACCAGGTATTCAAAAAGCGCCTCATGCGGTAAGTGTTTTTTCAAAAATGGATCTTCCAACAGGGGCCTTACTTACAACGGAATATGATTACGATTTGTTTACAGCTTTAGGATTTGATGGAAAAGTACCAAATATTTTTAAGAATATAGACCAGAAGCTAGAAGCTTTTTATCCTCTTCTCAAAGGTTTTGAATACTGTGTTCTGAAGAAAAATCTAGGCCACGGGGATATAAAAATAGAAAACATTTTAGTTAAAGATGGCAAGCTTGATTTGGCAGATTTTGGGGATGCGCGAATTTTAGGAAAAAATACTGAAGTAGGGATCACAACGCCTCAAAATTCTCCTGTGGGGGATATGGATCTTCTGAACGCTCAAGGAATAACACCCAATGATTTTAACTTACATTTCCTTATAAAGGATGCGTATGCTCTAGGAGAAGTCTTCTATACTCTTCTTACAGATGGAGAGAAGCCATATAACTTAACTGACTACGATGCGTCAACAGGTCCCTATGACCCTGCTAACCAATTTACATATACACCTGAAGGACATCCACCTTTGCAAGCACCTTTTCAACGCCAACGCTTAGAAGACTTGGGTATTCCACCTGAAATCATTGAGATTGTGGAAGGAATGTGTGAACTTACTCCAGCGGCACGAATGGATGTTACGGAAGCGTTAGAAAAATTTGATGATTACAGAACTAAATTCGGTCTCCCAGTAATGAAACTTCATGACATAAGTTTAAATGGATAATTAAATTAAACCGATTATAAAATATAGATTCAAATATGTTTGATATTTCTGGATCTACAAGTGCAGGTTTTCTGCACTTTAAATCTGCTGAAGGTTCTTCTGAAAAAATTAAAATACCTTCTTTATTTGATAAAATTTTCAGCAAAACGATTACTGTTAAAGTAAAAGTCGAAGATGGAGCGGGTGCAATAAAATCTTTATCTTTGCGCCAAAAAGATGTTGTCCACTACCTGGAAGAACATTCCGTGGCAGTGTCTCCTTATATAAAAAGTCAAGAACTTGCTCAGCATTTTGCTAAATTTATTAATCATCCTGAGCAAATTTCTAAGAGCAAACCTTTAAGTGGCAAGTATCTAGATGGATCTATCCAACTGGATGTTTGGCAAAATGAGGCTAAGCAGTCAAAAATTAAAGTATCCAGTTTTCTTAAGGGATTTTTTACCCACACAGTGAAGTTAAAAATCCTGGAAGAAGGGGAAATTAAAACATATCGGGTGGATTACAAAAGTCTTAAGGAAAATCTTGATCAGCACGGCATACCCGTGGATCAGCAAACTTCAGACCGGGAAATTGTTGCTAAAGTCAACGCTCTATCGCTTAAAACTCTTAAGCCAAACTCACTGACAGCGAATTTAGTTAAAGGGACTCTAATCAGATTCAATGTACCTGTGTCATATACAAAAACTGGAGAGCGAATACCAGAAGAAGCAGGCTTTCAGGAGCGTCTTTTAATAGGCGATATGACCGATCCGCGTCTTTCTTTTAAAACTTATGTGAATTCATCTGACCTGCCTGGACAGCTTGTTCATTTAACTTTTACGACTCCTGGCATGCAAAATCTTTATGTCGATAGCAGGGAATTAGCTGAGCGGATGCATCTATCCTTGGATGAGGTCACAGCTGCTGCTGAAGAAGGAGGTCTGGATGCATTGCTTAAGTCGAGGCAAGAAATTATCGAAGCAGTTCTACCCAATTACGAGCGTTTGTTTGCTAAACATGAACAATTAAAAAAACAGACTATCTCAGCCAAAAATTTGATGAAAATTGTTCGAACTGCGGTAAAAAATGAGCTTCTAGGAAAAGACCCTATTCAGGCTGGCAAGCCTCACCATCAAAATGAACAATATTTAACTGCTTTTCGAGATCGGAAATTGCATATCTTGAAAATGAAAGACTCCAAAGAGCTTGCTGCAGGGGCCTATGGAAAAATTTTTATTGCGAAAAATTTAATTTCAAATCATGAGAAAGTTGTCAAATACTCTATTGCAGAAGACGCTGAAGAGCAGTCTTATGCCGACCAATCGTTGTTAAATGAGTACAAAATCCTTCATCATTTGCATGAGGGGGTCGCCGGTGGAAAGATCCCAGGAATTCAAAAAGCACCTCATGCGATGACCGCCATTCCTAATACAGAAGCAGCAGGGCAGATTGGCTTACTCATTACAACTCGCTATGATGGCAACCTCTCTCAAGTACTTGGCGTTGAAGATAGTACTGAACCAGGAAAAATAAACAAAACTATTTTTAAAAATACGCAAGAACGCATAGACGCCTTTTATCCTTTGCTCAAAGGATATGCCTTTGCAGCCTCAAGAGGGCTGGGACACGGCGACATTAAACCTGAAAATATATTTTATCGCGGTAAAGAGTTAGATTTAGCAGATTTTGGTGATGCTCGTCTATTAGGCACACGCTATGATATAGGGGTTTTCAATCATCCTTATACCCCAGAAACAGATCTAGAGCAATTAGAGGCTCTGGAGACTAAATTAGAGACCAATCCGACTACTGAAGATAAGCAAAAATTTGATGAGATTTTTGCAAAACGCGATGTCTATGCGCTGGGCAGCTCTTTCTTTTTTTTATTAACCGGAAAGCAGCCTTACGCATTTGAAGATCAACCTCCCAAGCAGGGGGTCTTTGAGAGAAGAGAGTTGGAGGCTCAGAATGTGCCAGTGGATATCATTAATCTAATCGAGGGAATGGTAGAATTAGATCCAGCCCGTCGATTGTCGCCAGCGGAGGCAGCTGCAAGGTTTGATGAGTATCAAACACACAGTGGTAAAAAACTTCTGAATATTAGCTAGAGCTTTCTATCTGCCAGCTTGCTGCTAGCAGATAGAAAACTAAAAGACTACTTAGAAGGTTTTCGTTTACGTTCGTTTTCTGTTAATAAACGTTTACGCATACGAATGTGGTGCGGCGTAACCTCAATCAATTCATCATCTTGAATATAGTCAATGGCTTGCTCAAGTGAAAAACGTCTAGCTGGTGTAAGAATAATGTTCTCGTCACTGCCAGAGGCGCGCACGTTAGTGAGCTGTTTGCCTTTAATGACGTTCACAATGAGGTCATTTTCACGGCTATTTTCCCCGACAACCATCCCTTCATAGACATCATCGCCTGGATTAGTGAAAAGCACACCCCGATCTTGTAGATTAAAGCATGCATAGGCGTTTGTTTTGCCTAAACAGATTGAGACCAAGACGCCGCGATGACGGCTAGGGATAGCCCCTTTCCATGGCGCAAAGTCTTCGAAGATGGAGGTCAAAATACCTAAACCACGCGTGACAGTAAGAAATTCATTGCGGTAACCCATCAGGCCGCGCATAGGAATCAAGAATTCAATAGCAGTAATTCCATGTTCGTTTGTATGGAGATGCTGCAATTCTCCACGTCTTTTCGAAAGTTCTTCGATGACGCTGCCTGAGTATTCTTCAGGGACTTCAATATGGACGCGTTCGATTGGTTCATGCTTAGCTCCGTCCACTTCTTTGATAATAACTTGAGGCTTGGAGATGCTAAATTCAAAATCTTCCCGGCGCATGGCTTCAATTAAAACAGAAAGGTGGAGTTCACCGCGGCCAGCCACAGTGATCTTATCCTGCTCGCCTGCAGATTCGCTAATTCTTAGGGAAATATTGGCTTTCTTTTCTTTCTCTAAGCGTTGACGGATTTTATTCATGGTCACATGTTTACCATCTTGGCCAACGAAAGGACTGTTATTAACTGTAATGTCGACGGAAACTGTAGGTTCGTCTAATTTAATTCTAGGCAAACGCACAATAGCCTTAGGGTCGCATAAAGTATCGCCGATAGTAATTTCAGGTACGCCTGAGATACAAACAATATCACCGACGCCGGCTTCTGCCATTTCAACTTTTTCTAAGCCTAAATAGCCTTCAATACGCGTGACAGGGCAGCGAGTTTCTTTGCCATTTTCATCGATATGAATGACTGGATCGCCTTTGCGAATGGCACCTTCTAAAATTCTTCCGCAAGCTTGTCTTCCCACGTAGTCATCATAAGAAATCGTAGCCGAATGCATTAAAAACGGATTGTCTAGGCTGCCTTGAGGGCAAGGAACGGCTGAAACAATGAGTTCGAAGAGGGGTGTCATATCTTCACGAGGAGCGTCTAAGGTCTGGATAGCAAAACCTGAAAGTCCAGAAGCGTAACAATAATGAAAATCTAGTTGTTCATCAGTTGCACCCAGCTCAGTAAATAAATCAAACGTTTTATCTAGGACTGCATCTGGGTTAGCGTGAGGGCGGTCGATTTTATTTAGAACGACGACAGGTTTCAGTCCCATCTTAAGGGATTTAGATAACACAAAGCGCGTTTGCGGCATGGGTCCATCCTGTGCATCAACAAGAAGTAGAACACAGTTAACCATACCGAGAATGCGCTCCACCTCGCCAGAAAAGTCAGCGTGTCCAGGAGTGTCGATAATGTTAATTTTGTATTCTTCGCCAGATTTAGGATCGCGGAAGTAAAGAGAAGTGTGCTTAGCGAAAATCGTGATTCCGCGCTCTTTCTCTTGGTCATAGCTGTCCATCATACGATCTGGAACTTGTTGGTTGTCTCTAAAAATATTCGACTGGCGAAGCAAACTATCAAGAAGTGTTGTTTTGCCATGGTCGATGTGGGCAATAATGGCTATATTCCGAATTTTATCTGGTGAAAACATGGATCTCTTGGGTTGATGTTTTTGTAAATTTGTTTAGAATATCTTTAAATTACATTTAAAGCAAGAATTAACTTGTGGCTATTTCAATTAATTAATTTCCTTGAAAAATGAACCAAATAGGAATAGACTAACCCCGGATCTATTCCAGACGCAGCTTCAAAATTGGAGTTTTCGATCAGTTGTTTGGCGCATGCGGCATATCTAGCTAGGCTGCTCTTAAGAGGTTTTTAAATGATTATAGAACAAAACGATCAAAATCCCCACAACGATGGCTTGCCCTTCCATGGTTATTTATTAGATTCCAAGGTAAGCAATCTGGATGACGTTTTAAATGAAAAACTAGAGCATGCCTTCCACAAAGAAACGGGACAGGTGCTCTTGCATGATATTGCGAAAATTGCTAGCGAGCATGATCCAATCGACCTTGCCTACGCTGTCAGTCGACTCCCTCCTCATGCACGTGTTGTTGTTTATGAAAATCTACCCGATTTGGATGCCAAAATCATTTTCATGATTAATACTGGCAGTAATACCCGCCTGGCTGTTTTCCGTGAGATTGACGATCAAGAAGTGTTAGAGTTGATTGCAGGCATGCCCCCGGATGAAGCGGTTTGGGTCTTAGATGATATGTCGAATCGACGCATTAAACGCCTGCTTGATCTTTTAGATCCAAAAAAATCTTCTCGTATCCGTGAATTGCAAAAGCATGATCGCCATAGTGCTGGAAGGCTCATGAGCAATGAGTTTTTTGCCTTCCATATGAATACGACGATCGGTGAAGTTGCTGCCCATATTCGCGATAATCCTGGAATCGAATTATCGCGCAGTATTTTTGTGCTAAATGATTCGGGCGAATTGGCAGGCTGTGTTCCGGGAAGGAATCTTATTATCAATCCTGACAGTGTGCTGTTGAGACAAATTATGGGTCCGGTGCTGCATAAAGTAACTGTTGATACCTCAAGAGATGAAGTTGTAGACCTTGTAGAAAGATATAAAATTCCTGCACTTCCAGTCGTCGATCGGGAAGATCATCTAGTGGGAGTCATTACCTATAATAATGTTGTCGAAGCGATGGAAGACATTGCCGACGAAACCATCGCAAGTATCGCCGGTACAGCTGAAAATGTCAGTGAGCATGAACCCATTTTTAAACGGTTCATGTGGCGTGCACCTTGGCTTTTAGTGACCCTTTGCGCCGGTTTAATTACTGCCAGCGTGATGTCCCACTTTAATGATCGCATTTGGTTCGCCTTTGTGCCCTTTTTTGTGCCTTTAATCACTGGCATGTCTGGAAATGTGGGAATTCAGTGTAGTACGATTTTAGTGCGTGGGATGTCTACTGGCGAGCTCTCTCCAGGTTCCCGCAAGGAAGCGATGCGAAATGAAATCGGTATTGGTTTATTAATCGGTTCAGTTTTTGGGCTAACCTGTGGCGTCGTGGTCTATTTGCTGCACCATCTTGGATTTCATAATCTAGATTTTGATCCAGTGATGCTCAGTGCGACGGTGAGTTTTGGCGTATTGGGAGCCTGTATGACCGCTACTGTTTTGGGAACATTTTCTCCGTTCTTTTTTGTGCGCCTAGGAGTAGATCCTGCGGTGGCTTCAGGACCAATTGTGACAGCCTTTAACGATGTGCTTTCAACTTTGATGTTTTTTCTTGTAGCGCGGATGACTAATGCTCTTTATTTTCATTTTTATCACACTTCTTCGTCAGCTCTTTTTTAAAGTGGAAAACACATGGACGCCGGATCAGATCCAGAATCTTTTTGGAGCCTATTACTATTAAATCTTCAGGTGAAGTTTCGTAATTTAAGCGAATTTTGCCGCGTCATTTTCCGTTTTTATCGCAACCGTTCATTTCGTCAGCAAGATCTTTATCTTCTAAGCCAATATTTGTGGAAAAACCCCTTCAAAGTCAGCAAAGAATTTCTGCTCAAATCAGGTGCGATAGATCCCTATGCCTACGGGGAGACCCCATTGACCACCTTAGCGCAAATTGCTGAAGCCTGTCAAATCTCGCCTGTAGATACTTTTTTTGAATTGGGATGCGGACGCGGCCGAAGTTGCTTTTGGATAAGCTGCTTTTATAAATGTCGGGTGATTGGAATCGATTTTGTGCCTGTATTCATTGAAAAAGCACAAAAAGTCAAAAAGCGGTACCACTTGGAATCGATAGATTTTCGCTGTGAGGATATGCTTAAGTCAAGTTTTAGTGGAGGGACTATCTTTTATCTCTATGGCACCTGTTTAGACACCCTTGTAATCAAAAAGTTAATCAATAAATTCTCCAAGCTTCCTCCTGGGACTAAAATCGTGACAGTCAGCTATCCACTCAACGACTACATCCAACAACCCCTCTTTTCTATTCTAAAAGAATGGAAACTCCCATTTACTTGGGGAGAGGGGGTTGTTTATATTCAAGAACTTAGACGCTTGAGTTAATTTTATTTAGAAAATCAGGGTTCGGTTGAAATTGTTCTTTGATTTTTGCAAGCTGTTTACGTGCCTTGCCCTCGCTCTTACTAATTTCAAAAACACGTTTGCGTAAACCTTCTTGACTTCGAATATTACTGAAAGAATCCCAAATTTTTTCATCTTCATTTTGGATTTTCCACAGCCAGTTGCTGCGAGCTGCCATCGAACCCTGGAGACGTTCTAATTCTTTCAGCTTAAAGTCAAAGTCTTGATAGATTGTTTTTAGGCCGTTTTTCTTTGTGTCAAATTTTCTTTTGAGGTGATTCATGGTCGTCGAGGCTACGGATGTGTCGCTTTTAATGCTCACCCATTTCAGATTTTCTGCAGGAGTCAACGTTGGAGCAAAGGCTTCCCACTCATTTTCAAATGCCGCTCGTCCGTCTGGAGCTAACCCCTCAAAATCAGAAAGTGACATTTGATTAGCGGCGTCTTTTGTGGCATTCAGTTTTTCTAGTTTATACTGATTCATTGCTTTTTCGCTTTCGGCGAATTTTGCAGCAGCCTGAGCATAGGCTCTTTGCGCTTTGCCAACTTGAGATCTTGGTTTGCGCTTGCTGCTGGCATCTAAACGACCAGCTCTGACATCATCCATATATTTTTTGACTTGACCGCTGCAAGAGCGTAAACGACCGGTGCCGCGCAGTTTAAGGACTGATTCCATAAAGAAATTACGGATTGTCCCAAAGCTAAAAAATTTTTTAGGGAAGTTCATGAAAACTTTAGTTTTTTCTTTGAAGAGATCAATATCTGCCTCAATAAGATCTGGCCATTGAGCTAAAATCGTGTGATTCGATAAACCAGCCGCCTTCAATTCATTTGTAAAAGCTTTATGTTGCTTCTCATCAGCGGGTGGTACAAGTTGGGCGAGTTTCTGCTCAGCAATCACAGTTTTGTCATTCGAGTCTAAAATCAGTGGGATTCTTCGATTTTTTTCAGTTGAAGTTATGGAATAGCTTCCAGCAGGCTCTGTTCCTTTTTTGTGCTTCACAATTTTACCTGAAGCCCCTTGAGAAACAAAATGCGTTTTTTTATCAAAGTCAAGAATGAGTGGTTCTTTATCGTCTTTGCTAATTTTAATGCCAATCGCGCGAAAGTTTCGGTTTTTTAAACCGCGATGTCTGGCTCTTTCTTGTTCCTGCCTTTCTTTAACTCCAGGAGTAAGGTCAAGCTCGAATGTCGCTTGATCTTTTCCCTTTTGCATATAGGCTTCAATTTTTTGCTTAGCCTCATCATAATAAGGCGATTCACGATTGGTGCCTGCTTTGACCATATGACGTAAAGCTAAAGCCTGGAGGTAGACAATGTACATGCGACGATTTTTTTCTTCTTGAGGAGTTTTCGCGCATAGATCTTTTGTGGCTTGACCAAATATAGCAGGAGATTCGTATGTTGCTATGGGGACTTCTTCGCCAGAGTGAAAAGTATAAGGAAATTTGACTGAAGGACGGCCGTCAGTGAATTCAACTTCAACTTCCATGGGTACGCAATAATGGGTTGAGGCTGGTCTTTCATCGTCTTTATCCTTCGGTTTTTTTCCTAATTGCTCGTAAGTTTGGATTAAAACGCCATCAGGATCATCTTGCGGGTGCTTGAAATGCATGGAAATCTTAAAGGGAGGGGGAGCTGAGGGGTCCGTGTCGCGGCTCATGCCATTCGCAGCTAGTACAGCGTCGATTTCGTGGATAAGTGTTTTAGATTTTTTAGCTGTAGGACCATTTAAATCAGGATCTGGAGGAGGTGTGTGCAGTGGCGGTGGTTGTCCTCCAACTGGCGGCGGTCCGCCTGTACCTGGTCCCCAGTTCAAATGGCCTGGTCCAACGACTTGTGGTCCTCCCATAAAACCTCTCAATTTTATTAATAATTTATCACAAAAACTCAATAATAATTAACTTTTCTTAATATTTATTATACTAATTGTGAGTGTTTTGTTACAATAAATCAATCGTTATAAGGTGGTTTTGCGCACAGCTTGGCATTATTTGATAAAAAAATGCGCTTTTTTTGTTTTTTTTGCATTTGCTGCTTGCAATAAAATCCATGGACCGAATAAGATTTTGTCTTAATTAATGCGAAACGACATGCTGGGGTGTAGCCAAGCGGTAAGGCAGCGGTTTTTGGTACCGCCATGCGGAGGTTCGAATCCTCCCACCCCAATAAATGAAAGTGAAAAGTGAAATGAATGCCTAATCAGTCATCCCACTTGCATCTGTTCTCCGGGTCTTCGCATCCGGTGTTAGCACAGCAAGTTGCGGACTATCTAGGCATAAAGCTAGGTCAAATTCAGTTAGAACGTTTCCCCGATGGAGAAATCTCTCTCCAGATTATGGAAAATGTTCGAGGTCAAGATACGTTTGTTATCCAAACAATTGCACTTGATCCCAATAACTATTTGATGGAACTTTTAATAATGATTGATGCTCTTAAAAGAGCATCAGCCCGAAGCATCGCAGTCGTCATTCCTTATTTTGGATATTGTCGACAAGATCGCAAAGATAAACCGCGGGTTCCCATCACGGCTAAGCTGGTTGCAAACCTCTTAGTCAATGCAGGAGCCACACGAATCTTAACGATGGATTTGCATGCAGGGCAACTTCAGGGTTTTTTTGATATCCCTGTTGATAATCTTTCGGGGCGGTTGCTTCTCAGTGAGGCTTTTAAAGAGTTTAAATCTGAGAGTTTAGTAGTCGTCTCTCCCGATGTGGGCAGCGTAAAACTCGCAAGAGCTTATGCCCTCCAACTAGGGGTTGAGCTAGGAATTGCGATAAAAGAACGCATTCACGCCCAAGAAGTCCAGATATCAACGTTGTTTGGGGATGTAAAAGGAAAAGATGTACTTCTCGCTGATGATATGAGTTCCACTGCTGGAACGCTATTGTCAGCTGCGAAAGCGTGCCAAGAGAAGGGAGCTCGCCGAATATTTGCTGCTGTGACACACGGACTCTTTGTAGGAGACGCCGTGAATAAACTCGAAGCAAGTTCAATTGAAGCGGTTCTTATGAGTAATACCATACCTTACACAGATAGGTTGAGCCAATCAACCAAAATTAAATCAATTTCTGTGGCAAGTCTCTTCGGACAGGCAATTAACTGTATTTTATCAAAGCAGTCCATCTCTTCTCTTTATGAAATCTCTAGTTGTGAAATGCCCTTGCACGGGTAAATCGAGGCATTTTACAGATACAGCAGGTCACCATTCCTTTGATGATAAAGGTGACGCCTGCGTTTATTTAACTCAGTTTTTGGAGGATCCATGAAACTAAAAGCTTTCAAGCGAAATGCTGAAAAATCGAATAACAATAAATTACGCCGTGAAGGCAAAATCCCCGCTATTATCTATAAAAAAGGCAAAGATGGGGAAATTTTAGCTGTTGATAAACAAATGTTTACAGCTATCGTTCGCAAATTGCAACCAGGGCAGCTGCCAACGACCGTTTTTAGTCTAGAAGATGAAGCTGGGACTAGCCGGCGCGTAATTGTAAAAGAAATTCAGTACAATATCATCAACTATGATGTGATCCATCTCGATTTTGAAGAATTAGTCGACGATATTTATGTGAATGTAAAAGTGCCAATCGAATGCACAGGCGTCGCAGATTGCCCAGGACTCAAACTAGGCGGTGCTCTACGTTTAGTTATCCGTCATTTGAAAATTCGTTGTTTGCCAAAAGATATTCCTACAGCCTTTTTTGTTGATATTTCAAACTTATCAATCAACGAAGTTAAGCGTTTGATAGAACTAGATATTCCAGAGACAGTTCGTCCGCTTATGAATTTAAATGAAGTCGCTATAGCGATTGTGAAACGATAAGGGCCTGTGTGCAAGAACTATCCAAACAATGTTTTTTTGTCGGTTTGGGAAATCCTGGGAAAAAATATGAGATGACACGCCATAATATTGGTTTTCTCGTCATTCAAGCTTTTGCCCAGCACTTAGGAATGAATCTTGCACAAGAAAGTAAATTTAAGGGAATTGTAGCAAAAAAGAAACTTCATAACACTGAAGTGCACCTTTTGCTACCAACCACGTTTATGAATGAGAGTGGACAAGCGGTCAAACGCTACATGGATTTTTATAAAATACCACTCACAGCCATGACAGTTGTTGTAGATGATGCAGACCTTTCCTTCGGCACTATCCGCTTAAGGACTCAGGGAAGTGCAGGAGGACATAATGGTCTTAAGAGCATTATTTCCCATGTTGGAACACCCCAATTCGCACGTTTGCGAATGGGAATAGGACGTCCTGATCGAGAAAACTCACAAGACGACCTAGCAGAGTATGTATTAGATAACTTTTCACAAAATGAGATGTCCCATTTAGCTACATTCCTAAAGCAAGGCGCTAGTGTATTAGAGCGCTTGCTGACGCAAGAAGTAGCAGAGGCAATCAATATTGTTAATGGGAATACGTTAACATCTCACTAACTTTAGTAGACCATAGACATGGTCGGGAGAACAAGCAATGAGTGAAAATAAGCAGCACTTATATGAAGGAATGTATGTCATTAGTGCGACATTGAGCGATGAGGCGCGTAAAAAAGCCGTAGAAAAAATCCAGAATGGGATCGTAGAACATGGTGGAGAAATCCTAAAAGTTCATGATCAAGGAAGACGTCGTTTAGCCTATCAAATCGACGGGCACCGTGAAGGGTATTATTACCTAATTTACTTCTCGGTTCTACCAGCGGCGATTTCAGAGCTTTGGCATGATTATCATCTGAATGAAGATCTGATTCGTTTTATCACTCTCCGTACAGAAAAAGTCATGGAGAAAATCGAGTTTAAATCTTTAGTGGAAGCACAGTAGGGAGTATTCATTATGTCGTTTAAAAACACAAAGCGTGCAAATACAAAAGATATGCGCACACGTAAACGTAAAAGTTGTCCTTTTACAGCAGCTGGGATCACTGAAATTGATTACAAAGATGTGAATACCCTCAGTAAATTTATCACAGAGCGGGGAAAAATTTTACCACGACGAATTACAGGTGTTTCAGCCTTCCATCAAAAAAAGCTAGCTGAAGCAATCAAAAGAGCTCGTCATATCGCTTTGTTGCCTTTTGTGGCAGAAGTATAAGATCAATAGATTAGGAGATAAGTCTCATGGCAAATAAATTGCTGTTAATTGAAGATGTCGAAAACCTTGGGCGAAGCGGCGACCTAGTGTCAGTTAAGCCTGGATTCGCACGTAACTACCTTTTTCCTCAAGGCTTTGCAATTCCCGCAGATAAACGAGCATTGAAAATGCGTGCCCGTTTGCAGGAAGAACGAGAGAAAAAAGCTGCGGTTGACAAATCAGAAGCTGAAGAAATTGCAGTAAAACTAGCTGATGTCACATTGCTTTCAGTGGTTAAAGTCGACCATGAAGGACATATGTATGGCTCAGTGACACTCGCTGACATTGTACATCTTTTAGGGGAACAAGGTCTCCCATTAGAAAAACGTTGCATCGTTTTAAAGCATCCGATCAAAGAAGTAGGAGTGTATAACATTCCAGTAAAACTTAAAGAAGGCGTTGCCAGTTCGTTTGTTTTAAAAGTTCTTTCAGAAGAAGCTAGCCGCGAAGCAGCTGCGCAAACTGAATCAAGCGTAGAAAAAGAGTAATTTCTTTTCGCTGTACAAGGACCTGTCTCTGTGAACTCTGTGTCATTTGCGGAATTATCCCCAATGCACAGAGAACACTGAGAAGCATTCGCTAACGACGTACCTTTCAAATAAGCGACACGTATGCTTTCTTTATATTCTCCCGCCAAAATCAATCTTTTTTTACAAATTTTAGCACGTCGGTCAGACGGATATCACCAGCTCGCCACTTTGATGCAAACTATAGGTTTGGCAGATCAGTTGCATATTGAGCTAGCAGATCGGGATGTGCTAACCTGTACTGATTCCACCATTCCGACCGACGAAACAAATTTAGTTAGAAAAGCAAGTAAGCTTTTTCGGCAAGTCAGCGGTCTAAATGTACATTGCAACGTTCATTTGGAGAAAAAAATTCCTCATCAAGCGGGATTAGGTGGAGGAAGCAGTAATGCGGCGACTACATTATGGGCACTTAATCAATTGACTGGAAAGTCTTTTACAACCCAGCAATTGCTAGAAATGAGTGCACAGATTGGATCAGATATTCCCTTCTTTTTCTCAGAAGGCACAGCATATTGCTCTGGAAGAGGTGAAATTGTTGAGTCGGTGGCCTATGCCCCCGCAGAATTAGTGACCATTGTCAAGCCGGTGGAAGGATTAGCCACGGCTTTGATTTATAAAAGCCTCAATTTAGATGGCGTTTGCAAAAAATGCCCTGAAGAAGTGTTAAAGAGTTTTAAACAGCACAATCAAGAACCTTTGCACTTCAATGATTTGGAAAAGCCAGCATTTGCCAATATGCCTTCTCTTGCATCTCTAAAAAACACTCTATGTCAAACTGGATTTAAGACAGTGCTTATGTCAGGAAGCGGGTCAGCCTTTTTTTGTCTAGGAGAAGGTAATCTTGATCATTTGCCAACGAATCTATACAGCTGTAGCACGAGATTTATAAAGCGTACCCCAGATAGCTGGTATACACTTTAATTCTGCTAGCGATACAGAATTCATCAACCTATCTGCATTCATCATGCCCATCCTGCCGCTTGCGATCATGCATATCATGTCTTGCGTTCAGATGGGCATGATAATAGCATTGTCAAAGCTATAAATGGCTTCACCATTCAAATTCTGTAAACAAAAAACAGGATATGCAATCGCAAGCGGCATGATTGTAAGCGTCTAATTTAGCCATCTGCAGACATTTTCCTAGGAGGACAACATGGCGCCCATTTCTAAAGAAATCAAACAGAAGTGGAAGGTAAACATTCTTATGCAAAGCGAAAGTAAGCTTTCTATAGCTTCCTAGTGTCGCTAAAGCGGTATCCCTGTTCAAACGTTTTACTACTGGCAAAACAAGTTTTTTCATAAATCCATCATAAAGTCTACCTTTATCGAATCCCTAATTTCTTGTCTTTCCGGGGATAAAGGGGTAAACTGAAAGAGGTGCAGGTTGTAAGCGACGAGACTGAACTCGATAATCTGGAAATCTATTTATAATTCTTTTCTTTCTTCTCCATAATATACTAATCAGATAATAACATTCTATTAGGTAGTACCTTGCTTGCCAGAATTTATTGACATATTAAATAAAAAATGGTATGATAATGAAACTATTCAGGAGGTCAATTTGCTTAATATCTCATTAAATAATATTTTAGAAATCTCAAAATATCATTCAACCACAACTCCAAAATATATATATGCTTCCGGGAAGCAACCTAAACTCTTCGATAAAGGCAAAAACAGTAAATCTTTTAAAAAAATAAAAGCCTTAGATATTCTTCGCATATTAATTACTCAAAAAAATGCTATAGTTAAACTTGATCAAAATCAGGCAATAGAATTACGAAAATATATTTTGCATATTAAATCTAAGAAAAAGCATGGTTTTTTGGTTAATTTTCTATCTAGGGCCCAAAGCATGTTTTCTCTAAAGGGATTTTATACGTCTTCTGAACTAGTTGATAAAATAGAAAAAATAATTCCAGTTGATAAACCATTGACTAATACCCAAACATCGGCGTCGACTAAAGCACAACCAGCAGTAGTACAACCAGCAGTGCAAAAAACGCGTAATTACTGCGATACAGTTGACATTAATTTTTTAGAAAGCTTACTTGATGACTGCTCAAAAAAAGCTCTAGATGACTTAGAGATAAAATTATTAATCGGCAATTGCTTTGATTATACAGGTCTTGTCCAAGACTTAAAAATATTTAGTAATAGTTTAACGGACGGCAACCCTGTAGATCCCATTACAGGTAAACCACTGGATTCAGAGCTCGGAATGCTTAGGACAGAAGTTTTGATGAGAAAGTTGTATGAAACAATTAAATGTACATCCATACCAGATTATGACAGACAGACTGCAATTCAAGAAAGCCAGGTATGCTTAGTAGAATTTGAAAAATTCTTTGTTGCGTTATCTGAAAAAATAATTGGATCTCCGAATCATGTTTACGATAAAATCGTGGCTCTTCATACTTGGATTAAGACGGAGCCTTCGTATGATAAACTGTTTCCCGCTTCATTACCATTAGATGAAAGAGATAATTACCTGGCCCTTACTCGATTAAAATATCTTGCAAATAATTTAACTACGCTGCACTTCAAAGGGTTTTTTAGTTAATTTTCTATCTAGGGCCCAAAGCATGTTTGCTCTAAAGGGATTTTATACGTCTTCTGAACTAGTTGATAAAATAGAAAACATAATTCCACTTGATAAACCATTGACTAATACTCGAATATCGGCGTCGACCATCTCTTAAAAGCACATTATGTGAGAGTGGATTTAAGACCGTTCTCATGTCGGGCAGTGGTTCGGCCTTTTTTTGTCTAGGAGAAGGCAATCTTGACCATTTGCCAACGAATCTATATAGCTGTAGCACGAGATTTATAAAGCGTACCCCTGATAGCTGGTATACACTTTAATCCTGCTAGCGATACAGAATTCATCAACCTATCTGCATTCATCTTGCCCATCCTGCCGCTTGCGATCATGCATATCATGTCATGCGTTCAGATGGTCATGCGTTCAGATGGTCATGATAATAGCATTTGTCAAAGCTATAAATGGCTTCACCATTCAAATCCTGTAAACGAAAAACAGGATATGCAATCGTAAGCGGCTGGATGGGCATGATAATAGCAGCTTTGAAGGCTTAGCCATTCAAATCCTGTTGCGCAGCATATGTATAAATGTTAAAGCATCCTCAAAAGAAAACAATTCTTTTTGAATATAAGGAGAGGCTATTTTTAAGAGATTTATTTGAAAATCTTCCGGTGAAACAGGGGAACGCAAATCCAAATACCCTTCATCAAGAAAAATTGACTGTAGTTTGGTTAATGCTGTTTGACGAAATCCCTTAAGCCTCTCATCTTCTTTTGCAGTTAAGACTTCTAAAAGCTGCTTAGGATTATACGCTAATTCACGCGCGATTTCTAAGACGGGATCAATATATTTTTCGCTAACCCCTCCGCGTACAAGAACTTCAGCATGAATTTCTTTTCCCTTTCCTATACTCCACAACTCAAAAAAATGTTCTAACAAGGCACATTTACATTGAATTTTCTGCCAATTGATGACGTTGAGACTTTCTTGGATTTGAGGGGTTTTAATTAAGTGTTTTAATTGACCATATGTTTCAATTTTTAGGGCATAAAGAAAATAGAATTCTGCGGCTGTTTCGACGAGATAAAAGATTGAAACATTTCCTAATCCTAGTTCAAGTCGAATTTCTGGGATGTTGAAGCTTGCCGCATAATTAATTAATGATTCTCCCGGGGCAGGCTTTCGTGGGGTATCCAACTTAAAAAGTGTTCGTGGAGGTTGGGGCTGAGGTAAGGTTGATAGGTTGATAGATGCAAAAGGCACGTTTTGAAATTTAGCGGACATCCATTGCCATCTTTCCACATCACTATCACGGCAGGTAAAGTAAAAAATCTGTCGGCCAGCTGCTGCGATTTCGAAAAGTGCTTTGGTGATCTCCTCAAAACGTTCCGGATCACAACTGTTCAATGTTTCATCTAAAAATAGCGGTAGTGTAATTCTCTCTTTTTCTAAAAAAAGATTAAAAGCTAGTCTGACAGCAAGAATAAGCTGTGTTTGTGTCCCCCGTGAAAGTTCTTCCAGTCTTTTTGTTTCGTTAGCTAAAGTGTCTAAAGCCATGAATTCAAATTCAATTCCCTTTTGAACTGGAGGGAGTAAGGTGTATTTCGCATGGGTGAATTTTGAAAACCACTGATTAGCAAGTGTATAAACTTCCGGTTCACTTTCCTTCTGATATTCTTCTTCTACCAGATCTAAAAAAAATTGTCCTAACACAGCAAAGCTAAACTCTTCACAGGTTTTATCAAAAGAGAGTTGAGATTCCATAATTTGCATTTCAGCTTTTTCCAAATTAAAAGCGGCTTGAGCTAGCTGTAACGTATGTTTGAGAGTCGTTTTTTGTTCGATCAAACTTTCAAATTTTTGGGAAATTTCTAAATCTTTTTCTAGAAGGTTGTTTAGTTGAGCGGAGGAAAGCTCTAGGAGGTCACTTGAGTTTTCACATTTCTTTTTTAAGAGGCTGGCTTCCATCTCTGCGGCAAAGTGAGCTTTTTTCAGGCTTTTAAAATCCGCTAAAAGGGTTAATCGGTCTGCTAATTGGATTTCACGTTCTTCTCCTAAGCACTCACAGCGTAGGAATAAGGTTTCTAAATACTGTGTAACAGTATTGAGTTCATTGGTGGTGAGCTCAATATCAGATTGGGCTTGATCAATGATCTGTTGATGCTGTCGGATGTGGGTAGTTTCTTCACATAGGGTTTCAAAGACTTGATGGAGATTAGTGAGATCAAGGTCTTTAGTTGCTGTGAAAGGGATGATTTGAATGCTGATTTCTGCAAAAGTTTGTTGAATTTCACCTCTTAGTTTGTTGAGTTCATCTTCTCTTTGTTCAACTTCGCTCTTAGCTATAAGCACATTTTTGATCTGTTCAAATAGCATAGGATAGGAAATGGAGGTTTTCTCATCGAAAGGAAAAGGAAGGTCAGCCAGATCTTCTAACAGACTTTGCCAATGAGCTTCTACTTCTTGCTGTAGATAGAGCAATTCTTGACGCAAGCTAGTATCTTCATTAAAACGGACTCCTTGGGCCCATTGACTAGCTAAAAACTCTAAATGTGTATCAATTTCGACCGCCGTCCATGCTGATGGCATCGGGAGTCCCAGGGCTTGGTAGGTTTTTTGCAGCTGTTTTTTACGAAAATACGGATTTTTCCACAGCCAAAAGAAAGCTGCTAGGCTGGAAATAAAAATAAATGGCGAAAGAACTTCCCATGGTAGTGCGAAATAATGCGCTGAGAGAGGGAGTCCGCTGCTCACTATTAGGCAAAACAAGCCAGCTAAAAATTGTCTTCGTGCTGAAGCTCGATCGATCAATTCATTCCATTGATTTAAAAGCATAATGCCTTGTCGAATGCTTTCATTAGAATTGGCGGGTGATTTTGAGGAAAGTAAGTTAAGTTTAGTTTGTAGGAGTTCTTTTTTAATTTTAAGTTGTTGATAATCTTGAACTACTTGTTGAAAATGAGAGGCCGAAACTAAGTCCCAATTTTCTGATTGGGCCGGATCCCACTGGATAAAGGAAGCATGCTTGTGAAGAATTCTACGGGCTGTTTCTAGTGCGACTTGAGCTTCCCTTTCTTCCGATTGAAGTTTCTTAAGAGATTCGAGAGATCCTGCCAGAGCTTTCAATTTTTCTGGTGAGGGTAAGGGAAGACTTGCACTTGAAAATGTATAAAGCATTTGCTGAGATTCATTGATTTTATTTTCAAGCTGGCCGAGACGTTTTAATAGATGGGTTTTTTGCTCATTCCACTGGATCATTACCTCTTGTTCATTCCCCAAAATTTTTGCCATTCCAGCAGGGAATTCCATCAGCTTTTGTAAAAGAGTACTGAGGGTTGCTACAAGTTCATTCAACTTGAGTGCGTCCTTCAAAAAAGGAATTCTTTCTTTGCAAAGTTTTGCTTGTTGAATTTCCAGAGTTAATTCATTGAGCTTGTCTTCTTCTTGTTTATAAAATTTTTCTTGTTCTTTACGTGTGCGAAGCTCTAGATGAGCTTTTTCCAATTTGGCTTTTTCATTTTTGCCTTGTTGCTTGCTCAACACAAAAAACGGATGGGCTCTCACCAGGTTAAAGTCATAGCCTCCGCGTAACTGCTTAGCAATTTCAGCTGCAAATTCGGTATCGCTAGAAGTTAAAAGATCTTCAATCGTCAAAGTGTAGCACGAGGCATAGGCAGCTGTTGGCAAGTGTTTATGCAGGAGCTGTAAATAAGTTGGGGGATGGACCTTGTAAAGGGAACCTTCTAAGCGAATTTCACCCTTTGCCTGATCGGGTGTACTCCACACACTGTGTAAAGAAATGGGCTCAGTGGTCTGAGCTGCCGGCCATAGGAGGGCTCTGATCGCTTTACAAGTGGTTGTTTTACCTGCGCCATTCATGCCAAAGATGACATTAATTCCCTTAGAAAGCTGCTCAGTTGTTAAGCTAAAGCCTTTAGCACTGAACCCTGGCATGCGCCGAATGTCGAGATAATCAAGTTTCATGAAGCGCATCCTTTTGACTTAACAGAAGATTTAAGGTGTGAAAACCTGATTGAAGCATCAATTCCAGTAGCTTTTCTTCAGTTAGATCCACTTCAGTAAACTGCGCATATTTCTGCTTCTTGGCATTGAGCTGTTGACGGGCCTTTTGACAGAGTAGATGGGTTTGTGAATCACTTGCTTGCAGAGTGAGGAGATGCTTAGCCAACAAACCCGCCGGATCGGCTGTTTCCGCTAGGCGCTGCAGGTCATAGTGAGGCTGGGTGTGATTTTCTATTTTTTCGATAAAGTAGTAGACCTCTTTCCCTGCAAGATTTGGCTGGGAAAAAACGACTCTTTTTTTTAGTTTTTCAATTATTGATGGGATATTCTTAAAGGCAGACGTTCGCCCATGCAAGGAAAGACGGCAACCGACAGCGTATAAAAATGGGCTTTCTGTTTTTAAAGAAAGGTGCAGGGTTTGCAGTGTCTGAATTAATGTTTCTTCAAAATCATCTATAGATACATCAGCTAAAGAGCAAGTAACTTTTTCCCACCTAATTTTAGCAAAAGAAACGAAGTTTTTTTGAATGCGGCCATCGGAATAAATATCCAGTAAGTGGGCTCCATGGTCGCCGGTTTCTCCCGGGTCCAGGCCTTGCAGTGAACCGCAATAAAAAACTAAAGGATTATCCCTAAAAACTACAGATTTATGGCTATGGCCAAGAACCCATGCGTGAGGAGATAAGCCTTGAAAATCCTCTATTTTGACCGGTGCATAAGGGCTTAAAGAATTACCAGGACAGTCACAGTGCAATAGCCCGATGGAAATCTCATGAGCCTTTGCCACTGGAAGCTCTTTTTTATATTGATCAAGGGGATTATAATTGACATGATCAGCTGGAAAAGACCACCCGTCAAAACGAATTAAACGACTCTTCAAAGTTAATGTGATCGATTCCCACTTACCTTCTTGACCAAGCAGATGAAATTTTGGAGAAGCGATTGAGCGGACAAGTTTTTGGAATACTGAAGCATCATGATTTCCAGCCACGGCAATCAAGTGAATACCAGCCTCAAGTAGACGCCGTACGCCGCTTTCAAAAACATGGTAGGTTTCGAAGAAAAGATCATTTTGATTGACCACGTCGCCAGCTAATAGGATGGCATCGATGTTATTTTTGGGAGAAAGCGCATACTGAATAACCTCTTCCCAAGCTTTACGAGGTGTAAAACATGTGAAATCAAGCTCATCGGGCATTGCAGAAGCAGAGCTACGGCCTAAATGAATATCTGCCAGGCATAGTAAGCGAATAGAGTCTTGAGTGCTCATGCACATGCCTCGATTTGAAAAGGATTAGAGAGATAAAAAATGCTATTTTAGCATTTTTCTTAAAAAGATCGTATCATGATCTTCAATCCACTTAGGAATAACGCCAATGCATCGGAAATCTAATTTTTTATAGAATTTCTCAGCTTGAAAACCATAGGTGAACAATTGGATTGATACACAGTGGTTGCTTTTGGCAAAATTTTCAAGCTTAACAATCAGATGGCTGCCAATACCCTGACCACGATGCTTCTCATCGACCCACATGTAGTCTACGCAAGCACATGTTCCCAGAATATCGCCGCAAAGGCCCCCAATAATTTCAGCTTGATCATTTCGGGCATAGATCACAAAAAATCGTAAGTCACTTTGTTTGAAAAATGGAAGGTTATATTTTTGGATTCCTTGAGTGATAATTTCATTGACGGTCGGGTTAAATTCTTCTTCCAAATGAATCTGATAGGATTCTTTGGATTCAGCAATTTGAAAAACAAAATTGAGGATCAAAAATAAGAAAGTAGTCATTTTAAGTTTTCTGTGTAAAGTTTTATTAACATTTTATCATCAATTAATGTTAGGCGCATAGATTTTTTTTGCCTGACGTTTTTTAAACCAATTTTTGAATAGGAGGAAAAGATTGGTTACAGCAGCAAGAATAAAAAATCCCTTGTACAAAATTGAAAGTTCATCAGAAATCTTCCAAAGAAACGGGATTTCTTTGGGTAATGTAAGCGTAATGAATAGATTATCCTCAATTTTTTGAAGAAAATTTCGATGCGTTTCTAAGTCAGAGGGAAGCACGAAGTCTTTTTTCGTCAGCATATCAAAATGCAGATGGATCCTGTTGCCTTCCGACGTATATTTTGCTGTGAATGCCATTTCCTCACTTTCTAACTTTTCCTCGCTAGATTCGGGTTCCCACTCGCTTTCTTCGTTGATAAAAATAAAATCTTCGATGAAATGAAAGGGATGTTCTAATTGTAAGGGAGTTTTACGCATCACCGAAAAATTCGTTTGGCAAAGATTTCTGATACTGGAAGGAAAAATTGTCATCGTCTTCTCGGGATTCTCATCCGTTGTTTTCCAAAGGTTAGCAACTTTGAAGGTCATTTCCAACGCGACTTCGTTCTGATCAAAATCATCTTGGATAATGAGTGAATTTTCGATCTCCAGTTGTCCATACTGACGCGCATAGTAATCTTGAATAGCACTTTCAATTTCTTTCAAGCTATGTTGTTTATAATAGGCTCTTAGGTTGTTTGCTTCGGAATTTCTGTATAGTGTTTTGGCTGTCAGTCTAACTTCAGGCTTAGTGTTAAAAATTTCAAAGGTTTTGGAGGTAATTAGTTGCGGTTCTGAAGGCAGCTCAGGAAATTTTACTAGATCGTTTGTCTGTGAATCAAGCACAAGGCCTTTCTCATGTTCAATGCTGTTTATATCTGACAGGTGATTTCCCCCTTGATAAGCATAGGTAGGGTCCATGTAAAACAGAGAATTTTCAAATTCAACTTGCAGAATGACGTGGTTGAAATTTGTGCAAGAAGGTTCAAGATCTGACAGATGCCCTTTTAAGTAGGTATGCACAAGAACTGGATGAGATTCGATATGCATTAAAGCAAGCAAAGTTTTAAGCAGCAAGGTTTTATCTTTGCAATCTCCAAATTTTCGATTTAAAACCAAGGAAGGTTCAGTTGGAATATGGCTAAGCGTACCCCTTTCAAAGCCTAGATATCGAATTTCATTTTGTACAAAGCGCAATGCTTGCAGAATCTGATTTTCGGGATTAGGAATTGTCTTCAGCCATTCAGCGGCTAGTTGCCGCATCTCTTCTGAAGGTTCGTGTATTGGTTTAAAGGCCTCCATTCCCCATTTGGCAACTTCATTCCATGACTGGTATTCACTAACCTGGATAAAAGGAATATTTAGATGCCAGAAAGGCTGCATCGCTTCAACTCCACCTGGAGACAAATTATATAAGTCAAATTTAAGAATTTGAAAATCAGATGTTGAATCCTGGACTGCTTCGATTGAAATATTTTGAGTAGTCATGTGGAGTTTTCTTGCAGGAGAGCTTAGAATGCGCACGCGCGCATGATCAATAGCTTCATCATAATCTATATAGATTTGTTCATCAAAAATCCCTTTAAAAGCAGGGTTGCAGCCCCGTTTAGAATAGCGATATTCTAGAGTATCTCCTGGTTGGATGTTGTTTAGAAAAACTAGCCAGGTTTTTTTTCCATTATACACATACTTATCCATATCCTGCTCTTGTTGGATTAGCTCCATCTGGCTGGTCTCTAGTTGATCTAAAGATTCAGCCCCTCGGTGGATGAGGACCTCATGCAAGATAATCGATTGGTAGGCTGGATCAAAATCGAAATTCATCACTGCTTCTGACTGCACTGCAGCTTGCGTAAAGAGTTTTTTAACGCAACGCGTATACTTAGTGTCGGTTTCAGCATTAATGTGATATTCGAATAATACCACGCGAGCTTGTTCTCCATCCTCTGCCGAAAGAGAATGTTCCATTTTTTCGATGTTCTCAACCCAATCTGGTTGTGCTCCTGTAAAACAATTGGGAAATAATTCTTTGAGATCATGAGCTTGGAGTGATTGAAAATACAGCAAAGCACAAAGGAGCAAATGGAGGGGATTTCGCATTATAAATTCCTTAAAAAAAATAAGGCAAATAATGCCTTTGCAAACGATTTTTTAAAAGGAAAAACTTATTTTAATAAAGCATTGGGAGATCGTTCCTCATTGCGATCTGTAGCAGGCGGAGGTTCTGGAGTTAGAGCGCTTAATTCTTGGCGCAATTCAAGAGTCATTGGGATCTCCAAAAAGCGTAGGGCAGGCTCTAGCTGCTCGACATTTCTGGCCCCTAATATTGGAGCTGTAACTGCAGGATGAGTGGCAACCCAGCTAACAGCTAGGCTGACTGGATTGTAATTTCTTTTTTCAGCAAAATTAATGAATTGAGCTACAGGCTCTTCGTAAACAGCTCCATAACGCAGTTGATAAGTTGTATTAGAGGCTAATCGTCCATCTTTTTTCTGATTCTGCAAATATTTACCTGTTAAAACACCACCAGCTAAGGGGTTGAAAGGAAAAACTGCTAAATTTTCAGCCTGTGCCAGAGGAAAAAGTTCAACTTCGGCTTGCCTTTTGAGAAGATTGTACATCGGTTGGATGCACACAAAACTTGCTAGATGCGCCTGAGCTGAAATCCCAAGTCCTTTCATAATTTGCCAAGCGGCAAAATTACTGACTCCTAAATAAAGCACTTTTCCTTGACTGACAAGATCATTCATGGCCTGTAAAGTTTCTGCAAGGTCTGTGTTTTCATCAAAATGGTGCAAATAATAAATATCTAAATAATCTGTTTTTAGACGTTTTAGAGTGCCTTCGATTGAGTGCTTGATGTGCAGCCGGGATAGGCCGTGTTGATTAATTTCCTTCCCCATCTGAAAATACACTTTGCTGGCCAAAATGAGATTTTCGCGCTCGCCTTGGATGAGTTTCCCCAAGATTTTTTCACTTTCCCCCTCTGCATATAAGTCTGCCGTATCAAAGAAATTAATGCCGTATTCTCGACATTTTTTATACATCGCAGCTGAAGCTGCTTCATCGGCTTCTTTTCCAAAGGTCATGGTGCCCATGCAAAGGGCGGAAACTTGGATCCCAGTTTTTCCTAAAAATTTGTATTTCATAAGCCTCCAAAATTTAAAATTTACAAGGAACAATAAATTCAAGCAAGAGAGATTTAATTATTAATAATTAATTGAATTTTAGTTTGTTTTAGCGTATAATGCTTGTATTCTATTAATTAATAGCGAGTGTTTATGAAAAAAATATATCTAATTTTGTGCTTTTTCTTACTAAGTGCGATTCAGCTAGAGGCTGTTGAAACCATTTGTTCGGAAAATGAGTGCTATACTGTCATTGAAAAATTAGGTGAGGGTGCCTTCGGTGTGGTTTATTCCGTAGAAGATTCTCAAGGGCAAAAATACGCTTTAAAATCTTATAGAACACGTAACAACCTTCCATCTAATGTCTTTGAAGATCTCGCTAGAGAATATCAGCGCGGACAAGAATTGAACCACCAAAACATTATAAAATCAGTCGATATGTTTACGGATAGCTCTAATGAAGAAATAACGAGTAATTTGCTCTTACAATTGGTGGAAGGAAAGACTTTATTCAATGTAGCAGAAAACACGCTATCGCCTCTTCTGACTTTTAACACCATCAGTCAATTTTGCGATGCCATAAGATACGCCCTTTCAGAGAACCTTCTTCATTTTGATTTACACGATGGAAATATCATGATGGCTAATAACCATGAAATTATGGTCGTTGATTTGGCAAGTTTTTTTACTCTCGAGGAATTCATTGCTTTTGTAGAGGAAATGGAAGCCCAGCCCAAATATGCAAAATTAGATCAGGGATTAAAATTAGATCTGGGATTAAAAGGTAAAAAAATGAAACAATTTCTTAAACGCATCGAAGACTTTTCGGAAAATTCTGGAGAAAACAATAGGTTAGCTGCGAAGGCAACAATAGTAAAGCATCTTGATCCGAACTTGGTCCTTATGGTGTACTATTCAACCATTTCTGCGGTAGGTCATCGCCTCCTCACCAAATCTTCTATAGGCGAAACGGATAAACTTTGGATGAAAAAAGAACTCGAAGGACTTGATGCAAGTTTGCTGGTCGACTACCAAGCAGGAAATTCGATTGGAAGCGATGATTTTTTTGAAAAACTCATAAGTATTTTTCAACCTTTTGCTTTAGTTGATTAAGTTAATTAATTTAATTAGGTTCATAATTAAAATAATTATTAACTAATTAGTGAATGCTTATGAAAAAATTTTATCTAACCTTCTGTTTTTTCTGCCTAAGCGTAATTTCGTTGCCACCGAGAGAATTTGCTCAGAAACTGAGTGTTATACAGTCATTGAAAGATTAGGGGCAGGTGCTTTTGGCGTGGTCTATTCTGTAGAGGATTACCAAGGGCAAAAATTTGCTCTAAAATCCTATAAAATACGAAATCTTTGAAGATCTCCAAAGAGAATATCAGCGAGGGCAAGATTTGAATCAACCTAACATTATTAAATCTGTCGATATGTTTATCGACCATTCTCATGAGGAAGTGACGCAAAATTTACTTTTACAATTAGTGGAAGGAAAGGTTTTATCCAAGGTTGAAAAGGGCACCTTATCAGGCCCTCAAGCTTTTGATGCAATAAACCAGTTTTACGAAGCCATAAGACATGCTTTTTCACTAAAACTCCTGCATTTGGACTTACACGATGGAAATATCATGATGACAAACAATCATGAGATTATGGTTGTGGATTTGGCAAGTTTTTTCACTCTGGATGAATTCATGGATTTTATAGACGAAATGAAGGCGCAGCCAATAAATACAGCAAGACAAGACGACTTGAAAGATAAAAAAATGAAACAATTTCTCCAAAGACTGAAGGAAATTCAGAAAAAACCTTCGGAGAACAATAGGCTTGCGAGTCTATTTGATTATGATCGCGATACGATTTCTTTGACCTATTATTCAATGATTATAGATGTATGTAAACGGATTCTTTCTAAGTCAACCCTAGATGAAAATGAAAAACTATTGTTGCAAGGAGAGCTAGATGCGCTCAATTCAACCTTGTTAGCCGACCATGAAGCTGGAAATGAAATCTCCAGCGAAGATTTTTTTGAAAAATTATTAAGCATTTTTGAGCCCATTCAATCCATTCGCTAAATTTTTTAAATTTACAATAAAGTCTAAATCATACTATTCTGTCTAAAAAAGAGAGAGAATATTATGAATAAGTTACATGTCCATTTTGCCACTGCCAAAGCTTTGAGCACTATCCTATTTCCTTTTGCAGAGGTTGTCATACACGATTTAAATACAAATTCGATTGCTGCTATCTATAATAATTTTTCCAAAAGAAATGTCGGCGATGAATCGTTACTGGAAAACATAGACGATTTCAACAAACTGCCTGAAGTATTTCCTTTGTATTCTAAAATAAATTGGAATGGCAGAAAGATGAAATCGATTTCAGCCACATTGCGAGATCTTAAAGGAAATGCCATAGGGCTAATGTGCATCAACCTAGACATTTCTAAATGGGAAGAACTCCATCAATTTTTGGGTAGTTGGTTGCATGGTCTTAATGAGCAACCGCAACCTACTGTGCTTTTTAAAGATGATTGGAGAGAGAGAATTAATATCTATGTGTCCGAATATTTGACGAAAGAAGGAGTGGACCTCAAGCAATTATCTAAAGAAAAAAAGCGCGCACTTATCTTGCAACTCCATGCAGAAGGAGCTTTTAAAGCAAAAAATGCGGCGCATTACATTGCAGACGTCCTTGATCTTTCACGTGCCACGATTTACAACTATTTAAGGTAACCAATGCTTCCCAATTTTAAACTAGAAGAATTTTGGAAAAAATATGAATTTTCTTCACCATATTTACTATGCCCTTCAGATGCTGAAACCTGGAGCCTCAATGAAATTATTGAAATGGCTGATCCTGAAACAAAAAAATTGTGGGAGCATCTTTCTCTTGGATACACTGAAAGCCCCGGTCTGCCTCTTTTACGAAAGGAAATAGCTAACCTTTACTCTGCGTTAAGTGAAGAGCATGTTTTAACCACTGCAGGAGCAGAGGAAGGCATTTATTGTGCGATGCATACTTTGCTGTCCCCAGGGGATCATGTCATTGTGATCTCACCCTGTTATCAATCCCTGGAGGGTATACCACGTGCATTGGAAGCCGAAGTCACTCTTGTCAATCTACAGTCAGATCAAAAATGGAAACTCAGCATTGAACAACTGCGCTCTGCCTGGCGGGCGACAACCAAACTTTTGATTATAAATTGTCCGCATAATCCTACTGGAATGCTTGTAGGTAAAGAAGTTATGGATGAAATGATTGCTCTAGCGAGGAAATCTGGAGCTTATATCTTTTCCGATGAAGTGTATCGATACCTGGAAATTGATGAATCCAAACGCTTACCTGCATTAGCAGATGCCTATGAAAAAGGGATTAGCTTAAATGTGATGACTAAGGCTTTCGGATTGGCTGGACTAAGAATCGGTTGGTTGGCTTCTCAAGACACAACATTTTTGCAAAAAGCAAACTCCTACAAAATGTATACCTCGATTTGTAATAGCGCTCCCAGCGAAATATTAGCCCTCATTGCCTTAAGAGCAAGGCATAAAATTTTGCATAGAAACCGCGAGATAATTTTACGAAACTTGGAAATTTTAGATGGTTTTATTGAGAGGCATTCTTCAAGGATTGCTTGGGATCGTCCAGAAAGCGGCACCGTGGCATTTTTGGAGCTTCTCTTACCTATATCGGTAGATGTGTTTACTGAACAGCTGGTCAAAGAAACTGGCGTGTTAATTATGCCAGCAAGCGTTTTCGATGACTCAGGGAATTTTTTCCGTATTGGTTTCGGTCGTAAAAATATGCCAGAAGTATTAAAAAAATTTGAGCATTTCTTAAGGTCATATGAAAGTATATACAAAACAAGAAATTGAACGTGTCATTGATCTTCCTCATTCAATAGCTGAAATAGAAAAGGGACTCATTCATAGTTTCAGAGGGGAAGTTTTAACTGCTCCTGTAAGTTTCATGCATTTTGAAATGCCGCAAGGGGATGTACATATCAAATCTGCTGCTGTGCGAGGAGATGAGTATTACGTCGTTAAGATAGCTTCAGGTTTTTACGAAAACCCCAAGCAAGGTCTTTCAAGCAGTAATGGCGTGATGTTGCTTTTTTCTCAAAAAACAGGTGCATTGAAAGCCGTACTTTTTGATGAAGGATTGTTAACAGATTTACGTACGGGGCTTGCTGGGGCTATTACAGTTAAACATCTGGCGCAGCATCCTATAACTAAAATCGGTATAATTGGCACTGGAACTCAAGCTAGAGAACAACTCTTCCACCTTCAAAGTGTGACATCCTGCCGAGATGTCCTTGTCTGGGGAAGGAATACTGCTAAGGCCAAGGCATTTTCTCTTGATCCATACCTGAAGGCTTTTTCCATTAAACCTGTGCAAAAAATTGAAGAAATCACTCGACACTGTAATGTGATTATGACAGCTACATCTTCTACAAAACCTTTACTTTTCGGGCATCAATTACTGCCTGGTGCGCATATTACAGCTGTAGGTACTGATGACGCTGGTAAACAAGAACTGGATGCTAGTGTTTTTGAACGGGCGGATTTAATTGTGGTGGATAGCCTAACTCAATGCTTAAATTATGGAGATCTCTCTTACGCAAAAAGCATTGACATACATACTGTCGCTGAATTAGGTCATTTTTTAGCTGAGCCGCAGAAACGTCAAAAAAACTGGATTACGGTAGCTGATTTAACAGGCGTTGCTATCGAGGATTTGCAAGTCGCAAAGGCGATTTATCTGAAACTTCAATCCTAATTTCTTGGCTCTAAATTCAAATTGGGATAATTTTCATACAACAAATAAATTGGAGAAATCCCATGAAATTAGACGACGAATACACTCCCAATTATTGTCTACAGCTTGAAGCTGCTTATGGAAAAGGGATGATGTCTGAAGGTGGTGTAGAGGGGATTGAGTATATGTTTGATCAAATTTCCCTTAAAGATAAAGTGGCTTTAGATATTGGCTCTGGTCTTGGAGGGGTAGCATTCTATCTTGCTGAAACTTATAGAATGCATGTCACTGGGCTGGAGGTCAACCCTTGGATGGTGGCTGAATCCCAAAAACAGACACCCAAATCCCTTAAAGGGAAGGTAGACTTTGTGCTAAGCACAAGCAGCTCAGACTGGTCACTTCCGTATGAAAATTACGATCTTATTTACAGCAAAGGTGTACTTGTCCACGTTGAAGATAAGGCCGAATTATTTCAAGAATGCCATCGTCTTCTTGATGAAAATGGAATGTTTGTAATTACTGATTGGTTGAGTTCTGAGAAAAAAGAGTGGGGCGAAAATATTTCCAAACTCATCGAACTAGAGAACCTCGTGCTTTTTCCGGAAAGCAAAAATGGTTACCAGGAACTTTTACAGAAAAACGATTTTAATATTCTTTCGGTGCGAGATGATAGTTCAGTTTACCAGAAATTCAACCAAGCGATTTGTCTGAGACTGCAAGCCGCGATAGCTGACAGTGCCTTTTCAAATGTTTTTGCGAAAGACGAGTTAAAGGCCTCGATTGATGGCTATCAATCTATAGTTAAAGCTTTGATGATTGGGGAATTAAAAGTTTTCCGTTTTGTTGTTCGAAAACGTTAGTAACCATTTAATTGATTTTTTAATGATCACTTTGTTATAATTAAAAGAAAATCTAGGAGTGAAAGAGTGGCAGATATTAAGGAATTTATTAATCATTCATGGGATTTTGCGAATTACCAAAAATTTGTGGTGACGCCAGATGATCACATTAAGATGGTGAAAAAAGGAGATTCGGCCGAACAAGGATCTAAAGAAATTGCGGACGTCAAAGTAGTGAATGCAGTTGCCCAATATTTTAAGAAAAACAAAAACAAATTTTCGAAAGATGAATTAGCTAAAATTCAGACCTTTACAGAACGTTTTAAAAATGAGAAAGAGGCGAAGAGTAAAGGATCTTCCGGGGTAGTTAATGCCATAAGAAACTTTTTTTCGCGCTGGCAAAATCTTGTATTGATACACAAATTTACCACTTCTTCTGCAATTTTAAAGAATATTCATGGGGCCACTGCTGAACAACTTGCTAAGATAGAAAAAATTGATGAAAAAACATACGAAAAAACGGATCTCCCTTCCGCTATCTATCGCCATGATCGAAAGCGCGTGCGAGAACTACTCAGCTTACCCCAAAGTGAACTTGAAGTTGCTTTTAAAAAACTGGAAGAAGGAACCAGCGGAAGAAACCCTTTATATTTAATTGTCCTCATGTCCTCAGATAAAAATCCACGAAATCCTCAATGGGATGTCACGGTTCAAGAAATTCTAGATGTCAATAAAAAGCTCGGCGACAAAGGGTTTCCAATTGATGTGCAGTTGTCAACTGGCTCAACTCCTCTGCATTGTGCAGCTTCGCATAGTAATCTAGAGGCTTTAAAAACACTATTAGCCGCGGGGGCATCGCTAACTATTGCTGACAAAGTAGGAAGAACTGTCTTACACAGAGCTGCTAAACGAGAACATTCTGATCCTGATAAAGATGCGGCAAGTGCCGCGACTATCAAACTTTTACTTGAAAAAGGAGTTGATCCCAAGGTAGTAGATTCAGAAGGCCATACGGCTGCGTATTATTGGGAACTCAGAAAAGATTATGTACCCCCAAAAGATTTTGAAGAAATACGAATTCTCTTAAATTAACTTACCATTAACGCACCCCATTAAATTTTTAAAGAGACTCTTCATGAAATTTTTTTTGCTGTGGATGATTGTTTTTTCGACTTTAGTCATTGCTGAAGAGCAATTGGTACCTTTATTTAAGGGTGAAATCCTTCCTGTGACTAAGGATGAAACCGATGAGATTTATTGGGAAACTCCTGAGTACACTTCACGACTCGAAACTTTAGACAAAATTCAATATGTTTATCATTTTCGTGCACCGAACTTCCGTGGGATTGGCTTATACCTTTAAATATGATGCCTTCTATGGATGGCTTCACAGAAATCTATCAGCAAGCTATTTCAAAATACGAAGGACGCGAAGAGCTTTTAAAACTCGTAATCCCAACTCTGAATTGCCTTTGGAACGATGTCGTCTTTTTAAGTCCCTTGCATCCACATAAGCATTATGAAGCGTATTCTAAAATAGGCTTTACACCTCGCAACTTGCAATTCTTTAAATTCCGATAGATGTACTTAAGGAAAAACGAGTCACTGTTTTTAAATATATGGGTTATCCATCAGATGACCCTATCCATGATACGATTGAGTCTTACTTTGCCGTTGATTTTACAAAGTATCAAGAATTGGATCGGTTACCTCGAGATACTGAAGAATTTTATCAATTAAGTTTTGATCCTGCTAATCCCAAAATTTATCCTGCTTACTATTTCTACCGCATTCCACACATTCTCTGCCAAGATCCTATTGATTTGCTAGATGAACGCATCACCATCATTAATTGGGAAGATTCTATTTCTGAGTAGCTTAGATATTCAATGGTCAGATTAAGAGTGGTGCTTTTAAGTCTAAAAAAATCTAGCTCTGGTGCTCCCCAATTAGTAACAAATCTGTTAATAATATCGATGTTAAAAACCAAACTATAAGCCCAAGCTCAGAAGGATGTGTTAAAACACTTAAATTTAAGGTGACTAGCTTCTCAAAAATAGGGCATAAACCTAGCTTTGGTGCTTGCCAATTAGTAACAAATCTGTTAATAATGTAGATATGGAACACTCAACAATAAATCCATTTCAATTCGGAGATCCTGTCGAAGGCGACTACTATTTGCCGAGGCCAGAGCTTACTAATATAGTAAGGCAGTTTTTGGAAAACCGTATTCATGTTGTTTTGATTGGCCCTCGAAGATTTGGCAAAACTTCCTTCGTATTAAATTTATTGGAAAATCTTAAAAAAGATGAGTTTACTTGTCTATTTGTTGATATTTTTAATATTACCTCTCATAGAGATTTCTTGCAGCAGGTGCTACGGGCATTACGAGCTAAAAAGAGCTGGATTGAAGACATTGTTTCTTCCATTTCAAAAATGCGTCCAAAAATCTCAGCGGAAATTGACCCCCACACAGGTTACCCTTCTTTTGGAATTGCTCTTAACCAATCCTCAGAAGCTGATATTAAAGAAGCCATCCAGGATGTACTAGAAAGAATGGAAAAATTAGGCAAACGCGTGATTATTACCATTGATGAATTCCAAAAAATTACTGAGATAGGGGACAAGGGATGGCTTGAGGCCACATTAAGAACTCATATGCAAAGGTTAAAAAATACGTCTTTTTTATTTACTGGATCCAGAAAAAGTATTATTTACGATATGCTAAACAATCATACGCGTCCTCTTTATCGCTCTTGCCAAGCACTTGAATTCCCTTCATTTGCTGAAGAGTTCACGGATTGGGTGATTACAAGATTTTCGAAAGTTGGCATTACATGTGATCGAGAGGCTATTCAACATCTTAGATACTTAGTCCAGGATACACCAAATTATGTCCAGATGGTCTGCTTTCATTTAGTGGCCGAAGGTCACTTGCACATTACATTGAAAGAAGTTGAAAACACTTTGGGAACCGTCATTCGTCAAAATGCTTATGCTTATCAAACTCTCTTAAATTCTTTAACTTTAACTCAGCAAAGAGCTCTAC
>Ga0105044_10000568_pt1 | contig 45611 bp, 39 predicted proteins | sample MAT01_FD_78092 | JGI IMG/M metagenome (GOLD analysis project Ga0105044, IMG submission 78092) | Freshwater microbial communities from Lake Fryxell liftoff mats and glacier meltwater in Antarctica - MAT-01 | ecosystem: Environmental > Aquatic > Freshwater > Ice > Liftoff microbial mat | place...
ATCTGAGTTTGGAGTCCGGCCTTTAGGCCGCTCCGAGAGGAAGCGGCGAGGCGGTTAGCCGGTACACCCACTCCGCTCTGTCCGCGTTTTCGAGCTTTCGGCCGAGCCCGTTCGCTGCAAAGGTGACAGAGATGCACTCCACCCCAACCTCCGTTTCGTCACTCACCCGTCGGCGTTTTATTGTCGAGACCACGCTGGCAGCGTCGGCATTGGGGCTGAGCGCAGGCAGCTCCATCGCCATCGCGCAGACACCCGCCCCCGCCCGTAGCGGTCGCTCGCCGGTCATCGTCTTTTCGAAGCCGTTTCAAACCTTGAATGCGGAAAAGACCGCCGAGTTTGTGGCCGACGTAGGTTGGGACGGGATCGAATGTCCCGTGCGCGCCAAGGGTCAGGTCGAGCCTGAGCGGGCGGCGGAGGTCTTGCCTCTTTACGCGACGGCGCTCCGGCAGCGCAAATGCGACATCTTTGTCGCGACCACCGATATCGTTCGCATCGACCAGAAACACGCGGAAAAAACCCTGCGCACCCTTTCGTCCCTCGGTATCAAGCGAATCCGTCTCGGATTCTTCAAATACGACCTCTCCCGCTCGCCCGCCGCTCAGCTTCCCGACATTCAAGCCGCGCTCAAGGACATCGCCGCCGCCTGTGGCGAGCTCGGTATCCAAGCTGGCTTTCAGAATCATTCCGGGCGCACCTACGTCGGGGCTCCGGTCTGGGACACGTATTCGATGATCAAGGACATGAACCCGCGCGAGATCGGTTTCTGTTTCGATATCGGCCACGCGACGATCGAAGGCGGGCTCGCGTGGCCGATCCACGCCAAACTCGCGGAGCCCTTTTACACTGCGGTCTTCGTCAAGGATTTCACCTGGAAGAGAACCGAGAAAGGCTGGAAGGAAGCCTGGTGTCCCCTCGGCGAAGGCATGGTCGATCGGGCGTTTTTCGACACGCTCAAGAAGTCATCCTTCACCGGCCCGATTTCCCAGCACCACGAGTACCGCTGGACCGACGACGCACAAATGGCCTCCCTCATGCGCCAAGACCTCAAAGTCCTCAAAAGCTGGCTGGCGTAAGGCACCGACCGTAGCCAGTCGCATTGAAACCCCGCTTCAGGCGAAGCCAACCGGCCCCGAACGAAGCTTTCTAAAGGCCCGTCGGGGCGGATCGAAGGATCAATCCAAACCCAGCGACTGACGCCCGCTCGGCGAAATCATCTGAGGCGTCCAAATCGGGTCCCAGACGATGTGCACTTTCGCAGACTCGACGCTCGCGAGCGCGGCGATCTTCTGCCGCGCATCCTCCGCGATGACCGGCCCCATGCCGCACCCTTGTGCGGTCAGCGTCATCTTCACTTCGACGGCATGTTTCGCGTCGGGACGTTTCTCCACGGACAAATCGTACACCAGTCCGAGATCCACGATGTTGACCGGAATTTCCGGATCGAAGCAGGTCTTCAGCGCATCCCACACGCTCTGCTCGCTGAACGAGGCCGCGTCGACCGGCGCCGATGGCGGAGCGACCGCCGGCGCTTCCGCCGCATATCCGGCAATCGCCTCCACGTGCTCGCGGGCGATTCGGAAAAGCCCCCGATCGGTCCGGACGGTGACATTTCCGCCGAGCGTCTGCGTGATGAAAACGTCGGAGCCCGCCGGCAGCGTGACGACATCGCCGGCTGGAATCAGCGTAGCTGAAACGTCCCTCGAAAGCGTGTGTTGGGTGTGAGCCATAAAAGAAAGAGAAGGTGAAAATCGAAACGGACGTCGGTCGCGTTATCGAACGACGATTTCCAAAGGCAATCGCGCGTAAAGATGACGCGGGTCGTTGAATTCCGCAAGGGTGGCCGCCTGCGCCCGAAGCCGGCTGGTTATCCGCCCGATCAAGTCTCCGCGCGGAGCGGAGGACTGCATGCCTTCGAAAAACTCCGTGATTGTCTCCGAAAGCTGTTTGGCTCGCGGGTACTCGCGCACCGCATAACCCGACCCGAGTTTCGCGCGCTCGGCCGCGTATACAATGGCGGTATCCAACCCGCCGATTTCGTCCACCAAACCGAGTTTTAGCGCGTCGGCCCCCGACCAAACCCGGCCTTGCGCGATTTCATTCACCCGCTCGAGCGACAGTTTCCGCCCCTCTGCCACACGAGAGAGGAATTCGCTATAAATCCAGTCCGCGTCCCGTTGGAAAATCGCCAGCTCTTCCGGCGTTTTTGGACGCGAAATCGACTCCATATCGGCAAAACGTCCCGTCTTCACCACGTCGAAGGTGACGCCCAGGTTTGCGGCGAGCTTCTGCACGTCGAGCAGGACGGAAAACACGCCGATCGAACCCGTGATGGTTGCATCTTCCGCGAAAATCCGATCGCCAAAGGAGGAGATCCAATAGCCACCGGAAGCGGCATAGCCTCCCATCGAAATGACGGTCGGCTTGGCGTCGCGCGCCAAACGGACCTCGCGCAAAATGTGCTCCGAAGCGGTCGCGGAGCCGCCTGGGCTGTTGACGCGGATGACGATGGCGTCGACTGCGGAGTCCTGCCGTAAACGGCGCAACTCGCGCGCGAAACGGATACCGCCGACCTCGCCATGCGTCCCTTCCCCGTCGACGATCGCGCCTTCGGCATACACGACCGCAACACGTCCCTTTTTACTCGGAGCACCGGCTTTGCCTTCGACCTCGGTCCCCGCCGAAGAGTCACGGGATACCTTGGTGTAATCGACCAGCGAGATTTGTTTGAACGAGTCTTTGCTCTCCGTGCGTCCGGTTTTGGCTTTCAGCTCGGCCACGACCTCGTCGCGGTAAGCGGTCCGGTGGACAAGTTTGGCCTCCAGCGCAGGCGCTGGGCGGATATAGCCTTCACGATCGACCAGTGCCTGGAGAGCGACCGGGGTGATTTCCCGAGCCTTCGCAATGTCGTCGCGGACCGCCACCCAGAGGTCGTCGAGCAATGCCTGCAACTGCTCGCGATTTTCTGGGCTAAGGTTTTCGCGGAGAAGCGGTTCGACCGCGGATTTATACTTGCCGACTCGGGCGACTTGCACGCCCACACCCAATTTCTCCAAGGCGCCGGCAAGGAACATCGGTTCGCTGGCGAGCCCGGGAAGCGAGACCTGACCGTAGGGATCCATCACGAGATCGGTCGCGACCGAACTCAGATAAATTTCGCGCGTGCCGGCATTGGAGAGATAAGCGATCACCGGCTTGCCGCCGGCGCTTACGGCTCCGAGGGCGGCGCGAACTTCCTTCAGTGCGGCGAGACTCGATCCGTAATTGTTGGGAACCATCCGTCCCGTCACAAAGACGCCGAGGATCCGGTCGTCTTTCGCGGCCGCATGCAGGGCGCGAGTGACCGCGCGCAGTTGCAACGCTTTGGGATGATCGGGTTGGTCGAACGCCGTGAAAATTTCCAGCGGATTCACCTGCGGCGGTGCATCCGAGATATCCGCATTGAGATCGAAGACCAAATAACTGCCTTTTTCGACCACAACGGGCTTGTTACCGAGGGAAGCCATCACCCCGACCACTCCAAAAACGGCGACCACCGCGACGAGCGAAAAGAGCGCCAACGCAACGATCGTCCCCAACATCGAGGCGAAAAATGTTTTCATAGGTTCAGCACCTTAGCTGCCTTACGCGATTCAGCTAGGGAAAAATGACGAACGGGCCCCGCGCTGGCACGCGCATGGCTTAAACCCGCCTAAATCGTTTCATCCACGTGCTTCCCAGACATCAGCTTTCGTGCTTATGTGACGATAAACCCTTATAGTGACTATGAGCGACCAGAAGGACCTGTTGACCACGAACCGGAAGGCGCTGACCGCCAACCTGGATGATTTAAAGTACGGCACTTTCGCCGAGATCGGCGCCGGCCAGGAGGTGGCACGTCACTTTTTCCAGGCAGGCGGCGCCTCGGGAACCATCGCCAAAACCATTTCCGCATACGATATGACGTTCAGCGACGCCATCTACGGAAAGGCACCTCGCTATGTCTCGCGGGAACGCCTCGCCCTGATGCTCGAACACGAGTTCAATCTTTTGCGCGAACGCCTCGCCAGCCAGCGGGGAGATCGGACGACGTTTTTTGCCTTCGCCGACACGGTGGCGGCAAAGAGTTTCAAGGGAAACAACGAATGCCACGGTTGGATGGGCGTTCGTTTTCAAACCGAGCCGAACGGCGAACCCAGCCAGATCGTTCTGCACGTGCGCATGTGGGACAAGGAAAACGTCCTTCAACAGAATGCCCTCGGCATTGTCGGTGTGAATTTGATCTACGGCGCGTTCTACTTTCGCGACGACCTCAAGAGGTTGATTCAATCGCTTTCGGACAATGTCGGGGCCGACCGCATCGAGGTCGACATGCTCAAGTTCAGCGGACCCGCCTTCAAATCCGTCGACAACCGGCTGACCTCGCTTCACCTCGTCGAATTCGGTCTTACCAATGCTGTCATGTTCGGCCCCGGAGGCGACGTGCTTCAGCCTTCGGAAGTCCTCTACAAGAAGGCGATCCTCGTGGAACGCGGAAGCTTCCGGCCCGTCACTCACGTCAATGTGGACATGCTCAACTGCGCCTGCGCCCAGTTCGTGCAAGAACCGCTGGTGAAGGGCAAGGATACGATCGTGCTCATGGAAATCACCATGAATAACCTGCTCGCGGGAGGCGATCTGGACGCCCACGACTTCCTCTCGCGGGTCGATCTGCTGGGTGACATCGGATTGAACGTCCTCATTTCGAATTATTCGGAGTACTACCGCCTGACTTCCTATTTCCGTCGCTACACCAAGGAGATGATCGGCGTGCCGATGGGGATCAACAACCTGCTCGAGGTCTTCAACGAGAAGTACTACGAGCACTTGGAAGGCGGCATTCTCGAAGCGTTCGGACGGCTCTTTCGACACTCGGTAAAGCTCTACGTCTACCCGATGCACCAAAGTGCCTACGAGCATTACATTGCCGCGGCGGGCCACCCCTCGGCCCGGGAGGCGTCAAGCTATCCGCAGGCGGCGAGCAATGCATTCTCCTCCGCAGTCTTGATCACCGCGAAAAACCTCCAGGTGGCCGATCACCTGCGTAATCTGTACGCGCATCTCCTCGAGAACCACTACCTCGACTGCATCGTCGGATTCGACCGCGCGATCCTCAACATTTTCTCCCGCGACGTCCTCCAACGGATCAAGAGCAACGACGGCACCTGGGAACGCATGGTTCCCGCGCCCGTCGCCACGGCAATCAAGAAGCGCGGCCTCTTCGGCTACAACAGCGAGACAGCGGCCGAGAAAGAACGCGCCCGGATCTCCGACGAAGCCGAGTTGCCGAGTTCCGTCCTCGGCTCGGTTTAGCCGGCGGGCGAATTTCCGGTCGAGCGCCACGGTCCGGGCCGCGGTCCCTCGTAGCCGGGATTTTCCGATTGGTTCAGCCCTTCGTCCCTTCGGTGCCTCGCCTAGGTCGGGGAAACCAATTCGCGCGCGGCACGCTCGGCAGGGGCGGTGTTGGCAGCGCGCCGGCGCGCAATCCCGGCCTCGACGGAGCGAGGCCCTCCAGCGGAATCGGCGAGCACGATCTTCCTGCCCTCGGAACGGGTAGCCGCTCCCCAATCCCCGATTGGTCTTTATTTGCCCTCTACGCCGGTCTTTGGTCTCGCCTCTCGATGCGCTTCACCAAGTACCACGCCCTCGGCAACGACTATCTCGTCCTTAATCCGGCCGACTTTCCGTCCTGGAAAGAACCGAGCGTCGCGCAGATCCGGGTGATCTGTCATCGCAATTTCGGCGCGGGCTCCGACGGGATTTTGTGGGGACCGCTCCCGTCGCAGGGGAGCGACTTCGGACTGCGCATCTTCAATCCGGACGGCTCCGAAGCGGAGAAATCGGGCAATGGTCTGCGCATCTTCTCCCGCTATCTTTGGGATCGGGGTTGGGTGACGAAGCCGTCGTTCACGGTGGAAACCCCAGGCGGACAGATTTCGACCGAAATCGAAGCGGGCGGAAAACTCATCGCGATCGAGATGGGCAGAGTGAGTTTCTCGAGCGGGAAAATTCCCGTCGCCGGCCCGGAGCGCGAGGTCCTGAACGAAACGATCCGCATCCAAGACCGCGACTTCACCTACTGCGCGGCCACCATCGGCAACCCGCATTGCGTCCTCCCGCTCGCAGAGGTGAACGAGGCGATGGCCCGCCGTTACGGTCCCGACCTCGAGGTTCATCCGAACTTCCCGCGCAAAACCAACGTCCAGTTTCTCCAAGTGCTCGATCGCCAAAACATCCGGATAGAAATCTGGGAACGAGGCGCAGGTTATACCCTCGCCTCCGGCAGCAGTTCGAGCGCCTCGGCCGCCGTCGCCCACAAACTCGGTCTCGTCGGTCGTTCGGTGACCGTCCACATGCCCGGTGGCGAGATCGGGATCGAAATCGGCCCGGATTTCGCCATCCGCATGACCGGCACCGTCAACAAAGTCGCCGAAGGCACCCTCCACGCCGAGCTCTTCGAGGTTTCCGTCTGAACGTGGCACCAGAAGCGTACCCAGTCCACAGAAGTTAGCCCGTGGAGCCGACGGGCAATTTTCTCATCGCGAGCGGTTGGAATTCCCGTTGCAGGCGGTCGGGCACCGACTAACGTGATGGAGTGCTTGGCTGGTGTGCCGATTCCCTTCGTTTTCTTTGGTCGCTGCTCTATTGGAATACGCGCAAAACCCTGTACCGCATCAAGGGTGCCAAAGGTCCGGCCCCGTGCCAGAATCCGAGCGATTCGGGCGTTGCCGGCGCTACCGGATGCGATGCCTGCCTCGGCTGGAATCGGAGAGCTCGTTTTCGACGGGTTTGCCCCCTGCTCGCTCCAGATGCGGAAGGAGAGCCACGCTGCTCCGTCGACGCCGCCGACGTCCGGCCGTTCTGGGGTCGTGCCGTCCTGATGCTCGCCGCCGGGCTCGTCGTGAGTTACATCCTCGCGGTCTGCCTGGCGTTCGGTCTGCTCCGCTGGCGCGACTACGACATCGCTTTCTCCGGAGTCGCCTGGCCACCCGCGTGGCAACGCTTTCACGAAACGCAGGCCCGTCTTTTCCTAAAACGGGGACGCGAAGCCTACGGGGCCGGTCGGCTCAATGAAGCGGTCCTCGCTCTCTCCTACGCCTTCGAGCGGGATCCCCGGCTTTACGAGGCGGGCGGGCTGCTCGCCTGGCTCTGGCAATCGTCCCAACCCTCCCTGGCCAATCGGATCTATCTCCAACTGATCCGCGACCATCCGAGCCGGCGCAAGGAAACCGCTCAACGTTGGTATCGGGCACTCCTCAACCGCGGCGATTTCGAGGCAATCGGTCAACTCGCCACCGAAATGCTCGTTCAGGACCCTACGGACGCGGACGCATGGACGTATGCGCTGTTATTCGCGTCCCGACAACAACCCTCCCCGGCGCTGCTCGACGCCGCGCTGGCTCGATCCGAACCCCTCCCCACCGGAATCCGCTCTCTCCTGCAGCTGGAAAAGCGCGTCCGATCCGCATCGTCGGATGAGGCGAGGCGAGCTCTGACCGCCTCCGACTCGGTCACTGGGATCCTTCCTTTCGCCTTTTATCACCGGATCGACGGCCTCATTCGACTGGGCTATCCGACGGACGCGTTGAACGTGCTCTCGTCGCCAACGGGATTGGACGCACGCACCCGCGCGCGGCTTCGTCTCGATTCCCTGGCGAAGTCCGGCGACCTGGAAACGAGGCGACTTGAAATCGGCGCGATGCTCACGCCGACCCCCACCCTCGCCTCCGTCGAACTGCTCTGCGCGCACCTCATTCGGTTTCCTCAGGCTGCTTTGACGAACGAGCTTTTTGCCAGTCTGGAGATGGCCCCCTTGAGCCCACGGCCCGACCACTACACCGGCTATACCGCCCTGTTTTGTCTCGCGGCCGTGACCGAGAACGGTCCCCGATGTCGCCAGTTCGGCGAGACCCTCCGCCAGCTATCCGGCGCACCGTTGGCTTTTCTCCCGAGTGTAGAGGCCTTCTTCCGCGGTGAAACCGAGGACAAACGCATGGGCACTTACTTGTCGCGCCTGCAACCGCTTTCGCTGGAGGTGGTCTGCGCGCTGTACGAACGGCAAACGGATCGGGCCCCCGCGCCGGTCGCATTGCGGAACGAGTAGGAACCCAGGCATCGGCCATGAAGCGAGACGCCCTTTCATCCTCCGTGGAAACCGTACCGCACGGAACGCCTACACCGGCGCTCGTGTTGGCCCTGGTGCTGACGGCGCTCCTGACCGTTGCCTGGATCGCCTTCATGCTCCCGGATTGGTGGCACAACCCCGATTTGTCGCACGGACTTATCAGTCCGATTCTTGCAATGCTGCTCATCCTGGAAGCGCGTGCCCGTGGCGTCCGTCGCTTTTTGGATTTTCGCGTTGGAACCACCTTCCTGTTCGCCACCACGCTGCTGGCCTCGCTGGCGGTTCTGTTCTTTGCAGGGCTGATGGCAGCGGCGCTCGCCTGGTCCAACGCGTTGACGGCATTTTTGCTCGGCGCTGGCTTGAGCGGCCTGTTTTTCGCTACGCTCCTCGTCTGCGCCCAGAAGAACCTTCGGCTAATCCCCTTCGCTTGGCCCGCCTTCGTGGCCTGCCTGCTTCCCCTCCTGAGCGCACCGATTCCCCCGGGGTCGTATAGCAGGCTGACCCTGGCCCTGCAACTCGGAGTGACGCGCTGGGTTCTCGCTACGCTCCATCTCCTCGGCATCCCTGCCCAGCAAGTGGGCAACGTGATCGAACTCGCCACCACCCGCGTCGGCGTCGAGGACGCCTGCAGTGGGATCCGCAGCCTGATCTCCTGCCTCGTCGCCGCCCTCTTTTTCTCGGGCACGCTCGTCTCCCATCCCCGGGGCCGCTTCATCGTCATTGCGCTCGCCGCTCCGCTTGCCCTCGCGATGAATTTTCTCCGCTCGCTCGCACTGACGCTGGCGGCCGATCGAGGCGTCGCGATTGACGGCGTCGTCCACGATGCCTCCGGATACGTCGGCCTGGCTTTGTGTGCGGCCGCACTCGCGGGACTCGCTCAGACGCTGGAAGGGAAACGCCCCGAAACGGCCCCTTCGACGGTGCCCCCTTCCCCAAGTTCGCCTCGGGGTGCGAACGGGTTGGCGATAGCGACAAGCGCCGCGATGGCGATCGTCGGTTTCTTCGCCGTCAAGACCCTCCCGCTCTCGCCTTCCTCACCTCAAGCGCCCGACCTGGCCGCGGCGCTTCCGCTCTCTTCTCCTGGGTGGACGGTCGAAACCGACACGGACCTCTACCGGTTCGGTTCCACGCTGAAAACCCAGTTCCTCGCGCAGCGCACTTACTTGCGGACAACGGCCCAGGGCACCCAGCAATTGACCGTCTATGTGGCCTATTGGCTCCCGGGTCAGGCACCCGTCAGCCTGGTGACCTCGCACACCCCCGACGCGTGCTGGCCTGGGGTGGGCTGGATCCCCGTTTCGAACGTTACCACCCAAACGATTTTACCGACCGTCCCACTCCTCCCCCCCGCCGAATACCGCACGTTCACGCAGGGAAAGCGGCTCCAGCACGTTTGGTTCTGGCATCTCTACGATCGCGAACCCATCGCGGGGTCCGATCCGTTCTCGCCGTTTAAAATGGCGGGGATGGTCATGCGGTACGGCGTACGCAGCGAAGCCGATCAGCTTTTTGTGCGTTTCTCGAGCAACGTGCCCTGGTCGACCTTGGCGTCCGAACCCTTGCTGCAGGAAATCGTCGACCGCATGCGGACGCTGGGTCTATAAATGCCTCCGATGCTTTTTAAGCTTACCGAACAGGAGAAAAAAATGCTCGGCTGGGTCGCGGTGCTGCTCGCGCTGGGTGTGTTGGGCGTCTGGATACTCGGATAATCGACCGACGAAACGCGATCCGATCCCGGACTTTTCGGAGTTTCGGCGCAAAGGCTCAGAGACACAAAGGTCGGATTCGATCGTAGGATGGGATCCGCTTCTTCCGAACTTTGCGCCACAGTGCCTTTGTGGCGAATGCCGACGGATTTTCCGATACCGGATCGAACGACCTTCGCCAGCCGCCGACCGCGCCGATCGATCGGGGGGAGACGTTAGCGCCGCTTGGGTGCCACCACGATCGAGTCTTTCGCGCGCTTGAGCTTCCCCGGATAGTCCGCGATCGCATGCAGCCCGCGACTCTCGCGACGCTGAAGCGCGCACGTCACGATCAGCTCGGCAATCTGGATAAGATTGCGCAATTCGAGGAGTTTCGGATCCACCGAAAAGTTCCAATAGTAGTCGTGGATTTCTCGCGAAAGCGTGGCGATGCGGGTGCGCGCGCGTTCGAGGCGTTTGGTCGTGCGCATGATGCCCACATAATCCCAGAGCGCACGCCGAAGTTCGTCCCAATTGTGCGTCAGAACCACCCGCTCGTCGGAATCGCCTCCGCCGAGATCCACCCACGCCGGCAACTTAGACTTCACTGCAATGTGCGACCGGAGGTAGAGATCGACCGCCTCGGATCCGCGATGCGACATGACCACGGCCTCCAGCAGCGAGTTGCTCGCGAGCCGATTTGCCCCGTGCAAACCCGTGCTCGCCACTTCTCCGGACGCGTAAAGACCCGGCAGCGACGTCTCCGCCGACAGGCTGGTGGCGACACCTCCGCAGGTGTAGTGAGCGGCGGGAACCACCGGCACTTTTTCCTTGGTCAGGTCGTACCCCAGACGTTTGCACGTGCGGTAAATCTCGGGAAAATGACCGCGGACGAAATCCGCGGGCCGATGGGTGATATCCAGCCACACATGCGGCGTTCCGCTCTGCTTCATCTCCGTATCGATTGCCCGCGCCACGATATCGCGCGGTGCCAGATCGGCCATCGGATGATAGCCCTTCATGAACGCTTCGCCCTTGAAATTGCGTAGGATGGCGCCCTCGCCCCGCACCGCTTCGCTGATTAAAAACCGCTCGCCGGTCGTGGAATAGAGCGTCGTCGGATGAAACTGGATGAACTCCATGTTTCGCACCTGTACACCCGCGCGATAAGCCATCGCGATACCGTCGCCCGTCGCGATGTCCGGATTCGTCGTATAGAGATAAACCTGGCCCGCACCGCCCGAACTCAACATGACCGCCGGCGCGGAAAAAGTCAGCACCCGGCCGCTCTTCACGTCCAACGCGTAGAGGCCGGCCACCCGGTTTCCTTCTTTGCTCCGAGCCGAGCGGACCTTCGCGGTGGTGACGATGTCGATCGCGAAAACGTGCTCGAAGAGATCGACCCGTTTTTCCCGCGCCACCGCTTTGAGCAACGCCTCTTCGATCGCTTTGCCCGTGGTGTCCTTGACATGCAGAATACGCCGCTCGCCATGGCCCCCCTCCCGCCCGAGATCGTACTCGCCCGCTTCGTCACGCGAAAAACGCACGCCCCATTCGACCAGTTCACGCACCCGCTGGGGACCGTCGCGGACAATTTCGCGAACGACCGCTTCGTCGCACAACCCGTCACCCGCCACCAGCGTATCTCGAACATGTTTGTCAAAATCGTCGGTTTGAGCGGTGACGACGGCAATGCCCCCTTGCGCCCAATTGGTGTTAGAGTCCGCCTTGTTTTTTTTGGTGAGAATCGCGACCGAATGACCCTTCTGGGCGACTTTGAGGGCGAAACTCAGTCCAGCAATACCGCTCCCGACCACCAGTACATCATAAGCGCTTGGAAGCGAACGAGTTGATTCAATAAAATGACTCACAGGAGAAAATTGTCAATCAAACGAACCTCATCGATCCAAGCCGCGAGCACGACGATCGACTTGCCCGGAACCGCTTCCCGAACGGGTTCCATGGTCATCCGATCCGCCACCGCCACATAGATCACGCGAATCCGACGGTGCTGCCCAAGGATATGCGTCGCTTCGGCAATCAATCGATCGGATCGCACCTCGCCGGCTGCGACCATCTCCTTCGCCTTGTTCAACGCTTGGTGCAGGGCGAGCGCGTCTTTGCGCTGGATCGACGACAGATATCGGTTGCGGGAACTCATCGCAAGACCGTCGGGATCGCGCACCGTCGGACCGACGACCACATCGACCGGAAGATAGAGGTCGCTCACCATCTTCCGAATAACCGCGACTTGCTGCGCATCCTTTTGCCCGAAAACCGCAAAATCCGGGGCCACGATGTTGAACAACTTGGCCACTACGGTAGTCACGCCCTTGAAATGAGTAGGACGCGACGCCCCTTCGAGCGGTTTGCTCACATGGTCCTCCAACACAAAGGTCGAAAAACCCTTGGGATACATTTCCTCGACCGTCGGCGTGAAAACGACATCTGCGCCCGCATCCGAACATGCGGATAGGTCCGCTCCGAGGTCGCGGGGATATTTCGAGAAGTCTTCGCTCGGTCCGAACTGCGTGGGGTTCACAAAGATCGAGACGACCACGCTGTCGGCCCGCTCCGCCGCGAGGCGGATCAAACTCAAATGGCCCTCGTGAAGCGCGCCCATGGTGGGCACCAAGCCTATGATTTGTCCGCGGCCTCGGAGGTCGCGGGTCAAATCCTGGATCGCGGTAATGGTGTGGATCGTTTGCATGGACTGTGCGTGGACGAAACCACGCTTGGCTTGAACAAACGCCACCAGACCCGCTTATTCAAGTTTTTCACCCGGGTTTACCCCGGACCGTCCACTTCTCTCTCCTCCGATGATCCGCATCAACGAAAACTACACCAAGCTCAAGGCTTCCTACCTCTTCAGCGATATCGCCAAGCGCGTGACCGCCTATACCCAGGCGAATCCGTCCAAACCGGTTATCCGGCTAGGCATCGGCGATGTCACCGAGCCACTGCCCTCGGTGTGCGTCGAAGCGCTGCACGCCGCGACCGACGAAATGGCCAAACGCTCCACGTTCAAGGGTTACGGTCCGGAACAGGGCTACGCTTTCCTCCGCGAAGCGATCGCCCAACACGACTACCACGCCCATGGCTGCAAAATCGAACCCGACGAGATCTTTGTCTCCGACGGCTCCAAATGCGATTGCGGCAATATCCAAGAAATCTTCGCCACCGAAGGGCTGCGGCTCGCTATTCCCGATCCCGTTTATCCGGTCTATGTCGACACGAATGTCATGGCGGGTCGCACGGGCGCCACCGTCAACGGCCGTTACGAGGGTATCACCTATTTGGAAAGTACTCCGGCAAACGGTTACGTCCCGGCGGTCCCGACCGTCCCCACAGACCTGATTTACCTTTGTTTCCCCAACAATCCCACGGGTGCGGTCGCCACGCGCGCCCAACTGGCCGCCTGGGTGGCCTACGCCAAGGCCAACAAAGCGATCATCCTCTTCGACTCCGCTTACGAGGCCTACATCCGCGATCCACAGATTCCCCACTCCATTTACGAAATCGAGGGCGCACGCGACGTCGCGATCGAGTTCCGCAGTTTCTCGAAGACCGCTGGATTCACCGGCATGCGCTGCGCCTACACCGTCATTCCGAAGTCGCTCGTCGCCTACGACAACGCCGGGCAGACCCACTCCGTGCACGCGCTCTGGAACCGTCGCCACACGACCAAGTTCAACGGCGTCTCGTATCCCGTGCAAAAAGCCGCTGCCGCCATCTTTACCGACGCAGGTAAGAAGCAGGTGAAGGAAATGACCGATTTCTACTTGGCCAATGCGGCACTTATCCGCAGCGCGATGACCAAACTGGGTTTTTCGTGCGTCGGCGGCGACAATGCGCCCTACATCTGGATCGACACGGGTCGCGACTCGTGGGAGTTTTTCGATCGGCTCCTCAACCAAGCGCAGGTTGTCTGCACGCCCGGAGCCGGGTTCGGCAAATGCGGCGAAGGCCATGTCCGGATCAGTGCGTTCAATTCGCGGGAAAACGTCGAAGTCGCCCTAGGTCGAATCGCCGCCGCTTTAGCTTAACCCGATGAAGGCTCCACCTCGTTCGCCGGCAAAAGAGCCGGCGTCCGAGAAACCGTGACCTCGAAGGAGCAGGCCCCTCCGCGCCTTGCGCCTTGCGCTCGAAGGGCCGGCTCAGGCCTGCGTGACCGGCTGGCGCTCGTGCACCCAGAAACGGGTCACCACGAGATGCCCTTGGCGAACGTCATAACCCCACTCGGTGTCGAGCATCTCGGCGGGGTTGGCATTGGCACCGCCCTGCAATGCGACGCGCTGCAAACGGCTCCATTCGCGCACCGCGAGAAGGCGGGCCGAAACGAACGCCTCTTCGACCGAGGCGAACACCCCACAGGACTTCGTCCGCTGGGTTGGCTGACCGTCTTTGCCCACCTCAAGCGAAAACTGCAAAACCGTGAAGGCAGTGGTGGTGGACCTAAGATTTTCCATGAAAACCACTATACCCGAAGCGCACGGAAAAGCTAGGGATATAACCTCAGTAGTAATGCGAAGGGGTAAGCCTCGCTGGGCTGTTTTTAACCCTGAAACTAGGGCTTCTCGCGAGCGATTCTAGGGAACGGGAAGATTACTTGCGATCTCCGCGGCGAGCAGCGCGACCCCGTCGCTCAACCGTTGGGCAAGTTCCGCGAAATCGGTCCCATCCCACGCCGCTTCCGGAGCCGTGAACACCTTGCGAAGCACCACCACGCCGTCCGCTTCCGGCTTGGAAAACTCATAGGAAGCCGAAAAGAGGGCGACCGGCCGGCCCCCGCCGCTCGTGCCGCCTTCGCAGCGCAAGATCCGAATCCGCACATCGAACTCACGGGTTTCCCCGCCCACCAGCGGAAACGTGGCCACCGAACGGACCTCGGACGCTTCGGCCAAGCGTTCTTTCAACGCCCGCGTCAGACCTGCTTCGATCGGCTCCGCCCAACGCGCGTACTCCTCATACCGCACCTCGTTCTTCCCTTTCCTTACAACCATACTCTTCGTGCTTCGCAGGTAGTTCGGCAGTTCCAGAGTGCGGATCCCCAGAGCGACGCCCTGTGTGGCGATTCGCCCGGAACTCTCGTTGGGACCGGGCCCATTCAACACATAATAACGGGTGGGATCCGCGGACGCTTGCGGTATCACCGAACACGCCGAAACCCCGAAACCGAACAAAACGGCAAGGCCGGCGACGAAACTGCGTTTCAGCGATCCCCGTCGCCTCCGTCGGGGCAACGTACATTCGACTGCAGAAATCGAGCGCACGCGCGTAAGTGGCGATCCAACGCGGTTGGAGTCGGAAACGGGATCGAAGTCGGGAGGGAGATTCATCGCGGGCTTTTCTTTCCAGTCAGCAAAGCATTGGGATTTCGTTCGAGGAAGTCGGTCAGCCGCTGGATCGAAGCCGCCGCCTCGGAGAGCTGAACGAGCGCACGGCTGGCCTCTTCCCCCAAACCGCTTTGCGCATTGATGAAAGTCCGGGCAGTGGTCGCCGTCGCCGAAAACGAGGCGAGGGTGGCTCGTGCTTGCGCGAGCGTATCCGCGAATTGCGCGGCGGTGGGCTGAATCGCGCCGTCGACCTTCAGGAGTGTCCCGCGCAGATCGTTCACTGCCGCATTGAGATTCTCCAGGGTCCGCGGAATGTCCTTCGACGAGGCGAGCGCTTCGACCGAACGTCCCGCCTTGGTCCATTCCCGCGTCAGCGCAGGAAGATCGAGCCCATTGATCTGTTTGCGCGTATCCACCAGTAAACCGCGGATCTCTTTCGCCATCCCCGCGAAATCGATCCCGCGAATATCGGCGAGAATTTCCGTCAGATTGGATTGGAATTCCTTGATCGTCGAATCCATCGCGGGAATCACCGCGTATTTGACCTCCACGACGTCGGACCTGACCGCCGGGTATTCCTCCGGGTCGACAAAATCGAGCTCGACATAAAGTAGCCCGGTCGCCAGCCCCATCACTCCCAATTGTGCGCGCAGGCCCTCGTCGATCAGCTTCTGCAACTCACCCCGATCGGAGACGTCGATCAGGTCGCCCTTTTCGTTCGTGAGCGTATTTCGACTGAGTTCGCAGACGACAGCCACCACCGACTCTTTCTTCGCCGACGAATAGCGGATGTTCAACCCCACCACGCGGCCGAGCCGTACGCCGCGAAGTTTGACCTGCGAGCCCAGATCGAGGCCATGGATCGATTCGTTAAAATACACGATGAACCGCTGGGGCTTCGCAAAGAAATTGATCCCCCCGAAGGAAAAGAGCGCGATCATCGCCAAGAGCATGGCCCCCAGGACGAACAAACCGACGAGAGCGGGACTGACCTTGGTTTTCACGGCTTCGGGAGGAGAGAGAAAGATTGGGACAAGTTCAACGAAAGGGTTATGGCGCTTTTAGCGCGGGCGTGGCTACGCCTTCGGACGGAAGGGATCGCCGCTCCTCGTCGCGCTCCAGAAATTCGCGCACCCGCGGGTCGGTGCTACTCTCGCGCAAGGCCCGGGGGCTCCCCGTCGCGACGATCCCGCGCTCGCCCTTATCCAACATGATCACACGGTCGCCGATCCGGAAAATGCTGTCCAGTTCGTGCGAAACGACCACACACGTCGTTCCGAGCGTCGCTCGAATCTGCAGGATGAGTTCGTCGATTTCCCGCGATGTGATCGGATCCAAACCCGCCGACGGCTCGTCGAAAAAAACGATCGCCGGATCGAGCGCCAGCGCACGAGCCAATCCCGCCCGCTTCTTCATTCCTCCGGAAATCGCGGACGGATAATAGGACTCGTACCCGGTCAGGCCGACCTGGGCGAGCTTGAGCCGGACCAGTTCGTCGATCTCCCGCGTACTCAGGCGAGTATACTCGCGGAGCGGTAAAGCGACGTTTTCGTGCAGCGACAGCGACGACCAGAGCGCCCCGCTTTGGTAAAGCACCCCGAAGGTCTTGAGCAGCTCTCGTCGCGAGTTCGCGTCAGCATCGGCAAAGGAGCGGCCAAAAAATTTCACCGTCCCCGCCGTCGGACGGTTCAGACCGATCATGTTTCGTAACAGCGTACTTTTTCCGCAGCCCGACCCCCCGATGACGAAAAAAATTTCTCCGCGGGCGACGGAGAAGTCGACATGCCGAAGGATCACGCGCCCGTCGTATCCACATTCCAGATTCTTGACGTCGATGGCGGGAGGGAGCGCGAGTGCGGGGTTCATCGAATCAAAGTCCCAGGACGTTGAAGGCCACCGCAAACAGAGCGTCGGCCACGATCACGAGCAAAATGGCCGTCACCACGGCGGATGTCGTCGCGCGCCCGACACCCGCCGCACTGCGCTCCGCCTGCAATCCGCGCAAACAACCGGAAAGCCCAATGAGGAGGCCGAAGGCGAACGCCTTCGTGAGGCCCGTGAAAACATCGGATAGATCGACGATGCTCTGGGTTTGCACCCAATAGGCCGACGGCGGGATATCGAGAACGCCGGCTCCTACGATCATGCCGCCGAGCACTCCCAATAGGTTCGCATACATCGCCAGCAAGGGCATCATCACGCCAAGCGCGACGAGCCGCGGCATCACCAGAAAATCGACCGGCAGGATCCCGAGCGTTTCCAAGGCGTCGATTTCCTCCCCCGCCTTCATGTTGCCGATCGTGGCGGCAAAAGCCGCTCCGGTGCGCCCTGCCATGATAATCGCCGCCATCATCGGACCCATCTCGCGCACCACCGCCAGACCGACGAGGTCGGCCACAAAAATATCCGCCCCGAACTGCCGCAGCTGCACGGCCGCCTGGTAGGCCATGATCAAACCGACGAGCAAACTGATCAGGCTGACGATCGGCAGCGCCATCGCCCCACATTGCTGCATTTCCGAAAGGCAGTCGTTCCAGCGAAACCGCTGCGGCTGACGCGCCAGCCGGATGGCGCTGAGCACGCATTCGCCCACAAAGGTGGAAATGTCCCGAACCTTCTTGAAAATATCCGTCGTCGCCAGACCGATCGCGGTGACGATGTTTGGGGCGTCGTCGGAAACCACTATCGGCCGGGCCGTGATTTCAAGTTTCGCCAGCAGCGTCCGGACGGACGCGGGCAACAAAGACAGGTCGCAGCGCGTGCCCTGCGCCAAGGCCCAGCGCTGCGCCTCGTTCAGAAAAAGCAGCAAGGAGCTATCCCAGGTTTCGACCTCGTGCATCTCAAGTCGAAGCGTTTCCGGGGTTTGCCCACCCACCGTTTCGACAAAAGACGGCCTCGATTCCGCGATTCGCCAGCGTCCCGCCAAAGCGACCACGAGGCACTCACCGTCGGTGCGGGCGTGCACTAGAGCGTGGATGACCTCGGATGGAACCGGCATTCCCCTCAAACTCAACCCCCTCCCGCCAATCCGCAAAGCCAAATTTCTTGCGCCGGAGGCGAACTTGCGACGCGTTCGTCTCCCTTCCATGCGCTTCCGCACCGTCTTCTTCGACCTCGATGGCACCCTCATCGACCATTTCACCGCCATCCATCGTAGCTATGTCCACACATTGCCGCAATTGGGCCTGCCCCGGCCCAGTTACCAAGAGGTGCGGAACGCTGTCGGTGGCGGCTTAGAACGGGCCATGCTGCATTTTGTCACCCGCGAGCAATTGCCGGCCGCACTGGCAATCTACCGCGAGTACTTCGATCGCACGATGCTGGACGACGTGGTTCCGCTCCCCGGCGCTGGGGAGATTCTCGCCGCCTTGACCTCCCACGGTGTAGCCTGCGCCGTCCTGACCAACAAAGTCGGTCCCGCCTCTCGTCTGCTCTGCGAGCACCTCGGCCTGATGCGCTGGCTGTCCGGCGTCTATGGTGCGCATGACACCGCCTGGTTGAAACCCGACGTGCGCTTCGTCTCCCACGCCTTCGCTGCCCTGCAGCGGAGCCAGGAGGGAGCATTGATGGTCGGCGACTCTCCTTTCGATGTGCAAACCGGCCTCAACGCAGGATTCCCCTGCTGGGCCGTCACGACCGGAACGCACTCCGCCGACGCCTTGAAAGCCGCTGGAGCGGAACGCGTTTATCCGGATTTGGCCACTTTGAGCGCCGCGGTCTTCGCCGATTCCTGACCCTCCCGCGTTACCGTACCGAGGACGCGCTCGACCTCGGCGCCGACGGCAATCAGCGACATAAAAATGTCGCGGATGAACAGCGCGAGAGAGGCGAGCAGGAAGACGATGCTCATGATGAATAGTCCGACGATCGCGCCTGCCCAGTCGCGTTCGAGCAAGGCGCTCGTAAAAATCACCACCATCAGCAGGCCCGAGATGAACATGCTCGTCGCCGTGAGCGTGACCGCGAGCCGCACCAGTTTGGCGCGCTTGTACATGATCTTCAATTGCAGCTCCACATGGTCGCGCTCCTCCCCCACGGTGCCCCGCATCTGGCCCGCAAGAATGCGTGTACGGTCCACAATCCGCCCCAAGCGATTGGTCATCGTGAGCAGCAACGAGCCCAGGCCGGTGATCAAAATGACCGGAGTGACCGCCAATTGAATCAGCGGCAGTGCGCCTTCCTGCATGAGTGGCATGGCTTTAACCGATCACAGTGGCCCTAACTTGGCAAATCCCGGCGTTTGCCTTTTGCGATTTCCAGCCTTCTAAACAGTCTCAGCCACCCGCAGTTCGAGCGTTCTCCCCGCAGCGTGGAGGTCTCTCGATTCTCTTTCTCACTCTTTGGGCGCTTCCTCCCCTTCTTCCTCCTCCCCCGCGAGCCTGACCGGCGTGCTCGAGCGTATTCTTTTTCTCAACGAGGAGAATCACTACACCATCGCCGAGTTCCGGCGCGACGACGACGACACCGGTGCCGACAAATCTCGTAACGACAAGGTCACCATCGTCGGACCGCTGCCAGGCGTCCAATGTGGAGAAACGCTCCATCTGACGGGCGAATGGACACGCCACGCTCACCACGGGGACCAGTTTAAGATCGCCACGTTCCGCTCCGAACTGCCCGCCAGCGTTTACGGGATTCGGAAATTCCTCGGCAGCGGTTTGGTCCCCGGCGTCGGCAAAGTCTACGCCGAAAAAATTGTCGATGTCTTCGGCACCGATACGCTGCGCGTTCTCAGCGAAGAGTCGGCCAAACTTCGTTCCGTTCCCGGGATCGGTCCGAAGCGGGCGATCGCGATCAAGGCAGCCTGGGACGATCAAAAGGCATTTCGCGAACTCTACATTTTTCTTCAAACCTACGGCGTCACGCCGGGACAATGCTTGAAGCTGATCAAACAGTTCGGGAGCGCGGCGAAAACCGTGCTCCTCACCGACCCCTACCGCGTCGCGCGCGAAGTCGACGGCATCGGGTTCAAAACGGCCGATCGCATCGCAATCAACCTGGGCTTCGCGAATGACGCCCCGCCGCGCTTGGACGGCGGTTTGATCTTCTCGCTGGAGACCCTGCAGGACGAAGGGCACACCGCGTATCGCGAGGTCGATCTTCGCGACTACGCCGCCAATCTGCTGGAAACGACGACGGCTCGGCTCGAGGATCGGATCGAGCACTTGGTGAAAGCGAAAAGCCTGATCCGCCACTGGCCTGCGACCGACACGCCCGCAATTCCGCCTTTGCCCGGTTCCGGTTGGCTGCAGCTGCCCAATAACGATCGCTGGGAACAAAAGATCGCCGACGTCGTCGCCCGAATCAACCGCGCCGGCAGCGGCCTGCCCCCGATCAAGATCGCAGCCGCCGTCGTCTGGGCGGAGCAAAAGGCCGGCTTCGCGTTCGCCGAGCAGCAGCGTCAAGCCGTGCAAACCGCGCTGGCAAAAAAGGTTTCGATTCTCACCGGGGGACCTGGCACCGGCAAAACCACCATCGTCCGCGCTCTCGTCGAAATCCTCAAGGCCAAGCGCGTGCGCATCACCCTCGCGGCGCCCACGGGCCGCGCCGCCCAACGTCTCTCCGAAACGACCGGAGGGTTCGCCTCCACCATCCACCGTCTGCTCCGCTTCGATCACGCCAAAGGCGGCTTCACCTCGAACGAATCGAATCCGCTCGCCACGGATTTCCTGGTCGTCGACGAGGCATCGATGCTCGATACCCGGCTCGCCTCCGCATTGTTGCAAGCGGTTCCCGCGCGTGCGCATCTCGTGCTCGTGGGCGATACCGACCAGCTGCCGAGCGTGGGCGCGGGCAATGTGCTTAAGGACCTGATCGCATCCGAAACCGCACCCGTGACGCGACTGCAAGTCATCTACCGGCAAAAGGGTCAAAGCGAAATCGTGAGCACCGCGCACGCAATCAACGCGGGCGAGCCGGTCCTCCCGTCATCGGTCAAAGACGTCGCCAGTGTCCAGCCTTGGAGCGACCTCACGTTCATCGTGGCCGACTCTCCGGAAGACACCGTGCGAAAAGTCATTCAGCTCTGCCAGGAATTCATCCCGACGCATTACCGGTCGATCGATCCGGTTCAGGATGTCCAGATCCTCGCTCCCATGCACAAAGGCGTCGCCGGGGTCGGCAACCTGAACGCGCAATTGCAGGCCGCCCTCAATCCCGATGCACGTGGCCTGCGTTGGAACGGGATGGAGTTTCGACCCGGCGACAAAGTCATCCAACTGCGCAATAACTACGACAAAAACCTCTTTAACGGGGACATTGGGACGATCGCGTCGGTGGACGCCGAAGCCGGGACCTTGGTCGCCACGTTCGACCGCGATCCTCACGAATTCAGCCGCGGCGAAATGGGCGACCTGGCACTGGCGTATGCCATCAGTATCCACAAGTCGCAGGGAAGCGAATATCCCGCGGTGATCGTCCCGTTGCTCAAAGGACATTTCATGATGCTCCAGCGCAACCTGCTCTACACCGCGATCACCCGTGGAAAGAAAAAGGTCTTTTTGGTCGGTGAGCCCGCCGCTTACGGCATGGCGGTGCGCAACAGCGAAGCCAAGCTCCGCGTCACCCACCTGCGGGCCAAGCTGACGGTGCCCCGGTCGCCGCGGACCAGCACCGAGGCAACTGTCCTTCGATCGAGGGAGGGAAATGCTCTCCACACTTGGCCTCCGGCGGTTTAGCCATAGTCTGAAGGCTCCTCTCATCTATGAAACTTCGCCATTGGCTCGCGACGCTTGCACTCCCGGGTTGTTTGCTGGCCGCCGAAAAAACCGCCACTCCTGCCTCCGTTCCGGGTTTCGCCTACGTGCGCACGGTCGGCGGAATTCAGGAATACACGCTGGAGAAAAACGGCCTGCAAATCCTGCTTTCCCCCGAGCACTCGGCTCCGGTCGTGACGTTCATGGTCACGTACCGCGTGGGCTCTCGCAATGAGGTCACCGGGACGACCGGTGCCACCCACCTTTTAGAGCATCTGATGTTCAAGGGCACGACCCTCCACAACCGGGAGGCGGGCACCGGCCTCGATCAATTCCTCGAAGGGGTCGGTGCCGTTTCCAATGCGACAACGTGGCTGGATCGCACCAATTATTACGCCAGCTTGGGCAGCGAGCATCTCGAGAAGGTCATCGAGCTCCAAGCGGATATGATGCGGAACCTGCGTTTGCGGGAATCCGACCGCAAACCGGAGATGACCGTCGTGCGAAACGAATTCGAAATCGGCGAGAACGATCCCGCCCAGGTGCTCGACCGGGAAATCACCGCGGCCGCGTATGTCGCGCATCCTTACCACCATTCCACGATCGGCTGGCGCAGCGACATCGAGAACGTGCCGATCGAAAAGCTCCGCGAGTTTTACGACACCTACTACTGGCCCGACAATGCGACGGTTTCGATCGTCGGCGATTTTCAGCCCATCGTCGCCCTCGAATGGCTGAAAAAATCTTACGGCGGATACCCCCGCGCCCCCAAACCGATTCCCGCAATCTATACCGAGGAACCGGCCCAAACCGGTCCGCGCCGGGTCATTAGCAAACAAGCCGGACAGCTCGGGGTCGTCGGCATCGGCCATAAGATTCCGTCTGGGCGCGATGCCGACACCCCTGCGATCAATGTCCTCAGCGCCATTCTCGCGTCCGGGAAAAACAGCCGGCTCTACCGCGCGCTTACCGACAAGGGCCTGACCACCGGGCTGCGCGGCGACGCCGGTTTCTTCCACGATCCCTCGCTGCACCTCATCTACGCCTTCCTAGCTCCGGGTGCCGCGCACAAGCAGGTGGAAAAGATTGTCCTGGCCGAAATCGAACGACTCAAGAAAGACGGCGTCACCGACGCCGAAGTCAGCGGCGCCGTGAATCAGATCCTCGCGACGTCCGCGTTTGCCCGCGACGGCTCCTTCGCCGTCGCCAGCGCCTTGAACGAGTACATCGCGGTCGGCGATTGGACCCTCTTCGTGACGATCGACGATGCCATCGCGAAAGTGACCGCGGCCGACGTGAAGCGCGTTGCCAATCGTTTCCTGCTCGAGGACCAAAGCACCACCGGGTGGTTCATCCCTATCGTCGCAGACGAGGCTCGGAGATAAATGTCGCCCACGTCCGCACCTCCCCTGTTTTGCAGTCTCTTCGTCCTTATGAAGCGTCCCTTTTCCCCCCGCCGCGCGCTCCTCTCCTCTGCTGTCGCCGCTTTCGCCCTCGCCTCGTCCGGCGCGGTGCTTCACGCGCAAACCGGTTCGCCGAAATCCGCCGCCACGACGGCAACCCCGACCGCCGCGATCGCAGATAACGTCGTGCGCACGCGGATCGCCGGAATCGACGTCGTCGCGTATCGAACCGGCGTTCGACAGGTCGTCACCTTCCGGGGCTCGCTCCCTGCCGGCGATCACCTCGCTCCGGAGAAGAATGTCGCCATCCCTACCCTGGTGGGAGGCATGCTCGACAAAGGCACCACCCTTCACGATAAGTTTTCCATCGCCGAACAGCTCGAAGGCGTCGGCGCTCGGCTTTATTTTGGCGTGGACGAAAACATGCTTACGTTCAGCGGAAAATGCCTGCGCAAGGATCTTCCCCTGGTCATCGCGCTTCTCGCCGAACAACTCCGCCAGCCGGCGTTTTCGCCCGACGAGTTTGCCAAGTTCAAAACGCAGCTCTCGGGGAATCTGCAGCGGGCGCTCGAAAGCACCGACTACCGGGCGAACGAAGCGTTTGTGCGCGCCATTTATCCCATCGGTCACCCCAACCGCGCTCCCTCGACCGAAGAGTTTCTCTCCGCGGTGCAAGCCGCAACCTTGGAAGACGTCCGGGCGTTTCACGCGGAATACTACGGACCCGCTCAGGTCACATTCGTGGCAGTGGGCGACATCGGGGTGAACGAATTGAAGGCCGATGTGGAAAAGGCCTTCGGCGGCTGGAAAGGAGGGAAACCACGGACCGCCTTTGCCAAAGCGGTTCCGCCGGACGCCGATCGCGACCAAACGGTGTTTCTCGCGGACAAAACCAATGTCAGCGTTCTCCTGGGTCAAACCACCCAGCTCAAATACACCGATCCGGACGCGCTCCCGCTCCGCGTCGGCAACGCCACGTTTGGACGCGGCATGACGGGGCGGTTGATGTCGACCGTGCGCGACACCGAAGGCCTGACCTACGGCATCTATTCCAGCGTCGGCAACGATGCCTTTGCCGATGGAGACTTCCGGATTTCCGCCCAATTCAGCCCGGCGCTGTTGGAACAGGGCTTGGCCTCCACCCAACGCGAACTGAAAAAATGGTACGATACGGGAATCACCGCGGAGGAACTCGCCCGCACTAAAAACGATCTCATCGGCTCCTTTAAAGTCGGTCTGGCGACCACCGACGGTTTGGCCGATTCTCTCCTCATGACGATTCACCGCGGCTTCGGCGTCGAATGGCTCGATGAGTACCCATCGAAGCTCAACGCTCTGACATTACGCGAAGTCAACGGCGCGATCAAAACGCACCTCGATCCCGAAAAGATGGTGACGATCAAAGCGGGAACGGTATCCGACGCCCCCAAAAAGCCGTCGGGACATCCCTGAGCCCGTAGCGCGATCCTCGCCGACTTCGGCCATCGGCCGTCGAAGCCACCGACCTTCAATCGTTGGACCGCAATTCACCAGGCCCGTTCGCTCTTGGAGTTCTCGAATCGTTTCTCCGTCTCGTCCTCTAACTCGGCCATAAAATCGAGCCCCGTCGCCGATTCGACCGCATCGATCGAAACGAGAAACGACGACAACCGTGCCTTCCGAGGAATCTCCTGAGGAATGAGGAACGCCATGCTCCGAAGGCGCCCTTCGACGGCGTCGACGACGATCGCGAAAAAGAGATCGGGGATTGCCACCCCTTTTCCCAGCCGCTCCGGACGCGCGGCAAAAACCGGTCCACAGAGCACCCACACCTCCTCATACCTCGCCGGGTAGTTCGTGGCGATCCGGCTTTCCAAGTCCTTCCAGAGCCCCGCATTCAGGGCGTGTTTTTGTGGGACGACGTTCGACATGAGAAACGTCTCGCGCTGAGCCTGCTCCCCGAAGCGGGTGGCGATCGCGTAGTTCGGAGCCAGATGCCCGCGGTCGTAGCTGCTGTTCGTATACGCCTCCGGCGAAACCTTCGCCATCGTGCGTCGATCCACCTCGAACCGGTCGGGGCGTTGCGGTGCGACAGGAATACGCGGAAGATCCCGAATCCGGTAGGCGGCCCATACCGGTGCCTGGAGGGCGTCGCAATAACCGACCAGATAACCCCGATTGGTCAGGACTCGAATCGTCCCATGCGAAAACTCCTTCGCCCGGGGAATTCCTCCGATGCAGAATACCGGATCGCCCAGCGCGGTCGCCAAAACGCTCGCGTTCTCCGCGTAATAAAGCTGCCAAAGATCCCAGACCACTTCCAGCGGCGACACGCGTTTCTCCCGCTCGAACGCATTACCTACCAGTCGCGAGACCTCCTCCTGCCGTGAATCCGGCTGAAAGAGATACCAGCCTCCCAGCGCACAAACCGCGGCCAGATTGAAAAAGACGATCAGCTTCGCCGTTCGTGCGGTCCGACGAAGCGGCGAGTAAGGCGAGCGGCGACCCATCGCTCAACGACCCATTTTTCTCAGTGCCTTGTCGATCTTGCCCGGGTCGCAGACCGACGGTTCGTACTCGGGCCCCACCCATTCGCGCCATTCGCGGTTGAGATCGGTCGAAGTCTCCTGAAGACACGCGAGCATGTCGTGAAAGGACTCAATCCCTCCACAGTCCTCCGGCGGGCCGGCACGCTCGCCGGCGAGACAGCGCGGGTAACGTTGCCCCTTTTCCACCGTCACCACTTTCTCCACCAATAACTCCACCATCCAGCCGTCGCCAAAGTGATAACCATAGGCGAAGCGGGTTCGGTTGGCCACATCCATATCCGCTAACGTCACGTCGCGGTCGTCCTCGATCGTCAATTCGTCGCGCCGCAGCGGATTGCCGTAGCGCTGCTGGTCAAACTGAAAACTGTGTGTCTGGTAATCGTACCAATCGAACGCCACTTGCAGCGTGTCGTGGAGCCGCGACAACCACATCGTCTCCCGCACGCACAGCCGCCTCCAGATCTTCGGCTGGCACCCCACCACGGTCGCATGCAACCAGAGCACCTTCTCCGGAGCTTTCTTGCGCACGCGACCGCTACCCTCTTGAAGACCGATCATCCCCTGTATCATCGCGACAAAGGGGCTTGGTCGACAACCTCGAAAGCGGAGCGCCCCGCCGACGGGGTTACGGTTAGAAGCGATACGCCGCCGTCACCCCAATCTGCCGCGGATCCGCGCGATTCTCGTAACGCTTCTCGAGGTAGTCGGGATCCTCGTTCCCGAAGAAGAATACGCGCTTTTCGTAGTATTCGTCGAAGAGATTCTTGCCCCAGACGGTAAAGGTCCATTCGCGCCAGACAAAACCGACACTCGCATTGACCACGCGAAAAGCCCGGCGCGCTTCGTTTCGATTATTCGAGTCGTACTGCCGAGCGCGGCCCACGACTTCGGCACCGGAGAATAGACCAGCCTCACCCCCGTAACGCGCTCCGAACGAGTAACCGTAACGAGGGGTGTTTGCGAGATCGCGCCCCGCCACCATGGTGCCATTGCTCAGCCTGAAGGGCTCCAGCTCCGAACGCATCGACGCGAGCGATCCGCGAACCGACCAGTCTTTCGCGAGGGCGTATGAACCCGCCATCTCCACGCCATAAACCTGGGAGTCGTTGGCGTTGTCGGTGAAAAAACGATAGCTCCCGCCAAAGCCCGCGGAATCGCGCACCTGGGTGTCCCGCCGTTCGAGATAAAAGGCCGTGAACTCGCCCGTGAGTCGCCGGTCGAGCCAGTTGCCCCGCACACCGAATTCGTAGTTCAAAAGGGTCTCGGTCTCATAAGCGAGCGGATCGACCGAGGGATCGATGCGGGCATCGAGATTGACGCCACCCGCCTTGTAACCGCTCGTCACGGAGAGAAACGCGAATTCACGAGCGCTGAGATCGTGCTCGAGCGTGAGTTTGCCCCCGACCAACGTGTCCTCAAAATGGGGACGCACCACCACGACGGGATCGAAGGTGGCACTTTCTGAAAGAAAACGCGTTTTGGTCCCCGCGCCCCGGAGTTCGACGCCCTCTGCGCGGAGGCCCACCACGAGGCGGGTGCGGGGATCGAAATCGTGACCGATTTGCCCGAAGAGCGCCGTGTTGGTCGCGTCGTAGACCGTCCTAAGTCCGCGGAGATTGCCAGGATCCTCGTTCGTGTAGCGCGACCGTTCGTCCGTGTCGGAGTAAAAGGCGCCCACCGTCCACCGATCGATCCAGCCCGCAGCCTCGCGACTCGGCTCGGAATCGAGTCGGAGTTCCTGCGAGGCCACCCATCGCGTCCGGTACAGATCGCTGAAGCCTGCGTAGGACGCCGCCGTCCAGTCGTCGTCGTAACTGTAACGCGAACGGGTGCGCGCACCCGTCGTCACCGTCGTAAAACGCATGCCCTCCCACCCGCGATAGGTCCCGCGCAGGCTTGCGGCGAGCGAGCGCTGCTCGTCCCGTCCGGGTTGGTCGCTGTAAGTCGTCTCGCCGTTGTTATCGAGCGCGAGTTCGTCGAACCCGTTGTCGAAGGTGGCGGCGAGTGCGGTCGCCTCCCAACGCCACAGTGCGTTCGGGTTCCACGTGAGCTTGAGCCGCGCGGTGAACTCGTCGCGAGCGTTCGTGTTTCGGTTCAACGTCGCGTTGTGCCGAAACCCATCGCTCGACGTCTGTTGCACGGCAAAACGCATCATCAATTCGTCTCGCCGAGCCGCCACGAGCGGGCCGCCGACGGCAAAATTCGCGAAACGCCAGGCGTCGCCGCCCGCGCCGGCTTCCGCCTGCCCCGTCCAGAAAGGCGTCGGCGCATTCGTCACCAACCGGACAAGCCCACCGGCAGCATTCGCGCCAAACGCGCCCGCTTGCGGACCCCGCAGGACCTCCACCTGACGCACATCGAACGTACTCGCCAGCGTGCCGAGTCCGGTGAAATCGAGGTCGTCCACGAGAAAACGCACGGCCGAATCCGGCGTTTCTCCCTCGTACTGGGAATTCTCGCCGACGCCGCGAATCTGCAGGTAACGCGGCCGGGAAGTGGCTCCTGTCCAAGTCAGATTCGGGATTCGGTCGATGAGATCGCCGAAATGTCGGATGGTGCCCTCGCGGAGCGCAGGTTCGTCGTAGACGGTGACGCTAGCCGGGATTCGCGCGAGCGGAGATTCCCATAAGTCCGCCGTCACGCGGATCGGTTGGAGCGTCACGGGGGAATCCGCTGTGGTGGGATGAGCGCGAGCGCGCGCGGACAGGAAGGCCGCGAAGCCGAACGCTATGCAAACGATTCGTGTTGGGAGTTGCATTTTTTAAAAAATGCCCGACCCAAATTGGACTCCCGGGTCGAAAAAGGGGACACGCCCCAAGGCATGGCCGAGCTTGTTTCCTTCGCCGGTATGATCCGTTTCAGGTTCAAAGGGTCGAGCGACCGAACGAGTCGCAATCTCAGTCCTCCGCGAAGGACACCCCTACGAGCAACTAGGCGTGAAGCGGACCCGAGTGGCCGTCGCAAGCAAAAGCTTTCATCGCGCCCTCAAGCGCCGATCCTAGAAACACTAAGGCCGCCTTTTTTTAAAAGGCGGCCTTGTGACCTAACACCAAGCAAACCGTAAGAACTACAAACTAACAACCGTTTCCTATTAACGATTGCTGACTACCAAGAGAAAGACGCGCCGCCGGAAAAAACATTCAAAGTTTGCATCGGTTTTTTTTAAAACCGTCTACTTCTCCCGGGTTTAAGGGCGTTTGGGGTTTAAGAGAGTTTGGAGTCCGGCCTTTAGGCCGTCCGAAATCCGGTGGCTGCCCCCCCGGACGGCCTAAAGGCCGGACTCCAAACTCTCGCGTTCGAGCTTCCGCTAGATCGCGAGACAGGCTCTCTCTCTCGTGGCCAGATGTCTGCGACAACCTTCCCCCGTAACGCCGCCGCTTTGGGTCCAGACACACCAAAGCCGCCTTTCGTTAAAAAGGCGGCTCTGTGACCTAACACCAAGCAAACCGTAAGAACTACAAACAAGCGTCGTTTCCTAGGCGACAGCTAACTACACTCAGATAGACGACCTCGAAATGAAATCGCTCAATTTTTCCCAAGAAAATTAGAAGAAACGTATCCATTTCCCTAGCAGCGTTTTCCGTGATACAGTCAGTCTGTTCGAGTACCTAAAATAGAAAAAGCATCTTCATCGATATGAGAAGGGGTCGACTTGAGCGGGTAGCGGAACTCCCGACCTTCGTAATTCCGGAAAATGACCTCGTCATCGGTGATGGCATGGACGTAGTCCGGATTGATCGGAACTTTGCCGCCGCCGCCGGGAGCATCGATCACGTACTGCGGAACCGCGTAGCCCGTGGTGTGCCCCCGTAGACCTTGAATAATTTCCAAACCTTTGCGGACATCGACTTTAAAATGGGCACCACCCGTGATGAGGTCCATTTGATAGAGATAGTAGGGCCGCACCCGCATCCGCAACAAGCGGTGAACCAGAGCCTTCATCACGTCGAGATCGTCGTTCACCCCTGAGAGCAATACGCTTTGATTGCCGAGCGGAACTCCCGCGAAGGAAAGGCGCTCGCAGGCATCGCGCAGTTCGGCCGTGGCTTCCTTCGGATGATTAACATGAATGCTCATCCAGATCGGACCGTATTTTTTGAAAATTTCGCAAAGCTCCGGGGTGATCCTTTGTGGCAAAAAGGTTGGAATACGGGAGCCGATTCGGATAAATTCAACGTGCTTGATCGCCCGCAAACGACTCAAGAGGTGCTCCAGCTTTTTATCGGAGAGCAGCAAAGGATCGCCGCCCGAAAGCAACACATCGCGAACCTCGGGATGCGCTTCGATGTAGCGAAGTCCTTGCTCGTACTCGGGATGAAAATTATAGTCCTGTGCATTCGAAACCAAACGACTGCGCGTGCAGTAGCGGCAATAGGATGCGCATCGGTCTGTAACTAAAAAAAGCACGCGGTCCGGATAACGATGTACCAGGCCCGGGACCGGCGAATGCTCGTCTTCGCCGAGCGAATCCAACTTCTCTTCCTGCGAAACAAACATCTCTCCTTCACGAGGAATGACCTGCTTGCGAATGGGACAATTGGGATCGTCGCGATCGATCAGATTAAAAAAATACGGCGTTATCGCCAGCGCGAGCTTCTTGCCCGCAAAGGCGACTCCACGTCTTTCCTCAGGCGTGAGCGTCATGAATCGCTCCAGTTGGTCGAGCGTCGTGAGGCGGTTCTTCAGCTGCCACGTCCAATCCCGCCACTGTTCCACTGGAACGTGTTGCCAAAGTCCCTGCCCTTCGAACCAAACAGAGCGATCTTCTTGGTAGACCATGAGTTTTGTAAGAAACGGTTAGGCCCCTAACCATCGAAGTCAAATGAAGGACTTCATTCATTCTCCCGAGCGCTCACTAGGGAATTTTGCCCTATTGAGTGCTCCGGCGTGACAAAACCCTTGGCAGGCAGCGCTTCGCCTCCTTTCGTTCGGCTTTAATGTCCACGTCCAAGCCTGCAATCCTTGCTCTCGAAGACGGCTCCATTTTTCGGGGCCTCGCCTTTGGCGCCGATGTCACGGTCGCCGGCGAATGCGTTTTCAATACGTCGATGACCGGGTACCAGGAAATCCTCACCGATCCCTCCTACTTCGGCCAGATTGTCACGCTCACCGCCGTGCAGATCGGAAACTACGGAATCACCGCCGCCGACGCCGAGGCCGACGCTCCCAAATGCTCGGGGCTGGTCGTCCGCGAACTCTCTCCGGTGGTTTCCAACTGGCGTAGCCAGCAGTCGCTCGGCGACTACCTTCGCCGCCACGGCATCCCCGGCATCGGCGAAATCGACACCCGCGCTTTGACCAAAAAACTGCGCGTGGATGGAGCCATGAAATGCTGCCTCAGCACGCTCCCCATCGGCGACGAAGAGGCCGTAAATCTGGCGCGTGAGTGGAAAGACATGGCGGGTGCGGACTACGTGCGCGACGTGACGACGAAAGCTCCGTTTCTCTGGAAGAGCGACGATCCGGCCAATTTCAATCCCGCCTACATGCCCGTGGGCACCACGATGAACGCAGTGCCGACTCCTGCGAAACGGTTTCGCGTTGCCGCATTCGACTACGGCGCGAAGCACTCGATTTTCCGCAAATTGGTCAATCACGGTTTCGAGGTTCAGGTTTTCCCTGCAATGGCCACGGCCGAACAGATCCGTGAGCACCAACCCGACGGCGTATTTCTCTCCAACGGACCCGGCGACCCCGCCGCGCTCGCCTACGTTCACAAATCCGTCACCGCTCTTCTTCCAGAGTATCCGATCTTCGGAATTTGCCTCGGTCATCAAATGCTGACTCATGCCCTAGGCGGGTCCACTTTCAAACTGAAGTTCGGCCACCGCGGCGGCAACCAACCGGTCAAGAATCTGGAAACCGGGAAGGTTTCCATCACGGCCCAGAATCACGGATTTGCCACCGACCCGAAAAGCCTCGAGAAATCCGGCGCGAAGATAACGGAAATCAATCTTAACGACAACACCGTCGAGGGCCTGCGCCATATCGCGCTACCCGTCTTCTCAGTGCAATACCACCCGGAAGCCGCTCCCGGACCCAATGACGCCGATCCGCTCTTCACCGACTTTTACAAGATGGTCGAAGCTCGCAAAGACGGGAAAATCTGAGGCGGATCCGAAAATCCCGACGACGAGCGACTTTCCAACTTCGCGCCTACGACACCACGAACGGGTTGTATGCCCGTTCGTTCTCCAAGGTCGTGAGCGGCCCATGACCTGGGGCCACCACGGTGTCCATCGGCAGCTGCGCAAAGATGCGACGCGTACTCGCCTTCATTTTGTCGCGACAGAAAAATGCCCCGCCGATCGAACCGGCAAAAATCAGATCGCCCGACACCAGTAACGCCGTGCCTGCAGGTGCTCCGTTCGAACGCACCAGGTAGCTATTGTGCGCCTCGGCGTGACCGGGCGAGCTCCAGACTTCCACGGAAAAGCCGGCAAACTCCAAACGCGTGCCTTCTCCCACCTGAGTGGCGCCTGCCAGACGACTCCCCGGAGGAGCGAAGACCGGTGGATTGCCTCGAACTTTGGCATCCGTGAGCCCTGCCATGTGCTCGGTTTCCGCGTGGGTGATGAAGATCGCCTGAAGTTCCTTGATCCGACTTGGCCACACGCGACGAAGTGCCGCCGGACTCGGGCCCGCGTCGAACAGGAGCCCGACCGGCTTCGAGCAATCCGCGACGACGTACGCGTTCGCGACGCCGATTCCGTGCGCCATCCGCAAGGGAAACAGGCAAAATGGCAGACCGCAAATTTCCGGAACGGGATAATGCCCGTCGGCCATCGCCCGAAAACCGACCTCGTTCAAACCGAGGATCGATGCAATCCGGTTCAATTCCTCGGCATCCAATTCGTAACGATAGTCAATGGCATCCCGGATCTTGGCTACACTGACCCGGGCACGATCCGCCAAGGCGCTTTCGGTGAGGCCGGCGAGCTGCAGGGCCTTATCGAGCACGTCGCCCAATTCGTCCTCAAGAGGTGTTCGTTCGATGACCACGTAAAGAGAGTATGCTCCCGCTCCGGAGAAGGCGCAAGGCCATGATGACGCACACCCGCCCCCCTATCCCACCCGCCCCTCGATTTCCGCGACCATTGTGGGTCAACGAGCAAAATGGTTTTGGCATGCCGTGTTTGCGACTTCAGCGTCGGTGCGAAATGGACGCCCAGCAGACCGAGATCCTCGACATTTTCACGCGCACAAAAGCGCTCCTGCGCGGGCACTTCGTCCTGCGTTCCGGCCTGCATAGCGAATATTACTTTCAGTGCGCCCAAGTCTGCCAGCACATGGGCGCGGTCACACGGCTCACCGAGTTGCTCCTGAAAAAGGTCCAGAGCATGCCGGGCCTCGATTTCGCCACGGTGCTCGCGCCCGCGATGGGCGGTCTCGTCATCGGCCAAGAAGTCGCCCGTCAGTCCAATTCCCGCTACCTGTTCGCGGAGAAAGAGAACAACGTCCTAGTCCTTCGCCGCGGCTTCAAATTTTCGCCGGGGGAAAAAGTCCTCATCGTCGAAGATGTCGTCACGCGCGGCGGACGGGTGGTCGAGTGTCTCGACATCGTCAGGAAAATGGGCGGAACGCCCGCCGCTGTCGCCGTGCTCGTCGATCGCAGCGCCAATACCGCCCGCTTCGACGTGCCGTCCTTTTCGCTCCTGGAACTGAGCTTTCCCACCTATGCCGCGGATGCCGTTCCGGAGGCCCTCGCGAAAATTCCGGTCGAAAAACCGGGCAGTTAAGCCCGCCCTTTCGACCGGTTGCGTTGGCCGCCCGGGCTATTTGACCGCCACGACGACATAGCGGTATTCACCCCGGTAGTACACCAGGAGGAGATTGTTCTCCCCGGGGGCCACCGCTGCCCGCGCGGCCGCGAGGTCGGGCACAGCCATGCGGTTGATCTCCACGATCACCACATTCGTTACGAGCCGATCGATAAAAGGCGAAGTCTGCGCTACGTCGGTCACAAGCAGTCCGCCAACCCGCGGATCCAGATTCAGTCGGCGGCGCGAGGCGTCGTCCACCGGGCTCATGATCACGCCCTCGAGAATTTCGTTGGAACGACCCGCCTCTCCCGCCCGCTTGCCCAGTTTCACGACCACCATTATCTCTTTCGGCTGTTGATCTTTGCGATCCCTGGTGCGCGGAGAGGCGCGCATCGTTTTCAACGTGACTTCCGTTCCCGGTGCGATCTGGGAAATCAAGAGGCGAAGATCCTGAAGCGAGGAAAGTGCGCGACCGTCGATCGAAAGAATCGCGTCGCCCCGTTTGAGACCTGCACGATCGGCCGGGCTTTCGGCGCTCACGTCGGTGATCACCACCCCGCGCGCATCCTTCTTCAAGCCCATCGCCTCCGCCAGATCTGCCGTCAGGGGGTTGACGTTAATGCCAAGAAACCCCCGCGAAACGGTGCCCGTTTCGATCAGGCTGTGCATGACCAACGCCGCCAGGTTGACCGGAATCGCGAAGCCGATGCCGATGTTGCCGCGGGTGGTGGAGACGATCGCCGTGTTGATGCCCACGAGCCGGCCCTTCGCATCGATCAGCGCGCCCCCCGAGTTGCCCATATTGATCGCGGCGTCGGTTTGAATGAAATTTTCGTAGCCGGCTTCGTTCTCGGTGGTGAGCAATCCCAGATTGTTCCTCCCGAGCGCGGAAACGATCCCCATGGTCACGGTCTGACCGATCCCCAGCGGATTTCCGATCGCAAAAACCACGTCGCCCACGCGCAGCTTATCGCTGTCCGAGAGCGTCGTCACCGGGAGGTTCTCCGCTTCGATCTTGATCACCGCGATGTCCGTCTGCGGATCCGTGCCGATCACCTTCGCCTTGAACTCCCGATCGTCCGGCAGGGTGACGTTCAACTCGTCCGCACCCTCGACCACGTGGTTGTTCGTCAGGATGTATCCATTCGGCGAAACAATCACGCCGGAACCCAGGCCCTGTTCCCGCGATTCCCGTTCCTGCGGCGGCACCTGGTCGCCGAAGAACTGGCGGAAGAGCGGGTTGATCTGCTGCCGCTGCGTCACCAATTTCGTGGAGTAGACGGAAACCACCGCTTTCTGCACCGGTTCGACGACGTCCGCGTAAGTGGCGACCATGCCCGGCCGGTTGTTCTCGATCGAAGTTGGGTCGATTTTGAGTTCGGGCTTCTTGGGCGAAGCCACTTTTTCGGCTCCGACCAAGTGAGCCGAAGCGGCGAAGCACACAATCGAGAGAGCAGCGAAGGCGACCTTGATATTCATAGAAATAGTCCCAGCGACCACCCAAGGTGGCCTTCGGTTCCGCGCAACCGGCGGAAAGAGCTTCAGAACCCCTTGATCTTGAAAAGGCTCGTGACGCTCTCGTTGTTATTGATCCGCAAAATGGCCTCGCCGAGGAGACTGGCGACACTCAGCACCGTGATCGGAAGCCCTTTCGGATCGTTGGGGATAGAGTTGGTGATGATCAATTCGTCGATCAAACCCTCGGCGAGGCGCTCCCGCGCGATATTGCTGAGAATGCAATGGCTGACCGCGGCGCGTACGCTGCGCGCCCCGTGCTCGCGAAGCAAGCGGGCCGCTGCCGTCAGGGTGCCTGCCGTTTCGGTGATGTCGTCGACCAAAAGGACGTCGCAGCCTTTGACGTCGCCGACGACGTTGATCGCCTCGACGTGCGTGGCGCTGGTCCGTTTTTTCGCCACCAAACCCAGACCGGCGCCGAGCACGTCCGCATAAGCGGCGGCCATTTTCATCCCGCCCACATCCGGAGAACACACCATCAATTTTTCCCTGGGCGTCTGCGCGAGGTATTTGAACAGCGTGGGCGAAGCGTAGAGATGATCGACGGGGATATCGAAGAACCCTTGGATCTGCTGCGAATGCAGATCCATCGTCAGCACACGATTCGCCCCGGCGGCGGTCAGCAAATTGGCGACCAGCTTCGCGGTGATCGGCACGCGAGGCTGATCCTTGCGGTCCTGGCGAGCGTAGCCGTAAAACGGCAGCACCGCGGTGATTCGATGCGCCGACGCCCGTCGACAGGCATCGATCATGATCAACAACTCCATCAAATGGTGGTTGGTGGGCGGGCAGGTCGACTGGATGAGGAACACATCGTATCCACGAATGTTCTCGTTGATTTTCACGAACGACTCCCCGTCCGGAAAACTGGTGACGGTCGCCTCGCCGAGGCCGATGCCGATGTGGCGACACATCTCTTCGGCAAGCGGGCGATTCGAATTGCCGGAGAAGACTTTGAGGCCGGGCTTGTTGCTCATAGATGCTGGTGCCCGCAACGCTACCGAAGCGTAACCTACGAGGAAGACTTTTTTAATTCGGCGAGCTCCGCTTCGAGACTTTGCACCCGTTTAAACAGCTCTGGCAGACGCTGTTTAAGGACATTGATGCGTTGCTCCAATTGGAAGGGCAGCCCCGGCGTTCCGCGGACAAAACTTCCCGCCGGGAGATCGGAAGAGATCCCTGCCTGGCCGGCAGCCTTGGTTCCTTTGCCCAGCGTGATGTGCCCACCGACACCCGTCTGCCCGCCCAGAACCACATAGTCCTCCAACGTGGTGCTTCCCGCGACGCCCACCTGGGCGCAGATCAGGCAGTGTCGCCCGACGATCACATTGTGGGCGATTTGCACCAGATTATCTATTTTTGTCCCCTCGCCGATCCATGTCCGACTAAAACGGGCTCGATCCAACGTCGAATTCGCTCCGATTTCCACGTCGCTGCCGACTTCCACGATTCCGACTTGCGGGACCTTCTCGTGCCGGCCGTTCACGAAATCGTAGCCAAAGCCGTCGGAACCGATCACCACACCCGGCTGAAGCCTGACGCGGGCATTGAGTCGGCACTCGGCAGTCACGATGACCCCGGGCTGCAACCAACAGTCTTCTGCCACGCGAGCGCCGCGGCCAACGAAGACCTGTGCCTGGAGGTGGACCCTTTCCCCGATCTCCGCGCCTTCCTCGATCACACAAAGAGGACCGATCGTGGCCGTGGAGGCGACGATCGCGTTTGGGGCAACTACGGCGCTGGGATGAATGCCCGCAGAAGGCTTGGGCCAGAGACTTTGCTCCAATCGCGCGCAAATCAGCGAGAGTGCCGCGGAAGGATTCTCCACCAAGAGAAAAAGCTGATCGGCAGCGGGCTCCCCTAAATGGTCCGCCGGCAACAAGACCACGGAGGCCTGCGTACTGGCGACCTGACTCTTATATTTCCGGTTGCCCAGAAACGAAAGGTCGCCGGTGGCCGCTGCCGTCAGCCCGGCGATTCCCCGTACGCTCTGGACGGTCGCCCCACGCGTTTCGCGCGGTCGCACCATCGCCTCGATCGCTTCGGCAGAAAATGAAACCTGCATGGATCCGAGCCTGAGGGTCGAACGGTGTGAGGCAACGCGGGCGTATCGAAAAAAGAAACCCGCCCCTTTTCGAGGGCAGGTTTAAATCGATGGAGCGCGAAAGGTTTACTTTTTTGCGCCAGGGAACGTTACCGACGGGGCATCGCCCGTGGCCGGTGCGGCTCCGGAGGCCGCGGCCTTGGCGGCACCGGCGGCAGGTGCAGGACGATCCTTGTTCACTTCTTTCTGCACCTCTTCGGTGATGTCGTACGCCGGATCGAGGTAGACGAAATTCGAGATGCCGAACGCAGTCCGACCGGACTTATCGATCAACATCGTGGCACCCTTGCGCTTGCCGATCTCCACCGCGACCTTGCTGATTTCTTCGAGGATGAACTCCTGGAACGAACGCATGCGCTGCTGGAGCTGCTGTTCGACATTGCGGCGGAAAACCTGAACGTCCTGCTGCTTCTTTTGGATCTCCTCCATCTTTTCCTGAGCTTCTTTTTCGGCCTTGGCCTTGGCGTCATTGGAGGCAACCGGGCTGTTGCGGGTGCTTTCGAAGGACTCGGCCAGCTCCTTATATTTGTCGACCAGCGCCTGGCCCTCCTTGGAAAGACGTTCCAGTTCGACCTGAGCCTTCTGCTCGTCGACCCGGAGTTTGGCGGTGTTCTCTTCGGTCTTGTAGTGGCTTTCGTACAGCTTCTGCATATCGATAACGAAAACCTTCGGCGCAGGTTGCGCCTGGGCCAAGAGCGCCACGGAGCCGAAGACGGCGAGTGAAGAGAGGAGACGGAGGACGTTGTTCATAACTTGGGTTGGAAATCGAGGGAACGGACTAGATCAGAAGCGCGTGCCGAAGGAAAAGTTAAATTGGTTTCCTTTGCTATTGAAGCGGTCCGCGGTGATCGGAATGCCGAAATCGAGACTCAACGGCGCACCGGCGACGAAAAGACGAAGGCCGAATCCGAAATTGTCGTTATAGGAAGCCGGAACGAAATCGTACGGGTCGTTGTTGACGAAACCTGCATCGTAGAAAATCGCGAAGCGAATGGGGCTCACGATATCGGCCGAGTATTCGAGCGAGAGGAACCCGTAGCTTTGACCGCCGATGGGCTCGCCGGAGGAATTCTTCGGACCGACATCGCGATACTCGAAACCGCGGAGCGTGTACGGTCCGCCCAGCGTGAAGTATTCGAACCGGGGCTTGCCTTTCTTGTTCTCGCCGAAGGTATCCAACACCCCAAGACGGCCGATGACCGCTAGGACCTGAGCCTGCGTATCGAAGATCGGAAAAAACTGGGAACCGCGGAACTCCGTCTTGTAGTAGTTGAAGTCCGAACCGATCGCATCCGAAGACAGATCGAGGTTCAATTCGACGCGATTGCCGTTGGTGGTATTGATGATCTTGTCGCGGGTGTCGCGAAGAAGCTGCAATCCCACGGTCGAAAGGAAACTTTTCCCCTCCGGGTAGAACAGTTGAATCGATGCGTCGACATCCCGGATCTCGACCTCCTGTGCGCTGTAAGCCAGCTTGGCTTCCACCAATTCGAAGAGACGCTTGCGCAGGTAAACTTCGCCACCGGTCCGAATTTCCTGGTAAAAGGAGCTATCGTAATCGGAACTCGTCCGGAAGACGCTGAAGCCCAAAGCGAGTTCGCGTTCGAAGAGCCACGGCTCTTCGAACGACATCACGACCTCGCTCGATTGCGAGCCGAGCTGCATGCGCAGACGGAACTTCTGGCCGTCTCCCTGAAAGAAGCTGCGGCGGTTGAAAAGATCGAAATTGGACTGGGTGAGCTCGGCAAAAATGACCGCACGTTCCAGCGAGCTGAATCCGGCACCGAAGGTAAGATTGCCCGTGCGTCCTTCCTTCACCGCCACTTTCAAATTGCGGCGTCCGGGAATGTTCGAGGTTTCCGGAGTCGTATTCACGTCCTCGAAGAAACGTGTGTTCTCCAAACGTTGCTTGGAAATCTTCATCCGCACCATGTCGAAGACCTCGCCCGGCCCGAGCACCAATTCGCGAAGGATGACGATGCTCTTCGTCTTCGTGTTGCCCTCGATCTTCACGGATTCGACGAAGAACTTTTCGCTCTCCTGAATCTGGTACTCCACGTCGATATTCCCCGTAGCAATGTTCGGTTTGCGGTTAAGACGGATGCGAGTGTCCAGGTAACCGTCGCGGCCGTAGAAATCCTCGAGCGACGTCACGTCTTTATCCAATTTGGAAGGCGTGAACACCATGCCGCTGCGTTGCTGTAAAATCAGACGCAGCAAACCGGTTTGATAAAGCTTGTTGCCACTGAAACCGATGTCGCCCACGCGATACTGTTTCCCTTCCTCGACCTTGACCGTGATGACCAGCTTCCTCGTCGTGGGATAGTCGAACTTGATCTTGTCGTTGTCGATCGCGACGTCGAGGTAACCCTGCTCGCGGTAGTAGTCGCGGACTTTGTCCAAATCGTCTTCGAACAGATCGTCCTTGAATCGACCCGAACCGGTCAGCCAAGAGAACATCCACCACCGCTTGGTCTCCATTTCTTTTCTCAGGCGGCGGGCCTTGACGTTGTCGTTGCTGACGAAACGGATGCTATCGATTTTGACCTTGTCGCCTTCCTTCACCTTGAAAACCACGGTGCCGAATCCCGTGTTCCGATCGCGCTCGATCGCGTAGGTGACCGACACCTGGTTATACCCCGCCTTCTGGTAATACTCGCGGATTTTTTCCGCGTCTTCCTTCACCTGACGCTCGTCGAGCGCCATGTTCGCCCGGGTTTTGGCTTCTTTTTCCAACCGGCGCGCTTTGACCTTCTTATTGCCCTCGTAGCGAACGGTGAGCACACGAAATTTGGGGGTGACCTCGACCACCAGATTCACCGTCTGATCGGTGCGGATATCGCGTTTGACTTCGATGAACTCGAACAGGCCGGTTCGGTAAAGAGAACGGATGTCGCCGTCGATCATCGAGTCGTCGAACGGGCCGCCTTCGCGCACCTGCATATTGGCGCGCACGACCTGCTCGTTGACATTCGCGGCTCCGACGAACTTCACGGTCACCGTGCCTACGCGCTGCGTCGGCTCGGTGGCCTGTTGCGGCGTCTGCGCAAAAGCTCGTGTGCCGCCGACTGCGACACAGAGAATCAGAGCGACGAGGCGAGCCACCCGGAGGAACGGGTTACTGAGTATAGTTTTCAAAGCGGGTGATGTCTCGTAGGAACGTAAGCTTCAACTCTCCTACCGGTCCGTTTCGTTGCTTTGCAACGATTAACTCGGCGGAGTCTGCCGCGACTTGGAACTTCTCGTCCGCATCTCGAGGGCGGGCGAGCATAAGGACCACGTCAGCGTCTTGTTCGATCGATCCGGATTCGCGTAAGTCCGACAATTTCGGGGTACGATTTTCCTTTTCGGCCGCACGGTTCAATTGACTGAGAACAATGACGGGCACGTCGAGTTCCTTGGCCAAGCCTTTTAGTCCACGCGAAATCTCCGCCACTTGCTGCTCGCGCGGCGTCTTCGGATCGGTGGGGGCGATCAATTGCAAGTAGTCGACAACAATCAGCCCGAGCTTGTGACGCGAACTCAATCGTCGCGATTTTGCCCGCAACTCCATGATCGTCAGGTGAGACGAGTCATCGATGAAGATGGCGGATTTCGTAAACTCGTCGGCCGCTTTGACCAACTCGTGTTGCTCGGCGCCATTCTTGGAAAGCAAGCCATCGCGAAGAAGCTTCATGTTCACTCGCGCCCGTGCGCAAAGCATACGGAGCGCAAGCTGAGCGGCACCCATTTCCAGCGAGAAGACGAGCACGGGGACACCCTCCCCTCGTTTCGGCATGGCCGCGGCCTCGGCAAAATTCAGCGCCAGCGAGGTCTTTCCCATCGAAGGACGCGCCGCGAGCACGATCATTTCCTGCCGCTGAAATCCGAAGGTAAACTGATCGAGGTCCTTGAATCCGGAGGAAACGCCCGTCAACTCGCCCTTCTTCATCATCATTTTTGTAATGACGTTCATCGCCTCGCGCGTGGGCTCCTTCATCTGCCGCGCGCTCTCCGAAACGCGGTTCTGGGTGACCGCAAACAGCTGTTGCTCGATCGTGTCGACGAACTGGTCGATTCCGCCGTTGAATTCGTAGCATTGCGCGACCGTTCCAGTGGCCGTCCGGATCAGCTCGCGCAACAACGCCTGCTCCCGGACTTTCTCGATGAAATAATTCGCCTGCGCCGTGGTGGGAATGCGGTTGGCGATCTGCGTGAGGAAAGCGAAACCGCCCACTTCGTCGAGTTGCCGACCCGCCTTCAATTCCTCCGCCACCACGGCGATGTCGATCGGCGCCTGTTTATTATACAGCTCGACCATTTTCTCGAAAACGGTCCGATGCGCCGGGAGGTAAAACGAGGTCGCGGTGAGCCGCGCTTCGAGACAGCGGGAGACCACGTCGAGCCCGTCGAGAAAACAGCAGGAAATCAGGTACTCCTCCGCCTCGATGGAGTGCGGAAGCGTGCGGCCATAGGCAGCCGCGCTGTCGGCGCGATCGTGGGCGTCCGATCCTCCTGGGCCGGCACGTTGCCGGCGGAATGTTTTGGTGGAGGCTTCGTCAGCCATCTCGGGAAACGATCGTTAAGAGCCGGGAGGCAATTCTGCCCGTATCCTCGTCGACCGCACAAAAAGAAAAGTGGGAAGCCGCGAGCGGTCGCGGCTTCCCTCATCGAAAACCATCGAACTCGATCGAAACGATTATTCCTTGGCGGCGTCTTTCGTGACCTTGCGGGCGGGCTTCTTGAAGTCGCGCTTGTCCGTGGCCGGCGCTTCCTGAATGACCGGCTCGATCGGATTCTCGGAGACGACGTCGAACGTGAGATCGACCGAGACATCGGAGTGCAACTTGATCTTCACCTCGTGCTTGCCGAGGGTCTTGACCGGCGTGTGCAGGTGGATGCGCTTCTTGTCGATCGTGTGACCCGCTTCCACCAACTTGGCGTGGATATCCGAGGCAGTGATCGCCCCGAAGAGCTTGCCGCCTTCGCCTGTCTTGACCGCGAATGCCAGCGACGTCTTTTCAAGCTTGCGGGCCAATTCCTGTGCGCCGGAAAGCTCCGACGCTTCGCGCTCGCCGCGACGCTTCTTGAGCGCCTCGACATGCTTCTTGTTGGCGCGGGTCACCGGAACGGCGATCTTGCGCGGGAGGAGAAAATTGCGCGCGTAGCCGGCGCGAACTTTGACTTGATCGCCTTCGCCGCCGAGGCCGTCGACAGGTTGAAGGAGAAGGATTTCGTGATGAGCCATGATGGATATCTTGTTAAGAGTGGATCGGGAGGAAGTGCGGGCGCGCCGGGTGAAGAAAAGCGGACCTCAAAACGGAACGTCCTCGTCGATGTTTTCGGGAGGCGCCGGCGGGGCGGACTTGCGGGGCGGAGGCGACGATTTTTCGTAGGAAGGCGTCTGATCGACGTCGTCGCCGCCGGAGGGAACCGCCGCGCCGCCACCACCGCCCGCGGAGCGAGGCGCACCGAGGAACTGGACGTTATCGAGCACGACTTTAAGCCGGCTGCGCTTTTGGCCGCTGGTTTTGTCCTCCCACTGATCGAGTTTCAAGCGACCCTCGACCATGCACTGGGAGCCCTTGCCAAGGTACTTGGAGACCAGCTCGCCCTGCTTACCCCACGCCTCGATGTCGACAAACGTGGTTTCGTCACGCGTCGCTCCCGAGTCGTCCTTGAACTGGCGATTGACCGCCAGGCCAAACTGGCAAATGGCGGTTCCCTTCGGCGTGACCCGGAGTTCGGGATCCCGCGTGAGGTTGCCAATGAGAAAAACTTTATTGAGCGAAGCCATGACGAGGCCGCGTACGCCGCGGAAGCGACGGGATTAAGCCGACTGAACGAAGGTGCGGTAAACGTTGCTGTTCAGCCGGAGGCGTTCGCGGAGGGCGGTTGGACCGGAGGCGGGCGCGGTGAAGGCCACTTGGACATAGGTGCCGCCGGTGAGCTTGCGGTCGGTCACGCGAATGAACTCGCGACGGCCCAGGTTCTCGACACCGGTGACTTCGCCTTGGACGGAGACGATGTCTTGTTTCACCCCGTCGATGATTTGATCGATGGAGTCTTCTTTGCCGCGATTATCCAGAATGAAGGTCGCGCGATAGCTACGTTTGGTCGGTTTCATGTTTATCTCTGCGATTGAGTTGATTCATCGCCCGGTCCGGCCCCTCGCTGATAAGGAGCTCCAAGCCGGCGACGAGACGGTCGAGTTTTTGATTGAGAAGATGACGTTGGTCTAAAGTGAAGGATCCGAGGACGAAGTCTTTAATGTCCATTTGAGGCGGCAGCTTCGGGCCAACCCCGAGGCGATACCGGGAAAACCCATCGGCGAGGTGCTCAAGGGCGCTGGCGACGCCATTATGGCCGCCGGCGCTTCCGGACACCGAAATTTTCACGAGGCCCAGGTCGATTGCGATATCGTCGTAGGCGATGATGATCGAGGTCGTCGGTACCTTGTAAAAACTCGCGAGCTGGCGAAGAGGACGCCCGCTGTCGTTCATGAAGCTCTGCGGTTTCGCGAGAATCAGCGTGCGCTCCGGCAACTCCCACCGGGCGGTCTCGACTTGGAACCGAGTTTCGCGTTTCCACGCAAGACTGCGCTGGCGAGCCAGCGCATCGAGGACGATCCAACCGAGATTGTGACGGGTGCTCTCGTACTCCCGGCCTGGATTTCCCAAGCCGGCGACGAGCGCGATGGACATAACTCAAAGAACAAACCGGCCGCGGCCGTCGAAGTGACGACCGTGACCGGCGAAAACTTACTTCTTGGCCGGAGCGGCCGGCTTGGCACCAGCAGCGGGAGCTTTGGCTCCGGCGGCAGCGGGAGCGCCCGGTTTGCCACCGGCGGCAGGTGCGGCAGCACCCGCGGCGGGGGCGGCGGCACCGGCGGCGGGCGAAGCAGCGCCCGCAGCGGGAGCGGCGGCACCGGCGGTAGGCGTGGCGATTTCGGCGGAAGCGATTTCGGCTACCGGCTCGACGCAGGCCACGACCGGCTGGCCCTTCGGATCGAGGAACTTCACGCCCGGGACGGGCTTCAACTCGGAAACCTTGAACGTCTCGCCGACCTTGAGCTCGGTCACATCGACAACCAGGGACTCAGGCAAATCCTTGGGGAGACAGCGAACACGCAACTGCGGCGTGGAGATTTCCAAAACGCCGCTCTGGTTCTTGACGCCGAACGACTCGCCCACGACTTGGACGCGCACGCGAATCTCGAACGTTTCGTCTGGCTTAACTTCTTGCAAATCGACGTGCAAAAAACGATCGGTGATCGGATCGCGCTGAATCTCCTGTACGAAGGAAAGGGCTTTGTCGCCATTGGTGGCGCGCGCCAGCTCGATGATGAGGGAGCGACCAGCCAGAGACTTCAGTAAACGGGTGAATTCCGGACCGTCCAAAGCCAACATCTCGGGGCTAGTATGCTTCCCGTAAAGAATTGCGGGAACGCGATTTGCCTTGCGGAGGCGGCGTGATGCGCTGCGACCCGATTGAGCGCGCGGCGAAACATTGAGGACGATGGGCTGCTTCATGATATTCGTTCCACCTGGTCACTCCGGAATGGAGGCAGGCGTAATGGAAAAGAGGGAGAGGCAATCGCTTTGGACCTTGGAAATCAACCAAAACTTTGATGAGCTCGCTTTTTGTGCAAATGGAGCGTTGACAAGCCATACCCCGGCGCATGTGTTCCCCGCTCCTATCGTGAGATGTGATTGCCTGGTAGCTCAGTGGCAGAGCAGGTGACTGTTAATCACTTGGTCGTAGGTTCGATCCCTACCCGGGCAGCCATCTTAGAGAAGGGGTTACAGGAATTTAGGATTCTGCCCTAACATCCACTGTCCGGTTTCTGTCCGGTTTTGCGCTTCTGGTGGCTTGCTTTCGGAAACTCGGCCGAGAGCGCACCACGGGGCTGGACAAATGCGAGTCCCTCCCGGACGGAAATCCGAAAAGATTTTCACGCGCGATTCTCGGGCCGCCGTTTCGATAAAACGTCATTCCAGCCTACCGTTTCTTCGGTAATCGCCCACTACGTTCACCAAGTCGAAAAGACGTGCTTCGATGGCTCGAATCGGCCGGAAATACGCCTCGGCGTTTTCGCCTAAGCCGGAGCCGATTTCAAGATGACACTCACCCACAATGCCAAAAGAACCAGACTTGGCATGGCGGCACGAACAGACTGTATGGAGGGCTTTCCATGCTGCTTTCTCTTTCAACGAACCATCGTCCGGCCACGGATTTGGGCTACCTGCTGAGGAAAAATCCCAGCCGGCCGCAGTCGTTCAACCTGAGTTTCGGGACAGCTCATGTATTCTATCCAGAAGCGACCGACGAGCGCTGCACCTGTGCATTGTTGGTTGAGATCGATCCCGTCGGCCTCGTTCGGAACCGCAAAGGACCCTCGGGTGAAGGTCTGCTCGATCAATATGTCAACGACCGGCCTTACGCCGCTTCTTCATTCCTGAG
>Ga0105044_10000569_pt1 | contig 45443 bp, 31 predicted proteins | sample MAT01_FD_78092 | JGI IMG/M metagenome (GOLD analysis project Ga0105044, IMG submission 78092) | Freshwater microbial communities from Lake Fryxell liftoff mats and glacier meltwater in Antarctica - MAT-01 | ecosystem: Environmental > Aquatic > Freshwater > Ice > Liftoff microbial mat | place...
CTCACGACGACGACCCTAGTGGTCGGCCAGGCCAAGGTCAACCGAGAGGACACCCAGATCGAGACCGCGGTCGTCCCGGTGTTGACGTTGCAGGGCGGCACGAACGCGCTGGGCAACCCCATGCTGACTGCCGTCTCCTACAGCTTCGGCGGCAAGGAAGACACCGTTACGCAACCGTTGTGCTACCAGGAGGCTCGCGACAACACGGAGGACGGTTGGGGTATGCTGCGCACGCGGGCGCTGGCCTCCCTCGTTGAGTACAACGCGCAAAATGCGAGCCTCGTCGAGGCGGTTGCCAAGCGTGCGCTCGCCGAGAGCAACGGCAAGATCACCGTGGACGCGTTCAAAGCCGAGATCGGCGTCCTGCGGGGTACCGAGGCGATCATGGATACCGCGATGGAAAACATCCAGAAGTTCAACAACGGGTTCGGCCAGAATAATATGGCAGTCCAGACAGGGTACTGCACCAACTACAGCCAGATCAGCGAACAGTTCAACCCGGGATTCGATCAGGTAGCGCTGCTCAGCGCCCTCCGCCAGTATCGCCTGTTCACTATTCCCAAGATCGAGCAGGGGCTCAATGCCTTGAGCGACACCGTGTCCGAGGTCGACGGGCTCTACTCCGAGTTCATCGCCGACTACAACGGCAACGGGCAGTTCGCAGCTCTTGTCTACGCGGACGCCAAAGACGCCGTGGTCGGGCTCAAGAACGCCAACCGGGTTCTCGAGTCATCTCTCGCCATCGATCGCCTCACAAACGACGAAATCATCAACGCCCTAGCCGCTCTCCGTACGAACTGCTCGCAGAATGTGGGCGGCGCGGTGAACCTTCTCCTGGGTGCGGTCGAAACAATGAAGGACGAAATCTCCGGCGAGGTCTTGAACCAGCAGACAGCGTTGGACGCGTACCAGTCTAACCTGATGAGCCAGCTCGAGCGACTCGACAGCGATATCGAAGAACAAACGCTGACGGTGGAGACTGCGGCGGACGACTTCAAAAGGCAGAAGACCGCGGCCGTGGCAGGCTATGTCGCGATGGCGGATAACTGCGAGACCCGCAGCTACGCGCTCCGGATCGCGAGAGGCATTTACAACGGCAACATGGTGCTCGGATTTACGAACACTACGAATCAACTATTCGGATCCGAGGCCGAGATGCGCGACCAACCCACGGTCGTGGGCTTCTGCCAGGAGGGTGCCGAGTCGCTCCTCGCGTTCAAGAGTCCAGACAAGGCTGATCAAGGCCGTTACACCGCGGACAATGGGGCGCGGACGTTCAACTCAATCGTCTCGTACAAGGCCGACGGCGGCTCCGGGGTGATGGCGATCGAGGGGCAATTCGCGTTCAACCACCTTGGCAGCGGCCTCGAGCCGATGTGCGGCAGCAGCTACCTCGCCTACTCCGGTAGATTCTCCTCCGCCCCCGTTATCCTCGATTAAGCTTCGTTGCTGGGGTCCGGCGCGCTCGACGCTCGCTGGGCCCCGACTCAGCGAGTCGCACTCGGGACGTCGGCCGCATCCGCGATCCGAAAAGCGACCCGGGAGGACGCGTGAGGCTCGACCACGAAAGGTCGCAGTTCTCACGTGCCCTCCCGCTTCTCGTTTCTGGCCCCTTCCCATCCTCCCTACCTGCTCTCTCCTGACCGCGCCCGGCGGCACTCCCCGCGCTGCATCGCCTCATGCTCCGACGCGTCCTCACCGTTGCCCTGTGCCCGCTAGCGCTCGCTTGTGCCGGCCTCGGCTGTGACGGTTCCGCGCCCGCGCCACGGGCCGCAGGGTCGGTGACGCTGGCGCTGATGCCGCTGGTCGATGGCGCCCCGGTGAAGCGCGCCGTGTTCGACCTGCGCATCGACACCATCGACGCGCAAGGCAACGCCACCCCCCACCTCGTGGTGACCGACCTGGCGACCGGCCCCGAAGGCGAGCTCACCTGGATTGGCACCTGCGCTTCGGGCCCCAATGGTGAGCCAGGTCTCGGCGTCGCGACGGCGACGCTCAAGGAGATCGAGCTCGCCGACGGCGTCACCACCTTCGGAAGCCAACTGCCGATGACCCAGTTGCGGCCGTTCCTGTGCCGCCAGGGCGGCGACACACCCATCGACTTCGCGTTCGAGATCGTGCTGCAGCTGGACCGTGGCTTCACCGACGTGCGCATTTCCGTCGAGGCGCTCGAGTGCGCCGCCAAGTTCGACTGCGTCGACAGCCTCCTGCCCGACGCTGCGGGCGTGCACGGTCCGACCTTCGTCAGTGGTCTCACCTGCAGCGGTGCCGGCACCGGGGCGGTGCCGCTCGACAACCTGCTCTCGTTCACGCGCGAGCTGAACTGCTACGACGCTCGCGGGCTGCGCTTGCCACGTACAGTCGCCCCGTTGATCAGCAACACGCGCACCTACACCGGCCTGCTGCTGCCTCCGACCGCGGGCGGCACCGGCGCCGCCTACTGGAACACCGCCACGCTGCTTGACCGGGCCGCGATCGGCAACGCCGATCACTGCCGCTTCGAGGGCCTGGCCTTCGTACGCAGCCAGCCTGTCGGCGGACCGCGGCTGGGCTGGGTGCGGAGCGAATCGGCCGCGATCCGTTGGGATGTCGAGGTCCGCCTGGTCGACGACAAGCTCGCCTGCGAAGGCAGCATCGGGCCGACCCGGGTCGGCCTCCGGATCGATGAGGCGCCAAGCCCCGCGGACTCGCGTTATCCGGCGACCGAAGCTCCTGTCACCCAGACGACGATGGCCATCGTCGCGGGCCTGCGCGACGTCGGCTGCGCCGCCTTGGGCGCGACCTGGCAAGGCGCCGTCGAGGCGCGGAACGAGGCCGCCGCGGCCGTCGCACAAGATCAGTATCAGTCCGAGCTCGTGGCGGCGCTGACCAACATGCAGACGCGCCTGGGCGAGCCACCCGACACCGCGGCGCCCAACAGCTTCCTTGGCGCGCTCGCACAAGCGGAGGCGCTGCATCGTATGGTCGGCTTCGATCCGACCGCCATCGACGCGCCGCTCGCGATCGCAGCCGGCGCGCTTGCCGAGGCTGAGAGCGCCTTGAGTCCATATCAGGACGTGACCGGCGTAGTGGCAGTGTCCGCGCAGCTCGCCGCGGTGCACGAGCCGCTCGCCGCCGTGGGTGCCGAGGCGGGCGCCGGGGCCTACTTCGCGTTCAGCTACAACGCGGCCGAAGGCTTCGCACTGGCCGCCGCGCGTGAAGGCAACGCGCTACTCGCCGAGACGCGCGCTGGGCAAGGCGACGGTGAGGCCCTGGGCGCCCGCCTGGCAGCCGCCCAAGCCATCGTCGACCGCGCCAACAGCGCCTACAGCCAATGCCTCATCACCGATCCCGGTCCCACCGATGCCCTGCGCATCTGGGGTGCCCGGGACATCACCTTCCCGTTGCCCGCCGACGGCGTGACCAACGCCCCGGCGCAAGACGACTTGCTCTGGGTGCACAACCAGCTGGGCGCCCCTTACGATGTCACCTTGGAGGCGGCGTGCACGCCCGAGGCCGGCAAGGCACTCGCGGTCGTCGCGCTGCGCGACAGCTCGGTCGCCGCCAGCGTGCGCCGCGCGGTCCTGCTGCTATTGCGTCGGAGCACCGGCGATTGGGTGTGCGCGCGGGAGAGCGACGGCAGTTGCATTCCGTACGACCTGGCCGACGTCGTGTGCACACCGGTGGCGCCATGACCCGCCAGCGCCAGCGCGTCAGTCGCGCCGACCGATCTGGCACGAGGCCCCGGCAGTTGCCGCCCGCGACGAAACCCAGCGCGCCGACGACCGCACGACCTGGCCCGGAGCCGCTGCGCAATCGTGCCCTCGATGGCCTGCGCGGCCTTGCGATTGGGCTGATGGTCGTCGACCACGTTGCCCAGATCCTGTTCCTCGTGCCGCTCGACAGTGAGATCCGCTTCGTCACCCGGCTCGCCGAGCCGCTCTTCGCCGTCACCTTCGGCGTGTTGCTCGTGACCAGCAATCGGCGCCGCGCGCTGCGCCGCCTGCCGCGCATTGTGCTCGCGGCATTGTTGGTCAACGCGCTCTTTTTCCCGGCCTATCAGGTCTTCGAGATCCTGGTCACCTTCAGCGCTGTGCTGGCGCTCTACCTTGGGCTCGGTCGCCACCTGATGCTGCTGGCGCCGCTGGTGCTCATTGAGCGCTGGGACCCGAGCGGGGCGCTGTTCGACTATCCGTTGCTGTTGGTCGCCTCCCAGGTGGCTCTTGGGATGTTGTTGCGCCAGCGGCGCGCGCCGCTGTTCATGGCCCTCTACCTGGCGACCGCGCTGATCCCCGGGGGTGGGACCCAGCGCATCGCCTTCACCAGCCTGGCAGCGCTCGCGGTGTGGTTCGCCTTGCGCCACCCCAAGCTCCGGCTCGCGGGTTTCGAGTGGCTCGGGCTCCATCCGCTCAAAGTGTATGTCGCTCAGTTCCTGGTGATCTTCGGTATTGCCGGGGTGCTCGACGTGAGCTCGGTGGATGGCATCAAGGCCTTCTATGGCAACAACCCCCGAGCAGCCGTCGATAGGGAGCGGGGAGTGTCCAACGTGCAACCGCCCGATCCCGCCTTGCCTTGTCTTGGGACTTGGCTGCCGCTCGTCCGCGTGCGCGACCTGCCCATCGTCGACCTCGCTGTCGCCCGCGCCCACGGCCGCTTCGTCATCGACTTCGCGACCACCGCCAGCACGCTCGACCCGCGCCAGCTCGAGGGCACCCGCCCGCTCCCGTTGCCGGGCACCACCGACCGTTATGAGCGTATCTCGTTCTTTGGTCGTTGGCCGGGCGCACGCTTCGAGCTGGTTGATCTCGCCAGCTTCGCGCGGGACGACCGCCGTGCCGGACTCATCGGCACCGACTTCCTGGCGAACGGGGCGATCACCATCGATTGGGTACAGGCACGCCTCTACCGTGCCGATGCGGCCGACTTCTGTGCCCCCGACCAGCTGCTCGCGGCTGGGCTCCAGCCGCTTTCGACCGCTGGCTATTATGCGCGCGACCCGCGGCGCCTGAATCACCCCAATGTGCCAACGATTCCGATTCGGATCGGTGACGCGCTCGCGCCTGCCCAGATCGACACCGCCTTCGACGATCGCATGGTGCGCCACTCGCTCAACGTGAACCGCGCCTACCTCGACGCGATCCGGTCGTCGGGCCTGGCGCTCGTGCGGGCACCCGAGCTCGATCTGGAGCTCACCGCGTGCACCGGATCGCCACTGCGGATGGAGGCCTATCGCCTCCCACCCGCGTCCGCCGTCGAGCTCGTCGGCGAGAACGGCGCTGCCGTCCGCCGCATTGCCGACGCGGTGCTGTTCTTGAAGCCCGATTCCGCGAGCACGCACAGGTGCGGTGGCATCGGGACCTGGGATACGCCGGCCGCGCAGCTCGGAGTGTCGTTCATGGCGGACGCGGGGCGACTCGTGGTCGATCCCGACGGCGCGCGCGTATGGCTGCCCGCCGATCCTGCCCCTTCCGCCGCGCCCGCCAAGGAGTCACCATGAGCCCGGTACCGTCTGCCATGAGTCCGCATGCGGCCCGAGTGTGCCGCGCACTCATCGGCTCGCTGGCGCTTGCGGCGAGCGCCTGCGACGCGGCCGTGCAGGCGCCGAACCCGGGCCAGGAGCCCGCCATCAACAGCGTCGAGATCGCGCTCCAGCAGGGTCCGACCATCGCCTTCGACGTGGGCGTCGACCTGGTGTACTGCGCGGCCACCGTGCGCTGCGAACCCGCGTTGCTGGTCGACCCGTTCAGCGGCGACCGCACGACGACGCTTGTGCTGGCGTACACCTGTCGCGCGGGCGGGCCGAGTGCCACGCCCGTCCCGCTAGACGTCTTCCAGGCGATCGGGCGGCGCATGACGTGCTTCGATGAGGGCGATCCAGCCGACCCGAGCTCGTGGCAACCCCCTGCGGGCAACCCGGTGGTGCCGCTGCGCGAGGAGGTGTTCGCGGGCCTCGTCAACGCCTGGGGCGACACCCAGTACAACCTCGCCGTGTTGCCGCTCGACGCGCTCAGTCACGCATTCTGCCGCGTCGAGGCGTGGGGTGTCTTCGACAGCGCGCCCGCGGGCGAGGGCGACAGGTCGGTGCGCCACAACCAAGGCGCGCCGGTAGCCTACTGGGAGGTCTTCATCGATGGCTCCACGACGGGGAGTCTCGATTGTCACCTCGGCAGCGATGACGTCAGCAGCCTCCGGTACGGCAGCGCCGTCAGTGTCAGCCACACCCTCCCGACACCCCTGACGGCGGGCCAATACCCGCGACGACAGAGCTTCGCCATTGTGCTGGGCGCACTCATCCACATGCAGGTCGGCGCGGTCACCGAGAGCGTGCGCGGACTGCGGGTCGCGTACGGACTCGACGCCGAGTTCCCTGCCGCCTCCCTGGCGAAGGCGGGTGACCTCGAGACGCGCGACCTGTGGTTGGCCGACCCAGATGATGGTCAGCCGATCGACATCGCGGCCAGCCGGAGTTGTAGCACAGAGCTCGCCGGGGGCGAGCTCGACGCGATCGCGATCGAGGTCGTCGATTGGTGGACGCGCGGGGCGATCGGCGCAGTCGTGCTGCACGATACGCTTGGCGACGAGCGCTTCGCTTGCGAGCACAACCCCGGGTCGAGCTCCTGCCGGCTCATCGCGCCCGCGGACATACCGCTTCTCGCCCCCTGCCTGACCGCCCCTTGAGCGTAGAGTTCACGACACTGCTGGCGACACTTGCGTTCTCCATCTCAGGAACGTCAGCGACACGAACGCGAGAGTGACACGAGAGTGCCGACATATGCGCGGACACCTGCGAAGCGGCCGGCCAATGCGATGGCAGCCCGAGCGGTTTTGTCAGTACCATCACCTACAGCTGCAGTGCGAACAACGCCGCCTGCGAGGCGGTTGGCTTCGCGCTCGACTGCGGGCTCACCATCACCGACTGCGCGGCGTGCGATCTCACCGGGGTCGGCGACGGCCTGTGCGACAACGACGTATGCCAGGCCGCCGCTGCGACGCAATGCGAGGCTCCGGCGTGCTCTGGGCGCGCGTGCGGAGCCGACCCGGTGACCGGCGAGAGCTGTGGCGATTGCACCGAGGCTGGGCAGTTCGCGTGCAACGACGGGGTCTGCGCCGCGACCTGCGACGACACCGCGTGCGCCGCGATGGGCTTCACATCGAACACCTGCGTCTCGAGCGGCGAGTGCGACGGTAGGCGATGCCACGCGCGAGTCTCATCGGCCGCAGCGGCCTCTTCGTCGCTTGCCTCATCGGGGCCGCCTGCGGCGACGAGGTCGTGCGCTGGCGCGACCCCGATGTCGTGACCGTGGACGGGGGCGCTGGCGGTCACGGGCCGACCGTGCTCGTTGTCGGTTTCGGGCAGGGCGACGCGTTCGTGGCGCTCGACGAGGTTGCCGTCCAGGTGGTCGTGCGCGGGATCCAAGGCGGCAACTGGACCCTGCCGACGCTGCGCGCCGATACGCTGGCCGCAATGCTCGCCGTCGACTGCCAGCTCGTGACGAGCGCTGGCGAGACGCTCGGCGCGACCGCGGTGACGACGCCGACGCGGCCCGCTATGGCGGGCTGGGTTGAGGTCGGGCTCCTGCCGATCCCCGTGAGCCACGCCCCTCCGGCCACGCAGACGTCGATAGCCGACCTCGAAGGCGCCGCCGCAACGATCACTTGCAGCGTCGCCGCGGCCGGTTCGCGCGCGACCACCGCGTATCCGGTGACGCTCGATGTGCCGTAGCCTCGTCGGCGTGTGGGCTGTGCTGTTTCTGGCGTGCGACCCACAGGTCGTGACGCGCACGCTGCATCGGACCAACTGTGTCGTATGCCATCAGCCGCTCGCTGAGAATGACCCGCTTGAAACGGATGGGGCAATGCCAATCGCCCCGCCGCATCGTGGCATCGAAGACGCCCACCCATGGCGGCCGCTGACGTGCGTCGACTGCCACGGCGGTACGGCGCGCATCTGTAGTAGCGGCGCGGTCGGGGGCACTGTCGAGGCGCCGACATGCGACGGCGACTGGGTCTACGACAAGGACCTCGCGCACGTCGACCCAGGCAACAACCCGCGCGACCTCGACGCACTCACGGCGGGCGACCTCGACCGCGTCGACGAGGCGTGGATCCGCTTCCAGAACCCGAGCGACCTGCGCGTCGTCAATCTCACCTGCGGCCGCTGTCATATTGACGAGGCGGCCGCGCTGCGCCGCTCCGGACATGCCCTGCAGACCGGCGACCTGGCGATCGCGCGGCTGCGCTCGGGTCAGCAACCGGATGTCATTCCGCGCTTCGGTGCGACCGCGCAGCGTGACCCCAATCCGCCGGACGATGGCTGCACGACCTCCAGTGTCACGCGCTTCTCGCCGCTGCTCATCGACACGACGACCGATCCCGCGACCAGCCCACGCACGGCACCGACGCCCGCCAACGTGCAGGAACAGCTGCTCGCTCAGATCTGCATCGGGTGCCATGTCCAGGACGCGGGGCCCGTCCGCGAAGGCCACGATGCCGCTGCCCTCGGGCCCGCCACGCGGGCGCCCGGCACCCATCGCGGCGCAGGTTGTTCGGCGTGCCACAACGACTATGCCGAGGACGGGCTCTCGGCGAGCGACGACCCGTTCGTGTCACATTCGAGCCCGACCCACCCCGAGACGCACGCGCTCGTCGCCTCACCTTCGACCCGCTCCTGCGTCGCGTGCCATTCGGGCGGGGCGCGCATCGGGTTGTCGTTCCAGGGATTTCGCGAGGTCACGCCCGCTGCTGCGGACACGCACGCGGTGCCGGTCGGCCGTGCCCTCTATGGATTGCCGGTCGGCGCGCTGCTCCGGGACGAAGACGACCGCAACGGCTTCGATGAGACGCCGCCCGACGTGCACTTCGAGGCGGGCATGGACTGCGTCGACTGCCATGGCGCGGCCGAGGTCCATGGCACTGGCCACATCGGCGGCGACCAGACGTGCGAGACCGGCGGCACCCGCTGCGAAGATTGCCACGGCGACGTACGGCGCGCAGCCGACCTGCGCCTCACGCGCCACGCGCTCACGCGCCGCGCCGACGGTGCTATCATCCTGACCACCCGGCGCAGTGGGCGCGAGCTGGTCGTGCCACAGACCCGCGATGCGCTCGACCCGCGGAGCCCGCACCACAATCCCGAGGCGGTCCGCGCCAAGGGCGTCAGCGACGACGACTGGTCGCACGCGGACGCTATCGAATGTTCGACCTGCCACGCCGGCTGGATGCCGAGCTGCTACGGCTGTCACGTCGAGCTCGATCTCGCGGGCACTGGTCGCTACCTGACGACCGCGGCGATCGTGCCGGGCAAGATCACAACGACGCTCCTGCATAGCGCGGCAAACGACCAGGTCGTCGTCTGGAACAGCCGCGGCAAGCTGCAGGGATCGATGCCCGCCGAGCGCCTGTTCACCTCGCTCTTCATCGCGGCGCCTGGCGGCAGCACGCCCGCATTCACGATGGTGCCACGCGCGATGCCCACCGCCGAGGGTCATCGCCTGGCCTTCGGGCAGCGTCCTATCGACCCGCACACGACCCGCCGCACGAGCCGCTTCGCTGCCTGCGATCGCTGCCACGCGACCCTGCCCGACGGCACGGGCGTGCCCGCCAACCAGCCGTTGCTCGACCTCACCTACGGCTTTGGTACGCATCGCTTCGACGTGCTGGCGTGCGCGCTCGAGGCGTCTCCCGAAGCGGGCGAATGTGGTCCCGACGCTACACGTACGCCGTACGCGCTGGACGCGCTGATGGCCCGCGACGGCACGCCACTCGTGTTGATAGGCCACGCAAACGTGCGTCCGCTGAGCCTCGAAGAGGTCGACCGGCTCCGCCGCATCGAGGTACCGGCGACGACCCCGATCCCACCCGATGCCATGACGAACCGGTCCTGGCCCGCACCCTGACGTGCTCGAGACGACGGGTCCCGCTTGTCTCCCAACGACGACGGCGCCACCGACCGTGTCTCCGGCAGGCAACAGTCGGTTCGTTCGGGCTCGCGTCCAGACACCGCAAGGTTTTTGATTCATGAGGCTTTGCCGCCTGGAGCGGAACCCGAACGTAAGGCATGATGCTTGCCTAGGTCAGCGCGCAGTCGTCAGCCCGCCCGCCGTTCTCCCTCACAACGAGCTCACCATGCGTCACACCCTGCGTCACACCTTCATGCTTTCCATCGGCTTGCTCGCCGCCGCTTGCGGCGACAGCGAGCCCCGTGCCGCTGACACGACCGAGCCTGCCGACACAGCCGTCAGCGCTGACGCGGAGGTCGCCGACACGACCGCGACCGACACCGCTCCAGCCGACACCGACTCGCCCACCGACAGCCAGCCCGGCGACAGCTCCCCCGATGCCAGCGACACGGGCGCCGACTCAGACGGGCCCGGCGACACTGCGGACACCGCTGCGGACATCGCCGCGGATACAGCCCAGGAAGCGACCGGCGACACCACCGAAGTGGGCTACCTCGCGGGCTGCGGCAGCTTCTTCGCGGTGCGTGTGCTCGAGCTCCAGGTCGAACGCGACCCGAGCTTCCCGAGTGACTGCGACGCGCCTCTGGTCGACCCTATCGCCCGCCTGAAAAACGGTGGCGCCCCGATGTGTGTCGCGGGCGAGAGTGCCAATGCCTGTCGCGAGCGCCTCTATGAGACGCCCCCCGCCATCGATGCGCTCGCATCGGCCTGCTGGGACGCGAGTGCGCCCGCTGGGTGCTTGCGCGGCACCTTCCTGCCGCGATGTGCCGATGGCAGTGACGACTGCGTCGAGCCAGAGGCTGTATGCCAGGACGGCATGCGTCCAATGGTCTATCGCGAGGCCGCCACCGCGGGGCCTTCGGATGTGTGGCTGTTTCACCTCGGCGGCGAAGGCGGCCCGTGCGTCGGTCCGTCCTGCTGGTTCAACTACCGCTTCGCGCCGAGCGTCGGCGACCGGGCTTTCGCCTTCGCGATGACCAGCCTGCATCCCGACGGGCCCGACTCGGGGGCCCAGCGCGGCGCCGGAATCGCCAGCGGGGACCCGTCGCTACCGTATTCGAAAATCAATCGCGTGCGCTTCGAGCGCTGCACTGACGGCGCCAGCGACGCCATCGAGCAGGTCACGGTCGCTGACGGCATCCCATCCGAGTTCTCGGCCGACTTCCCCACGCTGCCGATCGCCACCCGAAACGCAACGGTGCCGGTCTGGCACAAGGGCTACGCGACCTGGCTCGCCGCGTTCCACCACATGACCACGGTGGCGGGTCGCGACCGCGATGGGGACGGCACGCCCGAGCTGCCGTCGCTCGCGAATGCGCGCCTTGTCATCCTGTCGGCATCGTCCGACGCATCGACCTGGCTCTTGTTTTCCGCCGACCGGTTCGCCGCCGAGCTGCGCGCGATCGCCGGGCCCGACCTCGCTGTGCGCATCATGATCGACGGCAACTTCCCACCGAGCCTGGACAACGAGGCGCGTTACAACTCTAATGTGCCCGCGGACTTCGACATGTTGAGCCAACCCTACTCCGAGACCGGCCTGTGCGAGCTGCCCGACAACGGCGACGGCCTCGCCAACGAGGCGTGCTCGGCCGCCATTTACGCTCCTGGCGGCTTTCTCCACGACACCTATGTCGCACGCGGCGTGGGCCTCGACGTGTCGTGTGAAGCGATGCACGGAGTCGGAGCGCCCGAATGCTACGACCGCAACCACACACTGGTGCATCACGTCGCGACACCCTTCCTGGTGCTTGCGGACCAGGAGGACAACACGATCTCCAAAGGTGCGCCGACCTATGCCGATGACAAGACCTACTTCTGGGACCTGCCCGGTACGTACCGGCGCCGCGTCGTCGACCAGGCCTGGGACCTCATCGACCATTGGACGACCGCCGCGCGCGAGGAGGGCGCGGGTGCGAGTGGCGACATGATCCTCATCCTCCCAAAGACGCGCCGCGAAGGCGAGCCGTGGGGCAAGGCCACCCACGTGCGCTTCGGCGATGACGCCGAGATGGCCCACCCGATGACCCTGTGCACGGCGGCCGGCGTCAAGGTCTCGACCGTGTCGTACACGCAGATGCTGGCAGGCTGGATCGCGGGCACCCTGCCCACGACCTTTGCCATCGAGGACGCCCAGCGGCCGCTCGCCAACGGCAACGTGTGGGTGACCGGCGGCGCTTGCCGCCCGCCTGAGTGAACGAGCCCCGCTCTGGGGTGCCGTTGCTGGCAGAGAGTTCCGTCGAACCTCCGCCGGCCCGCGCCGCCAGTGGGTGACGCGGGAATGGCGCGCGTGCACACGGGCGTTGTGCGCCGACCCGCGGGGTGCTACTCAAGCCGTCCCGCGGGCCCTCGAACGGCCTCTGCGGCTGCTCGTCGAAACGCGGACGGCTCGGGATGACTGGCACGACATGGGGATGACACGCCGCCAACTGCTGGCCGGTTCGCTGACCGCGGGCCTGCTGGCGATTTTGCGCAGCCGCGAGGGTCGGCGGGCGCTGGCGCTTGGGCCACAGCAGTTGGTCCAGGCGATGCGAATCCGCCATGGCGGCCACTGGGATGTGAACCCGGGCGCGCTCGATTGCTTGTTGGAAGAGACGAAGCTGCGTACCTCGACCGATACCGCCGCCTTCGAGACGGTCGTCGACATCGGCTCGCGTCAGCTGCACGACTCGCTGTTCGGCGTGATGATGGGCGATGGCCCGTTCGAGCTGACCGAGCTCGAGCGGCAGCGGCTCGGGAAGTGGATGGGGCTTGGCGGCCTGCTCATCTTCGACAACGCTGGCCGCACGGCGCCCGACAAGGGCTGGGACAAGTCGGTCCGGACCGAGCTGAAGAAGATGTTGCCCGAGGCGACGATCGAACGCGTCTCGCCCGAGCATGTGCTGTATCGCAGCTTCTATCGGCTCGACTATCCGCCCGGGCGCGCGATCTTCCAGTCCTACGTCGAGGCGGTGAAGCTCGGCTCGCGCTACTGCGCGGTTATTTCGTCGAACGATCTGTTCGGTGCGCTCGCGCGCGGGCCCGACAAGCGCTTCATCGAGGTGCCGTCGCCAGGTGGCGAGTCGCAGCGCGAGATGGCGATGCGCTTCGCGGTGAACTTGCTGATGTACGCGGCCTGCCTGCACTACAAGGACGACCAGGTCCACATCGACTACCTCCTCCACAAGCGCAAGTGGAAGGTCCGGCCGCCCGAATGAGTTCGCTCCTTGCAGCAGCCGTCGTGACCGACACCGAGCGCACGCTGGTCTTCCTGGGCGGGGGACCGTGGTGGCTGGAGCTTGGCGTGTGGCTGCTCGCGGCCTTCGTCGTGGCGCTGACGTGGCTGAACCATCGCAAATTGGAGCCGCCGCGGCGGCGCTATGTGATGGTCGGGTTGCGTGTCTTGCTGGTGCTGTTGCTGGTGTTGTTCTTCTACCAGCCGGCATTTCTGGAAGAGCGCGTCGCGGTCAATCGCAATGCGGTGATCGTGATGGTCGACAAGTCGGGGTCGATGGCGCTGCCGCATCAACAATCGACGCGTAAGCAACTGGTCGCCGACTGGCTCGGCGCGCACCAGGACTTCCTCGACGGGCTCGCCGCGACGCGTGAGGTGCACTACTTCGACTTCGGTAAAGAGCTCGCAGACGTGGCGAAGGACGCGCCGCCTGATGCAGCGCTGGCGCCCGAGCTGGCGTCGGGCACACGCTTTGTGCCGGCCTTGCGCGCGGTGCGGGACCGCTTCCGCAATCAGGACATCGGCGGTGTGGTGCTGTTGACGGATGGCATCGACACGACGCCGGAGGGGCGGCGCACGGGGCCATCGCCCGAGCTGGATGCGATCCTGCGGGACCTCCAGGCGCCGGTGACATCGCTCACGACGGCGGGCGATCCGGGCATCAAGGACATCGGGCTCGTGCACCTCGCGGCGAACAACTTCGCGTTCCTCCTGAACGCGATGACGCTCGAAGCGACGTTCGAAGTGCACGGCTATCCGCCGGGGCAGTTGATGGCGCGCTTGTTCGAAAATGGGGTCGAGCTCGCGACCCAGCTCGTCGCGACGCGCGTCGCCGAGTCGAGCTACAAGGTGAAGTTCGAGTTCGTGCCAAAGAAGCTCGGTAAGCAGGTCTACACCGTGCGCGTCGACCCGCTGCCCGACGAGATCTACGCCAAGAACAACGAACGTTCGACCATCATCAACATCGTGCGCGACAAGATCCGGGTCGTGCAGATCGTCGGCCAGCCGAGCTGGGACGAGCGGCATCTGCGCAATCTCCTGAAGGAGAACCCGAACGTCGACCTGGTGTCGTTCTTCATCCTCGTGAACCGCTTCAGCTCGCGCCCGTTGAGCCCGCGCGAGACGTCGCTCATCCCGTTCCCGGCGAAGGAGTTGTTCGAGGACGAGCTGGGCGGGTTCGATCTGCTGATCTTCCAGAACTTCAACTACGGGCCGTTCCAGACGCGCGAATACCTGCCTAATATCGCGCAGTTCGTGCGCGATGGTGGCGCCTTTGCGATGGTCGGCGGGCCGCTTTCGATGACGGCGGGCGGGTACTACGGGACCGAGATTACCGACGTGCTGCCGATCGATCTGCCATCGGGCTTCGGCACCGAGAGCTCGACCGATCAGAAAGAGTTCCAGCCGCGCCTGAGCGAGAGTGGTGGCTTCCATCCGATCACGCGGCTGGCGCTGGACCCGGCCAACAACAAGTCGATCTGGCGCGACATCCACCCGCTCGAAGGCATCAACTTCGCGACCCGCGCGAAGGAAGACGCGGTCGTGCTGGTCGAGCACCCGGACAAGGTCGGCATGGACGGCAAGCCCATGCCGGTGGTCGCGGTGCGCGAGGTCGGCCTTGGGCGGTCGATGGTCGTCAGCAGCGACTCGACCTGGTTTTGGAACTTCAAGGCCGGCGGTGAAGGTGAGGATGCGCACCACTACGAGGTCTTCTGGGAGAATGCGATCCGCTGGCTCATCAAGGACCCGGAGCTCGACCTCTTGAAGGTGCGGGCGCTGCGCGAGGTGGTGCCCGTCGGCGAGGACACCGAGGTGCTCGTGACCGCCTATCGCGCGGACTACCGGCCGGCGGCCAATCAGCAGGTCGAGGTGGTAGTGCGGCGGCGTGGCGCTAGCGATGACCGTGGGCAGGGCGAGGAGATCTTGCGGCGCATGGACCTCGTGACCGATGCCCAGGGTGAGCTGCGCCTGAAGGTGCCGGTGGTGCAGGGCGGCATTTACGAGATCGACGCGAAGGCGAGCATCGTGGTCGGTCGCACGACGACGGCGATCGATCTGTTCGTCGGCGCCGACCAGAATCCGGAGCTCGAGCGCGTGGTCGGTGACGACCGTCTGCTGCAAGGCATGGCGAAGGCGTCGGGCGGCAAGGTGCTGCCGATCGATGCCGAGCCAGGCGACATCCCGCTCGAGGAGCCGACCGTCATGCGCGTCAAGAGCCGCACCCATCAAGAGCTCTGGAGCGCGCCGTGGGCGCTCGGGCTGGCGGTGCTGCTGTTCGGGCTCGAGTGGTGGCTGCGCCGGAAGTACGGCTACCTGTGATACGCGCGCTCAGGTCAGTGGCGACAGCCCCGGGCTTCCCTCGGCTCCGCCTTCTGTCCAGACCGGGATCCACGAACCTGAACGCTGGGTGAGCGTCGGCGGCGGACCACACACGCGAGGGCAAGCATGAGTGAGAACGGTAACGGCGCGATGAGCGAGACGGAGACGGCGGTCAAAGCAGCGATTGGCCTCTGGATCGACGAGGTGGTCGTCGGCCTCAGGCTGTGCCCGTTCGCGGCGGGTCCGTGGAAGGCGGGCGAGGTGCGGATCGCTGTGAGCGCGGCGATCGATGACGAGGATGCGGTGAAGCATGCGCTCGAAGAAGCGATGCACTTGATGGACGTGTCGGAGGACGAGGTCGCGACGACGCTGGTCGCGTTCCCGCATGCGCTCGGTGACTTCGAGACGTTCCTCGATGCCGAGGAGACGCTGTCGCACATCCTCGACCAGGCGGGTTGTGCGGGCGTGTTGCAGGTCGCGAGCTTCCATCCGGACTATGTGTTCGCGGATGCGGCTGCCGACGCGTTGGGCAATTGGACGAACCGGGCGCCGGTGCCGATTCTGCACCTCTTGCGGGAGGTGCAGGTGAGCGCGGCGATCGACGGACATCCGGATATCGATGCGATTCCGGGGGACAACGTGCGGCGGTTGGAGGCGCTCGGGGCCGAGGCGTTGACACGCTTGTGGCGGACGTTCGTACTGCCGACGTGATTGGCGACCTGCCCGAGTGGCTCGAGCATACGTTGGCGACGACGCCGAGGAAGCCGGGCTGTTACCTCATGAAGGATCGGGCCGGCGAGATCGTGTACGTAGGCAAGGCGCAGGACCTACGCGCGCGGCTTGGGCAATACTTCCAGTCGGGCACGTCGGACACGCGTTTCTTCGTCGGGCTGCTCGATCGGGTGCTCGGGTCGATCGACATCATTGTCGCGCAGAACACGAAAGAAGCGCTCTTGCTGGAGAACGAGCTGATCAAGCGGCACCAGCCGCGCTTCAACGTAAAGCTCAAGGATGACAAGAACTTCTTGAACATCCGCATCGGCAAGGAGCACGCGTTCGCGCGCTTGCAAGTCGTTCGGAAGCGCAAGAAGGACGGGGCCGACTACTTCGGGCCGTACCATTCGGCGACGGCGATCCGTGCGACGTTGAAGGTCATCAATCGGCACTTTCAGTTGCGCACGTGTCGCGACTCGGACTTCGCGCGGCGCACGCGGCCGTGCCTGGAACATCAGATCGGGCGCTGCCCGGCGCCGTGCGTGCTGCCGGTCGCGCGTGAGGAATATCAGCGCCACGTCGACGATGTGCGCTTGTTCCTGCAGGGGCGGGCCGACGCGCTGAGCGCGCGCTTGCGGGCGAAGATGGGGGCGGCGGCGGAGGCACTCGAGTTCGAGCTGGCGGCGCGTTATCGCGATCAGCTCGACGCGATCGAGCGGTCATTGACGCCGCAGAAGGTCGTGCTGAACGAGGCGTTGGACATCGACGCGATCGGCCTCTACCGCGAGGGTGAGCGGGTGTTTGTGCAGGTGCTGCGGATCACCAATGGCGTCTTGATAGGTTCGGACAGCTATCCGGTGAAGAAGACGCTGTTGCCCGACGCCGAGGTCATCGATGGCTTCCTCGGCGCCTACTACGATGGTGTACACCCGGTGCCGGAGCTGGTGCTGTCACCGGTCGAACTCGCGGAGAGCGAGGTGTGGGCGGAGATCCTGGGCGAGTCACGCGGCAAGAAGGTCGAGGTGCGCAACCCGCAGCGGGGCGACAAGATGCGCCTCGTCGAGCTGGCGAACGAGAACGCGAAGACGTCGTTTATGCAGAGTCGGAAGTCGGCCGACGACGCGCAGCAGGTGCTGGAGGGGCTGCGCGAGCGACTACATCTGACGAAGCTGCCGCGGCGCATCGAGTGCTACGACATCTCGAACATCCAGGGCACGAATCCGGTCGCGTCGCAGGTCGTGGCAATCGACGGGCATATGACCAAGGGCGAATATCGCACCTATAAGATCAAGCTCGGCGACACGCCCAACGACTTCGCGATGATGCTGGAGGTGCTGACGCGGCGCTTCAAGCAGGTGCGAGACGGTGCCGCGCCGCCGGACTTGATCCTGGTCGACGGTGGCAAGGGGCAGCTCGCGATGGCGGAGGAGGCGCTGAAGCTTATCGGCGCTGACGGCGTCGGCGGCGCAGGAGTGGTCGCGGGCATCGAGCTCGCGTCGCTCGCGAAGTCACGCGTGTTGGATGAAGACGGGCATGTCGCGCGCGGCAAGGTCAAGCCGAAGCCGCTGTCCGAGGACATCGATCGTTCTCCCGAGCGCGTGTTCCGTCCTGGTCAGAAGAACCCGATCATCCTGAAGCCGAACTCGAACGAGCTGTTCCTGTTGCAGCGGCTGCGCGACGAGGCGCATCGGTTTGCGATCACGTTCCACCGCAAGCTGCGCTCGAAGCGCACGCTGAAGTCGGCGCTCGATGGCATCGAGGGGATCGGGCCCTCGAAGCGCAAAGCGCTGTTGACGACGTTCGGCTCGGTCGAGCGGATAAAAGCGCTGAAGGCGACCGACCTGATAACGGTGCCGGGGATCTCGCCGGCGCTCGCCGAGCGGATCCTGGCCGCCCTCGGCGTCAGTGCCTGAGCGTCATTCCCATCGCCGTGGTTCTGTTCTCCCTTGTTCTCCCTATACCCATCACATCCTGCCCCGCCACATGATACCGTTCGGCAGTGGGTTGGGGTGGAAACCTCAAGACGCACGTGACCTGCGAATGACACGCCAGGAGTAGTACCCGACATGAGCGCGCTGGATATCCTCTATTTCATTCTGGGCCTGGTCGCGCTCGTGGCCGGCGCGGAGGCCCTCGTGCGTGGTGCCTCTCGGTTGGCCCTGGCGGTCGGCGTGAGCCCGCTCGTGGTCGGCCTGACGATCGTCGCCTACGGCACGAGCGCACCCGAGATCGCAGTCTCGGTCGACGGCGTGTTGGGCGGCCGCAGCGACATCGCCATCGGCAACGTCGTCGGCTCGAACATCTTCAATATCCTTCTCATCCTCGGCGTGTCCGCCATGATCCGTCCGCTCATCGTGCACCGACAGATCATCCGACAGGAGGTTCCGATTATGTTCGGTGCCTCCGTACTGTTTGTCCTGTTCGCGTTGGACGGCGGGATCCAGCGCTACGAGGCCGGGATGTTTGTGGCCCTCCTTGTCGGCTACACCTTCTTCCTCATCCGCCAGTCGCGCGCCGAGACCAAAGCAGGCACGGCCGACGACGGCGACCTGCCCAAGCCCACATCGACCTGGGATCGTCACTGGTCGGTCCAGACTCTCCTGATCCTCGCCGGCCTCGGGCTCCTGATCCTGGGCTCGCACCTGCTGGTCGAAGCGGCCACCTCGATCGCCCGCGCCTTCGGCGTCAGCGACCTCATCATCGGCCTCACCATCGTGGCCGCCGGCACGTCCTTGCCAGAGGTCGCGACCTCGATCACAGCCGCCATCCGCGGCCAGCGGGACATTGCCGTAGGCAACGTCATCGGCTCGAACACGTTCAACATCCTGGGTGGCCTCGGCGCCTCCGGCCTCGTCGCAACCGGCGGGCTCGACGTCGCGCCATCGGTCCTCGCGTTCGACATGTGGTTCATGGTCGCGGTCGCCGTTACGACGCTCCCGATCTTCATCCCAGGGCGCGAAATCACGCGCTGGAACGGCGCCCTCCTCTTCTTCTATTACCTCGTCTACACGGTCTACCTCGTGCTCGATGCGACTGACCACGACGGGCTCGCAACTTTCTCGACGGTCATGTTGAGCGTCATCGCGCCGCTCACGGTCATCACGCTCGTAGCTTCGTTGATCCGCGCAAAGCCCTTGGCCACGACATGACGCTGCATGTCCTCGCCGCGCTCCCATTCGTCGCGGCAGCGGCTCTTGGGCTCATGCCCGCCACCGCCCGCCGAGCCATCGCGTGGCTCGCTGGACTCGTGGCGCTGGTCGCCTTGGCCCTCACGGTCAGCCTCACGCACGAGGTGCTCGCGGGTGAGGTCGTACGCCATGCCATCGATTGGATCCCGAGCCTCGACGTCAACCTCGGCTTGCGCGTGGACGGCCTGGCTCTCACGTTCCTGTTCTTGATCACCGGTATCGGCGCCCTCGTCGTTCTCTACGCCGCCTTCTACCTCGACCCCAAAGACTCAGCCCCGCGCTTCTTCGCATCGCTCATGGCGTTCATGGGCGCCATGATCGGCGTTGTCATGGCCGACAATCTGATTCTGCTCGTGGTCTTCTGGGAGCTCACGAGCCTGACGTCGTTCCTCTTGATCGGATTTTGGAGCGACGACCAAGCGGCCCGCCGCGGCGCGCGCATGGCGCTCACCATCACCGGGCTCGGCGGCCTGGCGCTGCTCGCCGGCGTGCTGATCATCGGCCACATCGTCGGCTCCTTCGAGCTTGATGTCGTGCTTGCCTCGGGCGCGCAGATCCAGGCCCATCCGCTGTTCCCCGTAGCACTCGTCCTGGTCCTGACCGGCGCCTTCACGAAATCCGCGCAATTCCCATTTCACATCTGGCTCCCGCGCGCCATGGCCGCGCCGACTCCCGTCTCGGCCTATCTGCATTCCGCGACGATGGTAAAGGCCGGGGTGTTCCTGCTCGGCCGTCTCTACCCGGCACTCGGAGGCAACGAGCTCTGGTTCTATCTTGTCACATTCACGGGATTGACAACGTTGCTCGTCGGCGCCTGGTTCGCCACGCGCGCCCAGGACCTCAAGGGGCTGCTCGCCTATTCGACCATCAGCCACCTCGGCCTCATCACGATGCTCTTCGGCCTCGAAGCGAGCGGGCCCACCCCCGGCCATGAGTCCGAGCAGCTCGCGATCGTCGCCGCCCTCTTCCATATCGTCAATCACGCGACCTTCAAGGCATCGCTCTTCATGGCTGCCGGCATCATCGACCACGAGACTGGCACCCGCGACATGCGTCGCCTGTCCGGCCTTTTCGGCGCACTGCCATGGACCGGCGCGTTGGCCATCGTCGCGGCCGCAGCGATGGCCGGCGTTCCGCTCTTGAACGGGTTCATTTCGAAGGAGATGTTCTTCGCCGAGACGCTGGCAGTCGAAGGCCATCAGCTCGCGCGTTGGCTCATTCCGATCGGTGCCGTCGTCGCCGCCATCCTGAGCGTCGCCTACAGCGCACGCTTCATTCACGGGGTCTTCTTCGGCCGGGGTTTCGTGCCTTCCGGCGACGAGCGCGCGCCCCACGAGCCGCCAACGTTCATGCGCATTCCGATGGACTTGCTCGTGCTCGTCTGTGTGGCCGTCGGCATCGTCCCGCAGCTCGTCATCGGCCCGTTGCTTGCGGTCGCCTCCAAAGCGTCGCTCGGCTCGACGCCCCCGCCCTACAGCTTGTCCTTGTGGCACGGCTTCAATCTGCCGCTGGCGATGAGCGCCGTGGCGCTGGTGGGCGGCATCATCTGGTATCTCGTGCGTCGCCGGCGAGCGACCGGCGCAGCCGACGCTGTCGGTCCCGTCGCTGGCGAGTTCCTCTTTCTCGGCGCCCTGCGCGCGCTCAGCAGCTTCGCACGCCGCATCACGGCCCGCCTCGAGTCTGGCAAGCTCGAAAGTTACTTGACCCTTCTGGTGGCGCTCATCCTGACCGTTACCCTGGTTCCGCTCCTCACCCCGGCGAGCCAAGGCGCCCCCGTTCGCTACGTCGACACGCCACTGGAGCCGATACTCGCGGTCGGGTGGACCCTCGGAATCGTCGCGGCGATCGGTACCGCGCTCTCGTACCATCGGCGGCTGACGGCACTCGTCTTGCTCGGCGTGGTTGGCCTCGTGATGAGCCTGACCTTCGTCTACCTCTCGGCGCCCGACCTTGCGCTCACACAAGTCATCGTCGAGGTAGTGACGATCGTGCTCATGATGTTGGCCCTACGCTGGCTCCCGATCGAAGTTCCGCCCGAGCCGCTACGCCTGCGCTTTCCACCCTTGAAGGTCGCGCTCGGCGCCCTGTCGGGAGTGGCCGCGAGCGCGCTCGCTTACCCGCTGTTGCGGCGCGCCCAGACACCATCCGGCGACCTCGTGTCGGCGCACGGGCTCCCTTCGATCGCCCCCTACTACCTCGACAAGAGCTTGCCCGAAGGGGGTGGCGCCAACGCCGTCAACGTCATCATCGTGGACTTTCGCGCCTTCGACACACTCGGAGAAATAACCGTGCTCGGCCTGGCGGGCGTCATCATCTACGGACTATTGTCACCTTCGCGCAACTCCACCCTGCCGGCCCTCACGGAGCCCCTGCCGCTGATGTTGCGGATGGTCACGCGCCTCGTCGTGCCGACCGCGTTGTTGGTCGCCATCTACCTGTTCCTGCGGGGGCATTCGCAGCCGGGGGGCGGTTTCGTGGCCGGCCTCGTGCTCGCCGTCGCCATCTTCCTCTTGTACATCGCGCACGGTAGGGCGTGGGTAAATGACAGAATGAGCGACGACTTTCGACCTTGGATAGGCTGGGGTCTCATCGTCGCTTGTCTCACCGGCGCTGCATCCTGGTTTTTCCAGGCACCGTTTCTCACCTCGAGCTGGTTTTCCCCCGAGCTGCCGCTGGTCGGAGCGGTGCCACTCGCGTCCGCCTCGCTCTTTGATCTCGGCGTCTTCTTGACGGTCGTTGGAGCAACGCTCGTCGCACTCATCCGCATCGCCGACCACGCGCGGGAGACTCCATGAGCCTCGAGCTGCTCGTCACCATCGCCATCGGCACCCTGTGCGGGACCGGGGTGTTCCTGCTTTTGCGCACGCGAACGTTCGACGTCATCTTGGGTCTCACGTTGTTGTCGTACGCTGTAAACCTCTTCATCTTTGCGATGGGCAAGCTAACGATCGGCAAAGCCCCGCTCGTCGACGGACGCCGGCCCGCCGATTTGACGGCGTATGCCGACCCACTGCCACAGGCGCTGGTGCTCACGGCGATCGTCATTTCGTTCGCAATGACGGCGCTGCTTCTGGTGATAGCCTTTCGTGCCCGTGGCGAGACGGGGTCGGATCACGTCGACGCCAATGAGCCGGATGTGCCAAGACAGGACGACGCATGATGGCGCCACACCTCGTTATCGTCCCGATCGTGTTGCCGCTGCTCACTGGCGCGCTCTGCCTGCTGCTGGCGCGGCGCCGACCCGCGCTGGCGAACCACCTGTCGCTCGGCGCGACGCTGGCCGTCCTCGCCGTCAATGTCGTTCTGTTCGTGCGCGCCGACGAGGGTGCAACCGAAGCCTACCTGGTCTCGAACTGGGATGTGCCATTTGGGATCGTGCTGGCGCTCGACCGCCTCTCGGCCCTCTTCCTGGTTTTGACATCCGTGGTCGCCCTGATAGCGCTACTCCATGCGCGCCGTGGCGATGCGGCTCGCGGCCCGCACTTCGATACGCTGTTCCAGCTCCAGCTGATGGGCGTGTACGGCGCCTTTCTGACCGGCGACCTGTTCAATCTGTTCGTGTTCTTCGAGGTGTTGCTCGCCGCGTCGTATGGGCTGGTGCTGCACGGGGCGGGGCGCCGCAGATTGCGAGCGTCGTTTCACTATGTCACATTCAATCTCGTCGGCTCGGCGCTCTTTCTCATCGCCGTCTCAGCCCTCTACGCGCTCACCGGCACGCTCAACATGGCCGACCTGTCGGCACGCATCGGGCTCTTGACCGACACCAGCGCGGTCCTGGCGCAAGCCGCGGCGCTGCTCCTCATCGTCGTGTTCCTGGTGAAGGGCGCTGCCTTCCCTCTCTACTTCTGGCTGCCAGAGACCTATGGCGCGGCGACGGCATCGGTCGCGACCCTATTCGCCATCATGACCAAAGTCGGCATCTATGCCATCGCACGCGTGACGACGCTCATCTTCGGATCCGACGGCGGGAGTCTCGCCCATGTCGCCGCGCCCTATCTCCCGATCTTGGCACTCATCACGATCGCCGTGGCCGCTCTTGGCACTCTCGCTGCGACAAATCTCGCCAGTCTCGTAGCGTACCTCGTCGTCGGCTCGGCGGGCATGCTGTTGTTCTCGCTGGGTCTCGGGACCACTGCGGCCATCACCGCGGCGCTGTTCTATGCCGTTCCGAGCACGCTCCTGGTCGCGGCCTTCTTCGTCCTTGGAGACCGCCTCAAAGCGGCACGCGGCGCGGACACGCTCGCTCCCGGAGCGCTGATCACGGGTCGAAACAAGACGCGACTCGGCCTCGCGTATCTCGTCCTGGCGATCGCTGCGGCCGGGATGCCGCCTCTGTCCCCGTTCTTCGGCAAAACGATGGCGCTCGGCGCGGCCCTCGAAACGCCCTGGGGCGCGGTCGGTTTCGCGGTCGTCCTGGGCGCGAGCCTGCTTGTCATGATCGCCCTGGTACGGGCCGGAACGAGCCTGTTCTGGGCCGGCTCGACCAGGACCGAGGGGACGCCTGACATCGCGCCACCCGGTGCCGCGCTTGCCGTGGGCGTGCTGCTGGTGCTGGCCACGACCGTCTTCGCGGGACCGCTCGAGGGTTTCGCCGCACGCACCGCGCGGCAAGTGACAAATCCTGGGGAATATCGCGCGGCGATCTTCGCGACCCGACCTGCGCCGCCGCTGCTCGACATTCGCGGCGCCTCCACCCTCTCCAACGAGGCTCGCGCTGTCTGGCTGCGCCTTTCGCCGGAGGCTCCGCGATGAAGCGGATCCTCCCCTATCCGGCCGCGAGCGTTGTGCTCTGCCTCTCGTGGCTCCTCATCCGCAACACGGCGTCGTTCGACACTGTCGTCATGGGTGCCGTCGTCGGTCTAATCGTGCCGCTGCTCAGCGCCCGCTTCTTGGGTCTTCCGGAACCGATCGCGCCCAGGACCAGCGTCGCCCGCCTCGGGCTCGGACCACGCGTCGGAACCGCGCTCCACTTGTTCGGGGTCGTGCTGTGGGACATCGTCGTGGCGAACTTGCAGGTCGCACGGCTCATTCTCGGGCGCGAATCGAAGATTCATCCGGTATTTATCTGGGTGCCGCTCGATATCACCCATCCAACGGGGATCACGCTGCTGGCGACCATCATCACGATGACGCCGGGAACGATCTCGTCGGACCTCAGCGATGACCGGAAGTACCTGCTCGTGCACGCGCTCGATGCCGGCGACGAGCCGGCGGTAATTGCGTCAATCAAGGCCCGCTACGAGGCACCGCTAATAAGGCTCTTTCCATGCTGACGCAGACCGTCTTGCCGATCGTGCTCGCCGTCTTCGGCGTGAGCCTCGTGCTCAACATGTATCGACTCGTTCGCGGCCCGAGCCTGGCAGACCGAATTCTCGCGCTCGACACGTTGTACATCAATGCGCTGGCGACGCTCATCGTGACCGGTATCTACTTCGCGTCGGCCGACTATTTCGAGGTCGCGTTGCTCATCGGTTTGTTCGGCTTTTTCGGCACTGTCGTGTTGGCGCGTTTCGCGCTGCGCAAAAGAATCGTGGAGTAGTCATGCACCCTGTATCCGACGCCATCATCGCGATCCTGCTCGTCATCGGCGCCGCCTTCGCGCTCGTCGGATCGTATGGTCTGGCCAAGCTCGGCGATTTTGCCAAACGGCTCCACGGCCCGACCAAAGCCACCACGCTCGGTGTCGGCTCGGTGCTCGCCGCGTCGGCCGTCTTCTTCAGCCAGAACGGGTTGTCATTGCACGAGCTGCTCATCGCGGCGTTCTTGTTCATCACCGCCCCGGTCTCGGCACAGCTCCTCATCAAGACCGCCATCGCCACCGATCCGAGCCTGAAAGTCCCCGCCCGTCCTGCCTCCGGCGACGCGGAGCCCACGGATGGCAAGCCGGTCATGACGCCTTAGGTGTGCAGGAACGACGGACTTTTTCAGGCCAAGCACGTCCCTACCGCTCGTCGCCACGCTTCGACCCGAGGTGCCCAGGACCGACACCCCCAAAGCGCTCCCGAACCGAGGGAGCTCGTGCTCGTAACCGACCGCAACGGCACCGAGCAGCCTTTCTCCAAAGGCCTCCTCGCCACCTCGATCATGGCGACCGGCCTGACGCCCGCAGTGGCCTTCGCGTTAGAGCCCGATCTGGTTGGGCGACCAAGGAAATGCAGGGAGACGCGAGCAGCGCGAGGCGCGAGGAGGGAGCCTATCGAGCATACGTGACCGACGAGCAACGAAGCGATGCGACGTGGATCCCTGCATTTGCGCCCGAGTGCAACCTGTTCGGCGCTCTACACGGATGACTCTCGAGTGACGCTCACGGGGAAGCGCCACCGAGCGTCGGGGATACGACCGACCATCAAAGCGGGCGAAGCCCGCAGGGAGGGAGCGCCCCGACGTCGGTGGTGCAATGGCTGGATCTCAGTCGAGAGTCATCCGTTTAGCGACCGATGTCGATGCCGAGCTTCGCAACGCGGATAGTCGACGCATCACTGCCGACCACCTCGCAGCACTGACGAGCCAGGTGCTGACGCGCATTCAGCGCCTCGAGACGATCCGACGCATCCATGATCGCCTGCGCGAAGAAGCCCGCCTGCGGGTCCTCTCGAACCGCCGCAGCGATTGGCTCTGCCGCGGCTCATCGCCATGGACCTCGCGTGCCACTTCGAACGCGTCGTGGTGTCCGACGCGATCGCCGCGGATGCTCGAGTTCGGTGATCCACGCGGCGAGCCGCGCGATGAACGCGCGCATGTCACGTTCGAAGAGGGCCCATGCGGCGGGACCACAGCCGAGCAGTGCCGCCATCGGGGCACACTCGAAATCGAAGACGTACAGGTTCCGGAAGCGATGGCGGAACGCGAGGTAGGGGTCGATGGCGCTTGTCGTCTCGACACTCAGGACGGCAAGCCGCAGACCTTCGAACCGCAAGGCCATGGATGCGAGCAGGTCGCGGTGCCATCCTTCGCCGCTGGGCATGCCGCCGAGGGTCATCGCCACGCGCCGAAGGGACTTCTCGATGCCCGTGCAGAACGACTCCAGAAGGGCGGCGGCGCATAGATGATGAGGATCTCGCAGGGGGGATCGGTAGTCGCGCTGCGAGCTTGGTCGAATTCACGTACGAGGTGCACGACCCGGTCGAGCTCGGCGTCGAGCTCGGCTGCCAGAAGGCGCAACTGGTCTTGGCGGGGCTCAACGGTCATGATCCTCTCGCCCTACTCAGTAAACATCTGGGTCCGAATTTGTCTCACTCATATTGGCAGAGAGGGTATGCCGCGGGGCATCGGGCGGTAAGCGGGCGGTAGGTGTGACATGTCTGAGACAATCCTGGCGGCTCTCGGCGTCACTGCATCGCGGATGTTCGCAGCTCGAGGCCGACCGCACAGCGCAGGCGCACGAGCCCCGGAAGGTCCGCGCGCAGACGTTCGGCGGTGGCGTGCTCGGCCGGCGAAATCGGCGCGGCGCCCGTACGCGGTGGCAGCGTGAGCGCGGTTGTCCCGCACAGGTGACGACGGAGGGCGGTGACCTTCCACGGTTCGCTCGACGTGAGTCCTTCGTCGGAGAGCGCGGTGAGGAGGGCGTTGCGTGTGCGCGATGACCATGCCACCAGTGGCGTCGCGTCGCTCAGCAAGGTCATGACCTCCAGCAGGATCGCGCGTTGCTCGATGAGCCCGGCAGTGACGTCAGCCAGGGTCGACATGGGCCTCCTCGAGCGCCACCTGAATGAACGCTGGTAGTCCGAGGCCGGTCGTTGCTCCGGGGTCGGCCCCGAGGTCCCGCACGAGCCATGTCACGAGCGCATCGGCATAGCCGAGCAGCGCGTGTCGGTCGCCGTGCCAGGCACTGAGGGTCCTGAAGCGGGCGATGAGCTGTTGCGCGTTGGTGAACGCAAGTAAGAGCGAGAGGTCCTGGAGATCCTTCGCGCGCCCGGCGGCGAGCTTCAGCAGGAACAAGTCCTCGATGCTGAGCGCCCGCACCTCGATGGGGCCATGCGACGACGTGAGGTGCGCCACGACGGGGGACAGCGCGATGTCACGCACGAGGATATTGCCCCAGAGGTTCTCGGTCGACGTCACGTCGAGCTTCACGAGTGGACCCCACTGTGCGCGCGCCTCGGACTCGACGACGTGCACGACCTCGTCGGAGAACGACGGCATCCACAGGTCCACGTTTTCCGAAAAGGGCCGCACCGATCGCGCCGCGAGCGCGCTGCCACCGACCAACACGATCGGTTCGCCGAACGCGACGTGACGCGCCTCGGAGACATCGATCAGGCGCTGCACGATATGCAACGCGTCGTCGATGCCGAGGAGCCTGGGCGTGTCGCTCATGCACGGGCCCGGAGGGCCTTCGCAAGGATGGCGAAGCCTGGACTGCGGGCCGCGCGGAGCACCACGAGCAGCGCCAGTACGAGGCCGAGGCCGGTGCCCGCACCGCCGGAGGAACAGTCGCCGCCGGCACCTTGGGCGAGGAGGTCACACACGTCACCCGTGCCGTCGTCGTCGCGGTCGGCCTGGTCGGCGTTGGCGGCGCCGACGCAGTTGTCGATCGGGTCGGGCACGCCGTCGTCGTCGCGATCGCCGCACTCGAGGATGCCTTCGTCGGTTGCGCCGTCGCAGTCGTCGTCGCGGCCGTTGCACACGTCGACCTTGGCGGGGCCAGTCTCGCTGCAGGTCGCCGCGCGCCCATCGCGGGTGCAGGTCAGGATCCCGGTCGCGCACGCGTCACCGTCGTCGCCGTCGCAGGGCGCGCCGACCGCGCCGAAGTTCTCGTCGGTGTCGCCGTCGCAATCCTCGTCGACGCCGTCGCAGGTCTCGCTCTGGGCGCCCGCGAGCGGGTCGCACGCGTCGACGACCACGCCACTCGTGCAGGCGGCGGCGCCGCTGTTGCCGTCGCAGAGGCCGGTGCCGCAGGTCGTAGCGATCGGCTCGTAGTCTTCGTCAGTCGCACCGTCGCAGTCCTCGTCCTGCCCGTCGCACACCGCGTCGGCGTCGGCGCCGGTGCCCGGTTCGCAGCTCTCGACCGCGTCGCCGGCGACGCACGCCAGCGTGCCGGACCGCATGCACGTGCCCTCGCCACAGGTGATGGTCATGCCGACGAAGTCCTCGTCGGTCGTACCGTCGCAGTCGAAGTCGATGCCGTCACAGGCGGCGTCCTCGTCGTCGGTCGCGGGCAGCGGTACGCAGTCGTCGCTAGGCTCGCCGCGGTCGCAGATCGCGGTGCCGGTGGCGATGCAGGCGCCCTGGCCGCAGGTGATCGCGTGGGGCACGAACTCCTCATCGGCAGTACCGTCGCAGTCGTTGTCGACGCCGTTGCAGGTGTCGTCGGTCGCGGCCAGCGGGGGCTTCGGCACGCAGGTGTTGGTCGGCACGCTGGCGAGGCACTCGAATGCGCCGACCGCGGCGCAGGCGCCCACGCCGCAGGTCTGAGGCCGCACGACCCAGTCGTCATCGGCGCTGCCGCTGCAGTCCTCGTCGATGCCGTTGCAGTTGTCGTCGACCGTCATCAGCGGGGGCTTGGGCACGCATGTATTGAGCGGCACGCCGTCCTGGCACTTGCGCGTCCCGGTCGACGCGCACGCGCCAAAGCCGCAGGTCGAAGGCAGGTCGAGCCAGTCCTCGTCGGTGAGCCCGTCGCAGTCGCCGTCGACCCCGTCGCACGTCACGTCGTTTGGCTCGGCCTTGGGCTCGGCGAGGCAGCTGTCGACCTCGTCGCCCGCGTCGCAGGTGCGGCTGCCGGTGCTGGCGCAGGCGCCGACACCGCAGGTCGTGTCGACCACCGTGTACTCTTCGTCGGTCGCGCCGTCGTTGTCGTCGTCGACGCCGTTGCACGACGTGTCGTCGCATACGCCCGGATCCTGGCACATGAGCCCGCCGCTGGCGGTGCATTCGAAAGTGCCACACAAGGCGCCGAGCGGGCAGCTCTCGCCGGCGCGACCGTCCGGGAATTCGTCGGTCGTGCCGTCGGCGTCGTTGTCGATCCCGTCGCACACCTCGGGCAGCCCGGGTGCGCTGTCGCGGCAGCACAAGACGCCGCCCTGGCGGTCGGGGAAACGTTTGGTGAGGCGGTCGCGTTCGGTCCCGCCGGCGCCGCCGCACGACCAGGCCCAGTCGCCTTCGAGGTCGTAAGCCCAGTCGATCGCTGGGTCGTCGCCGGGCGCGACCGACTGGTTGCGCAGGCCCCCGCAGTTCGTGCCGGCGGCGCGCGTGAAGCCACCGCAGCGCGTGTTGGCGAGGCCGAGGTTGCCGCAGCCGAAGATCCCGGATCCGCCAGGCGGCACGCCGTTGACCGCGTCGACGCAGGTCGCCGCGCTGACGCCGCGCGCGACGAAGAACGCGCCGCCGGGGTAGGGCGCGAGTATCCCCTGAGTGCCGTTGCCGAAGTCGCCGTTGCCAAAGTTTGGATAGAACGGGTCGACCGCGTCGCTGCACGACCCGCGCCGCGCCGCGAGGTCGGCCGGTCCGCGGCAGACGTGCCAGCCCGGCGCGCACAGGTCGGCGGCGCGACATCCGGTGCCGGGCTTGTTCGTGCTGTGATTGCCGGCGACGCGGCCACAGCTCGGCGCTCTCGCGGCGCCGTCGAGGCCGGGTTGGTCCCAGGCCCCGCCGCAGGTGGCGAGGGTCGGGTAGGTCGCGAAATCGAGGAAGCCTTCGCGGGTGCCGTCGGCGCAGCCGATGACGACCGGTGGGTTGCCGTTGCAGGGCACGGGCAGGCCCTCGTCGGTCACGCCGTCGCAGTCGTTGTCGGCCGCGTCGCAGAGCTCGGGCAGCTCGGGCTTGAGGTTCGGTTTGGTGGTGCAGATGCCGGCGGTGCAGATGTCGGTCGTGCACGCGTCGCCGTCGTTACAGCCGCAGCCAAGGCCGATGCGCAGCCGGTAGCTGGTGATAGGCTGACCTTGTGGGTTGGTCGCTTCCATCGTGAAGGGGAACTGCAGGTTGGTCGGCCAGAACGCGTCGTCGTCGTACGGGTCGGGTGTCGGCAACGTGAGCACGGCGACATAGGCACCGGCCGGCACCTCGAACGGCAGCGTGTCGCCGTTGCCCTGGGTGTTGGCGAGGTTCGCGACGGGCGCGCCCGCGGGCGTCGTCAGCTCGACCTTCCAACCGACGAGGTCGGCCTCGCCCGGCTGCTGTCCGGAGGCGCCGAAGTTCTCGAAGTGCAGGTGCACGACGACCGAAATGGCGCTCGCGTCGCTCGTCGCGACGAGCCACACGAAAGCAGGCACGAGTGCAAACAGGCTGCGCAAGGGATCCCCTCTCTCGGGCCAGCTTGCGGGGGCCCGAGGAGGAGGATAGCACCTATTTAACGGTGCGAGATACCGCGCCGAACGACCTGATCACCTGACAACGTCTCGCCCGGAAGGCGCGAGATAACGACGCGCGGAGCGGCGACCTCGGCGACGCGCGGGGCCGGTCGGGTGCCGGTCGAAGCACGACCCTGACCACCCGCCTGCGGGCGACCCTGGCCGGCACCTTGCGGGCGACCCTGGCCGGCACCTTGCGGGCGACCCTGAGGTGCTGGCGGACGACCCGGCCCAGGCTGGCCGCTCATCTGGGGACGAGGCTGGCTCGGGCTGCGCTGACCGCCACCACCGCCGCGCGGCGACTGGCCACGACGACCGCCACCACCACCACCACCGTCGCGCCGACCTTCCTCGCGCGCGGTCATCGGGATGCCGCGCAACGTCTGGTCGATGGCCGGGGTCTCGAGCACCGGGATGCGCATGCGGATCGACTTCTCGATGTCGCTGAGAAATGCGCGCTCGTCGGGCGCGCACATCGCGATGGCGATGCCGGACGCGCCCGCGCGCGCCGTGCGGCCGATGCGGTGCACGTAGCTCTCGGGCAGGTTCGGCAGGTCGAAGTTGACGACGTGCGAGACGCCGTCGATGTCGATGCCGCGCGCCGCGATGTCGGTCGCCACGAGCACCCGCACGCCGCCCTCGCGGAAGCCCGCAAGGGCCTTCTCGCGCGCGCTCTGCGACTTGTTGCCGTGGATAACGGCCGCGTCGGTGCCGTACATCTTGAGGTGGTCGACCAGGCGATTGGCGCCGTGCTTGGTGCGCGTGAAGACGAGCACGCGCTCCAGCGCGCGGTCCGACAGCAGCGTCACGAGCAGGCCCTTCTTGTCGGCGCTCGGCACGTAATAGACCTGCTGCGTGACCTTTTCGACCGTCGTCGCCGGCGGTACGACCGCGACTTCCGCCGGGTTCGTGAGCAGCGAATTCGACAGCGCCTTCACGTCGTTCGGCATCGTCGCCGAGAAGAACAGGCTCTGGCGCTTGGCGGGCAGGGTCCTGATGATGCGCTTGACGTAGGGCGCGAAGCCCATGTCGAGCATGCGGTCGGCCTCGTCGAGCACGAAGATCTCGATCCCGTCGAAGCGCACGAGGCCCTTCTCCATATGATCGAGCAGGCGGCCCGGGGTGGCGACGATGATGTCGACGCCACGGCGCAGCGTGTCTTCCTGGGGGCGCGCGTTGACGCCGCCGAAGATGACGATGGTCGAAAAGCCGAGGTGGCGGCCGTAGTTGTCGAGGCTCTCGCCGATCTGGCTCGCGAGCTCGCGGGTCGGCGTGATGATGAGCGCGCGCACCGGGCGGAAGCGCTTGTCGCTTGGCGGCGGGGCCGGCAGGCGCTCGTGGAGGCGCTGCAGGAGTGGCAATCCGAAGGCCGCGGTCTTGCCGGTGCCGGTCTGGGCGAGCCCGAGGAGATCGCGACCCGCGAGGATGTGGGGGATGGCGCGCACCTGGATGGGAGTCGCCTGGGTATAGCCCTCTTCGGCCACGGCACGAAGGAGCGGATCGATAAGCTTGAGTTCAGAGAAAGACATCGCGCGGCGGACTATCACGGTCCGATCGACAACGCCCGAAGTTCTGCACGTTGGCGCCCAAATGTGTGCCCAAACCCCGCTGCCTCGCGCCCTTCGTCGAGGGCGGTGCAGCTGGCCCTTGCGGACGCGCGTGCGCGCGGTTACCCCAGGTCCCCTCATGAGTGCGCTGAGCGACCGCCCCATCGGCAGCCCCGCCGACCTCGAGCAGCTCGATGGCTTCGCCTTCGTCGCCGGGGACCCACTGATTGCGACCTGCGACGACCTGGTCGCGGCGGCCGATGTCGAGGCGGCAGTGGCCCGGGCAACCGACATCGAGGCGTTGATTGCGGCCGGTCACGCCGAGGCGTTAATCGACGCAGGCGCGCTCGTCTTGTCCCTGTCGTCACGCTCCGACCTCGAGACCAAGCGTCGCAACCTGCGGGCGATGACGCTCGGTCACTTCGCGCGCTTCTGGCGCGGACGCATGCCGCAACAGAAGCCCGAGCTGGCCGCCCGGCTCGAGGCCGCGTGTGAAGCGCTCGCGGCCCATCTCGCGCCGCTCATCGCGTTGCGGCGGCCGGCCCCGCTCGACCTGCCACGCTTGAGTGACGTGCGTTCGGGGGTGTTCCGGCGCCGGCTCGACAACTTCGCGCCGAGCCATGCGCGTGCGCTCGCGGGTGCGCTCGGCTACGTCGAGCATGGGCTCTCTCTGCGCGAGTGGGCCGAGGTCGGGCCGGCGCTCGGGTTGCCGAAGGAGACGCGGGCCGCCTTCGATGCGCTGGTCGCCGAGGTGCGCGAGGCGGAGGCGGTGAGCGTCGCGCCTCGTTCGCAGCGCTCGGCCGCGACCACGCAGGCCGCACGCACGAGCCCGGCGGTGCAGGCCGCGCTCGACCTGACGGAGCGCCAGGCCGCCGCCGCGCCGCCACTCGAAGTACTGCGCACCCGCACATCGGCCCACTACGAGCCCGATGCCCAGACGTTCACAGTGCACTGCCAGCACTACCTCGCATGCCTCGAGAGCTCGAGTTGCAACTCGGCCACGGTCGAGCTGAGCGAGCCACTGGCGCCGCACGTTGCCTGCGCGCAGCGGCCGACGCCATGCACGCTGAAGCGCTTCGCGGCCGAGCTGTACGCCGAGTCGCTGGCCGGGATCGACCCCGCCCAGGTGTCGCTCGCAGGCCTCGGTGCGATGCGTGCCTGGGCGATGGGGTCAGCGTCGGAGCGGCTCCTCGGGCGCCTCGAGGACCTCGGCAAGTTGCTCGCCGACGCGCAGCCGGATGAAGGCGAGGTCGCGTGGCTATTGACCCCGTTCGAGAAGCTCGAGCTGGTGCGCCTCACGCCGAAGAAGAAGGGCGGCTTGAAGACGAAGCGGCTGACGCAGGGCGAAGCCGAGATGGCACTGGCGTCGCCGCGGCATGTGATCACGGCCTCGATCCTGAAGGGCCTGCGCATGTTCCAGGACCGGCGCTTCGGCTACGACGGGCTCGAGACGCTCGGGCCGGCATTGGCCGCGCTGGCCGGTGACGCCTCGGTCTACCTCGCGTTCGAAGGTGACGTGAAGCCGCTCGCGATCTCGGTCGGTGAGCCGCGTCTCGAAGCGCACCTCGACCCCGAAGGCCGCGCGCAGTTCGCGATCACCATGAACGGCGTTGTGCTCGACCGCATCGCGAGCTCGCGCGCCTGGGTCTCGCAGCTCGACGTCGCGATTGGTCGCATCGCAGTCGGCCACATCAGCGAGGCGCTGCGGCGCACGGCGGCAGCCTTGCTCGGGGCGCCCGCGACCGAGATCGCGCCCGAGGACAAGGAGCGCTTCGCGGAGTCGCTGCTGGCGCTCGACAAGCGCGTGCCGGTGACCGCCGACAAGTCGTGGCTCGGCGATGCGGTCGATGCCGATTTGACGTGGATCCTCCAACTCTTCTGGAGCGGGCCGACCCGGCGCGCGAGCGATGGTTCGGGTGGCAAGGCGCTCGAAGCTCGGCTGCGCGTGAAGATCGTGCCCGAGCTCGGCGCGCTCACCCCGGGCGAGGGCGAACGCGTGCTGCCGCTGCGGCGTCTCGGACCCGATGGCAATCCGCACTTGAAGCACGTCGAACGCAGCTTCGATGGCGAGCGGCGCGCGGCGATCCTGGTGGCCGAGTCGCTCAACCTCGGCTGGCCGGGCACCGCTGCCGAACTCCACCCTCGGGGCGAGCCAGGGCGAGCAGCCGGGGGTAGCGCCGAAGGCGCTGGGGGTCAATTCGAATGGCGCTTTGTTGCACTCGAGGAAGCGCTCACGTTCATGAACGACGCGCAAGAGCTCGCGAGCGTCGGCAAGGTCGAGCTCGTCTGGGAGACCAAGCCGCTGCACGTGACGCGCAACGTGAAGGCCGAGCGCCTGCAGTTGAAGCTCGGCTTCCGCCGCGATTGGCTCGATGTGCGGGGCGGCTTCGTGCTCGATGGTGGCGAGTTGCCGTTGCCCGATCTGCTGCGCGCCCTGCGCGACAACAAGCGCTTCGTGCAGCTCGACGAGGCGCGTTTCGTCGAGCTCGGCGACGAGCTGAGGAAGGCCCTGGCGCCACTCGCGAGCCTCGCCCGCGAGGTCGGCGGCAAGGTCGTCGCGAGCCCGCTGTCGGTGCCCCTCATCGAGGAGCTCCAGGCCTCCGGTGTCGACATCGACACGCCGGCCGACTGGCTCACGTACTCGGCGCGCATGCACGAGGCCGCCGCCCTCGAGCCCTTGTTGCCCGACGGCGTGCGCGCCGAGCTGCGCCCCTATCAACTCGACGGCTTTCGCTGGATAGCGCGCCTCGCGCACTGGGCCCGCGGGGCTTGCCTGGCCGATGACATGGGGCTTGGCAAGACGCTCCAGGCGCTCGTGTTCATGCTCGCTCGTGCGTCGTTCGGTCCGACCCTGGTCATCGCGCCGACCTCGGTGGTCGCGAACTGGACGCGCGAAGCGGCGCGCTTCACGCCGTCGCTCGACGTGCGCCGGGCACTGCAGGGAGCGACGCTCGACGAGGCGCTGGCCGGCCTCGGGCCGCACGGGGTGGTGGTCACGACCTGGGATCTGCTGGTCCGGCACGAGCGCCTCATGAAGGCCCCCGCGACCCCCGACCAACCGGAAGGTCGCCCGTGGACGACGGTCGTGCTCGACGAGGCGCACGCGATGAAGAACGCCGCGACCCGCCGGGCGCAGGCGGCGCGCGCGCTCGACGCGGACTTCGTGCTGGCGTTGACCGGCACCCCGGTCGAGAACCGGCCGCTCGAATTGTGGAGCCTCTTCTCGGTCGTCGCACCGGGCCTGCTCGGCTCGCTCGATACGTTTCGCGAGGGCTTTGGCAAGGACATCGAAGCGCGCACACCCGAGGCGTCGCGCCGTCTGTCACGCCTCATCCGACCGTTCATGCTGCGGCGCACGAAGGCCGAGGTCGCGCCCGATCTGCCGCCGAAGACCGAGGTGCGCGTCGACGTGGTGCTCACGGCCGACGAGCGCGAGCGGTATCAGCGCGTGCGCATGGCCGCCATCAAGGAGCTCGACGACCTCGGACCCGAAGCGCTCGCGGGCCAGAAGGGGCTCATGCGGGTGCTCGCGGTGCTGACGCGGCTCCGTCAGATCGCGTGCCATGCACGCCTCGTCGACCCGAAGGCGCCGGCGAAATCCGCGAAGCTCGAACGCCTCGTCGAGCTCGCCGAGGAACTCCGCGGCGAAGGTCGCAAGATGCTCGTCTTCAGCCAGTTCACAGAGCTCCTCGCACTCGTCGCGAAGGCCTTCGAGGCGGCCAAGCTCACGTTCACCTACCTCGACGGATCGACCCCCGGCGAGGCGCGCGTGGCCGCCGTCGACCGCTTCCAGTCGGGCGCTGTCGACGCGTTCCTGCTCTCGCTGAAAGCTGGCGGCGTCGGCCTGAACCTCACCGCCGCGACCGAGGTCATCCACCTCGACCCGTGGTGGAACCCAGCCGTCGAAGACCAGGCCTCGGACCGCGCCCACCGCATCGGCCAGGACAAGCCCGTCACCGTCTATCGGCTGGTCGCCAACGGCACCATCGAAGAACAGATCCTCGGCCTGCACGCCGACAAGCGCGAGATGGTCTCGGGTCTGCTCGCCGGTACCAGCTCGGCCCGCCCCCTCGCGGCCGAGGACATGGCGGCGCTCCTCTCCGGCGAGAGCCCGGTCGCCGACAGCGAATAGCCGCCACGAATCCTCAAAAGCGCAGCAAGAACCAGCGCTCGCCACGCTTGATGACCGTCACCTCGACGTGCCGCAGGTCGGGACCCAGCGCGACCATCACACGAATCTCATCGGGCGACTGCCCGGTCGCATCCGCCAGCCCGAGGATGCGCGCCTCCCCGAACCATGCGCGGAACATCGCCCACTCGCGCGTCGCCTCCGGCTTTGCCGCGCACACCCGGCGTGCATCGACATCGGCGTAGCCGTCGGGGTCACACAGCTCGGAGAGACCTGCCGCATCGCCTTCACGCGCGGCCGCAATCGCCCCTTCGATCGGCGCCAACGGGCTCTCGGCGTCGCTGCCGCAGCCAAGCCCGCATACCATCACCACCGCCCACCACCGCGCCCTCACCTCAGTCGCTCGCCGCTGCCAGCTTCTCTCGCTTCGCTGCGCCTGCCGCGTCGCCCTCCGGCATATCCTCCGGCGCCTCCGTATCGTTGACGAAGATCCGCTTGGGCGATGCCTCGAACGCCCGTCCTGCGTCGCCCATCACGCGCTCGAGCCGTCCCTCGGCGAGCTCGCCGAGGATCGCCGAGAGCCGCTCCGGATCGAAGCCCGCCTCGTCCGCCTCGGCCTCGTCGACGATCGCCCGCAGCGCGTACAGGTCCGTCACCTCGCCGACCTCTCGCACCAACGACTTCATCGTACGGTGCATGTCGCGCACGCTGTCGACCCACGCCGGCTCGCTTGCCCTGTCGACGCTGCGACCCTCATCCGCGTACGTCGCAATCGCGAACTCGGGGGCCTTCGTCGACGCAAACAGCTCGAGCTGGTAGCGCAACCGTCGCACCGCCTTCCGGAACCCATGCACGTCCTGTTTCTTGCGGCTCGCGTCAGCCTTCTTGTACGCGCGGCGCGCATCGCGATACGTCCGCCGCAGGCTCTCGAGCGCGATCTCGATGTCGACCCACGCATGGATGGCGCTCGCGAAGATCTCCGCTGAACCCGCCAGCGAACGCACGTTCTTGCGCAGCCGCCACGCCACGATCTCGTCACTGGCGAGCTCGCTCCGGCACGCTTCCAGCCACGTGCGCACGGCGGCCATGGTCGGGTCGGACGCCGCGACCAGATCGAGGTCGCGCAGCTTGTCGACCACCGGCAATACCGCGTCGAGGTCGCGCGCAATACGCGTGCGTCGTCGCGCCCGTGCGAACGACTTCGCCAACCACTCGCGCGGCAACTTGCGTAGGAACGGCCACGCCAGCTCGAGCACCGACTCAGCCCGCCGGAGGGCCCGCCGATAGTCGTGCATCGCCGCAGCCGGCGCCTCGACGGCCCTTCGCGACTGTACGCGCGCTTCCTCGATCATCGTCTCGAGAGCGCGTGCGAGCGCCTCGGCCAGCGGCTTGTCCGTATCGAGTATCAGCTCTCGCTGCATGCTGTCCCCCGTTCGCCCCGTTCGATGTTGCCTTCCAGTTGCGCTCCGGCCACACGACCGTCGCCGACGAAGTATAGGCAGGCCGAGGGGTTCTGTGTACCCTCGGCGCGCGGCAATCGCTTCCTTTCGGCGGGCGCGCAAAGGAATCGTCCGATGGAGGTCACCTTTTTCCGTCACGGCATCGCGGTCGATCGCGGCGACCCACTCGCCCCTGTCGACTTCGAGCGCCCCTTGACCCTCGACGGCAAGAACAGAACCGAGTCCGCCGCCCGCGGCCTGCGCGCGCTCGGCGTGCGACCGGCGCTCATCCTGACGAGCCCCTTCAAGCGCTGCGTACAGACGGCGCGCCTGCTCGCACAGGCGCTCGGCGTCGCGAAGAAGTCATTGCGCGAGATCGACTCGCTCGCGCCGCATGCCGACCCGCACACGCTCTGGCCCGAGCTCGCCCTCGTCGAGCGGGAGTCGATCCTGTGTGTCGGTCACGGCGGCGCCATCGAGCCCGCGGTCGGCCTCGCCCTCGGCCTCATCGCCGCCGAGCCAGACAACCCCGACAACCCCGACAACGATGACGACCAAGCGACCACGCTCACGTCGACCCTATCCCACGGCAGCGCTCCCCTGGACCCGCTTTTCGACGGCGCGTTCCGCACGTTGCACCTGAAGAAGTCGGGCGCACTCCAGCTCGAAGTCCGCTTCGACCCGGTCGTCTCGGCGCGTCTGTCGTGGCTCGTGTCGCCGAAGATCCTCCGGCAACTGGGGCGCATCTAGCGTGGCGGCGGTGCTCCCGCCCGAGTTCCTGGCCGCGCTCGATCTCGGCTCCAACAGCTTCCATCTCGCGGTCGCGAAGGTCGTCGGCAAAGGCTTGCACATCATCGACCGGGTGCAGGAGCGCGTGCAGCTCGCGGTCGGGCTCTCCGACGACAAGGTCCTCGACGACGCCGCGCAGGACCGCGGCCTCGCCGCCATCGAGCGCTTCGGGCAACGCCTGCGCGACACACCAGATGCGGCCGTGCGCGCGGTCGGCACCGACACCTTCCGCGTCGCCGTCAATGCCGCTCCGTTCCTCGAACGCGCCTCGTCGATCCTCGGTCATCCAATCGAAGTCCTCTCCGGCGAAGAAGAGGCGCGCCTTATCTATCGTGGCGTCGTGCAATCATTGCCGCACGGCGACGGCGCCCGCCAGCTCGTCATCGACATCGGCGGCGGGTCCACCGAATGTATCGTCGGCGTCGGCCTCGAGGCCGAGCACGTTGCCAGCCTGCACCTCGGCGCGGTCGGCCTCACGCGCCAGTTCTTCAACGACGGCGTCATCACCCGCGAGCGCTTCCGGCGCGCCCAGATCGCCGCCCAGCTCGCCTTCGAACGCCTGCCTGAGCCGTTCCTGCGCGCCGACTGGACGCGCGCCTTCGGCTCGTCCGGAACGATGATCGCCCTCGACGAGATCCTGCGTGTGAACCAGTGGGGACCCAACGGCCACGCCTCGGGCGGCATCACCAAAGACGGGCTCACGCGCTTACGCGAAGCGTTGATTACCACCGGCCACAGCGAGCGCCTCCAGATCGCCGGCCTCAAGCCGCAACGCCACAACGTCATCGCCGCCGGCGTCGCCATCGCCCGCGCCGCCTTCAAAGCCCTGCCGTTGCGCTCGCTGCAATCGACCAGCGCCGCCCTCCGCGAAGGCGTGCTCTACGATCTCCTCGGCCGCTTCCTCGAAGGCGACATCCGCGAGTCGACCATCCACCATTTGATGGACCGCTTCCACGTCGACCGCCAGCAAGCCGGGCGCGTCGAGCAGACCGCGATGCGCCTCTTCGCGAGCGCGCGTTGGCTCACGCCAAGCCCGTCGAACCAGGTCCAGCAGGGCCAACAGGCCCACCTCGCCCCCACTGGCCTCGCCGACCCCGCCCGTCGCTACCTCGCCTGGGCCGCGCGCCTGCACGAGCTCGGACTCGCCATCTCGTTTCACGGCTATCACAAGCACGGCGCCTACATCCTCGCGAACACCCCGTTGCCCGGCTTCTCGCGTGACGATTCGCAGCTGGTCGCGGCGCTGGTGCTCGCGCACCGCAAGAAGCTCTCACGCGACATCTTCCTGCCCCTCCCGCAGCACCTGCGCGAGACGGCGTTGCGGCTAGCGGTCCTCTTGCGGCTCGCGGTACGCCTCTGTCGTAGCCGCGCCGAGCGCGCGACGCTCGATGTCGGTTTAGATGTGAGTGGGCGGGTCTTGACGTTGTCCCTGCCGCCCGGCTTTCTCGCCGAGCACCCGCTCACCCAGGCGGATTTCGCCGAAGAGTCCGAGCGCCTCCTCGCCTCAGGCTTCGCGCTCGTCGTGAAGTGATCTCGGACCTCGGCCCGGCCTTTGACAATGCGATCGGCGTTCGATAGGGGCGCACCATGATCACACCTCATCAATGGCGTCGCCTCGGCTTGTCGATCGTTCGTGGGTTGCGCGACTCGACCCGCACCGACGAGCTGCTCGTCGCCGAGGAACTCGTTTGTCGCGCCCGCTTCAAGGCGTTGCACATGGCGTTTGCGACCACCCTCGCGACCAACCCCGAGGCCCAGTTGCTGCTCGTCGAGAAGCCGCGCCTCGCAAAGGACGCCGTCGACTACGACGCCCTCCGCCGCCTGCCCGCGGACACGCTCGGCGGCGCCTACGTGCGCCACCTCGACCGCTTCGGCCTCGACCCGGATCTGCTGGCCGATCCCTTCGGCCACTGGAGCGGCGCGCGCTACGACGACCCGGACACCGCCTACCTGCACGAGCGCTACCGCCAGACCCACGACCTCTGGCATGCGCTCACCGGCCTTGGCACCGAAGGCTACGAAGAGGTCCTCATCCACGCCTTCACATGGGGACAGCTGCGCCTCCCGTACTCGGTCCTCATCGTCACTTTCGGCACCGTCAAACACATCTTGGCGGAGCGCCGCTGGGGCGTGCTCCGCCGCGGCCTGCGCGACGCCTGGGACGCGGGCCGCGAAGCCCGCTCCCTGTTGCTCGTGCGCTGGGAAGACCGCTGGCAGCTGCCGCTTGCGGACATCCGCAATACCTACCGCATTCGCACGCTCGCCTGATCGGCCTTCACGTCAGGCTTGCGTCACGAACGCACTTGCGCGAGGTTTCGCCGCCCGTGTTAGCGAGCCTCGCAAGGAGAATCCGTTGTTCGAATGGCTGCGGTCGAAAACATCGGCGGACGCTGACTCTGAAGGTCCGTCCGTCCGCGCCCTGCGTGAGGCGCTGCACGCGCTCGCGCGGGTCCAAGTCCGTGCCGATGCAGCCAACGCGGCGCTGCGTGAGCTCAAGTCGGAGCTCGATCTCCTGCGCGCCGAGTCGGGTGAGACGGCCGAGTCGCTGCGCAAGCTCGCGCGCTCGTTCGGTCGCACGGCCCTGCGCGTCGAGGAGATCGAACGTAAAGTCGATGCCGCCGCGAACGCGGGTCCATGTGCCCAGGTCCCCGCGGAGCGTGACCTCGCAGGCCTCTTCGATGCGATAGACCTCCTCGATCGCGCCCGCGAGTCGATCGACCTGAGCGCCTCGCCCGAGCTTGCCATCGGGCTCGACGGCATCCACACACGCCTTGTGCGCCACCTCACGGCCGAGGGCTTCGAGCGCATCGCACCGCGCGGCGCCGAGCCCGACGGCATGCTGGTGCGCGTCGTCGGCACGGTCGACCACCCGGCGACGGCGCCTGGTCGCGTCGTCAGCGTGGTGCGCGCAGCGATAAAACATGGCGACCGGATCATCCGCGAAGGCGAAGTGATCACCGCCCGGCCGCTCTCTCCCAGTCCCGAAGAGGCCACATGAGCACCATCGTCGGTATCGACCTCGGTACCACCAACTCCGTCCTGAGCGAGCTCGTCGACGGTCGCCCTGTCCCCGTCGCGATCGATGGTGACCCGATCGTACCGTCGATCGTGCTCTATCTCGACGACCGGATTGTGGTCGGGCGCGAGGCGCGCAACCTCGAGCTGCAACACCCCGAGCGCGTCGTGCGGTCCGCCAAGCGACGTATGGGAACGAACGAGCGTTATGCGTTGCCCGGTCGCAGCGTACTGCCCGAGGAGGTCTCGGCCGAAATCTTGCGCGCGCTTGCACGCGGGGCGGAGCGCACGCTTGGAAAGCCGGTGAAGGACGTCGTCATCACCGTGCCGGCGTACTTCGACGACGCCCAGCGCAAGGCGACGTTGCGCGCTGGCGAGCTGGCTGGGCTGCAGGTGGTGCGTCTCCTGAACGAGCCGACCGCGGCCTCGCTCGTCTACGACTATGTCGGCACCGGCGCGAGTGACGGCGAAGCAGAGCTGGTGCTGGTCTTCGATCTCGGCGGCGGCACCTTCGATGTGTCGGTGCTCGAGGTGTTCGAAGGCGTGCGCGAGGTGCGTGCCACCGCGGGCAACACCCGCCTTGGCGGCGACGACTTCGATGACAAGTTGCTGCACCACTTCATCGAGGTGCTCAAGACGCGGCATGCGGTCGACCCGCGTGACGACCTGCGCGCCATGGCGCGCCTGCGCCGCCTGGCCGAGGATACGAAGATCCGCTTGTCGAGCGAGGTCAATGTCCAGGTGCGCGAGGAGCTCCTCATGAGCCGCGCTGGCCGCCCGGTGAACCTCGAGCTCGAGGTCACGCGTCGCGAGCTCGAGGAGATGATAGCGCCCCTCCTCGAATCGACGGTCGAGTTGGCGGAACGGGCCCTCCTCGAGGCACGCGTCGACCCTGCAGAGCTCGATCGCATCCTGCTCGTCGGCGGCTCGACCCGCATCCCACTCGTGCGTCGCCTCCTGCGCGAGCGCTTCGTGGCCCCAACGATGAGTGGCGACGATGATCTGGGTCGGCATGCCGACATCCACGACGAGATCGACCCCGATCTCGCGGTGGCGCTCGGCGCCGCGGTGCAGGCCGGAATCCTGGTCGATGCTCCGGTCGAGCGGCTGCTCGTCGACGTCGCCGCGCATACGCTCGGCATCCGTACGATCGGCATGCTCGACGAATGGGGCGAGGCCGACACGTTCGCGCCGATCATCCCACGCAACTCGGTCCTGCCGGTGACGCGCACCGAGGAGTTCTACTCGGTGCGTAACGACCAGGAGCGCCTCGACGTCGAGGTCTTCCAGGGCGAGCGCATGACCTGCTCCCAGAACAGCCCGATCGGCAGCTTCAGCCACGCGCTGGCACCGCGGCGGGAGGGCTCGCCGATCCACGTTACGTTCACCTACGACCTCGATGGCATCGTGAAGGTGACGATCGCTCAGCCTGGCGTGACGCCTTCAGAGGCGGTCGCGCTGGCGGTCGCCGACAAAGCGCGCGAGGCGGCACCGGCGTCAGCCTCAGCGATCGAGCGCAAGGCGGCCGAGCTCGAGGCGAAGCTCGAAGGCAAGGCCAAGACCGCGCTCGCCGCGCTGCTCGATCGCTTCCGGCGGGCCAAGGGCAAAGAGCGGGTCGCCGCGGAGGAGGCGCTGCTCGACTTCTTCCTCGACCACGGCGAGGACTGAGATGGCGCGAGGTTCACGCGAAGATAAACGCCAGCAGCGTGCGAACGACGAGCTCAGCGCGCTCGAGAAAGCGATGCGTCGCGGCCAACGGCCTGACCCGATAACGAGCATCGACAACTATCTGGAGCTGGCACCGCCCGCGCGAGCGGCGCACTTCGACTTCGTGCAGACGGTCGTCGCACGGGTGCTCGACGACATGGGCGTACGCGCACCGGCGAACGCGATCTTGATCGCCTGGTGTCCGCGGCTCGAGCGTGCGCCCGAGCTCGTGCGCGGTGGCGACGAGCCCGAAGCGACGGCACTCGAGCGCTGGTGGGGGCTCATGCGTGCGTGTCTCGTGGGCCGACTCCCGGCGCTCGCGCAGAGGCTCTGGTTGCGCCTGGCGCCGGCCGCGAGCGCGACAGCGCCGCAGCTCGAACGGCTTATCGCGGCCTGGCTCGAGGATGCAGGTGCATCCCTTTCCGACGGCGAGTTCGAGGCGCTGCGGCCGACGCTAGAAGCGCTCGCGGCGGCGCGCAGGGAGTTCGATGCGCGCCTTGGCAAAGAGTCGCCGCGGCAGCTCGATGCGCTCGCCCCGACCTCCAGCGAGGCGGATGTGAGGGCCTTCGTCGAGACGATCTTTCTTGCGCGATCGGTGGCGCTATCGCAGTTGCGGGGTGTGGCGCGCGGGTTGTCGCGCGAGAACGCGAGCCGCGTGTGGGCCGAGGCGGCGCCGTTCCTCTTGCGCGATGCGCTAGCACGCGACAGCGTCGAGCTCCTGCGCGGCTTCGCCGAAGCGAGCGAGAACGCTGGAGGCAAGGTCCTCGTCGCGGATGTCGAGACGGCCTTGCGCTGGTCGTTCGCCCAGGCGCTCGCCCAGGCGCGGGCTGCGAGTCCAAAGGATGCCAGGCACGCGTCGGGTGGGGACCACGCCGGGTTGTTCGCGCGCCTCGCGATCACGGCGCTGGAGCTCGCGCCGCAGCTGGCCGAGCGCATCGAGGGCATGCTCTTGCAGCAGTCGCCCGATCGGGTGCCCTTCACCCCGGAGCTCGTCCAGCTACTCGCGCGCCTCTTGCGTGCAACTTCGCGCCTGCCCTCGGCGGCGCTCTGGACGTGGGTGATGGGCGTCGTGCCCCACAAGACGAAGGTTGATCACAGCGCGCTAGCTGCCCCCTTGTCGGCGTCGTTGCCGCCTCTGCTCGAGGCGCCGCGCGCGCTGGCCGAGGCGCTCGCGCGACTGTCCAAGCAGGTTCAACACGATCTCTTCGATACGGCTTTCAAAGTGCTCTCGTCGCCCCTGTTGGTCGAGCTCCTGGCGGGCCTCTGGCCTGTCACGAACGCGGGTCTGCGCCAGTTCCTGACGGTGCTCTTCGACGACCTCGTAGAGCGGCTCGACCGCGAAGGTGCGCCACGCAAGACCAACGCGAAGGGACGGAGCGGAGGCCCGCCGATACCACCTGAGTTCGAGCGGGCCCTCGATGACATGATCGACGACGGCGAGTCGGTCGAGAGCGCGCTCGAGATGGTGCTCGAAGACATGCCGCCGCCGCTCGCGATCATGATGCGCAGTGCGCTGCTCGACTACGCCAGGAAAGGTCCGGCGGGGCCGTCCGAAGCGGGTATCGCGCTGTGGTCGCGCCTTGGCCGCGACATCGTCGCGCAATCGCCGAACCTCCTGCCCGACGGTCTGCGCCATGTGCCCGACCCGGACACCCGGCTGGCGTTCGTCGACGTCGTGCTCGCCAGCCACGAGCGGCTCGAGGACTGGATCGAGCTCACGCATCGCATCCTCCAGAGCGACGGTTCGAAGCTCTTCGCGACGTTGATGGGGCGCACCGCAGAACGCTTCGGCGACACCATCGACACCTGGCGCCGTGCGCATATTGCGCAGTCGCACTGCGATTGCTTCTATTCGGAAGGCATCGCGAAGCGACTCATCGCGGCCTACAGCGAGGCCGGCGACGTGCCACCCGCGTTCGTGCGCGAACTCAAGGGTCGCTTTCCCGAGGTCGTGCGCATCTACGAACGCTACATGAAGCCAGCTAAGCGGCCGGCCGCGAAGAAAGTACCCGCCGCGAAGAAAGCACCCGCCGCGAAGGTGCCCGCCGCGAAGAAAGTGCCCGCCGCGAAGAAAGCACCCGCCGCGAAGGTGCCCGCCGCGAAGAAAGTGCCCGCCGCGAAGAAAGCGCCCGCCGCGAAGAAAGTGCCCGCCGCGAAGA
>Ga0105044_10000571_pt1 | contig 45441 bp, 35 predicted proteins | sample MAT01_FD_78092 | JGI IMG/M metagenome (GOLD analysis project Ga0105044, IMG submission 78092) | Freshwater microbial communities from Lake Fryxell liftoff mats and glacier meltwater in Antarctica - MAT-01 | ecosystem: Environmental > Aquatic > Freshwater > Ice > Liftoff microbial mat | place...
CGAGAGTGACTATGCACGTTGCTTTCACTTCACGGTCACACCCGGCAGGTGTGACCCACGGTGGGTCACTCTTGCCGAGAGTGACTATGCACGGCAAAGGTTGGGGCTGGGCCATGGTTCGGCATCGGAAGGTGTATTCACCCTCGGGCAGGCCGTGGAGAACCGCAGCCCAATGTGCATTGGTGAATTGGATCGGCCAACGTTCGGGCAATTCTTGATCGTCAAACCCATGAGTGTTCGGGGGGATTTTACCCTTGCTTAGGCTACTCCAAGAGGTCGGAGCAGGCAGCAACTCGGCATCGAACCACGGTCGATGGCTGACCCCTCCGTCTTCGTCAACTGCTTACCAAGTGTTGCAGGCCTATCAGGTTCGGAGATGACCTCCAGCTTCCAGGTGTCGCGTGTCAGTCCGACTTCGCGTTTTTTTTCCTCGGGCCAGGAATGAGGCAACGGCTTGCCACGCGAAACATCGCGAAAGTCTTTTGGCGGTGTGAAGTACGGCTCGCGACGGGCGCCCTCTTTATCTGGTTTCGATCGCTTTTGAGGCTTGGAAATTTTTCCGGCGTGTCGTCGCCTACCAACGCCATGGCCGAGGAGGAGCGCGCCGATAGTCCGCCGAATCCGATTTTCAAAAAGTACCGGCGTACCATGCTAAGATGCTCTTCCACGAATTCAGGTTGGTCCACGGTAAATTTCCTAAAATTTCCAAAAGGTTGATTTGCAGTTCCTTCGATGGAGCGGGGTGCCGCTGGGTCGCATCGCGATTATTTGAGCCAATACTCAAAGAACCTGTAAATTTGTTCGTTCGATTCCTGGGTGGGAGTATGCGTTGCTCGGTTGGTCATCGCAACCCGATCCTGAACACCGAGCAACCGATTCACAGCAATAGAATGATTTAGGACCGACCATCGGCTGGGCGGATCCTCTTCGCCTCCCGAAACGAGAAACGGTCGAGGAGCCATTAGGCTATGAAGTTCATGTAGATCGTGGCCTAATTCTACCAAGGTCTTATAAGCACCTGTTCGTGGACTGTCCTCTCGAACGAGTCCGGGCTTGCGAGTCACTTTCGGGTCCTTTCCGAGATACCACGGTTCTTGATAGTTGATGCTTTCTCGCGTTTCATCGAAAACGATTCCGGGATCGGACCATGCGGCACAAGCGTATTTTTCCCACAGGCAAGACCCGAACATAGCCCACTTACCTCCATAGGAATGGCCTACAATTCCGATCCGCGCCGAATCTACCTCGGGCATCGCCGCCAGTGCTTGCCAGGCGTTAGCAGCCAAGTATCCGAGATAAGATAACGGCTGGCAAATCGCTGGTTGGCTCAACACCGGTTTGCGTGCATCGCCACCGGGTGAACCGATCGCCAGCGTCACGAATCCTCGCAATGCCAACTGCCATGCAAAGTCTCGAAGTGGATTAGCACTTAGACCAACGCTAGTTTCTGGATCGTAGTAGGGGACAAACACGGCTGGAAACGGTCCGATTCCCTTCGGAAGCAGAAGATAACCTTCACAGTTCTGATCGGGAGCAATTTGGATACGAACTCGGTGTTGTAGGACGTCTCCTCGCCGAATCGTCTCAAGCACATCCGCGGCCGGTCTTTGGATGATCCTAGGCCAAGGTCCCAAAATGCGATTCCAATTTGTGATAATTTCCACTCTTCGACGCAACCAGTCGCCCGGAGTTTTCACTTCACTTCCATTGTCAAAGCTTAGTGGAGAGCGGGCCGGTGTCAGTTTCCCATCGAACTCGGCTGGGGACGCAGTGAACGGCCCCATAGCTTCGACTTGGGCATTCCCCTTTCCCCCAGCGATCGCGAGCAACGCGGTCATAGCGACACCGCGGTTGAATTCACGCCGACTCGGTTGGTATTCCAAAGTACTAGTCCCTTATGAGAATTGAGGCTTTGATTAGCGAGAAGTGTCAGTAATTCCACATTTTGTCTAGGCGTTCCAACAACAGAATGGTTGAAGTAGAGTCCATTCTATAGCGACAGACATCCCATGGGGGCGCCTCGTTGTTCCACACAAGCCTGCGATAGTGCAGCCCGGAGGTCGAAATATCCCTGCCGGTGGCGTGAGCCACCGGACCCATGGCGATCGGCTGTCGAAAACCAACCCATTCCTGAAAAAAATGGGGTTTTGGCCTGACAAAATAGGTTGGTTTCTATTATTTTAAAGAGGGTGCAGTGTTGGGCTAGCTGATACGGGCACCCCCATTTCCCGATGATGCTGTTTCCAAAGTGCAACGGCCAATCATCCGACGAGCCATCCGAGAGTCATAGCCAGTAGGCTGTAACTCTAGAAAAAAGTGCTCTCACCGCGGGGTGCTTCCGCTAGAGTTGCCGCGTCGTGAGATGCTGCCAACCGATCTTAGAACGGTTGCATCACAGCGTTTGGTGATCTTCAATTCGATAGCGATCTCATGTCTAAGCCTAAGCGGCCTCCTACCCCGTCTCCGTCCGTATTATCCGGCGAGCAACGCATCAACAAACTACTTGCTGCGGCTGGTCTTGGCTCGCGGCGTACTGTCGATGAGTTGATCACCGACGGTCGCGTCGAAATCGATGGCAAAACGATCACGCAGGTCGGTACCAAAGTCGATGTCGAAACCGCCAAGATCTCCGTCGACGGCGAACCACTCAAACGTCATCGACCGGCCTACTTCGCCGTTCATAAACCGGCTGGCGTTCTGTGCACCAATCGCGACCCAGAGGGCAGACCTCGCGTCATCGATTTGGTGCCCGGTCACAATCGATTGTTCCCTGTCGGCCGACTCGATTCGTCCAGCACTGGTCTGATTCTGCTCACCAACGACGGGGAACTCGCACAGCGATTGGCTCATCCTCGGAACAGTGTGCCAAAGTCCTATTTCGTGGTCGTGGCTGGTCAAGTCGAAATGGATTCGATGCGGCGGCTCCAGCGCGGGATCTATCTGGCCGAAGGCTTGGCTCGCGTCGATGGCGCTAAGATTCGCAAGGTGCGAAAAGGCTGCACCGAAATCGAAATCACTTTGAGTGAAGGGAAGAATCGCGAGATCCGTCGCGTTCTCGCGAGGCTAGGGCACAAAGTCATCACGTTGCGCCGTGTCGCTATCGGGCCCCTGCGATTGGGTGCTATGCCTGAAGGAAGCTATCGGCCATTGACCCAGGATGAAGTGCGCCATCTGTACAAAGCCGTCGAAGACATCAAGCGAGAGAAGAAAATCCAACGCAAAGAGAAGGATCGCCGCCGTTCGGCCGAGATGAATGGCGTGGGCGAGGAGGCGGTCGAGGTGGACCGCTTGGACGCAACCGCGCCGGCCAAGGCGCCCATCAAAATAAAGGAAGCGGCAGAGCCTAAAGAGGAACGAAGAGTCAAGAAGAAGAAGAAGCTTCCTCGCGAATCCGATGACGAGTCTTTGCCGCCACTTTCCATCAATCCCTATCGCGAACCCGAGGACGAGTTGGAGGAGGACAGCGGTTTCAAGGACTCCGTCTTGGTCAAGCATACAGGATTGGATTCGGAAGTCACGATCCGCCCCGGCAAAGTTTTAAGCTATAGCGACGACGATTCGTTCGAGGACTCGGACGACGAAGATGATTTCGATTCGACGGGCATGGGATTCGATAGCTTCGCCGAAGACGACGACGAAGAAGGGGATGACGAAGAGGCGTTCGAAGAAGCAGACGAGGCGACCGATCGCGAAAACAATCTCATCCTCGAGCGTGCACCCAAGGGGCGAAAGGCCCCTATCAAAAACAAGCAGGACAAAAACAAACAGGACAAAAACAAACAGGACAAAAGTTTGCCCGAGAAAAAAGTGGTTCGAGCGCCTCGCGCTCCAGCAGGATCTCGCAAGAGCACAGCTCGTCCGACAGGCCCGAACAGTGGAGTCCGAGGCAAACCGATGGGCCGACCGAAGCGCTCGGTCGGTAAAGCGACTCGCAATGGCCCAGCGGCCAATCGGGCAGGGGCGGCTGGGGCATCGAGCGGTCGAGGTCCGACCAAAGGCGCGGTGCGTCGCGGGACCGGCTTTGGAGCTAATCGACCCAGCGGGCCGCGCGAGGGATTCCGTAGCGGGGCTTCGACTCGCAATCCGTCCGAGGGCTCGTCGCGACCAGGCCGCTCTTTCGGTGGAAGCACACGTCCTGGCGGGAAACGAGCCAGCGGCGGGAGTTCGAACTCAAGCGGTTTCAAGGGCAAGTCTGGTGGCGGTAAAGGACGTAGCCAGGGCAAGCGAGGTGGGCGTTAGGCATGACCTATTTGCAATTGGATTCAAAACGCTTTGTCGTCATGGGGGTCGCCAATCGCAAAAGCGTGGCCTATTTCATCGGAAAGTCGCTGGAGGCCAATGGAGCCTTGGTCGAGTATGTCGTTCGCAGCGAAAAGAGACGGGCTGAGGTAAGCAAACTGTTCCCGGATTGCCCAATTTGGGTTTGCGACGTCGAAGACGAGGAACAAATCATTGCCTTGGGTTGTGAGCTGGGCAAGAATGCGACACCGATTCACGGACTGGTTCACTCGATCGCCTTCGCTGACTATAGCGAAGGGATGAAGCCCTTTCATGAAACGACCCGAAAACAGTTTTTGCAAGCGATGGATATCTCCTGTTTCTCTTTCATTGCGGTGAGCAACGCGGTCAAAGAATTGCTGGCCGAGACCGCTTCGGTGGTCACGATTGGAATTTCGACAACCAGAATGGCCAGCGAAAGCTATGGCTTTATGGCGCCTGTCAAAGCAGCCCTCGATTCTTCGCTGGCTTTCCTCAATAAATCGTTCAGCCGGTTTTCTAAAGTGCGATTCAACGCGGTCGGGGCCGGACTCTTGAAGACAAGTGCTTCGGCAGGGATCCCAGGTTACGTGGACGCTTATCTCTACGCAGAAAAAGCAATTCCGCGAGGGGAGGGGGTTACAACACAGGAGGTTGCCGATACGGTATTGTTCTTGTTGAGCCCCCGTTCGTCAGGCATCGCTGCCCAGACTTTGGTCGTAGACGCAGGGATGTCGACGAACTACTTTGATAATGAAATCATCATCCGTGTTGCCAAATAGGTACCGCAGTGTCCGACATAGAAATCGATATCCATTCCGTTCACCGTTGGCTCCTGCAGGGAGTCGATGAGAGTGGCCGGTCCATTGCGCTAGTAGACTGCCGCGAACAGAGCGAATACGACATCGCCAAGATTCAGGGAGCGGTCTTAATGCCCATGAGGCAATGGCCACCTGACCCTGAGGCACTAGCGCATTTGGATAGCAAACGGGTAGTGGTCCATTGCCATCATGGCGGTCGATCTCTGCGGGTTGCCAATTGGTTTAGATTGAACGGGCACCCCGAGGCCACCAGCATGTCAGGTGGTATCGACCAATGGAGTCAAGACATAGACGCTTCGATTGAAAGATACTAGACAATATGCCACAAGTGAATCCGAGCTTATCCAAGCCAGCCCAATGGTCCATAGCGATTCACGGAGGAGCCGGAGGCGCAGTGGATCGATGGAATGCCGAGCAAAAACTGATCCGAATCATCGGCCTAAAGACGGCCTTGACCACGGGCAAACAACTGTTGGAAAAATCCGCTTCTGCGATCGACGTCGTGCAAGCCGTAGTTCAGATTTTGGAAGACGATCCTCACTTCAACGCAGGTCGCGGTGCGGTTCTGAATAGTTTGGGGGAGGTCGCGCTCGACGCCAGTATCATGGACGGTTCGGATTTGAGCTGTGGCGCCGTGGCTGGCGTAACCAAGGTCCGCAATCCGATTTGTTTGGCTCGAGCCGTTCGAGACAAGACGCCCCATGTTTTCCTGTGCGGGGATCCTGCTGACGCGTTTGGTAAGGATCAGGGGTTGCCGATGGAGACACTCGAGTATTTTCGGACTCCTGAGCAAAAAGAGAACTGGGAAACGTGGCGACAAAAGCAGGCAAACCGAGGGGCGGCTTCCTCCAGGAACGATCTCGATCGCGGTGACGATCGACTTTTCTATCTTGGGACCGTCGGATGCGTGGCCCGAGATTTGCATGGAAACTTGGCGGCAGCCACGAGCACTGGGGGCCTGCTCGGTAAACGCTTCGGACGTGTCGGCGATTCGCCCATTATTGGCGCAGGGACTTACGCAAACAATAATACCTGTGCGATCAGTTGCACCGGAGACGGCGAACTGTTTATTAAGCATCACATCGCTTCCGCCGTTTCGTCGCGGATGGAACATTTAAAGGAATCGCTCGGAGCGGCGGTGAAGTTTTCCATCGACCAAACGCTGCCCGTGGATTCGGGTGGCTTAATCGCGATCGACGCCGCAGGGAACATCGAGCTGCAATTCAATACCCCGATGATGGCGCGAGGCCAGGCGAAGAGCGACGGTACATTCCAGGTCGGTTTGACCGACTGGGTCGATTAGCCACTTTTGTTTTCTGCATAGTTACCAAGAAACGCCCGCTCTCGACGAATCTTCCGAATCATGAACAAAAAGACCATCCTCGCTTCGCTATTGGCCATCAGTTTTTTCACGACACCGTTAGCGTGGGGGCAACGGCCGACGGCCCCGAGACTCTTTCCGCAAAAGGCCATGCTTTACGCCAGAGTCGATGACTCGCGTGAACTCAAATCCAAAATGGGCCAAACCGCCACTGGGCGACTGGTCGAGGATCCGCAGCTCATGCCCATCATTAACTCCTTCTATTCGACCTTCAACAACCTGCTCCAAGGTATGCAGGAAGCCATCGGAATCAGTTTGGATGAACTGCTATCTATTCCCAATGGTGAATTAGCCATGGCCTTAGTGCCAGGCAAGACGGTGCCGGTGTTTTGCGTGCTGATCGAAGCGGGAGATGAATTACCCGCCGTGCAGCTGATGATCGATCGGTTGGAATCGCAGCTAGTCTCTCGCGGAAGTGAGAAAACTACTAAAGAGATTGGCAAGATCTCGGTAAACCAATTCCGAAACGGTTCGCGAGAGGATCGTCAAGTTGGTTTCTTTATCGACTCAGGCGTTCTCGTCGCTTGTAGCAGTGCTGAGTACGCTGAGACGCTTGCCCAGATTTGGCAAGGAAGCGGTATCGATCACAAATCGCTGGCGGAAAATCGAGAATTCACCGACATTCTCAGCAGATGCGTGGGGACGGAAGGAGAACGACCACAAGTTTCTTTTTACTGCAATCCTATTGCCCTGTATCGCGAGGTTTCGAAACAACAAGGTGCTAGCCTCGTAGTTTTGGCAACCCTGCGAACCTTGGGGATCGATGGCATCAAGGGAATCGGAGGAAGCGCTATCTTTGCGCCGAACGATTTTGACTCGATCATTCATGCTCATTTACTGATGGAAAACAATCGCCGTGGCGTTTTGCGTGCGGTTCGTCCAAAGAGTGGCTCGACCGAGCCAGAAGCCTGGGTTCACGACCAAGTCGTCAGCTATTCAACGATGAACTGGGACTTTGACAAAACGTTGAAAGCCGTCGCCGAAATTGTCGATTCTTTCGGTGGCGAAAATGCTTTTGAGAATAATGTCGTGGCGATGGGAAGCCGACAGATCGGGATTGACTTGCGAAAGGACTTTATCGATCTGCTCGTTGGCCGGGTTACCATGGCGCAATTGATACTCCCGTCCAAGAAGATCAACAGCCAATCCAATTTGTTTGGGATTCATGTGAAAGATGCTCAACGGCTCAAGTCCGAAGTATTGCCCAAGATATTTGACAAGCTCAAAACCAGGGACGGTCGGTGGACATCGAAACTGATCGGGGACTCAACCGTATACTTCACCGAGGTCAAAAACGATAACCAAAGCATTCGGTTACCACAACCTGCTTTCGCGATCGTAGGGGACGATTTGCTGGCCAGCGATGCGATCGAATCGATCGAGCAAGCGATACGCACTTTGTCCAATGGCGAAGATTTGTTAAGCGATGCCATCGAATACAAGTTAGTAAGGGATCGAATCAAGGCGCAGCTCAAGGACAAAGAAACTTCGATCATGCAATACCAGCGTCCAGAGGAATCGTTGCGATTGTTTTACGACTTAGCAAACGATCCTGGCAATATTGATCGATTGGAATCGATCTCCGCGAACAACCCTTTCTTCGGTGCTTTAGTGACCGCCCTCAAGGGCAAGCGACTGCCACCCTTTGAAGTGATTTCAAAGTACTTAGCTCCTGCCGGTGCATTCGTGGTGGAAGAAGAGAATGGACTTCACTACACCACCTTTAGCCTTCGACGAGAATAGTCGGACGCGTCAGCTTCGATCTGGAGGAATGGATAATAGCTTCGGCTGTACTAAGTTCGCCGCCCCTGTATCCACAAAGCATAACAATCCACAGGTCAAGCCTGTGGAATTCGAACCCCACAGGTCCGCCCCATGATACAAAGCGAGACGGGGGCTCCATCCCAGACTTTACATAGTCGCTCGCCTAAGACCTCTAAATCGGTTGGACGTCGACGGAAACAGTCAGTAATGTAAAGCCACCGCCGACGAAGACACCGTGGATCGGGGCTACATCGCCGTAGTCACGTCCCCACGCTACGGTAACATGCTCCAAACCAGGCATGACATTGTTCGTCGGATCGAAATCAATCCAACCCAATGGTCCGGCATAGACACTGAACCACGCGTGCGAAGCATCCGCTCCTACAAGTTTCTCTTCGCCAGGCGCTGGATGTGTCAACAGGTATCCGCTCACGTAGCGAGCTGGAATTCCGAGCGAGCGCAAGCAACATATGGCTACGTGGGCAAAGTCTTGACACACCCCCTGCCGTTTGGCAAGCGATTCATTGGCCGGGGTGTTTACTTGGGTCGAATCCGGCGAATACTCAAAATCGCGATGGATTTGGGACATCAGCGAATAGACACAGTCCACCAGACTTCGGCTGTCGATTGCGACAGAGCGTGCATAGTCGAGAAACTCACGCCCACGCATGCAGTGGCTGGAATCAAAAAGGAACTCGCTCGCTTGTCGGTCCAACTCATCCGTTGGGTATCTGGCCAGCTGTTGTGCGTCGCGCCAGCTGGGGCAGTTCTCCAAATGGTATTCGGGCACGCTGCGTTCGACGATCGACTCCGCTTTGACGGTCAAGTTGGGGTGAAGCTGTTCAATGCTAAAGAACTCAGCCCGGTTTCCGAAGCTGTCGAGCCATTGGAAACGCGAGTCCGGCAGCGGAGAGATCGATACATTCGATTGATGAACACATTGGTAGCTCAGATCGCGCGGACGTAGATGCGTTTGGTTGTGGCACAGAGTGCTGGGGGAGGAATACTCGTAGTGCGTCCTATGGCTTATTTTGTATTTCTGCATACGTGAAGGCATTACGCGTTAGTCTTTGCCGTAATGCTTCACTTTTTCCCAATACAAATCGAACGCGTCCGGTTTGTGAAAATCGGGGCTGTTATCGATATCATGGCACTCAAGACATTTGTCGCTGGCCTTTTCGAGCGGCAGTCGCATATCCTCCCGAAGCTTTTCCTTTAACTCCGCGCTGGCTTCGATTTCTCCGAGCTCGGCTGCGGTGTGCTGGGAACCTGGTCCATGGCAATTCTCACATCCGCTGCCGACCATGTGGGGCGTACCCGTCAGAGATTCATATCCCGTACGATAAGGATAGAAACTCTGTGGGTTCCAACCTGTAACATGACAAGACAGGCACTCGGGATCGAAGTGGCGAGCCATCGACCTTTCGGGCGGTTCGACGATCGAATCTGTCGCATGCGCGTGGGGGGTGTTTTTCCAAATGTCGTAGGCGGTCGTATGGCATTCTCCGCATTTCTCTGTTCCAACAAAATCGCGAGTCGATGGGTGACTCATTGGACGTGTACCCAATCCTTCCATCCCAATCGTCTTGAGTTCGTCTTGGTATTTGCCAAACAGTTCGGTAACCCGTGCGGAATCTTCAAACTGAGAACTCAACGCAATGCGTTGGTAACGAAAAGGTTCTTTCGGGTCGTCGAACAACCCAAACAGACCAACGTACATTCCCTTGACTCCAACTTGAACCATTTGGCTTTTGGTCCCTTCGATCCATTCTGGTCTAAATGTGGGCTCGCCGTAGCCACCTGAAGTAACCACTAACGAGAACTCTGGAACAGCTTGAGCCATTGCCCGCGTTTCCTCCAGCGAAGCATGCGATATTAAAACCATGTAGTCGCACTTGGCTTCTTTGAGTTTTTCTGCCGTGGCTCGAAGAGACGCAATGGCTCCGGCAATCTTGATGTTGTCGTTGTCGACTTTTTTCGCGTTTTCGTCTCCTAGGACCCCAGTGATACCGATCCTTTTGTTGTCGACAACGATCACTTTGTGGCTTGTGTCGTAGTCCGGGATGACACTTACATTGGAGGACAAAAACAGACCGTTTTTGTTCCCGCTATTATCGATCATCGACAGCACCAAAGAATCCCAAGTGAGGTTCAGATCGTCTTCGCCAAAGGTGCTAGCTTGATATTCCAACAGGTTGAAAGCGGTCGCGGACCAATTGAATTTGATGTCCGATTGCTTGCCCTTTCGACGGACTTAACCACCGCCATCGATGGCCACGACGTTCCACCCACGCTTCTTGATCAATGCCAGTAGGGTATCGCGTCGATTCAATCCACCCTTTTGATTTTCCAACCCTGTACAACCGCAGGGCTCGATATAGCCCAATTGTTTACCGGTTACAAAAAAAACAACTTTTGGATCCTTCCAATCGGGTGCGATCTGTTGGTTCTTTTCTTCATCCATGGCAACTGTGAGTGGCACAGAGGTATCTAATTTGGACGGAGTCTGTCCAGCAGAGGAACGACTGATATCAGCTGCTAGTTTGCCATCTAGCGGTGGTTTTTGCTGATTCGGCTCAGCCGATGATGTTGCCGGCGATTTCGGCGATGATTTCGGCGGCGGAGGCGCCTGTTCCGGGCTCGACCCTCTTTGAAACTTGATTTGGACTTTGGGTGGTTCTCCTCGCAGTTCGGCGATCAAGACCGAAACAGTGCAGCCGAGCCCCAAAGCTATCAAGATCTTCGCGGTTCGCCGAGTTTTCGAACCACTCTGTCGCTTAATCACAGTTTACCGCTCCCGAAATGCAAGCAAATGGACGATTAATCAAGAATACGGAACTTGATAAACATCGGAAATGTGGATGCGTTTTCGACATTGGTTTCCAAAACAATCTTTACAAAATCTTTGCCGAAGGCGCCAGCGTAGGCAACGGGGGGAGTTCCGGGTGGAATCTCGATAGTCACCTTAAAGATTTTTTGTGTCGCAGAAACGGTTGGCTCACCTACGGTCACTTTTACGATGCCGGCTGCTTCCTCGGGAGTCACCTTATCCAGTTTGATTTTGATATCGATACCGTCTGCGTTTCGAACTGCCAGGAGGAAGTTTTTGCTGATGCCAACTTTCGACTCGGCGGACCCAAGCGAAAAGATGTTTTTTTCTTCGTTGTAGTCGGGACCAGCGATGACGCGAAGGGTCGATACCGCACGACCTTGAATGGGAAAGTTGATCGTTTCTTCCGGCGCTTTGATTTCCGACATGTAGTCTGGCTGTTTTGTCACGAAGACCATGTTGGTGGAAAGTATTCCTGGAGGAAAACCCTTTGACAACTTGATTTTGAAGTCCATGACGTAACGAGCATCTGCGAATTTCGGAACCTCTCCTTTTTCCAATCTCTTTACCGTACCAGGGATAAACTCGACTCTGTTAGCGGTCGGAATATCGCCCCATCGCGTCGTGGGAATAAACAACTCCGCTTCCTCAAAGCTATAAAGTTTTGCTTCAATCAAACGTTCTTCATTGGCCATAAAGTCGCGAATATCGCCCATCGCAGGTTCAAAGACAAACGCTTGGCCGATTTGGCCTGTAATCGTCAGCTTGATTTCTTCTTGGTTGACCACATCGGTCGTAATAGTGGCGGTTTGAGCAAATTGATCCAGCGCTCCTTCCGCCAGCCATTCCAATTCGACATCGGTTTTTTCTCCTGGTAGCAAAGAGTTAGCTGCTAGCGTTCCGACTGTACATTTACAAGTGCTCGATTTGTACGCGACTCTTACAGGCGCTTCCCCGACGTTCTTGAACACAAAGGTATGCCGGCGCTTAGTGCCTTTCCGCATCGTCCCGAAGTCGAATTCATTTCCTCCTACCACCTCGATTTTGCCCGACGGCTTTGCATCCGGTAAGCCGGATATTTCACTCGCCTGGCCGATTTCCCCAATTCCCAATACATTGGTAATCTTGGAAATTTTTCTTTGGAATTCGTAGCTCGCTAATCCAAATCCGGTTCCCAAACAAACCAGCACGAAAATAAAGGTCTTCATTTGGCTGCATCAATGGCTAGAGGCTAACGTGTTTACAATCCCAAGTCCGCTTATGGTACCAGTCTACGCATCCACTGTACAACCGGTTCGCCCTTAGCAAAACCAGGCTCCTGACCTTCCCTGGCGGATCGATCCAGCGGCTGCTCGGTTTCCAGTCGAATCGGCAAATAGACGACGGTCGCATTGATTTTCCGATCCAAATGGGGCGTAACTCGGTCGATGGCTTCTGCCATTTCCAGATAACGCCCCATTTCTAGCCATCGCCCGATGGCTGCGGCCCCGACTGCGGCTTGCAACTGCGTCTGGACCGAGTTCGGAAATAGCGTCGCGCTCCGCTCAAAATCCCTAAATGCTTGCTCTTTGCGATCGGTTGGAGAAACCATCCCGGAAGCGTTCGGGGCAGAGGCCGCTATCTTTGTATTCCATTGCCCGCATTCGAACGGTGCCGCCCACTGGACCGGATCGCGACGCACAAACTCTTCGGCGAAGCCGTCAAAGGAGGCCAGCCACCTCTTTCGAGCTTCCGTCGATAACTCGTTTCGAACCAACATTTCGACGCATGCGTTAGCGGCCAGCCGGGGCAATTCCGGATCGTATGGATCGGACTCAACCACCCTCGACCACTCCTCCACGGACATCGATCGCATCCAGGCAGGGGTCATCAAACCTGTGATCGTGGCCGATCGCACTACCGGGTTTAGGCTTGTCTGCAGAAATCCGATCGAAGCCATCCCAATCAATAATATGGGGGCAAATCTAGCGATGGCACTCATTACCGGTGCAAAGTCTCGATGACCCAAACCGGTGTGCGACCCATTCTTGGGCACCGTACCCAAAAGAATCCCACTTGCAACGCACAAGGTATTCATAACCCCTGGCTGCATCCAGCCCCCCGATGCCAAAAGATGTAACAGTGTAATCGACGCCGCGATCACACAGAGGATAGCTGTATCCTCTACCGCTAACATGCGTCTGCAAAGCTCTACGATCGCGTAGCTCACTACCCCGAGCAAAACAAAAATCGCCGTGGACGCAAGCCCACCTAGATCATCCCGAAAGAAAGCATGAAAACACAAACTGGCCAAACACGCGATAGCCCCACCGACAAGCAGCCCGTAGCGATTAGCCGGCTCAACATCCAAGGGGTTAGAGCCCTGATCCAGGCCATTTTCAGGAATTTTCTTTGGATATCGTTGAACCGATTCCAACGCTACGCGACAGAAAAGAGTAATCGCGCCCAGCAAAAGAAAAAGCAGAGGTAGACCACCCGCGGTCGCCGTCTCCATGAGAAAGTTGTGTGGATCGGCAGGTGACTCCGAGGCTGCCATCGACTTTACCTGATTGTAGTTTTGCTGAAAATTGCAGACACCTACTCCCGTCCATGGATGCGAGCGTATCAGAGCTATCGCTCCTTGCCAGTAGTCGAGTCGGTACGACAGGGACTTGCCTGCCTCCGAGACGATCGTGGGATCCCGAACGATCACGACTCCAAAAGTTATCGACACGATCACTGCCGCAGTGCCTATGGTTACTCCGTAGCGACGAAGCAGGGTGCTTCCTCGATGGCGCAGAGCGGGATGTAGCAAGGTGGCTGCAACCAAACCAATCGCGGTAGCCAGCCAAGCCGAACGGCTTTTAGTAAGCAGCAGCACGACGAACATGCCCGTGGCTATCATGGCTAGGCCTATCCAAGGCCCGTTTTTCGCAGGCGTCAAGCGGCTTAACCTCCCTTGTTGTTGGGAGCGGGATGGCCTTGCAAAATGGCTGCAAAGCATGACTAACAGAAAGACGCTCCAAGCGGCCATGAAGCCGGCCAAAGAATTGGTGAGCGCGAATGGACCGGTTGGTTCCGTGCTTTGCAAACGACTAGCAAATTGCATCGCTTGTGCCGTGCCGTCTACGACACCCATCTCTGAAAGAATCGCGGACCTCTCGACGACAAAACGAGCCCGCAAGGCTGGGGCAGTCACCCAGAATTGAAACATCGCATGCCCGACCGTCCCGGCGGCACAAGCTATCATCAGCGAGACAATGGTACCTGCTAAGTGGCCTCGCATGCTTAACCTTGCGATCGAAAGCAAAAGCGATATCTCGCCTACCCACTGCCAACAGCCGTTGAATGCAAATCTCGCGTTGCCGCGAGAGGGTACCATCCATGTACAAACACACACCCATATTCCGAATGCGATACAGCCTATCGCGGCGAAAGAAATTGGTTTAGTCGGCTCGGTTGTTTGAATTGCCGAATCCAACGCAACCAAAAAACCAACTCCCAGCGCCAACGAGATGAACGTAAAAGACCCGCCTGCAGACACGCTGGTCGCATCGCAGGGATCTAGCTGGGAAAGCACCAGACAAATCCCCAGCAAAAAGCAAGCCAATAAAGATGGCGATCGATACACCCAAGAGCTTGCACTCTGCGGCTTAAGATTCATGCGTGCTCAAGCCTTCCAGGACGCCGACCAGCGCGAGCATGCAAAGCACAATCGAAACCACAATCAAGGCTCCCCATACATCGGTTCGAGGCAGCAGGAGCGCGCCGAGCGAACAGGTTATCGTCGCCAAGTAAATGGTGACTACGGCTTGCTTCTTAGTCATACCTAAATCTACCAATCGATGCGAAAAATGACGCTTGTCCGCCTGAAAAGGACTTCGACCCTCTCGAATTCGAATCCAGATAACGCTGAGCATGTCATACAGTGGGATTGCCAACAAACAAATCGGGGCCAAGACTGCATGCGGCGTCCCCCCCTTCGAACCGGTGTAGGTGGATAGGAGAGATGCGATCGCGATCCAGTAACCGACAAAGTAACTACCGGCGTCTCCCATGAAGATGGAAGCAGGAGGCCAATTGTGTCTAAGAAATCCAAGCAGTGCTCCAGTCAAAATCATGAGCATGGCTGCGATAAACCACTGCGGTTGCCCGAGCGATGAGTCGGGCGTAATCAGAAGCATCAGGGACATCATCATACAAATGATCGCCGCGACGCCAGCGCTCAACGCATCCATGTTGTCCAGCATGTTGAACGAATTGATCAGCATTACGATCCATAGCACACTCAAAAGCGAAGTAAGCCAAGGAACGTCGATGTAAGCAGTAAGATGCAGATTTTGCCAATACACGACGAAACCCGCCACCGCGAACTCGACGGACAAACGCAGCTTCCAGGACAAAGAAAATCGGTCGTCCAGCAATCCTAAAACCACCAGCACAGTGCCTCCGCCGAGCAATACCCAGATTTCGCGTGTCTTCGATGCCAGACCCGGGAGCATTTCCCAAAATTGCGACGGCAACCATGTTTCCGCGAGCCACTGGTTGTTCAGTAGGAGATACAAACCGGCAGTGCCCAGCGAAAATGTGCCGACAACCCCGAACCAAATCCCAAGTCCGCCACCTAGAGGCACAGGTGCCGAATGCACCTTTCTGGCACCGGGTTTATCTAGCAATCCCAGCGAAGCAGCAGAACGCTTCACCAACGCAACCGCGATCACGGACAAGAAAAATGCAGGCAACAGAGTGACCAGCAGCACAACCAGAACCTGCACCCACTGTGCGCTTGCGAGTTCGCTATTCATGAAGCCAAAGAATCGATGCGAGTGGATAGTGAAAGAGTGGTCACGTCAACGACGACGTGTTCCGATTGTAATCATTGCAACGATTCGTTCATGGAGGCTAGCCGAATAAGTTGCCGGATCGCCTCTCTTTCACGTAGCGTGCTGACATTGTAACCCATGTTTTTTAGCCACATAGGCGCCAAACGGTGCAGATTTCTATTGACCCTTTACGGATCCAAAACATGTCCTTTGAACGAAACGCCTCCGAACGTCCCAATACCGAACGCAAGGCGCTCGCCATCAATCTCGATCCTCGTCGGTACGGATCGTTTGCCGAGATCGGTGCGGGACAAGAAGTCGTTCGATGGTTCTTTCGTGTCGGGGGCGCAGCGGGGACGATTGCGAAAAGTATCTCGGCATACGACATGACGGTGAGCGATGCCATTTACGGTGAATGCGAACGGTACGTTTGCCGCAAACGACTGGAGGACATGCTCGAACATGAACATACCCTCAACCTGGAACGACTGCGCGAAAGCCGAGGCGACACGACTGCGTTCTTTACGTTTGCTGACACAGTTTCGGCTCGTAACTTCAAAGGGACCAACGATTGCCACGGTTGGATGGGCGTACGATTCCAATCCCACCCGTGCGACGAAGACAGCCAAATACTGATCCATGTACGCATGCTCGACACGGAAAATGCATTGCAACAGGAAGCGATTGGAATCACAGGTGTGAATTTGCTATTCGGCGCATTCAATCTGAATCATGAACCAGAAAAGCTCGTCGAGTCGTTGCTGGACAATTTGAGCACGCGGCGCATCGAAATCGACATGATCGAGTTTTCTGGAATCGCGTTCCGAAATGTCGACAATCGAGTGATGAGCTTGCGATTGGTCCAGTTGGGCTTGAGCAATGCGGCCATGTTCTCAGCGAAAGGGGAAGTGCTCCAGCCATCGGAGGTGCTTTACAAAAAGCCGATTCTGGTCGAGCGCGGTAGCTTTCGGCCAGTGACCAACGTGAACTTGGATATGCTCCGAGCAGCCCACGCGAAGTTTTGCCAAGAGCCGGATGTGGATGCCGACGAAGTTGTCACATTGGCCGAGATCACGATGAGGAATCTTCAAGCCAACGGCACTATCGACTTGAAGGACTTTCTGGCGCGCGTCGACCTCATGGCGGCTTGTGGAATGACGGTGCTGATCTCGGACTACTTTGAGTACTATCGCCTGGGTGCCTATCTGGCTCGTTACACCAAGAACAAGATCGGAATCACGATGGGCGCCAGCAGTCTGTGCGATTTGTTCGATGACAAATACTACACTCAATTGGATGGCGGGATTTTGGAGTCCTTCGGCCGACTATTTAAAAACGACCTCAAGCTGTACATCTACCCGTTGTTGGACCGCAATACGGGAGAGCTGACAACGACGGACAATCTCAAGATTGCGCCTGCGTTGCGAAAGCTGTACGAGTATCTCGTAGACAAACGCTGCATCGAACAGCTCGACAATTTCAACCCGCAGAACTTGCAGACATTCTCTCGCGAGGTCTTACGGCAAATCCAAGCAGGCGACCCGGGATGGATAGAACATGTGCCTGCGGAAGTGGCTGAAGTCATTCAACGCCGCGGTTTCTTTGGATATCGCAAGACCGCATCGTCAAAACCCGCGACTCCCGTGGCAGCGCTCTTACCGGCCGCTTTGGCGTAGAGTTCATAGTCTCAGAACGAAAAAGCCCTGATCGGAATTTGCATCCGACCAGGGCTTTTTTGTTAAAAAGTGATTAGTGACAATCGCTTGGGCTGGGCCTGCAATGACCGATGAGGACAATCGCTAGGCCTAGCCGATCTAATTTCAGGATGCGTCTAGTCGAGGAACCCGACTAGCTCTTGGGATCGGCTGGGTTGCTGGAGTTTGCGAACCGCTTTGGCTTCGATTTGACGAATGCGTTCACGCGTCACTTTGAAGATGTGGCCCACTTCCTCGAGCGTGTAGCTGTAGCCATCCCCGAGCCCGTAGCGGAGTTTGATGATTTCGCGTTCGCGGTAACTCAGTGTTTTTAGGACTGCGTTGATACGAGTGCGAAGCATCTCTTGTCCAGCCCCGATTGCGGGGCTCTCGGCCGTTCCGTCTGGTAGCAAGTCGCCGAATTGGCTGTCCTCGCTGTTCCCGACAGGACGATCGAGCGAGATCGGGTACCGGCTCATGGCCAATACACGCCTAGCTTCTTCGATTGTAGTTTCTGCACGACGCGCGGTTTCTTCGAGAGTCGGCTCGCGTCCCAGCTCCTGCAGTAATTGCCGCGAAACGTTTCGGACTCGCGACATGGTTTCCACCATGTGGACCGGAATACGGATGGTTCGGCTTTGGTCTGCAACAGCGCGGGTAATGGCCTGACGGATCCACCAAGTGGCATACGTACAGAACTTGAATCCGCGACGATACTCGAATTTATCGACCGCTCGCATCAGTCCCGCGTTCCCTTCCTGGATCAGATCCAGGAAGCTTAAACCGCGGTTCCGGTACTTTTTGGCGATCGATACCACTAAACGAAGATTGCCTTCGCTCAACTGCTTCTTGGCGCGTTGATACTCAGTGAAGACCTTCTTGACCATCTTCACGCGTTTGCGCAAAGAGGTTGGGGTTTCCTGGGTTGCGACCAGGATCTGTCGGAACTCGCGACGCAACTGAGCCACTTGTGAGGGGGCTACTTGGTGCGATTTGAGCGTCGCCAAATCGTGCATGATCTCATCGACGCGGTCGCTCAATCGCTCGAGCACTCCAATCATCGTTTCGATCCGCTGGGTACGCAGTCCCAATTCCTCGATCAGCCGAACCGACTTGCGTCGACGGCGAGCGAGAGACTGCCAGGCTTCTTGACGTTTCTTCTTCGGCAGCGATTTGCTCAGGGCGTTGCGATAATCGCGACGATTCCGTTTGAGCAAAACGTCCAAAGTCTTGAGGTTGTGTGGCAATCGTCCAAGGATTTGCTCCTTTTCCAGGCGATCGGTAACCGAAACCTGGACTGTACGATCAAATGGCAATTCGCCCGTATAAACACGTTTGAGAATCTTGAAGGCAAATTGAACCACATAATCGCACTCGAGCAACTTGGTTCGGAATCGACGTCGAGTGACTTCGATTTTCTTGGCCAGACGAATCTCTTCTTGACGGGTGAGCAAAGGAATTTCGCCCATCTGTGTCAAATACATTCGAACTGGATCATCCGACCACGTTTCGATCTCCTCCATACCGGAAAGCAAATCGTCTTCGCTCTCCAATTGAACTTGATCTTCGTTTGCGACCACATCAACGACAGCAACATCGCCCTGGTCATCACCTTCCTCCTCAAGCGACAGTTTGCGAAGGCCATCCAAGTCGTCAGCGCTGCGCGGCAAATCATCATCGAAATCCAACAGGCCGTCGAACAAGGTTATAGCTCCTGAAACCACGAAAATAATGGAGGATCGGAGTGCTCGTGTGTAAGCAAGGTTCCGGTCTTGAAAACGCCACGTTTCTCGGAAACTTCCGCAAAACCGTTCCTCACAAAACGCTTGTTTTCGAGCGTGAAGTTTCGTGGGGGAAATGATAGCGAGAGCTCATTGAAACGTTGTGTTTACGCTTCCTAGTACCTTGCGAGAGCGAGGCGTAAGAAGTGTAGCACCTAACTGCTTACCGACGGGACTCCGAGTATAAATGGTAAATTTTTACGAATAAGGAAAGCCTACCATGGCTCCGCGACTCAAAAACTGTCCGCCTTCATGCAATTTCACGGCACCAAAGGAACTTAGGTAAGAGCTCTCTAGTGTATTTAGGCGCAACCGCTAAAGTACGCGAGTCGCACGTAATTGTGGAAATATTTGCTGCTAACCGAACACGACCGAATCGAAACCTCCCTGAGCTCCTGTGCGTACAACCACCAACCTCGTTGCCCAACAAGCGGTCGCTGTTCATCGGTCGTGTTCATTGTATTGGTACCAAACCGCAGCCAGAACTAGGGGTTGTGGTATTACTTGACGCGAAGGAATCAGTCGAGGATGCTAGGACGGACTACCGCCCTCGTCGAAAAAAAACCTTTTTCAGCATGAGCATGTAGTTGAATGGTGGCTGTTGAGCTGGCCTCGTGGCTCCCTCGGTGAGTTCGCCACGCAACCTCAAACCACCCATTCTCAGAGTGATTCGTGCACCGACACATTGTAACTGCGATCGTCACTAGGTCTAGTCGCTTGATGAATAGTTTCACCAAGAGCACAATGTGGATTAACGAACTGAGCCGCTAGCCTTCCGGCTGCGTACGCACCTGTGCTCTCGCTTTCCAATCTTCCTTACTGCCCTTTTCACACTCCCTAAAACCTCAAAGTAAAAAATGTCACAGTTTCTGTTGCCGTGCGACTGCGGGGCGAAAATCCCCGTCAGTCGGAGCCAAGCAGGTATGACGCTACCTTGTCCTACTTGCGGCAAGAAATGCGACGTGCCCACTATTCGAAAACTCGCAGAACTGCAAATTGCAACTGCTGCCCAGGCGGAAAAGAAACGCTCGTCGCAACCGATTTGGCTCGGGCTAGTCGCGGCTTTTTCACTCATCGTCGGCCTATCTGCCTTGATCTATTGCGCTAGCCTTGGCTGGGAGCGATACCGCTTTACGTCCGAATTGAGCAAAGCCGGAGTCAACATCCAACACAGCGAAAAAGAATACCTGGATGAAATGCGAGGATTCGCCAGCCAGAGCCAACCTGCGGACACTTGGGATTATTGGAACCTGATGGCGGAAGAAGGAATCCAAACCCCGACCACTCCAGAGTTCTTTCGAATCCAACGGTTCCTCGAATACAAACTGCCCTGGATCTATGGCTCCCTCACCGTTGCTCTTTCGGGGCTAGGCCTCTTTGGCGTGCTAGCCCTCGTGCTCCAACGTTCCCGTCGGTAATCGGTTTACCGATCCCCGTTGGTGAGAATCTGTTGCAAGACCGACAGCCCAATCTGCGCTATCTCTCGTCCCCGAGGATTCGACGATGGTCGTTGTACCCGGTACTCGGTCGGTCCCAACCTCAAACCCGATGGAACTTCCTCAGGAACGGACTCCAATGGGAAAGGCTGAGAGTCGAATGGACGCGAGTCATAGCGAGGATCGTTGAAGCCAGGTTGAGAACCGTAAAAACGCGAAACAACCGGTGGCGGACAAAACTTGGGTTGAGTTCTCGCAAAATCCTTATCCAAACTACATCGCAACCTTTCCATTCGCTTGGAAAGATCGTTCAAGTAATGGCAAATGCGTCGATCGTTCCGCACATGGTGGTCGGCATTGACCAACGCATTCACCTGACCGGCCAGTGAGCAAGTCCTCGCAAGTGTCGCTTGAACCTGATGCCAGGATCCTCCACATTTGATCACCTCGACCAGCTGGCAAGCTGAGTTATCCAACACCGAAGCGACAAGCGTCACTTCGCAATGCGGGAAGGTTCTGTTGAGTCGCTGCACGATGTCTTCCGTTCTGTTTTGCACAGCCCTCGCTTCACCCACCGAACTCGCCCACGCGTTGGCCATCGCCTCGCCGGCAGGCAACGCTATCCACCCAATAGCCGCCATCACGCCCATCACTCTACTGAAATTCCCTTTGCTTGCTAAAAACATCTGCAACCCCTCCCAACTCTCTTGCCAACTGAAAGAACCCCTCGCGGCCACTGCCGTTTGGAATACATAACAATACAAATCGCGTGCCAATCGTTGATTTGGGCGGTTTACGCAAAGTGTTCGGTTTAGGTTGCCATCGATTTGATCGCAATGTCATCGATTGGACGGCTGAAGATTCCAATTGCCAAGGACTTCTCGGTTTTGGTATGGAGACATTCTATGACGAAAATCGATCGATACATCCTCTTTCTATACTGCCGCGTATTTGCGATTTGCTTCCTGACTTTGTCCGGTCTGCTCGTCGTGGTTCAAGTTTTCACGAACCTCGACGAGATGATCGCCTTTGGAAAAGCCCGAGGTGGTTTCTTTGTCGGGATGGTGGAGTATTTTAGTCCCTATCTGTTAAGCATCTACGATCGCATGTGCGGACTGTTGACTCTGCTGGCAACCATGTTCGTGGTCGCATGGCTTTATCGAACGAATGAAATGACAGCTCTACTGGCATCGGGGATCAGCAAAGGCAGGATCATTCGTCCCGTCTTGATCTTGTCCTCCATTTTGATTTTGTGCGCAGCGGTTTCTCGCGAGTTACTTATTCCAAACCACGCTTCGATGCTCAGCAAGACGCCTCAAGATTTGCTCGGGGAAAATGCGAAACCTATCCTTCCAACCGAAGATGTCGAGCAAGGAGTGGTGATCGCAGGTCGCAGCTTGAAACCGGCGTCGGCAACGATTATCCAACCCATCTTTAAATTTTTGGGCCCAGCTGCCCAAGCAACTCGGCAATTGACGGGTTCGCTAGCTGCGTTTTTGCCAGCGGACGCGAATCATCCCCCCGGATACTTGGTTTTCGATGCTAAGGGATCCGAGACCTTGATTGGAAAAAACTCGATCCGAACGCCTTCGGAAGTATACCTTCTGCTGCCAAACGACACTCCGTGGTTGAAACCTAGCGAGTGCTTTGTTCCGAGCAAGCTTGAGTTCGATGTCCTTCGAGGTGGGATCGCCAAACAGTACGCTTCGACCAGCGATTTGGTCTGGCGCATGCAAAACCAAGCCGATCACTACGGCCCCGATCTGACCGTGGCCGTGCACACAAGATTCATTCAGCCCCTTTTGGATTTCACCCAACTCTTAATCGGTATTCCTATGATTCTGTCCAATCGCAGCCGCAATTTAGTGGGCATGACGCTCAAGTGTGTGCTGAGCTTTACCGCATTCTTTGCGGTAAGTATTGGACTGAGCACCTTGGGTGCGAACGAAACGCTGTTGACTCCGGCGGCGGCCGCTTGGGCGCCCCTACTGATCTTTAGCCCCATCGCCTGGGCTCAAACCCGCAAAGCCATGCGTTCCTAGTGTTCCCTGCGATCAGGTGTTCTACAAAGTCTTTTCAAGTTGTGGAGAATGATTCCTGCCGCCACACTCACATTGAGTGAGTCTGTGCCGAGCGCCATGTCAATCCGTACGCATCTGCTAGCTCGGTTCTGCACCTGGTCGGGGAGTCCGTGGGCTTCGTTCCCAAGGATCACGAGAGTTGGACCCCGGCGGCGAAATGGAGTTAGCTCCTCGCTCCTTTCGGACAAACAAGCGGCCACCGACTCTATCCCGATCCTTTCGCACTGCTCCATCGCAGCCACCGGATCAATTGCCTCATAAAAATGAAGCTTGAAAGCGTTCCCCATCGAAACTCGCAATACACGCCTCGCAAATGGGTCCACACATTCAGGGCCAATCAAGATGTCGCGAATACCGATCGCAGCACAAGTCCGAAAAATAGAGCCCATGTTCTCTGGATCCTGTACTCCTACCAACAGAACTCCCATCCAATCCATCGGCGACGCAGGAAGGTCGGAACCGACGTTGCGAAACGCAGGCCGGATCCCGCAGGCCAAGTAACCTCGATGAAAATGAAATCCGACCAACTCCGATAACCGCGGCCCGGGAGCGACGAATAAATCCAGTTCGCTCGGTAACCAACCCACCGCTTCGTCGAGATACTTCTCATCGATTAGAATCGAATCGAGCGCTAGTCCGCTACCGACCAACCGCTCGACCAGCGGTTTGCTCTCCGCTATGAATCGCCCACTAAATCGCGTTAAGTTGGTCGTTCGAAGATCGCGATAGGGATCCAGTCGCGTCGAACTGAGATCGGGCAAATGAAAAACAGGCATAGAAACGAACAGGTGGAAGGAAAGTGACAAAGGCCACAACTCTCGGCGCTCGCCTAGGTTTTGGGGCGGCGCACGTTCACGCGTTTCGATCCTGAAGACCAATCGTCGTCGGCATACACAAAAGCCCGGACGACACATCTGCCGCGGCTAGTCGCAGGCACCATGATGTCCAAGGAAAACGATCCCTCGGCAATCTGCTGCTCCGTGTGAGCCAATACCAAATCGCTCGCTCGCTCGTAATTCGATTGCATCGTTTCCAATTCGTCAGGCGTACCACGATACTCGTTCAAAGGCCGTAGACCCTCAGGAAGACGATCGCGAGAAAGCACCAACTCCAATCGCAATCTACCCGCAATGGGTGAGCTTCCGCTGACCGTGAGCGTGCTTCCTGCAAGAGGATCCGTTAAGCAATCCAATGCAAGTTCTATCGGCTGTCGAATACGAAGCAAAGGATCGCCGAGCAAATTCATGAGCCGGACATGCTCGCGGCGTTCCTCCAGCAAACTATGATCTTCTGGGCTAAGAGCTTTCGCCATCGTCTCAATCATGGCCTGCTGTTGCTCTCGAAATCGGTCCGCAGGGTTTGATGAAACCCGATTAGGGCTGCTCGTCGTCAACTTCTCTTTCCAAATCTTATGCTTGGCGTTGAGAACAATTGCACCCAAAGTGGGTGTTCGATCACGAAAACAGCCATCCATCATCTCGGTCGACAATTGACTTAGTCCGTATGGCATCGTCACACGCGAGCCAGAAATGACGGCAATGGGTCCGTCCTGCTGCGCGAGCAAGAGTTCGGCAAAGCAATCGACTTTGGCATCAAATGCTCCTGCAAAACAGGCCAAGAGAATTGCGATCGGCGGACCATCCGAAATGGAGAACCTAGAGACATCCTGACTTGAACAGATGGGGATCTTTTCGTCGAGAACGGAGAGGTAATCCAACTCATCAATGTTTCCATGACCAATGTATACCCAAAACAATCCACCCTGGTTGATCTTGCCGATGAACGATGGAGTCAGCGCGTTGGGAGCCGGACAATACGGACTCGTTAAACTGGCATAGGTCATGTTCAATTGGAATCGATCAGGAATGCCTTCCGAAAGGAGTCGACGCGCCACGGATTCGATCGCAGTGTCGGCTAACACACCGAAGCCACCCACGCCCGCAGTCGCATGAATGCGGTCGCGCCACGGACCAAACGACTGTGACGTCTCATAGTCGATGCTCCGCTGGAGCATCCGCGAAAGCTCAGCCCCATTTTTTGCGGGTAAACGCCCGACTGCCAGGTCGGGACATCCATCGTTGTCGAGATCGCCATAGAGTCCATCGGTCGCAAGCGTCGGAGTGGTAAACGGACCCAACATGACCTTGGTCGGGACCACAAACGTCGGCGTGATGGGTGTGAACTGGGATTGCCCAGACTTTGAATCCTTATGCAAAATAGTTTCGTGCAGGCCTACATCACCGCAAAGCAAAACAGCTGACACAGGAATCTGGGCCTGCGACACCTCCCGCAAAATTGCTTGCTTGAGTTTCGTGGCCGTGGATTCGGTATCGATGCGGATGATCCGATACTCTCCCTGGCGATGCATGGACCATGCGTCTAGCGCATTTCCCCAAGCCCCGGGGCAAACCACGATCACCGAAGAGGTAACCTCCCCAGTCGCAACCCGCCCGAAACAGCACCCTAAAATCGCCAACGCGCACCCACAACAATGCCTCCACATGCGTGTCCTGCCGTATCCACTCCTGCCGTATCCACTCATTGCGTCCATGCACCCCCAAATAACTCTCTTGACAATATAGACACTATGTCTATATTGATGTTTAGCATTCTTTCTTCAGGACCGAAAAACTATTCTAGTCTATTGCATGGGAGCTTGAGATGACAATGTGTACGAAATTCGTCTTGATTGGGATCCTGTCGGTCGTGTGCGGATGCGCAGACCGGGCACGCCAGGCGCTGGATCGAGAAATTGAAATCGCTATTCGCGTTAGCAGAGGTAAACTCTTGGAGGCCGAAAACGAGAAATTGCTTAAGCAAGACAATCCCGTGTTCCGTCGGTTAGCGAGTCCGTCAGTTCGCTTGATCATGCAGTTGTTTGTCGAACTCCCAGAGAGCCAACGACAAATTCTGAAGCAGAAATCTTTTTCGAAATGGCGATTCCAGGATTGGGATGAATCGCGTCAAAATTTGGTGCAAACAGCCATTGAAATGCAGTTCGACGATCGGATAAACGTCCGGGAGGGCGACGCCAACAGCTTCTTTTTCGCCAGAACCATCGCAACCAATCGAGCGAAAGGAGACGCAGGCCAAACGGTCCCTTGCCTTCCGACCACTGAGCGCATAAAGTTGCCGTGGAAGTAAGTCCGCCGGTGGTATCTAGCGGGAAGGAATAGCATTCGAGTTGGATGCTACACTCCCTTCGGAGTTTTTTCCCTTTTCGACGGGCTTTCTTCGCAGTCGAATTTTCTTGTGCAAGACGCATAAGCCGCAGGCTCGGAATTCTCCCTTGTTGGAGTTCCAAAGCGGTTTTCGAGGGATCGCGTTCTTCGTCCCTACCATCCCCATTTGCGTCACATCGAGATCGGCCCCCGCTGACCTTGCCGATTACGAAAAAGAAGCGAGCAGAAACTCACACTCGTTTTTTTGACCGACACGTTTGGGGCTGCATACTCCTTTAGTCCTACATGTCTACCACTATGCAACTTGCCCGGCAGTTCCCGATGCGAAATTTGTCTCTGCGCCTGATACGATTGGCGATCGCTCTTTGCGTTTTCGCAAGCAGCGGCGATCCCATTGCGTTTGGGCAGTACCGTCCTTCCGGCAGTATTATCGAGGGGTCCAAAAACCCGATTGCGGATGGAAAAAGACTTGAGCAAGAAAATCTATGGCAAGAAGCCATCGTGCACTACGAAAAGACACTCAAACGGGACCCGCAACTCAAGGATTGCAGCGAACGGATGCAGATCTGTCGCGTGCATTTTGACGTAACGCGTCGCTATTCCGACCGCTCTTTCATGCAAACGGTCGATCGCTCGACGCCTGCCGACTCCCTCCAGGTGCTTACCGAAGTTCTTACCAAGCTGGAGGTGTATTATGTCGAGCAGGTAGACTACTACAAATTGGCTTTGCACGGCACGGCCTTTCTCGAGGTTGCCCTGACAGAACCAGACTTTCTTGGAAAGCATCTGCGCAGCGCGGATGCCATCGCAGTCGAGAACTTCAGAAAGAACATTCACAAAGCCGTCTTCGGGCGAAAAATTCAGAATGCCGAAGAGCTGAAAACCACGGTAGCGACCGTGGCGAACTTGGCCAGCCAACAGATAGGCCTCCTACCCTCGGCCGTTATCTATGAATACATTGCTGGCTCGGTTGGGCTTCTCGATCCCTATTCCGCTTTATTGACCCCCGGCGAGTACCGAGAAGTCATGTCCCAAATCGAGGGGAATCTGATCGGGCTAGGGGTGGAGCTTTGGGCGGAAGGAACGGAACTACGGATTGTCGATGTATTCCGAGGCGGCCCGGCTCACCAGGCTGGCTTACTTCCCAACCAAGCGATCTTGAAAGTCGACGGTTCAGCCGTTCTTCAGATCGGCGCTAAGAAAGCCGCTGACTTGCTCCGAGGCCCCGAGGGGAGCAGCGTCCGATTGGTTCTTAGAAATGCCGACGATTCGTCGTTCGATGTCGAAGTGCAACGGCGTAAAGTAGATGTGCCAAGTGTGTCTGTAGCTGAGATGGCAGAACCGGGAGTGGGCTATGTTCGAATCACGAATTTCCAAAAGACCACGGCTGGCGAAGTGACCCGCGCTATGCTCGACTTGAGTAAAGAAGGGATGCGAAGCGTCGTGATCGACCTTCGTCGCAACCCGGGCGGACTGCTGGATTCGGCAGTAGAATTGGCGGATTACTTCCTGAAGCGAGGGTCGATTGTTACCACGAAGGGTCGCAACGGCCAAGAAAATCACAACTTCACCGCGCATGAAGAGAACACTTGGGACATCCCGCTGGTCGTTCTTATTGATGGAGACAGCGCGAGTGCCAGCGAAATCTTCGCCGGGGCCATTCGCGACCACGAACGGGGCACCGTAGTCGGTCAAACTTCCTATGGTAAAGGAAGCGTTCAAGGCGTGTTTCACAACGACTTTGGCAATGGTGGTCTTCGCCTGACCGTCTCCAAGTTCTTTTCGCCCAACGGAACTCCGATCAGCGCTCGCGGCGTCCAGCCCCATATTGTCGTCGAGGAAAACGATGCGAACGCTCAAGCCGTTTTCAAGCCTGTAGCATCGGATGCCAGACGCTTTGTTTCCAAGACGGAAAACAAACTCGATCGAGCCAAGGACCGAGCGGTCCTGGAAGCTCGTCAGAAAGTGAACTTCGGTCGATAGCCTACTGTCGATAGCCTACTGTCGATGGCCTACTATCGATAGCTACTGTCGATAGCCTACTGTGGCGACCACTGGTCGAGCCTGCTATCGAGGATATTGAGGGGCATACAACCATTTCGCAACACCTCATCGTGAAATTGCGCTAGATGGAATCGTTCGCCTAACCTCTTTTCGCAGCGGGCTCGCAATTCACTAATTTTCAGTTGCCCGATCTTGTAGGAGAGGGCTTGAGCCGTGTAAGCCATATAGCGTTCTATTTCCGCAATGGCCCCATCCTCACTGATCGGCTCGTTGGCCATCATGTATTCAATCGCTTGCTCGCGCGTCCATCCCTTCCAGTGCATCCCGACATCGACAACCAGTCGAATAGCGCGATGCATCTCGTCACCCAATGCTCCGATCCGTTGTTTGGGATCGGTGTAGAGTCCAAGCTCTTTTCCGATGGATTCGCAGTAGAGAGCCCATCCCTCTCCGTAGGCGCCGTACCAAAGGAACCTAGCAAAACGAGGGAGTTGTTCATTCTCCTGTTGCAACGAAATTTGATAGTGATGTCCCGGAATCGCTTCGTGCAAGAACAGGGATTCCATCCCACCGGTGATATTGAACTGTGTCGCGTCGGGGATAGGCGTATAGAAAATTCCCGGACGTGTTCCATCCGCGGAGCCGGGCATGTATTCTGCGCTTGCCGTTTTTTCTCGAAAGGCCTCGGTGCGGCGAATCTCAAACGGGGTTTTCGGCCTTTGTAGAAAAGCTTTTGCCAATTGAGGCTCTAGCTTCGACTGAATCGCGGCAAAGAAAGCGATCACTTCGCCAGGATCTTTGAACGGCTTGAATTGCCTATCGGTCCGCAGGAATTCGAAGAAACCAAGCAGCGTGCCTTCAAAATTCATCTGCTTTTGGATCCGTTCCATCTCCGTACGAATGCGTGTGACTTCGCGTTCGCCCAATTGAAAGATCTCGTCCGGGGTCATGTCCGTAGTCGTCCATCGCCGAACCCAGTAGCGATAGTGGTCCCTACCATTCTTGAGTTCAAAAATCCCGGTAGAGTCGCGTGCCGCTGGCAAATACTCGTCTCGCAAAAACTCTCCCATAAACCGATATGCTGGAGCAATCGTGTTTGTGATAGCGGTTTGGAAACGCTCTGCCAAACGGCGTTTTTCGTCGGCGGAAAAGCTCGATGGCAATAGCTTGATCGGGCCGTAGAAAAGGTTCTGCTCTAAATCGCTACTTGCCAATGTTGGATCGAGCAGTTGCTTTACCATCTGACGCACCAAGACTTTGGGCAGGACATAGCCCTCCTTCATTCCCTCGCGAAATCGTTCTACGGCCACTCGCGACCAGACGGCAAACGCATCGATTCGTTGGAGCCAGTCTTCGTAATCTTTTACCGTTTTGAACGGATGACTGCCTGTCCCGCTGCCCATCTGTCCGAACTGAAGTGGCAAGCCTTCGAATTGATTGAACGGGATGCGATCAAAATTGAATTGCATCCCTTCGATTCGCATACCCAACTCGTAGTCGAGGATTTGGGCCGCTAAGCGTTGCGACTCGCTGACTGATTTCTTATCTATGGCCCGAAGCCGTTCTAGCGTCTGTTGGTAGAATCGGGTTTCTTTGGAAGCGAAATCCGGACTAATGTCTAGCGGTAGCAAGTTGTTGTATCGGGAATCCCCAAAAGCAGTCGCCTCTAGAGGAAACAGAATCAGAAATTGTTCGTGATAGTCTTCAAAAACTTGCTGCAGTTTTGTGTCGGCTGAACTCTGCCCAACACTCCATGTTGGTGCACCAAAAATAAAGACACAAAGCAACAAAACGTTGCGTTCCATAGTCTGTCCTAACGATCTGTATTAACGATCTGCATTGATGGATGGAAAATAACATGGCATGGCCCAATATTCTAACCAATGGCATAGGCAACGTTGCTGTCCATGATCATAATCATTCTTTCCTACAATTGGCCCAAACGCCTTTACCTCTCTATCAACCTGGAGTTCTTCAACGTGCGATCTCTGCTCGGTTTCTCTGCCTTGATTTGTTTCTCTTCCCTTGTTTCAGCGGTAGACACTTTCAACAGTGCTCCACCTGAATCCAACATGCAGGCCATCTTCAATGGTAACGACCTGAACGATTGGGACGGTGATTCGCAGTTGTGGAGCGTTCGCGACGGTGTTATCCACGGCGAAACCACCGAACAAATCCCGGCGCGTGGAAACACGTTTCTGATTTGGAAGAAAGGTACGACCAAGGATTTCGAATTGCGGCTGACATTTCGGTGCAATGCCACCAATAACTCTGGAATCCAGTACCGCTCCAAGCACATTACCGACGGTTCCGTAAAGAATGCTTGGGTGGTGCGAGGTTACCAGCACGAGCTTCGCAACGAAGTGGGTTTTCCCAATATCTCCGGGTTCATCTACGATGAAGGTGGCAAACGAGGACGGGTTTGTATGGTCGGAGAAAAAGGCTCTTGGACAAAAGAAGGAAAGAAAACTGCTTCCCAGGTCCTGATCGACGAAGCGGGATTTACAAAACTGTTCAAGCTCGACGGTTGGAACGACGTTGTAATCGTTGCTAAAGGGAACCGCATTCAGCATTACATGAACGACCGGTTGATCCTCGACTTCTCCGACGAAGAACCCAATCTGGCGTTGTCGGAAGGTATCTTGGCCCTCCAACTGCATGCTGGCAAACCCATGTGGGTCGATTTCAAGAACATTCGCATCAAAGATTTGAAGTAATTCCTGGATTCGGCATGGAAGGCCGAAATTTTTTTGAAAACGCCGCAGGAATTTTCTTTTCGATCTGTGAATAAACCGGTCGCTTGGCCCCTCTTTACTGCAGATCGGTTTTTTGACGACGCTCCCAGCGAGGATTCGTAACTGTGGCGGCGGTGCCTGAACGACCACTTGATGCAACCATCGTTTCCGAATGCCACCGACTGTATGCTGGTGTGCTGGAAAGGTATGCGTGGGCGATTGTTCGGGATTGGTCGTCCGCAGCGGACGTTGTTCAGAACTCCTTTCTCAGCCTCTCGCGATTCGGCGGCGATGTAGCGCCCGAAGCACGAAAGAATTGGCTGTTTCGCGTGGTGCATCGCGAAGCGATCAAGCTGCGCGAACAGCAGAAACGTTTTCAAGCATCCGATGTGGTACCGATGGACTCGGTCTCCGAGCCAAAGGGAACCTACGAAGTTAATCCGCTTTCCAAAATGGCGGACCGAGAAACGGTGGAGCTCCTTAGGAAACAGATCCAAAGTCTTCCGACAGAACAGCAGCAAACTCTCCAATTGAGAATTTTTGAAGACAAGTCCTTTGCTGAGATCGCAGAGGTAATGCAAGTTCCGATAGGAACAGCTTTATCAAGGATGAGACTGGCGCTCGAAAGATTGCGAAGACATACGTAACCCGAACCCTTACATCCCATAAACCGACCGTGCGATCAAACTCCGAACAACAGAGGCATTTGGATGCAATGCTCTATCTACTCGACGACCCGTCGTTAGATCGAAGTGCGTTCGAATTGCAACTTGTAGACGATCCTGAGCTTGGCGAAATCGTAGCCGAATCGGTTTCTAGGCTCCAAGCGATGCGAGCCATGAAGCCTGCCGACTGGCCGAGGATCTCACCTCCAGAAAAGTCTATGCTTCCGGTACGTTTGCCCACTTCAGCAAACACAACCCGTCTGGATTGGCGATTGTGTTTGGCGTTGGCAGCAACCTTGCTCTTGGCTCCTTGGGTGAATTGGTCGGCGTTGCGAGTCCCTTTGGAGAAAGCTCCGCAAATCGCCATGGTGTGGAGTGATCTGCGAGCGGAAGAGGCATCGCATATGCAAAGACAGCCTCCTTTTACAGAGGATGCTGAAGTCGATCTGGGTTCAACTCGCGACGCGTTCGAGGAAAGCGAACTACCCGATTGGATGGTGCTGGTCGCGTCTGTTGGTATCGATGCAATTCATCACCCAAGTGCACCTTTGGATTCAATCGATTCGATAAGAGGCTTTCCATGAAATCAAGAAAAGAATCCACTGGGATGTGTCTCTTTTTAGCTCTGCTAGCTCTGCTCTTCAATCAACTGTTATTCGGGCAACCGGTGCTCGGGCAACCATTTCTCGGGCAGGGGGAGCGAGAGGCTGCACCAGCCACCCCCTTTGAAGTGCTTGAGCAAGACGCTATCGCATTTGTGAAGGAGCACCACCCTGAGCTTGTGTCGTTGCTACAGACGCTCAAGCCCATGAGTCAAAAGGAGTACCAGACGGCCATTCGCGATATCGCCAAGACTCGCAAGCGTTTGGAAATGCTCCTCAAGCGCGAAGTCGAGTCCCACTCACTCGAATTGGAGAGCTGGAAACTGCAGTCCAAAATAGACTTGTTGCTGGCCAAGGGGGTTGCCGGTGACAAGAGCTTTGACAAAGAGGGTTTGCGATCGCTCCTCAAGAATCAAGTCGAAAACCAAAAGAAGCGATGGAAATTGGAACAAGCATCCTTGTTGAAAAGGGAGCAGCAGCTCTCCGATTTGCTCTCCAAGACCGAAGGGCACGAGCAGGAAAGAATCGAACAGCAATTGACGACCCTGATGAAGCGGATGGAAAACAAAGAAAAAGCCAGCAAGAACAAAAAGTAGTCGTTTCCCATCCCAACGCGACCTCCCCTTGCCTAAAGCCTTTCAACTTAAAAGATCACCTATGTACAAAAACGTATGGATAGCTGCCCTGTTTGCAGCATTATGGATACAGGTTGCCTTTGCGACAGAGCCTCTAGCCTCATTGCAAACGCGGTTCAGCCCGAATGCAGAGGGTAGGGTAGAAACTGCAGAGGTTCCCGACTTCCAAAAGCATATATCGCCGTTGCTTGGCCGTTTGGGTTGTAACGGAAGAGCTTGCCACGGTTCGTTCCAAGGTCAAGGTGGCTTTCTGCTCTCCCTTTTTGGATACGACTTTGACGCGGACCTCAAGGCTCTTATGGACAAAGATGCATTGCGAGTCAACACAGAACAACCAAGCGAAAGCTTGATTCTGACCAAACCCGTCGACGCCGAGTCGCATGAAGGAGGGGAACGGTTCCGCAAGAATGGCTGGGAATACTGGGTTCTCCGAACGTGGATCGAAGCCGGTGCACCCAAAGCGGGTGGAACACAAAAATCAAAAGTCCAAAAACTCGTTCGACTCGACGTGTCACCGCTTGAAATTTCTTTCTCCGACCTGAGTCAAACCAAAACGTTGCAAGCGTTTGCTGTGTGGGAAGATGGTTCTCAAGAAGACGTCACCGCTTTATGCCGATTCGTTAGCAACGACACGTCTATCGCCAAGATTGACGAAACGGGGAAGGTGACAGGGGGTGAGCCAGGAGATACACACGTGGTGGTCTCGTATGACAATGCGGTGGTGCCGGTGAGCGTCTTTCGTCCCTCAGGAAAATCGGGGACATTGAAGTCGCAGATCGCGGTTGCCAACAACGATGTTGACCGGCTCGTGCTAACCAAACTAGACAGGATGGGCATCCAGCCTTCCCGGATTGCGAACGACGCCGAATTCTTTCGCCGCGTATCGCTGGATCTATCCGGGACACTACCCACTTCATCGCAAGCGAGAGCGTTTATCGAAGATCCATCGTCGGACAAGCGATCGAAAGCGATTGAGACTTTGCTCGCTTCGCCCGGCTACGCCGCGTGGTGGACGACTTTCCTGTGTGACATGACCGGCAACAACGATGATCAGCTGAAGCAGTTTTCGCCGCTAGCTCAGACCTCCACCCAACACTGGTACCAATGGATTTACGCCAGAGTCGCGGCAAATGTTCCTTACGATAAAATCGTCGAGGGGATCGTGACAGCTGTTTCGCGCGAGTCGGGCGAAAGCTATGAAGAGTACTGCGACAACATGAGTCGTATCTGTCGCGATGAATCGGGCAAGAGCTTTGCGGATCGCTCGACGATGATGTACTACTGGGCCCGAACGAATCAGAAGACTTCCGAGGAACGTGCTATCGCGTTTGCGTACACATTCTGCGGCGTTCGTATCCAGTGCGCTCAATGCCACAAACACCCCTTTGATCAATGGTCCAAACAGGATTTCGATCAGTTCGAACGACTGTTCGACGGCGTAACAGCTAACCAAAACAGTTATATGCTCGGTTCTAAGTCCCAAGCGGAGGAAATGGTCAACGCTCTCGGCTTGGCAAAATCTCTCAAAGGCAACGATCTTCGAAAGAAACTTTTGGAGGTGTTCCCCTCTGGTAAAACGATCCCCTTCCCTGAGATGTTCGTCTCGAGCGCCGGTAAAGCCGCCGACAAAGCCGACAAAAAAGACAAGAAAGGGAAGAAGCAAGCGGAACCAAAAAAGGTTCCAACGGCTCGGTTGCTAGGCGCTGAGTTCGTGGATCTATCCACTGTCTCCGATCCACGCGGGCCGCTCATGGATTGGTTGCGACGCAAGGACAATCCTTACTTTGCCAAAGCGATCGTCAATCGCGTTTGGGCTCACTACTTTCAAGTTGGAATAGTCAATCCAGCCGATGATCTCAACCTCGCGAACGCTCCTAGCAATGCGGAGTTGCTCGATTGTTTATCCAAAGGCTTCATCGAAAGTGGATACGATTTCCATTGGCTGCATCGCACTATTCTCAATACTGACACGTACCAACGCAGCTGGCAAACCAACGACACCAATGGCAACGACCGAAGAAACTTTTCGCACGCCCTGCTGAGACGACTTCCAGCGGAAACAGCCTACGATGCACTGCGAATTGCACTTTCCAGTGACGAAAAAGCGAAATCGATTTGCAACCTCGATAGCTCGCGGGCTATGACGCTGGCAGGCGCAAGCGTACAAAGGAAAAACGGATCCAATTACGCCCTGAGCGTGTTCGGTCGATCGATTCGTGAAAGCAATTGCGATTGCGATAAATCGAGTGATCCAAGTTTATTGCAAACTGTTTTTATCCGAAACGACTCGGACGTTATCAGCGCGATGAACGATCCAAAAACGAGCTGGCTGATGCAAATCGCCGGCGAACGCAACTTGCCTATGCCTCGCGCCACGGCTCCCGTTCGCGAGTCGATGCGAGACGAGAACAGCATGCAGGCGACCGACGAAGTCGACAAGAAGATTCGAACTTTGCGCAAGCAGATCGAAGTCCTTACGGCAAAAAATGGGGATCCCTCAAAGATCCGGGATCTCACCGGTCGACTTGCACGCGAAGAGCGACGGCTACTGGAGGTTTCAGCCAAAGTGGTTTCCTCCGAGGACAAATCGGAAGCGGAAAACTCTGTGGATCCAGCGCAGAAAAAATCGTTGAATGGGTTGAGTCCTTCCGATGCCGCTCAAATTGTCGAGGATGCCTATCTACGCACTTTGTCGCGGATGCCTGCCGCCAACGAAACCAAGATTGCGTTGGATGCGATCGCACGAGCTGAATCGCCCATGCACGGAATCAGCGATGTGTTATGGGCACTGATCAATTCTAAAGAGTTTATTCTGAATCACTAAAAGGGACGAATCGCCATGTCAATCCATAGCTATTGTGACGGGATCCAACGCCGGGATTTCATCCGCGTGGGGGCGCTTTCAGCAAGTGCGTTCACCTTGGCCCACTATCTTCGGGCGACTGAAGCTGGGCAGGTCCAGGAAGGACATGCTACCTCGGGCATCTTCATCGATCTCAGCGGTGGGCCATCTCATTTGGATACGTTTGATCCCAAGCCCGAAGCTCCCGATGGAATTCGGAGCGACTTCCAAACGATACCGACTTGTGTGCCCGGAGTCTATGTTTCCGAACACTTGCCCAAGATGGCAAAATGCTTTGATAAGTACGCGATCATTCGTGGAGTATCGCATACCTTGGCGGCCCATCGATTGGGAAGCGAGTACGTGAACACGGGAAGCCGACCATTGGCTTCGCTCGAGTACCCAGGCTACGGCGCAGTGGTTTGCAAAGAGCGGCCGGCCCCTGCGGATATACCACCGTTCGTCGCTATCCCCAATGGTGGGCAAAGATCGGGCTTCCTCGGGATACAGTACGCGCCGATGAACACAGGCTCAACACCGCAATTCGGAAAGCCCTTCAACGTTCGAGGTATATCGCTAGGTGCGGGAGTTACGGTCGAACAGTTGGATCGCCGCCAAAATTTACTGCACGACTTGGATCAAACCTTTGCGTCCATGGAGGGTCGCGACCAGCTGCTGACCGGGCTCGACCGATTTAGCGACAAGGCTTTTTCCATGTTGACCAGCGAGCGAGCTCGCAAGGCTTTCGATATCTCTAAGGAAACCCCGTCGTTTTCGTCACAGTTCGGCGCCGATTCTTTCGAACAGAGTTGCTTGCTGGCCGTTCGTCTGATCGAGTCCGGTGTCCGATTCGTTTCGCTACAAGTCGGTGGTTGGGACAATCACACAGACATCTTCAACACCTTGAGTAAAAAACTACTGCCCAAACTGGACGGAGGGGTCTCAGCCTTGCTCAATGGCCTCGAACAAAAGGGGTTGCTGAGCTCCACATCCGTGATGGTGACCGGCGAGTTTGGACGAACGCCTAAGATCAATACTCGTGCAACCCTTGGCGGTCGCGATCACTATCCTCGCTGTATGTTCATGCTCATGGCTGGCGGTAAAGTCCGGGGTGGACAAGTGATCGGATCCAGCGACGAAACAGCATCCGGGCCCGCGCATGAAGCGATCTCGCCTAGCGATGTCGCGGCCTCGTACTATCACAATCTGGGCATCGACCCCAAGCAAGAGTTTCAAACCGAATCCGGTCGTCCTATTACCTTGGTCCGTGACGGCAATATCGTCCCGCAGTTGTTCGCATAGAACATTTCAGATTAGCGGGCTTCGATCGACTGCCACCAGTCATACATATCAAAGAGCGATTCGCGAAGATTCTGGCCATGCTGTTCTCGCGATCGCTGCCATGCTGCGGAGTCCACGAGCGTTTCCACCGAAGCAACCGCTCCGGCTTGGACAAGCAGTTTTTCCACCACCCAGCGCGAGGAGTTTTCGTCGACCGAGGTTTGCCAAAGCAAGTCAAAACCGCGAACGGGTTGGTGAGCAGTCGCGAGAATGGAGACGGACTGAGAGCGAGCTCGTCGATCGGCCTGCCATCGCGACCACAGGCTCAATTGCTCGTAGCCATCGAGTACAACTACCGAGTTTGGTTGCCACTGAGCGAGAGAACTTCGCAATACACGGGCGGGAGATTGATTCGTTGAAAAGCGAACAGAGTGCGTTGAGAGTTTTGGCGAGAGAGTTGCGATTTCCTGGAGGATTGTCGCCACCAAGGTGGATTTGCCAGATCCATGCGGTCCGACAATGATGCCTCGCTTGGATTTCATGCTCAGAAACTGCTGAGCCAACTTGTTTGCATTCTCGCCATTAAAGAATTGGTACGGAATCGCCCCTGGTTGAATGAATCGCGTCGAAAAAGGATTCGGTTGCATCGCTAGGCAGCAGCCAACACTTCCTTTACATTCAACCGCCATGAAACCGTCAAACGCGTGCGATGGTCAAACACGCAGATTTCCCAGAAATCGCGATCTTCAAGCAGTCTGTCCACATCAGCAATCCGCTGGCAACGCACGCCGTCGATGGCTACGATGCGATCTCCAGCCTCAATCGCCCCACGCAGGGAACTGCTGCACAGCGAAACGAGTTTCCTCAGCGGGCTAGCCGGTCCTATTCGAGAAACCGTCAATCCATCCTGCCGCGGTCGAACTTCCAACCAAAGCTGCTCCCCCGCATTTCTGTCGAAAGCCGATGGATAAGCCGGTAGTGGAGCTAGTTGTGAGGCCACTAGAGACTCTTCTGTGCCACCGCAGCAAAACCTTTCGTGGTCCTTTTCCACAGCGGAACGAAAACAGTTAATTTCTTGTATGTGCATGGTCCTTACTTCGAGACGCTAGCGTTGCCCGGCATCGGAAAACAGAAGTCCCTATTACTAAGTCGCAAAGCGAGTGCGATTTTGACAAATGCTGAATGAAATTTTTTGTTATTCCAGAAATTCACTACTCGGAAAATTTCAATGCAGAAAAAGGCAACGTCAGTAAACCTCGATCGTCTTGACCGCACCCGCACCTTGGGTAGTTGCTCCGTCGAGACATCGCCAAGCGGCTCCTATCAATTGGTCAATCTTGAACATCCGCGATGGGGCATTGACCATTGCAACGCCGGCCACAAGCGGCTGACTCACTGGGGTTGCGATAGTTGAACTGGACGATGTTTGGTTGAATTTCGAAAAGGATTCGCGAATCCAATGCGACAACTCATTTCGATCCACGTTCTCAAAAACGAGAGTCAGTTCGCCGTCGTCACTGATGAAACCACGAACGTTGCTCGTTTCTCCTTGTTGGTCCATATACTCAATGAACTTGGATTGCCAATTCGGTAGCGACAGTGCGTCCGAGGACGCATTGTCCGTACCGCCAACACGCAATCGCTTTACCACCAACAGTGACAGGATGCCTTGCTCATTTCGGCACTGCGTGAGCAGTTGGTCCAAACTGGCACTGAGTTGGGGATCGCGGGCGGAACGGACCTCGACAAAACGGTGGTCTTTGAGCAAAGCGGACGGTTCCTTGTTTGCGACGGAAACCGACGAGCTTGAAGTCTTTGACTCGCCCGAATCCACGTTTGCGGAACCGATTCCTGGAGGGAGCTCGCTATTACCTAGTAATGTCCATACACGCTTCCAATGTTCCTTTAATCGATCCCAAGCGACGACCCCAACGGCCAGGTCCGCCGGGACCGTTATATGGGAGTCCTGCCCATTGAGTTGGCAAGCCAGCGACCACCAAGCGCGATGCTGACTCTCCGAAGCGGGCTGTTTCGGCTCTAACAATTTGCCGTTTCCATGGATCTCTTTGGCCTTGGTCGTCCAGAAGACGCTGGCCATTTTCGGCATCGCGATGCGAAACGATTTGGGAATGGATTGCATCGGGTCGGTTTGGCATCGGACTGTTTCCATAAGCCATTCCGCGAGCTCGCTGTCTTGAGTAAGCCGATCTAGCTCAATGTACATGCAAGCGGTACGGAGCAGCGCCAGTGTATCGCTCACTCCCGTCGCGGCCCGGCCCTGGCCTGCTTCCAGATACAGTGGCATCAGGGACTTCAGCAATATCCGCCGCATCCAAGTCTCATCGAACTGTCCTTGCGATTCATACATCCAATGCAACGTGGCTGCGATACTACAGGCGAACGATTCGATTCTCTCATGAGCTGACTTCGTCACCGTCGATTCGTTCACTTCCGATGCATGGATTAATTCCAAGATCAGTTTCGACAGGTGATTCGCTGACGCGCTCGATGGAGGCACGGTGGCAGGGCCAACCAACTGTGTCACCACCTCTTTTGGGATCTCATGCATACGACCAACGATTCGGGCGAGCACCTCGGAACGAAGCTCGATCGTCGACACGGCATTGACGCTAGTCGGTATGGGAATCGCTTGACTGGAGGAGAGTGTAGCTGTCATGGCACGTTGATTGCAGGATACGCAAAGGTTTCAGAACTTTGCGAAATCTAGCTTACGTCGCACAGCGAGCTGAGGCTTGCCTAAAAACCTTGCCAGCGAACGTCCAATTATCCAAACCGTTGACGCGGGTTTGACGGTTGTAGGGACGGTATCGAGGCTCTTTTGGCGAGCGACAAGATGAAATTATCTGGTAACGCGCCGCATTCAGCTTTGCTCGGACAGTTTTAGCTCTTCGATCCAAACGCGAATGTCGTTGTCATACTCGCTTGCCAAGTCGCTGAGGACCAATTGCCGATGGAACGAAGCGGCCCCCTCTTGCAAAAGCTCAGCCGCTTCCGCGCTCGGAAACCGCCTAGAGGGATCCGGTGCGATGAGCCCGCGACAGAAATTCATGAGCAACCCGTTGCAAGATACTTCTTGCGGAAAAATTTCATGCAAGCGATTGGGTAAGGACCGCTTCTGCTCCAAAAGCGTACGCAAAGAATCGGTTTCACCAAAGCACGGTTGCCCAGAAAGCAGCTCAACCAAAACGTACCCCAACGAAGCCAAATCGCTTCGAGGCGATACCGGAGCATTCTCAAGCACTTCGGGAGCTGCATATGCAGGTGTACACGTAAAAACTTGGGGTTGCTGCCCCATTTCAAAGGCCGAACCGATATCGATCAACTTCGCATGCCCCGTTCGCTTGATCATGATGTTCGAAGTCTTAATATCCCCATGCACGATGTTCTCGCGATGCATTGCCGCCAGCGCGGCTAGGCAGTCTCGAACGATGGCAACGGCCACTCCTGCCTTGAATCTAGCATGTGCGGGACCCGCTGTGACAATCACATTATTGATGTAGTCCCATCGGCGCTGCGAGAGACGCCCTCGAATCTTGGCCATCCGCTCCAACTGCAACAAATCCTTGAGATCGTACCCGTCGATCCATTCCATGATCAAAATCCGAATACGATTGCGCTCGATAAAGTCGTGGACACTGAGCACTCCTTCGTGTTGAATACGAGCTACCGACGAAGCAACCTGGCCGATCCTAGCCATCGCATCGTCATACCCTGCTTGGTTCCCAAACCTTTCGGGCGAAAATACTTTCATCGCCACAGGCAAAGTAAAACCATCGGACCCCTGTCGCGAGGAAAGAAATACTATTCCCTGACCACCGCTCCCCAGAACTCGATCCAGCTTATGATAGGTCATCCACTGGAGTTTTCGGTTGTCGAGCAACAACTGATAGCGAGTCAGCAACTCAGGATTGCAAACCGGTCCTGCTTCGCCTCCGAGCGTCCGAGTTCTAAAGTCACCAGCGAAAGTTGTCGATTGCATGAATTCATCCGTGGGAGGAAAATAGCTGGACCTATCCTGATGAAGTTTATCGCAATGCACAAGTCTACGAACCAACAAATTCTATTTTCCATCCTGATTGCTTTCATTCGTTTTTGCCCCCAGATCGCTCTTGCCGAGGAAAACAGCCAGTCCGATGGCAACCAGACCTACAACAAGGCCTTCGGTTCTCCACCTTTATTTGAGCATCCGGACAAGGCGTTTATCGCATCTCTGCTCAATCTGGAACTTTACGAGCAGGCTGTGGAGACTTGCCGCAATCGACGAACGCTTGCCAATTCGCAAACGGAATCCGTTGCCCAATGGTCAATGTTGGAAATGAAATGCTTGGCCGCAAAGATCGGGGCGGATCCAGCTATTTACGATCAACCAACGCTAGTGACCGGGCGTCTACTCGAACTCAACGAGATTGTCGAATCAGCGACGGAATCGCCACGCCGACTTTGGCTTGCTTATCAGTTGCAATGGTGCCATTGGTATTTGCTCCAACGGCTTCAGGCAGCCTATTTGTCCGTACCAGCCCGAAAAGAGATTCGCGAATGGTCTTTGGCTGCTATTCGACGCTCAGTCGCCGAACTGGAAACGCTTCAGCAGCAGATTCAAACTTCGCCCGATAGAACCTTGAAACCGGGCTCCAAGCCAGGCCCCCCTCCCGCGCAATGGATCGACCTGATCAACGATACCCATTTATTGAGGACTGACCTGTTACTGCTGCGGGCCTTGTACTACCCACCCGAAAGTCCTGAACGAATCGCAGCCGCGACGGAAATGCAGACCGCTATCGACAATGCAAGCCTCCGAATGAGTCTCGATTGGGCCGGTCGCCCGAACGTCGAACTGGCGCGATGCAAGGCACTGATCCTCGTCAATCGCTCCGATTCGGCTCTCATGTCGCTGAAGTCGTTGAAGCTGCAGCTAGAGGAGCCCAACCGAGTTTCCTCGGGACAAAAGAACGATCCGGGAAGCAACAAGGTCAAGCAGACTAATCGTTGGCGTATTCCCATCGCAGTCCTGGCTGCCGACGCCAATCGCCAACTGGGAAATCTTGCCGAATCGAATCGCTGGCTCGAGAGTATCGGCGGTTGGACCGCCTCGCCCGAAGCTGCGATCGAGCACTTTGCAAATCTCGTTGCGTTTCCTGCCAGTTCAGCCCTCTCGGAAAATCAATTGTCTACCGCGTTGAACGTCAAGCGAGAAATAGGGTTGCGATTTGGCAGCTACTGGCAACAGCGAGCCGATGCGATACTCGTGTCCAACAATCTGTTGAGTTCGACTGCGTCTGCGAATTCTGCTTCCTCTACGACTTCGACCGCCCCGAACCTCAAGGTCGAGTTGCTCGTTTCGGAAGCCAAACAATTGCTTTCGGCTAAGCGGTACGACGAGGGCATCGATAAATTGAGCCAGGCAGAGGAGTCCGCCGCCGGTTCAGGGAATGAGAGATTAGCGCTCGAGCTCGCTATCCAAACAGCGGCCGTGCTGACCAGAGGTGGGCAACGAGAACGCGCGGAAGAGGAGTTCCACCGTGCCGCCTTTGCGTACCGCGGACAAGCCAAAGCTCCCGACGCAGCGATCATGTCGGTTTTGAACTTTGACAAAATAGTTCGGCCGGGGGTGAGCGGTTCGACCAAGAGCCCAGAAATCGAAGCGGCGGAGCTTCAGCAAGAAATTTATCTGGGTCGACTGCGAGACATTGTTTCCCAATGGCCCGAATCCGCGCAATCGCAGCAAGCGATGAGAAAGCTCGATCGCGCGCTGATCGCCACCGATCGGTTGCCCGAAATGCTCGATCTTTGGTCCAATAGGTCCCCATTCGACTTGGCAGTCTCTCGTTTCGCGTTGGTGTGGGCTGCGACGCAGGACGCGTGGTTCGACCATTCGATATTCTCGTCCAAAGAATTCGACGCCATTGCGAACGAGTTAGCGATCCTAAAGACCAAGCTTCAGTCCGATCGGGTCGAGAGTGTCGAAGATCGTTTCCGATCCTGTGTGTCGATGATTTCCGACGCCACTCGTTGGCCCTTAAGGACTTCCAAAGAGCCGATAGGGTTTAGCATCGCTCCGTCGTCGGAAACGCCCGCTGTGTCCAACGACCCGGTCAGCATCGTCGAGTTCGCGATGCGTTGGGCACAATTGGAGCTGGAGTGGCAACGACTGGTTCAGTCCGGATCGGCGAATGCGCTTACCCAAAGCGAAAGCGAAAGGTTCCGTTCGTGGGTGGGTGAACTCGGTACGCTTGAGAATATTGTGACGGAGCTGGGCGAGAAAACGCTGCAGCAGTGGAACCGTGCTCGTCAACTTTATGTAGCCTCGGCCAAATGTTGGTCCGGCCAGGAAGAACTGGGCCTAAGCGCATTGGAAGCGGCTCGCAAACAGGATTCGAAAAACGCGTGGTGGCTCTATCGGACGGCCCGCCTTCTTCAAAGCTTGAAAGCCCGACGGCAGCCGGCCATCGCCATGTTCCGTCAAATGGCCAACGGCTTTCCCCCCGGAAGCGAACCTTGGATGGAGGCTCGCGCTAGAACGGTACAAACGCTGAGGAGCTTAGGGCAGACCGCGGATGCGAATGCATTGATGGAACTGGTTCTGGCCAGCTATCCGGCAGCCAAATCGGAGTGGCAGTCTCGGTTTCAATAGCTATCGGGCAAGGGCTTCGGGCTGTTGCAAATGAAAGTAGTGACCATGATCCGAGGTGACGATCACGAGCGATTGATCCCAGGCTTTGCGAGCCTCGATCCACTCAAAGATCTTTTCGATCGCTTGTTCGCCACTGATCACTGCTCCGATTGCATTGTCAATGTTGTTCGAATGGTTTGCCCAGTCGACATCTCCGGACTCCACCATGAGCCAAAATCCCTCCGGATTTTGTTGCAGAACCTCCAGGGCGGCGGAGGTCATCTGAGCGAGAGTCGGGTTCTCGTCGATATCGGCTGGTCTATACTCCTCCGGCGGTTTCACGTCGACAACTGGCAAATAATCGCCGTCGGCGGTTCGAAAGGGCAAGTGGCCATTCTTGCCGCCGAAGAATCCCAGCAACCGTTTCTTTTGTTTGGCCGCCCGCAGCGCGGCCTCTGCCAACAACTCTGCTCCATTCCTACCAGGGGTTCGTGATGCGTAGACATAGCGTCCCGTCGAACCAGGTTGGCTATCGTCTACCTGATTGCGATCCTGGTCTGATAGATAGCGATTGCCTGGAATAAAGTTTTCTCCTTGACCTTTGCCATCTTGTGTTTCTTCGCCATAGCCGCCACCCAAAACGACATCCAGACCTGGCAGCGGGGTCGATTTGTGGGAAATGCTTGGCAAGCCAATCATGTCGCGAGTCAAGTCTTGGTAGTCGTCGCGACTCACGTTTTGCGAGTAGGCGGACGCAGGAGTCGCGTGCGAGATTGGAACACTCGTGACGGTACCGACTGAGAAGCCTTTCGTTCGCTGCACCCAGTGCGCAATCGTTTCTGCTGGTTTCAACTGGTGGTCCAGGTTGATAGCGCCGTTGATCGCCTTGATGCCGGCGGTCATCGATGTTGCGGAGGAGGAGGAATCGGTGACAGCGTGTTCGGAAACTTTGGAGCGCCCGATTGGGTAGTCGATGTCGGACTCGGTTTGCCAGGGAAACGAACCGGCCAATCGGGAGTCGTAGCCACCGAATTTCGTAACCGGTTTGCGGTTTAACTGAGCATCGACGTCCGTTTCTACTTCGTCTCCGTACGGAGACGTTACGAAGAAACCGAAATCAGTCGGGCAGCGTCTGTAGTCCTGGAACACCAATCCTGTCCCTCGGCCTTCGGTATACTTCATTTGACCAGCTCGGTAGACGGCTGCCGCTTGGGTGGTCTGCCAGTCCATGCCATCGAACACAACCAAAAAAACATACTTCTTGCCCTTTTGTTCGATCGCTTTGCGTTGTAAACGATAGACGTCGGTTTGGTCCGCGTACGGGGCATCTGATCGCAGAGAATTGCTGGGCATCCTTCCAAACAATTTTTCCAACGAGGCTGCGTCGCGGTAGACGCTGCCGTCGTTCATGTATTCGGCAAAAGATCCGCCGAACACGTAAACCGGTATGAGTCGATTGGAGTGATTGGTCCAAGCGCTATAGCTGTTTGGCCGATTGCCCCAGTGCCCCCAAATGGCGGTTTTCTCCCGCATGGCGGTTTCTTGCAGAATGGCTATCCGGTCGTTGGGATTGGCTTTGGATGGCTCAACTGGTTTTTCCGGTTGGGCGGTGCTGGCTTCTTGCGGCATGGCCCTGGGCGCGAGCGAGAAAGCGAACACACCAACCCCAAAAAAAATCCAGCGAGCAAAGGCAGATTTTGTGAGATGCATAGTGGGAAACGCTAGGCTGGCTAATAGATCGGGGGCGGCCGGGCCGGTAAGGTGACATACTATTGGTCAGTGACTCGCACCATCATAACACGGAATTCTTGCGACCTCGAACAGCCTCATCGAAAGTTCATTTTTGCGTTTTCTTGGCTCGAGTCGGACGAGGTGTTCAAGGCCAATATTAAGTTCTTCCGTGTAGCCAGCAAGGGGGATATGATTCCGCTTCCGCTGGGCCTGTGCTACGATACGTATTCCCTGCCATCGAACCACCAACCAGATTGAACTACGGATGCCGAATCTCACTGTCGAA